>ERZ827126.7-NODE-7-length-384796-cov-7.645899_pt1 | contig 384796 bp, 297 predicted proteins | sample MGYA00519780_ERZ827126 | MGnify/ENA primary metagenome ERZ827126 (study PRJEB31778, sample SAMEA3449262) | human gut metagenome | biome: human gut; feature: human-associated habitat; material: faeces | place: United Kingdom | collected 2010/2012 ...
CGTTCGTCCGCCTTATCCGCGTAGTCCGCGTACCCATTCCCTCGCCGCTAAATTACCATTTATCCGCCTGTCATTATGTGAACTAATTATGAACATCTACTTACAATATTGTTCGATATATCGAATAAAACCAGCGTAAACCGTTATTCTTCGTGATGTCCGTCATCTCCTCCCGTCGCACTCAACACGATATTGCGTGCGACATGCGCCTCGTTTCCGGCAGCATCCGTACAGTAAACCATCAGGTGGTAATCTCCCGGAGTGGCATTAGCCGGTATCACGATATCATGATGATGGATATGAGCCGTTCTTTGTTCCGAAACATCGTAAGACTTATTAAAGGTGAAATCAACAGTCGTCTCAGCAGTGCGGGTATCATGCGAATGATGGTCGAAGTTATTGTGAATCTCTATCTTGTACGATTTCAACATGACATCATCCGATAAGTCCATCTCAAAATGTACTCCGTGTTCACTGCCTATTGCCAGCACTCCGCCTTCGGCAGGCGATTTAAGATCAATCACCGGTTTTGTAGTATCACTAAGCGGATTGTCACTGTCTCCGCAAGCAGTAAGTAATGAAACACTTATCACTAAAAGGGAAATAATCATCGGGAAATAAAATCTTGTTTTCATTTGAATAATTTTTTAAATGGTACTTTAATTAATAATTGAAAGTTTCGCCCCGGTTCGGGAATCTCCACTTTCCGATAAAAACTGAGATGATTGTAATACCGCGTATTGAATAAATTACGGACAGTCAGAGTAATCTCCACTTCCGTTCCGGCAACGGGTAAATCAAGAGAGCCAGCTATATGAAAGAGGTTTGCACCCGGCGTGCGGTCTTCATTACGATCCACACGATTTTGCTTGGTTATGCTCTGCCATTCGGCATAAAGCATATACCGCTTCCTTTGCCAGGTGAGCGTGTTACGCAGCGTGGCAGGCGGAGAAAAACTCAAAGGAATACGTTCATCACAATTGTAGGTATAGACATACTCACCGGATATACGGTAGTTGAGAGTGGGCAAAACAGTTAGTTCCACACTCGCCTCCGCTCCGGCAAACAAGGCTTCCGTCTGCGTATAACGGTAAATCTGTCCCGTATGGGGTAAGACAGACCATTCCCCCGTAGGCCGCAGAAAGATATAATTACTAAACCAATTGACGAAAGGAGAAACATATACGGACCATCTCCCATACTTCAACTGATAAGAAGCATCCATCTGCCAACCCTGTTCGGACGAAAGTGTGGCATCTCCCTGTTCATGACGGAATGTGCCGTGATGCACACCATTCGAAGCCAGTTCATTAGCTCCCGGAAGACGAAAACTCCGCCCGACATTTACCTTCAGCTGATGCCGCATCGAGGGCGTCCATACCACACCTAATGATAAAGAATAGTCGCCAAAGCTTCTGTTTACCCGGCGACTGTTCCACCGGTAGGACTCCACCTGCTCTTCATCATATCCCTGTTCTTGTAAATAAGTAGCCAGGTAAGGATCATCATGGGCAAAGACACGCATGCGACCATAGTCATACCGTACACCTCCACTGACGGATAACGTATTATCCGGACGATACGTCGTAAGCCAAGACATACCGGTAGTAAAACGATCATATTCCGGCAACAAGAAAGAATAACCGGAAATCGTATTTCGCTGGAATTGAGAGTCCCACCCCATCCGGTGTTCCCAGGAAGAAGAACCGATCCACCGTCCTTTTGCCGAAAAACTGAAAGTATTCAGATTAAAGGCCAGTTCTTTGTCAGGATCAGTTTCCGGCAGAGGTTGTGTTCCGTAATGGGTATGAAACGCACTCCATTCCTCGCGGTGATTGTTCTGATAACCGATATCACCCGACAGAATAAACTTCTCCCAGGCATACTGCTGATGAGTGGTCACTTTCAGGTGATTTACCTTACTATAAGGAAGATCGATGTTCCGGCTGTCACCGTCGTCTTCCAGACGTGACAAGTCGGGAACTCCATGTGCTCCGGGGAAGAACCCCGTCTTCTGAAAAACATTGGACACAGCAAGATTCGACTTATATCCTTTCTTCTGATATTGGGTAAAGAAATTGGCATTACGTTCCCATCCCGCCGTATTTTTCAGCCGACGACCGTAGACCGGCATCTTCTGAGTCAGATAAACAATCGTGTCTGCCGGGATACGGTAATCTCCAAAGCGCTGTTCCGAGTAACGCAACCGCGTATACCATGCATTTCTTTTGATACCCAGCATCAGTGAAGCGCCTATGGTTTCGTTCACAGACTTACCCAACAGCGTCACGTCACCAAACAACATATTCTCTGCCGGCACCTGCACCGGAGCAATGTCAATCACTCCGCCCATGGCGTCACTGCCGTAAAGCAGCGAAGCAGGACCTTTCATTACATTCACGGCATCCACATTGAAAGCATCCAGCTCCAGACCGTGGTCTGCACCCCACTGCTGCCCTTCCTGTTTGATGCCATTCTCCAATACAGCCACCCGATTAAAGCCCATGCCACGAATCATCGGCTTGGAGAATCCCGAACCGATATCCATAGCCTGCACGCCGGGGATATTTTCCACAGCCTGCATGAAGTTACCCGTGAAATGTTTCCGCAAGAAATCCCTGTCAGCCACTTCGAGCGTAAGTGCAGTCTTTTTGTTCTGAAGCTGTTGATAGGTTTCCGCTATCACGACTTCAGGCAAAGCTACATTACGGACTGAATCGGGTTTCTGCGCATGGACGGAAAGGGTTGTACACAACATCCCCAGCACGCCCGGAATAATTCCTATACGCATTGATTACAATCTTGATTAGAATAAAACAATGAGAGGCAAGCTATAAAAGCCCGTCTCCACATGAATGTAAATTATGTAATCAAGCTATGGGAGGTGCACGTAGATAATGTGAATAAGAGAGTGTATAGACAATCTTATCCTGATGAACAACCTGCTCAAATGTGATGGGCGTTAAGATGCAACGGAAGTCAACAGACTGCGCTTCCGTGAAAAGAGAAAGAGAAAAGTGGCAGATAGCACAATCATCGGACGAATGGCGCGGATGATCTGCATGGGAACAGGAAGCAGCATGCTCGTCCTCGTGATGGTGAAAAGCCTTCACCACGAAGAACGGCAGAAGTGCCATCATCAGCACCCATGCTATAACTACTCTCTTCTTTCCGCTGTTATTCACTTTCTTAATCGACAAGTATTTGAATAGGCTGCGAAGATATGTATCTCATATTAAAAACGCAAACTCTGGTACTTAATATGTGTTACCGCTCCGGCTTTTACCAATATATAGGTATATGCCAATCTCAATTTATACTTCTCTTGGTCACGTTTTGTGCATTTCTGTAGGGTTATGAACTAAATGATAAATAATCTTTTAGACGCGGATGACACGGATGACGCGGATCTTTTTTTTATCCACGTTTATAGCGCAGCCTTTTAAATCCGCGTTATCCGTGTCATCCGCGTCTAAAAAATAATATACCGAATGGCGCTAATCACTTATCACCAAACACTAATCACTTTTATTCCTTTCTATACCGTTACGAATGCACAAAAGATGACCAAGAGAAGTATAGTAGTAGGCGAAAAAAACAACTAAGTAACACTTAAAAAATAACTTGGTAATGTTTCTGGAGAAAATCTCCCTAACGGAAGAAGCCTCCCACCACATAAAGAGGCACGTTCAACATCCAGCTTTAAGTGGCAAAAGGAGGAGAAGTTTCGCTTATTTAACGTCCGCACCACTAAGCATCCCCTTATCCATCACAGACACATTCCTTACCTTTCCCCCGCAAAAAGCTTGCATATCTACTGAAGCATGGCTACCTTTGCCGTTCAAGATGGCATCTTGTGCAGTATAAGATACCATCTTAAACAACACAAGATGCCATCTTACGCAGCAAAGCAAAGGGAGCTACAGTTCATAGGGAAATGAGTTTCAGGCATTAAAGTACTATGCTACTGACATTGAAAAGCATAGACATCAACAACAACATCAATCAACAGGAACAAGGATATGGGAATGATTTATTTAGTAAGAAAGAAACTCTTCCGTTCCAAGGAAGGAATGAAGCAGCTGTACTACGCTGTGCAACGTACCCTGCAACCGCGCGGCGGAGTAACTACCGAAAAGTTGGCGCAACGCATGGCCCGTCGCAAAGGCATGGGTGAGGGCGATGTGCAAAGCGTACTGGTGGACCTACCCAAATACATCGAAGAAGCACTCAGCGAGGGAGAGTCCGTCACTATCAGAGGACTTGGCTCCTTCAACCTCGCCATAACAAGCGAGGGATTCGAACATCCCGACGACGTGATGCCGGGCAAGGTGCGGGTTTCACGCATCTACTTCAAACCAGATCGCATGTTAACAGGAAGACTACGCCAGAACATGGATTTCTTCCGTTACCCGCTAAGCAAATACTTCCCCCACGAAATGCTACGTCCCGAAACGCTGGAGCGCGAACGGGTACAGACCCCAAATAAGCCGGAAGACGAAACAAAGGATATTGATACGGTAACAGGCTGAAAGCACTGAAAGCCGTCCCCGACCGGAGATTTCAGTCTAAACGCCTTACACACAACGGACTAAAGCCGCTGAAAGAGATGAAAGTGCAGAACGCATGATTATTCGCACAAACCACGTCCCAAATGCGGACAGGCACTTAAAACAAATCTTAATCTTCTGCAAGCGAGACAAAAAAGATATTTCATTTCAAGATAATTACGTATATTTGCAAGCTGAACAAGAGAACGAAAAGTGCCGGAACAGGTCGAAATGAAATAAAACGGCTTTGAGTTATTAACAAAAAAGGCGACTTATCAACAGATTTTGCAATCTTTCTCTTTTTTAGTAGGCGCAATACGGAATTATCACTTATTTCGCTGCCAATAAACACTAAGATTATGGGAAAAATTATTGCTTTGGCAAATCAAAAAGGTGGTGTAGGAAAAACAACGACTACGATTAACCTCGCAGCCTCACTCGCCACCCTGGAAAAGAAAGTGCTCGTTGTGGACGCAGACCCGCAGGCAAACGCCTCTTCCGGTTTGGGTGTCGACATCAAGCAGTCGGAATGCACTATTTACGAATGCATTATCGACCGGGCTGATGTCCGCGAAGCGATTCATGACACCGAGATTGATACACTGAAAGTGATATCCTCACACATAAACTTGGTGGGCGCCGAGATAGAGATGCTCAATCTGAAAAACAGGGAAAAGATATTGAAAGAAGTACTTGCCCCGCTGAAGGAAGAGTTTGATTATATCTTGATAGACTGCTCGCCCTCACTGGGACTGATTACCATCAACGCACTGACCGCAGCCGACTCTGTGATTATCCCCGTACAAGCGGAATACTTTGCATTGGAAGGCATCAGTAAATTGCTGAATACAATCAAAATTATCAAGTCGAAACTGAACCCGGCACTCGAAATCGAAGGTTTCCTGCTGACCATGTACGACTCACGCCTGCGCCAGGCCAACCAGATTTACGATGAAGTGAAACGCCACTTCCAGGAACTGGTGTTCGAAACCGTGGTGCAACGCAACGTCAAACTGAGCGAGGCTCCCAGTTATGGTCTGCCTACCATCTTGTATGACGCAGACTCCACAGGAGCCAAAAACCACATGGCACTTGCCAAAGAACTGATTAGTCGCAACAATTAACTTAAAAACGAAGAACCATGGCACAAAAAAGAAATGCATTAGGACGCGGGCTTGACGCTCTGCTTTCAATGGACGAAGTGCAGACCGAAGGCTCTTCTTCCATCAACGAAATAGAGTTGTCGAAGATTGTCGTCAACCCGAATCAGCCACGTCATGAATTTGACGAAACGGCGCTTCAGGAACTTGCCGACTCAATCTCTGAAATAGGTATCATTCAGCCCATCACCTTGCGTAAACTCTCGGACGATGAATATCAGATCATTGCCGGAGAACGCCGTTTCCGCGCCTCGCAACTTGCCGGACTGACAAGCATCCCCGCCTATATCCGCACCGCCGACGACGAAAACGTCATGGAAATGGCGCTTATCGAGAACATACAGCGCGAAGACCTGAATTCTGTGGAAATCGCTCTTGCCTACCAGCACCTGTTGGAACAATACGGCCTGACACAGGAACGTCTCAGCGAACGTGTAGGTAAAAAGCGCACTACCATCGCGAACTACCTGCGCCTGTTGAAGCTGCCTGCACCTATTCAGATGGCCATACAAAACAAGCAGATTGACATGGGGCATGCCCGTGCACTCGTCACTCTGGCTGATCCGAAGCTGCAAGTGAAGATATTCGAAGAAATCATCGAGCACGGATACTCCGTACGCAAGGTGGAAGAATTAGTAAAATCTCTGAGCGAAGGCGAAACCGTGAAAAGCGGCGGACGCAAAATAGCTCCCAAACGAGCCAAGTTGCCCGAAGAATTTAATATGCTGAAACAACAGCTATCCGGTTTCTTCAGTACCAAAGTGCAGCTGACCTGTTCGGAGAAAGGAAAAGGTAAAATCAGTATCCCGTTCAATAACGAAGAGGATTTAGAACGTATTATCGGCATACTCGATACTCTAAAAAAATAAATGACGAAAGGAACTAAAACATATCAATGGTGTATCGCCCTGCTGCTTTGCCTCGTGCAGACGGCAGGGATTGCTATGTATGGGCAGGACCGTCCGCGTGCCGCTGCCAAACGACAGCAAAAAGAGCTTGCGGACACATTGCGGAAGATACCGCAAATTGTACCGGATAGCCTGGATGCACTAAGCGATCCTATTCTGCAACGGGTTTCAACCGCTGATAGCCTCGCAGTAGCCGACAGTATTGCTGCCGAAAACAAAAAGCGTTTGTTGGAGATGACCTCCGCCCCCACCCCGCAAGTGCCCGATACGCCTGCGGACAGTCTGAATAAGGAACTCAATAAAAAAGTTTTTATTCCCAATCCGACCAAAGCGACATGGCTCGCCCTGGTAATTCCGGGTGGTGGACAAATATACAACCGGAAATACTGGAAACTACCTATTATATATGGTGGCTTTGCCGGATGTGCATATGCACTGACTTGGAACGGGAAAATGTACAAAGACTACATGCAAGCGTACAAGGACGCCTCCAAAGGCAACTGGGATGCCAGCAGTATCACTGATCTGCTCCCCCCGGGATACATCGACAGGGTTTCCCAGACACAAATAGTAGAAACGCTCCGAAAACGAAAGGATACATACCGTCGATATCGCGACCTGAGTATCTTCGCTTTTATCGGTGTTTATCTGATATCAGTCATCGATGCGTATGTAGATGCGGAATTATCTAATTTCGATATAACGCCCGACCTTAGTATGAGAATAGAACCGGCTGTTATCAACAACCCATATAGCAGCGGTACCTCCAATAAATCCGTCGGACTGCAATGCAGTTTCCGTTTTTAAATGAGAATAAAGCCATACCAAAGAATAATCACACATGAAGAATAAATCTGTAAATATGAAGAAGCTTATCGTCACTCCGTTCCTGTTTTGTCTGTCACTCTTCACCTTCCAGGTGCAAGCGCAAGAAAGCGTGGATGTACTTATCCGCGACAACGGAACGGAAAGAAAGGAAAGCATCGAACTTCCTCCAAGTATGACCTATCCGCTGGACAGCCTGCTCAACGACTGGAAAGCAAAGAATTATATTGATTTAGGCAAAGATTGCAGTACTTCCACTGAGAATCCGTTTTTCAGTGATTCCGTCTACATCGACCGTCTCAGCCGTATTCCTGCCGTGATGGAAATGCCATACAATGAAATTGTACGTAAATTCATAGATATGTACACAGGACGCTTACGCAATAACGTATCGTTCATGCTGAGCGCCTGCAATTTCTACATGCCTATCTTTGAGGAAGCGCTCGACACCTACGGACTGCCGCTCGAACTCAGATACTTGCCCATTATCGAATCCGCTCTCAACCCTTCCGCCCGTTCACGCGCAGGCGCTTGCGGACTGTGGCAGTTCATGCTGGCTACCGGAAAAATGTATGGCCTGGAAAGCAACAGCCTCGTTGACGAACGCTGCGATCCAATCAAGGCCACCTGGGCTGCCGCCCGCTATCTGAAGGATCTGTATGCCATTTACCAAGACTGGAATCTGGTGATTGCCGCTTACAATTGCGGCCCGGGCACCATCAACAAGGCCATCCGCCGTGCCGGAGGGAAAACGGATTATTGGGAAATCTATAACTTCCTGCCGAAAGAAACCCGTGGATATGTACCCGCGTTTATCGCCGCCAACTATGTGATGACCTACTACTGCAAGCACAACATCTGCCCCATGGAAACCAACATTCCCGACGCAACAGATACAGTACAAGTAACAAAAAACTTACATTTCGAACAGCTTGCCGATATCTGTAGCGTGAGTATGGAAGAGATCAAAAGTCTTAATCCCCAATATAAAAAGAATATAATTCCCGGTGAAAGCAAGGCACAACCCCTCCGCCTGCCAATGAATTACATCAGTACATTTATCGACAGCCAGGACACCATCTACGCCCACCGTTCTAATGAATTATTCAAAAACCGCCGTACTGTAGCCATCCCCGAAACCCGCTCTACAGCAAGGCGCGCTACAACCGGCAACGGGAAGCTGACTTACCACAAGATACGGAGTGGCGAAACACTGGGTGGTATTGCAGGTCGTTATGGCGTCACCGTCAAGCAACTTCAGAGTTGGAATGGATTGCGCAATACCAACATTTCTGCCGGAAAGCAATTGAAGATATATAAATAAAGGCACAAATACTTGTGTGATGTTGAAAATTGCTTATTTTTGCAGCAACTGAAGAAAGGAGAACAGGATATGGAAGAGAATGTGGGCCAGAAAGATAAAGAAAAAGTCGAAGAAGAAATGATTGAACAGGCTTTCCAGCAACTGTTAAACGACTACTTGGCAACCAAACACCGCAAGCGTATTGAGATCATAACAAAGGCATTCAACTTTGCCAATCAGGCGCATAAGGGCATCAAACGCCGTTCGGGCGAACCTTACATTATGCACCCCCTCGCTGTGGCACAAATTGTATGCAACGAAATAGGTCTTGGTTCTACATCCATTTGTGCTGCCTTGCTGCACGATGTGGTAGAAGATACGGATTATACCGTAGAAGACATAGAAAACATATTCGGCCCGAAGATCGCCCAGATTGTAGACGGGCTGACCAAAATATCCGGTGGTATTTTCGGTGACCGCGCTTCGGCACAGGCAGAGAACTTCAAGAAGTTGCTGTTGACGATGTCCGATGATATACGCGTAATTCTGATCAAGATAGCCGACCGGCTGCACAATATGCGCACGTTAGGTTCGATGCTTCCCAACAAGCAATTCAAAATTGCAGGCGAGACATTGTATATCTATGCTCCCCTCGCCAATCGCCTGGGACTGTACAAGATAAAGACAGAACTGGAGAATCTGAGTTTCAAGTACGAACATCCCGAAGAGTATCAGGAAATCGAAGAAAAGCTGGCAGCCACAGCAACCGAACGTGATAAAGTATTCAATGATTTCACTACTCCGATACGTGCCCAACTGGACAAAATGGGGCTGAAATTCCGTATCCTCGCGCGTGTCAAATCCATCTATTCCATCTGGAACAAGATGCAGACCAAGCATGTACCGTTCGAAGAAATCTATGACTTACTTGCCGTACGTATTATCTTTGAACCACGAAATGCGGACGAAGAACTGAACGATTGTTTTGATATCTATGTCTCCATCTCTAAAATATACAAACCCCACCCCGACCGTCTGCGCGACTGGGTGAGTCATCCCAAAGCCAATGGTTACCAAGCCTTGCACGTCACCCTTATGGGAAACAACGGGCAATGGATTGAAGTACAAATCCGCAGTGAACGGATGAATGACGTAGCCGAACAAGGTTTCGCCGCCCACTGGAAATATAAAGATGGCGGAGGCAGCGAAGATGAAGGCGAATTGGATAAATGGCTGCGCACCATCAAAGAAATACTTGATGACCCGCAACCGGATGCCATTGACTTCCTCGATACCATCAAGCTGAACTTGTTTGCATCGGAAATATTTGTGTTTACCCCCAAAGGCGAAATTAAGACTATGCCGCAGAACTCTACGGCACTGGATTTTGCATTCTCCCTGCACACTGACATCGGTAGCCACTGTATCGGCGCAAAAGTAAACCATAAGCTTGTCCCTCTGAGCCACAAGCTTCAAAGTGGTGACCAGGTGGAAGTTCTGACTTCCAAATCACAACGCGTACAGCCGGAATGGGAAGTATTTGCCACTACTGCCCGTGCCCGTGCCAAAATAGCCGCCATCCTGCGCAAAGAGCAAAGGAACAGCCAGAAAGAAGGCGAAACACTTCTGAACGAATTCTTCAAAAAAGAAGAACTGCGATTGGACGACTTGTTGATAGACAAGTTGGTGAAAGCCCATAATATGAAAAACCGGGACGAGTTTCTGATAGCCATCGGTAATAAAAAGATCGTATTGGGCGACCTGGATAAAAATGCCCTGAAAGAGAAACAAGGAACCAACTGGAAGAAGTTTCTCACCTTCTCGTTCGGCGGTAACAAGGACAACAAAGAACCAATTGAAGAAAAACCACTGCAAGAAAAGGAGAAAATCAATACGAAGCAAATCCTGAAACTGACGGAAGAGAATATCCAGAAGAATTATATCATGGCAGAATGTTGCCACCCCATTCCGGGTGACGATGTACTGGGATATATGGACGAAAACGACCGTATCATTATCCACAAACGCCAGTGTCCCGTTGCCGCACGTTTGAAGAGCAGTTACGGAAACCGTATTCTGGCTACAGAGTGGGATACCCATAAGGAACTCTCCTTCCTGGTGAATATATATATAAAAGGTATAGATGCCATGGGATTGCTGAACGAGGTAACGCAGGTTATTTCACGTCAGCTGAATGTAAATATCCGTAAGTTGTCCATCGAAACAACAGACGGTATTTTTGAAGGAAACATCCAATTGTACGTGCATGATGTGGATGATGTAAAAACCATCTGCAATAATCTGAAACAGATACAAAACATAAAACAAGTAACCCGCGTAGAAGGATAAGAAATATGGCAGAGAGGACGGTAAAAAGCAGATACGAGCAGGTAGTCACAGAACTTCCGCGCATTCTGCCGTTGTGCTATCTCGTCATGGTGTGTATCGGAATGTTATTCAACTACTTTAAGTTCAAGCATTTCGGTATCAATATCTTTCAATACGCCTCAGTTTTTGACTTTCTGATCTCTCCTTTTGAAGACCCGACTATCATCTGGTTTATGATATTATCACCGATCATCCCGATTATCGCTTTTATCACAGACCGCATCTGGATAAAACGTTTTCCTGTTTCTTACAAAAAAAGTTCCTTCGGTATGTCAGAGAAGAGCTGGTATAAACCGGTAATGAGGATCACTTACTTAGCACTTGTCATCATTTACATTTTTCTATTTTCTTTCTTTTATGGGATATACACATATCGAGCCGTAAAAATGCAGGATGACATAACAGTGCGCTATAACGATAATGAAGATATATCCGGCAAGCCGATCGGAAAAGTAGGAAATACCTTATTCTTATTAACAGGCTCGGTTGTGCAGATTATTCCAACGGACTCTTACGTCAAAAGTATTACTATCCCACTGAAGGAGTGAGAAACAATATTTCCGAATATATGAAACCATAAAAGCATACTAACATGTTTAACTCAAAAAAAGGAATAGATGACAAGGTAAGCAATAAATTAACCACGCTTTCCAGTCAAAGTTTAATTAAAGGTGATTGTTCCATCGATGGAGATATGCGTATCGACGGAACTGTAGAAGGAAATATCCGGTGTACCGGAAAAATAGTCATCGGTCCGGAAGGAAAAATACACGGCAACCTGTCTTGTACACACGCTTGCCTTCACGGAACTATCATCGGTGATGCATACGTGAAGGAAGAACTCACCCTGAAAGCCAACTGTGTGATGCAGGGCAATATCTATACCACCAAATTGGAAATAGAATCACAGGCTAAATTCAATGGAAGCTGTAATACGAATGATACCAGTCATGAGATAAAATTGTTGGAAGCTGTTACTGAATAACATTATTTACAATATATTCAGGTCCGTCAAAAACCACCTTGCAGAAAAAAGTTTTATTTTGCATAGACATCTATTATTGATATAAAATAGCTATTTTTGCAGTCTATATCAATGAAGTATACTATGATAGTCGGCAAATATATAAATTTGGGAACGCTCCAGAAGCTACTGTTTGATGATGAAAAAGTAATTATTTCCGATGAATGTATTCAAGAAGTAGATAAGAGTTTTCGTTTCTTGAAGGAATTCTCCAGTGATAAAATTATTTACGGAATTAACACAGGGTTCGGTCCTATGGCTCAATATAGGATTGAAGATAAATCATTAACGGAATTACAATACAACATCATCAGGAGCCACTCTACCGGAGCGGGAAAACCATTGCCTCCTCTTTATGTAAAAGCAGCAATGATTGCCAGATTATTCACCTTTCTTCAAGGGAAATCAGGTATACATACAGAGCTGGTCGAACTACTCGTCAAGTTCATTAACCTGGATATTTTTCCGTATATACCGGAGCATGGCAGTGTAGGTGCCAGTGGCGATTTAGTGCAATTGGCGCATATAGCGTTGACGCTGATCGGTGAAGGAGAAGTGTTCTATCAAGGGCAGCTACAACCCACTGCCCAAGTACTTGAGAAGAATCATCTCAAACCTTTCTCCATACATATCCGTGAAGGGCTTTCAGTAACAAACGGCACTTCTGTTATGACAGGCATTGGCATTGTTAACTTGATTTATGCCCGCCAATTGCTCAACTGGTCCGTATGCGCCTCGGTAATGATGAATGAAATTGCCGCATCGTATGATGATTTTGTTTCTCAGCCGCTAAATGATGCCAAACTTCATAAAGGGCAGCAAAAGATAGCTGAAATGATGAGAGTCTGGATGTCCGACAGTAAATGTACTCTCAAGAGAGAGAATGAACTGTACGGACAGAAACATAAAGAAAAGATTTTTGAACATAAAGTACAGCCTTATTACTCGTTAAGATGTACTCCACAAATATTGGGACCGGTTTATGACACCCTTATAAATACAGAAGAAGTATTGATAAACGAAATCAACTCAGCTTGCGACAATCCGATTGTTGATCCGGAAACCCAAAATGTATATCATGGCGGAAACTTTCATGGTGATTACGTCTCTTTTGAGATGGATAAACTGAAAATAGCCATAACGAAACTGACAATGCTAAGTGAACGCCAATTGAACTATTTGTTCCATGATCGCATCAACGGAATACTTCCTCCATTTGTCAATCTGGGAGTATTAGGATTGAATTATGGGTTACAAGCCTCACAATTTACAGCTACTTCCACAACAGCCGAGTGTCAGACGTTATCTAATCCCATGTATATACACAGTATCCCAAACAACAATGATAATCAGGATATTGTAAGCATGGGAACTAATTCTGCATTAATAGCCAAAACAGTCATAGAGAATTCTTTCCAGGTTATGAGCATCCTGTTTATGGGCATCGTACAGGCTGTAGATTACTTAAAGATACAGGAAAAGCTCAGTACGGAATCGCGTTGTGTATACAATGAGATCCGGGCTTTTTTCCCTGTATTTACCCAGGATACTCCCAAGTACAAGGAAATAGAGGCTATGAGTGAATACTTGAAAAATAAGAAATTCAATTTATAAATGAAATACGCATTAATAACAGGCGGAAGCCGGGGCATAGGACGTTCTGTCAGCATCAAGTTGGCAGCAATGGGATATACCGTGCTGATAAATTATCAAAGCAACGATAAGGAAGCGGCAAACACACTGCAATTAGTTCGTGAAAAAGGAGGCAACGGAGAACTATTGAAGTTCGATGTTACTGATCCAAAGGCAGTATCCGAAGCTTTAAATAACTGGAGCGAACAACATCCGGATGAATATATCGAGGTGCTGATAAATAATGCAGGCATCCGCAAAGATAATCTGATGCTTTGGATGACCGAAGCAGAATGGAGTGGGGTACTGAACACCAGTCTGAACGGCTTCTTTTATGTCACCCAGGCATTGCTTAAGAACATGCTTGTCAAACGCTTCGGACGTATTGTCAACATCGTCTCATTATCGGGGATCAAGGGCATGCCCGGACAGACCAATTATTCTGCCGCCAAAGGAGGTGTCATTGCTGCTACCAAGGCATTAGCTCAGGAAGTGGCAAAGAAGCACGTGACCGTCAATGCGGTGGCGCCCGGATTCATTCGCACGGAAATGACCGAAGATATCAACGAGAACGAATGGAAAAAACAGATCCCAGCCGGACGCTTCGGCGAACCGGAAGAAGTAGCTAATCTCGTAAGTTTTTTAGTCTCTCCCAATGCCTCTTATATTACAGGTGAGGTTATTTCAATCAATGGAGGACTGCATACATGAGAAGAGTTGTCATTACAGGAATGGGGATTTACTCATGCATCGGCAAGAATCTGAGCGAAGTAACAGACTCATTATATAACGGTAAATCAGGCATCGGCATCGATCCTCAACGGAAAGAGATGGGATATCTGTCCGCACTGACCGGCTTATTGGAGCGTCCTGATCTCAAAAAGATGCTGGACAGACGAAAACGTCTCTGCCTGCCTGAACAAGGAGAATATGCCTATCTGGCCAGTGTGGAAGCCTTCAAAAATGCAGGTATCGATGAAGCATTCCTGGAAGCGAACGAAGTAGGGGTGCTCTATGGAAATGATAGTAGCACTGCACCGATTATTAATGCTGTGGATATTATCCGGGAAAAGAAGAATACCGTTCTGGTAGGTTCCGGTTCTATCTTCCAGTCGATGAATTCAACTGTGTCGATGAACCTGTCAGTCATCTTTAAACTCAGAGGAGTAAACTTCACAATCTCCGGTGCTTGTGCAAGCGGTTCCCACGCCATTGGCATGGGATATCTGCTTATCAAATCGGGATTGCAGGACTGCATTCTTTGTGGTGGCGCACAGGAAGTAAATCCATTCTCAGTCGGTAGTTTCGACGGGTTAAGTGCATTTTCCAATCGGGAAACTGAACCCCAGAAAGCATCCAGACCTTTTGATAAAAGCAGGGACGGGCTTGTACCCAGCGGAGGTGGCGCCAGCCTGGTACTGGAAAGTTATGAATCGGCTGTTAAGCGAGGAGCCCCCATACTGGCAGAAATTATCGGCTACGGTTTTTCATCCAACGGAGATCACATATCTGTTCCTAATATAGACGGGCCAAAGCGTTCATTGGAAATGGCCATCCGGAATGCCGGAATCGCATTGGATGAAATTAAATACATCAATGCGCACGCCACTTCTACACCAATAGGTGATTTGAATGAAGCAAAAGCCATAGCAGAGGTATTTGAAGGACATCGCCCATACGTGACGTCCACCAAGTCTATGACCGGTCACGAAATGTGGATGGCAGGTGCCAGTGAAGTAATCTATTCTACTCTAATGATGCAAAATAACTTCATTGCTCCCAATCTGAATTTCGAAAAGCCGGATGAAGCATCTGCCCAACTTAATATCCCTGCCCAACGAGTAAATATGGAATTTGATACATTCCTCTCAAACTCATTCGGATTCGGAGGAACCAATTCTACATTAATTATTAAAAAAGTAAAGTAATATAAGTATGACCCACGAAGAAATCATTGAAAAGATAAGAGAAACCTTATCCGAGGAATTTGAAGTAGATATCGATCTTATCCAGCCTGATGCTCCGCTCATGCAAACCCTTGAGTTAGACAGTCTGGACTTGGTAGATATGGTAGTGTTGATTGAAAAGAACTTCGGTTTTAATGTAACCGGACAAGATTTTGTCGGAATCAAAACGTTCCAGGACTTCTATAATCTCGTCATCACACGTATGGCCGAAAACAAAAACGAATAAACAAGATGTGGAAAGGTAAAACCCGTGGCGGTGTATCCGGATACCTGTTTTTTATTTATCTGATCAGGTATTGTGGTGTAAAAGCCGCTTATGGTTTTCTGTCTCTGATTGTTCTTTATTTTATTCCGTTCGCTCCGAAAGCAACAAAGAGTATCTGGCAATATGCCCGTCGTATTTTAAAACGGAACCGCATACAGTCGGTGGGACTATTGCTGAACAACTATTATCTTTTGGGACAGATACTTATAGACAAGGTAGCCATTGGAAATGGAATGATCGACAAGTATCATTTCAAGTTCAACCACTATCAGGAGTTTCTAAATGTATTGGATGGAGATCAGGGAGTAATCATGATCGGTGCACATGTTGGCAATTGGGAAATCGGAACTCCTTTTTTCAATGACTACAGCAAGAAAATGAATGTGGTGATGTACGATGCCGAACATCAAAAGATTAAAGAAATACTGAAAAAGAACGGGCAGCAGCAACCTTACAAGATTATACCGGTCAACGAAGATAATCTGGCACATATATTTAGAATTACAGAGGCACTGGATCATAAGGAATATGTCTGTTTTCAAGGAGACCGTTATCTGAATGCAGATAAACTGCTGACTTGCAAGTTCATGGGACACGAAGCACATTTTCCAATCGGTCCTTTCCTATTGGCATCGCGGATGAAAGTTCCGGTAGTCTTTTATTTTGCCATGCGGGAGGCTAAACAAACCTATCATTTCCATTTTATACTTGCTGAGCAAGTGTCCGGTTCGAAAGAGAAAAGAGCAGAACAATTATTATTGGAACAATATGTGAATGCTCTGGAAAAAATAATCGACCAATATCCCGAACAATGGTTTAACTATTATTCTTTCTGGAAGCCGTCTGAATAAACAAAAATCAACAGAATGAAACTATTCCCTTCATTACAAAAGAGATATGCCAAAGAGCGATTCACCGCTGTGCAAGCACAGCGATTGGCCCAGGAAATCGCTTTTGGCCCCGTCGTATTTCAGGTCTCACGCTTGATGCTGAAATTCGGTATTTTCCGCCTGCTATCCGATAATCGGGAAGGTCTGTCACTGGAACAGATCAGCCAGAAAACCGAATTATCCAGATATGCAGCACAAGTTCTACTGGAAGCCTCCCTCACCATAGGTACTGTATTGGTAAAAGACGATCAATATATACTGGCAAAGGCCGGATGGTTCCTGTTGAACGATGAGATGGCACAAGTGAACATGAATTTTAACCAGGACGTCAATTACAAAGGTCTGTTTCACCTGGAAGAAGCTTTGCTAAATGGCCGCCCCGAAGGTTTGAAAGAACTGGGAAACTGGCCTACTATTTACGAAGGATTATCCGACTTACCCGGGCAGGCACAGAAAAGCTGGTTCGGCTTCGACCATTTTTATTCGGACAATTCTTTCGACCAGGCACTCGAAATCGTATTCAGCCACTCTCCCCGGACTCTGCTCGATGTAGGAGGCAATACAGGTAGATGGGCTACCAAATGTGTGCAATACAACGAGAAAGTAGAAGTTACCATTATGGATTTACCCCAACAACTGGAAATGATGAAGCAAAAGACGGAAAAAATGGCCGGCCACGAGCGTATTCATGGACATGGTGTGAATCTTCTCGATGAAAAAGTACCTTTCCCGAAAGGTTTTGATGCGATCTGGATGAGTCAGTTTCTGGATTGTTTTTCCGAGAAAGAAGTTATCAGTATACTCTCACGGGCTGCTCAGTCCATGTCTGCAGAAGGGCGACTCTACATTATGGAAACATTCTGGGACCGACAGAAGTTCGAAACTGCTGCCTATTGCCTGACACAGATCAGTATATACTTTACTGCTATGGCAAATGGTAACAGCAAAATGTATCACTCCGACGACATGGCACGGTGCATTCAAGAATCAGGGTTGGAAATAGAGGAAATATATGATAACCTGGGATTGGGACACAGTATTATAAAATGTAAGCTGAAATGAAAAGAACTCCTATCATATCCGGTGAAGGAATCCTGAACCTGATACCACAACGACCGCCAATCGTTATGGTAGATTCATTCTGTGGCATTGAAGATGATTGTTCCTATTCAGGTCTCACAGTCACTGACGATAATATCTTCTGCCAGGAAGGCAAATTGCAGGAAGCAGGTATTATTGAACACATAGCCCAATCGGCAGCGGCACGGATCGGATATATCTATTTACAGAAAAATGAACCGGTACCCTTAGGCTTTATCGGTTCGGTAGATAAATTAACCCTTCACCGTTTGCCGGAGACAGGACAGGAATTATCCACTGAAATTACGGTTATTCAGGAAGTATTCGACATTACTTTGGTATCTGCTTGTGTAAGCACTACGGAAGGAGTGATTGCAGAATGCCGGATGAAAATATTTTTAGATAAGAAATGAGGCAAAAAACGAATCTGCATACACCTGCACTCATTGACCGCACCACAATAAAGGTACGTTTCAGTGAAATAGACTCCATGCAAATCGTATGGCATGGTGAATATGTACGCTATTTTGAAGATGGAAGGGAGTCTTTCGGAAAACATTATGGCTTAGGATATATGGATATCTACAGTGAAGGATATATGGTACCCATCGTTGAATTAAATTGTCAATTTAAGCAATCCTTATCCTTCGGTGAAAAAGTTATCATTGAAACCCGATACATTTCTTGTGAAGCTGCCAAGATTAAATTCGAATATGTACTATACCGGGCCACAGACAACAATATCGTTGCCACCGGAAGTACAACTCAGGTTTTTCTAAATACTAACAGGGAGCTGGAGTTAGCAACTCCGGCTTTTTATCAGGAGTGGAAAAAGAAATGGAACATCCTATAACTGTATATATCACAGCTGATACTCTGATCAGTTCCTTAGGAGCAAATACCCGGGAGAATATAAAAGCAATCCGGGAATATCGAAGCGGAATCACCAGGCATGAAGCAGGAATCATATCTGATACCTCTATATTAGCTGCCACTATTAAACCGGAACAATGGGAAAGAGCAAAGAATTTGGGTACGTACACACGTCTGGAACAACTATTCATACTTGCCATTCAGGATATTCTGTCCCATTCCGAAATGAATCTGGCGGATGAAGATTGTGGCCTCATCCTATCCACTACTAAAGGTAATATCGACCTGTTGGCCAATCATCCCGACGACCTTGATATCAGAGTTCATCTATGGGAAATTGGAAGAAGAATAAGCGAATATTTTCAGGCCGGCAACCGGGTAGAAGTTATTTCTAATGCCTGCATATCAGGAGTATCCGCTCTGATTGTAGCAAAGCGATGGATCGAATCCGGCAGATACAAAAAAGTCATAGTAGCGGGAGGTGATATCCTCTCCCACTTCATTACCAGCGGATTTCTATCTTTCAGATCCATCAGTTCCGAAAGATGCCGCCCTTATGATGCCCGGAGAGACGGACTCAATTTAGGAGAGGCTTGTGGTGCTATCCTGCTGAGTTCGGAAGGAAACGATACGGATATCATCCTGTCCGGAGGAGCCATTAGCAACGATGCCAATCATATTTCAGGCCCGTCACGTACAGGAGACGGACTTTACTTCGCCATACGGCAGGCCATGGAAGAAGCCGCAGTCCTTGCCGAAGACGTTAGTTTCATGAATACACATGGAACGGCTACTGTCTATAACGATGAAATGGAATCGAAAGCTATTCATTTAGCCGGATTGGAAACCGTTCCGGTTCATAGTTTGAAATCTTATTTCGGTCATACTTTAGGGGCATCGGGAGTGATTGAATCTATTATCTGTATTCACGAACTAAAGGAAAACGTACTATTCGGTACATTAGGCTATGAAAAGCCCGGTGTCAGCATGCCTATTCTGGTGCAAGCTGACCATCAGGAAATACCCATGAAACACTGCATCAAAACAGCATCCGGTTTCGGAGGTTGTAATGCTGCTATCGTATTGACACTTCCCGCACATCAGAAACAGCCCTCAAGAGTGCAATCATCGGTGACAGTTCATACAACCGCAACTGTTTCCATTGAGAATAGCTGTTTAAGTATGAATGGAGAGACCGTTTTTTCATCATCTGCCCCAAACTTTGCGCAGTTTATCCGCGAAGCATATAAAAATACAGGTGGAAGTAACATGAAATTCTACAAAATGGACGACCTTTGCAAACTGGGATATACTGCTGTTGAATATCTGTTGAAGGAGAAAAACTTTCAACCGGAAGAAATAGGGATATTGCTGGTTAATGCTGCCGCCTCACTGAATACGGATATTCGTCATCAGATGATTATCAATCAGGAAGGTGACCATGCAGCCAGTCCAACGGTATTTGTATACACTCTGCCTAACGTTGTAGCTGGTGAGATATGTATCCGTCATAAGATACAAGGAGAAAATACTTTCTTCATAGAAAAAGAATTCGATGCGGATAAACTGGAAGAATATGCACGAATTGTAATGAAGAAAGGTAATTTAAAAGCTTGCATCACCGGATGGTGCAACCTTTTAATGGAAGAGTATAAAGCTGATTTTAAACTAATAGAAGTACAACATTGATATGGAAGAATTAATAGAAAAACTAAAAAGAGAATTAATAGAAGAACTGAATCTTGAAGAAGTCACACCCGAAGAGATTAATCCCGATGAACCTCTGTTTGGTGACGGTGGTTTAGGACTCGATTCTATTGACGCACTTGAGATTATTCTTATTTTAGAGCGTAACTATGGAATCAAAATAAAGAATCCTGCAGAAGGGAAACAGATTTTCTACTCAATACGTACATTAGCTAACTATATCTCTGAAAATCAGAAACAATGAAGATATATGTAACCGGTTTAGGTGTTGTTTCAGGTATTGGTCTGGGTGTTGCAGAAAATATAGCTTCACTCAGGAAACATCAGCATGGTATGGGGAAAGTAACCCTTTTCCCTACGGAACTGGATGTACCCGTATCAGAGGTAAAATACAGCAATGAAGAACTAAAACGGTTACTCTCTTTAGATATACAAAAAACGTTTTCCCGGACAGCCTTATTAGGCATGTTAGCTGCCCGGGAAGCAGTCGATGACGCCCGGTTAGATTTGAATACTTTGCGTGTAGGTCTCATATCTTCCACCTCTGTAGGTGGTATGGATTTGAGTGAACATTTCTACAATGCCTTTAAAAAGGACAATAGAAAAGGAAGATTACGGGAAGTTATCTCTCATGACTGCGGTGCAAGTACTGAAATGATAGCAGATTATCTGAAAGTAAATGACTTTGTAACCACTATCAGTACCGCCTGTTCATCAGCAGCTAATGCTATCATGTTAGGAGCCCGCATGATCAGGAATGGCCAACTGGACGCTGCCATTGTAGGAGGTACGGACGCCTTGTGCAAGTTTACCCTCAATGGTTTCAATTCACTTATGATTTTGGATAAGGAACACTGCCGTCCTTTTGACGCATCCCGTGCAGGCCTCAACTTAGGAGAAGGAGCCGGATATATTGTGCTTCAATCAGAGAAATTACTCCGGAAAGAGCCTTATTGCTTATTAAGCGGATATTCGAATGTGAATGAAGCTTTTCATCAGACCGGCAGTTCACCCGAAGGAAACGGACCATTCTGGTCTATGACAGAAGCCATAGCCAAAAGTGAATTTCTTCCCGAAGAGATTGATTATATCAATGTACATGGCACAGGAACTCCAAGTAATGATCTTTCAGAAGGACTTGCTATCCGACGGATTTTTGGTGATAAAATTCCTCCGTTCAGTTCTGTCAAAGCGTTTATCGGTCATACATTAGGGGCTTCGGAAGGAATTGAAGCGGTTTATTCTGTTCTCTCCGTATATCATGGTTTCATCTATCCCAATCTGAACTTCAAAGAACCTATAGAAGAAAACATGTTGATGCCCAAAACCTCATTCCGCGAGGGACTACCCATTCGTAATGTACTATCGAATTCTTTTGGATTCGGTGGAAATGATTCTTCGATCCTGTTTTCCACATTAAAAGAGAAATGATGCAACCTGTCTATATCAATCATATTGCTTCTATTCACGCGGATACTGCTTCCAGAGAATCCCCTTATTTATCTGCTAACGAACCGGATTACAAGAGCATTATCACAAATGCCGCACTACGGAGGCGTATGAGCCGGATCATCAAAATGGGAGTTGCCTGCGGACTGGAATGTATCAGTACCCTACCTTCCGAAAAAGTACATGCGATCATCACTGCAACCGGACTCGGATGCCTGGCAGATACAGAGAAGTTCCTGAATACAATCATTGAGAATGAAGAACAACTACTGAACCCAACCCCCTTTATCCAATCAACCTTCAATACCATCGGAGCCCAAATAGCATTACTCCGCCAGATACATGCTTACAACATGACGTATGTGCACCGGGGATTGAGTTTCGAAAGTGCACTATTGGACGGTATGATGAGAATCTGGGAAGGTGATGAAAATGTCCTCGTAGGAGCTATTGATGAGATTACCCCTAACAGTCACACCATACAACAACGCCTGGGACTGCTAAGGGGCATACAAGCAGGCGAAGGTGCCCAGTTCTTCCTATTGGGACGAGAAACCACCGAATCCACATTAGCAGAACTTGCCGGTATATCGACTTTTATTCATGCGAGCAGTACACAAGAAGTAGCTGAAAAGATTCATCGCTTTTTGCAAAGTAACCGATTAACAGCCGGACAAATCGATTGGTTTGTTACCGGTAAGAATGGAAACCTGAAAGAAGATACCCTGTATACTGATTTAGAAAACAGCCTGTTTCCCACAGCAACATGCACCACCTTTAAGAATGAATGTGGTGAATATCCTACAGCATCTTCCTTTGCTTTATGGAAAGTGGCTAAAACTTTTGAAGAGAATCTAAATCCGGGACAGACAGTTCTGATATATAATCACTATCACTCCATTAACCATTCACTTATTTTAATCCGGAAAAAACAATGATAGTGGAAATCCTGATCACATTACTGATTATCTTTCTAGTCTACGCATCTTGCAACATCCGTTCTAACATCTATCTCAAGGTATTTTGCAAGAAACAGACTGAAGATAAAATTGTAGCTATCACCTTTGATGATGGACCGGACCCGGTACAAACCCCCAAAGTATTGCAAGTACTCAAAGAACAACAAATACCGGCTTGTTTCTTCTGCATCGGTCACAAAGTAGAAGAGAATGAGGAGTTGATCCGACAAATTATCAACGAAGGACATCTGATTGGTAATCATTCTTTTACCCATACCAATCATTTTCCCTTGTACAGCCTGTCGCGGATGAAAAAAGACTTGCAAGCTTGCCAGTTTGCATTAGAACGAGTAACTTCGCAGAAAATCAAGTTATTCCGCCCACCGTTTGGAGTCACGAATCCTACTATAGCAAAAGCTGTCCGCATATTGGGATACACTCCTGTTGGCTGGAATATCAGAACACTCGATACACTGCAACCTTCCAAAGAGAAAGTTTTGAAGCGTATTCAGAAAAGGTTACGCCCCGGTTCTATTATCCTTCTACACGATCGGATGCCGGACAGTGACCTGTTATTAAAAGAGATACTTAACTTAATTAAAGAACAGGGATATACAGTTGTCCGTCTGGACAGCATGTTATAAAAGCATTATGAGAACCATACTAATAATATTATCAATCATATTGGGTATTTCCTATACCCATGCCCAGACAATGAAGAAACTAATCCATACCCAGGATTTTGAAAACCGTCTGGCAAAGGAAGCACAAACCATGCAGTCCATTGAAAGTGACTTTACACAAGTGAAGTACCTGGATATTCTGGATGAGAAGGTAACCTCCAAAGGAAAGTTCTATTACCAAAAGAGTGGCAAAATACGTATGGAATACGCCCAACCCGTCAACTACCTAATAGTGATAAACGACTCCCGGCTTAAAATTGTATCGGACGGTAAAAAGAGCGTTATGAGCCTAACCGCCAATAAGATGATGAATCAAATGCAAGATATGCTCACAGCTTGCATGATAGGCGATCTCTCAAAAATGTCTTCCGACTACAAACTGGAATATTTTGAAAATGATTCCTATTATATAGTGAAGATTAAGCCGGTCAATAAAGCCATACAAGCTTACATTTCGGAAATTGAAATATACCTGGATAAGAAAGATATGTCGGTTTACAAATTGCGTCTTTCCGAAACAGCCACCAATTATACGGAATATGAGTTCTACAACAAGAGATTTAATGCTTTGAAAGATGAAACAAAGTTTTCTATTCGCTAATCTGATCTTTATTCTGTCTCTATTCACTTCCTGTGGTTCCTCAAAAACAATAGCAGGAGATACCACATCTTATGTGACACCTATTATTTGCGCTGAAGAATATTCGCAAAAATACAATATGCAGTTAGACTTCATGAAACATCACTTCAGCGGTTTATTAATTGTACGGAAATTGCCGGATAATGAAATAAGAATATTGGCATCTACTTACTTTGGACTCAGTCTTTTTGATTTTTCACTTCGGGAAAATGAATTTCACGTCAACAGTTGCATAGAGCCCATGAAGAAAAAGAAAATGCTGCTATTACTGGAAACAGACTTCAAGAATCTATTTTTAAGTGGAAAGAATATCCGCATCAAAAAGAAAAGCAGTACCTTTGAAAAAAGAGTCACAGGCAGGGGATTCGGAAAAACAGTATTCTATCTATCGGAGTTCAACTCAGGACATCCCGAACAGATAAAAATCAAACATCCCTGGTTGCGACTAAGTATACAGTTGGACAAATTAAAAGAAAACCCAAACTAATATGGCTGAACTTCTTCCCAATTTCTATAAAGTCACGCACTCTGAGCATATCAATGAGACAGACTGGGTAGTGCAAGTCATGCTCAACCCACAACATGCTATTTATAGCGGACACTTTCCACAACAGCCCGTGGTTCCGGGCGTTTGTATGCTGCAAATAATAAAGGAGTGCATAGAAAAAATACAGCAAGCTCCCCTGCAATACAAGCAGATAGCATCATGCAAGTTTCTTTCAGTTATTAATCCGAATGAAACACCGGAATTAAAGCTCTCATTGACTATCAAAAAAAACGAAACGGATACATTCCAGATTCTGGCTGAAGGAGCATCTTCAAAAGATATCTGTATCAAATTAAAAGCACAACTAATCGGCAAATAAATATGGAAGAACGTAGCGAGGAACTATGGCATGAGAAAGCCAGGCAACTTGGTATTGTAATTATTATACCTACCTACAATAATGAAAAGACGCTGACTACCGTAATTGAAGATGTACTCTTCTATGTAGAAGATATCATCGTTGTCAATGACGGCTCTACCGATAGCACCCCTACTCTTCTGGAAAACTATCCGAACCTGCATATCATCACCCATCCTACCAATAAAGGAAAAGGAACTGCCTTAAAGAACGGATTAAAACAGGCCAAAGCAGCCGGCTACCGATATGCCATCACTATAGATTCCGATGGACAGCATTTTGCTTCAGACATTCCTATTTTCATGGAAGAAATAGAAAAAGAACCGGATACGTTGCTGGTAGGTGCCCGTAATCTGACTTCGGACAATATGCCGGGCAAGAATACTTTTGCTAATAAGTTCTCCAACTTCTGGTTTAAACTTGAAACCGGAGTAAAGCTTCAGGATACCCAATCGGGTTACCGGCTCTATCCATTACATAAAATCAATGTGCAGAGATTCTACTATACCGCTAAATATGAATTTGAGCTTGAAGCACTGGTCTTTGCAGTATGGGGAGGAACCACGGTCCGCAATATACCCATACATGTCTATTATCCGCCCCAGGAAGAACGTGTCTCCCACTTCCGTCCTTTCCGGGATTTCACTCGCATCAGCATATTGAATACCTTCTTAGTGTTCATCACTTTCCTCTGGATTTATCCGCCTAACTTCTTCCGGAAACTAACCTGGAGTAATTGCCGGAAATTCTTCCGGACTCACATTACACAGTCCGAAGAATCGAATCTGAAGATTACCTATGCCATTATGTTAGGTATATTTATGGGAATAGTCCCGATTTGGGGATACCAGATGCTTGCTACTTTATTTTTGGCTCATGTGCTTAAACTCAACAAAGTAATAGCCATTGTAGCAGCTAATATCAGTATTCCTCCCATGATTCCTTTCCTATTATATGGCAGTTACCTGACAGGATGTAAAGTCTTGAACAGGCCGGTTGAACTTCATCTTACCGATATTTCATTTGAAAATGTGAAATCGGTTTTAGAGCAATATTTAATTGGAAGTGTTATCTTTGCAACCGCTTGTAGTATATTGGCAGGTATTATAACGATCAGCCTGCTCACTATATACAGAAGGCCGAAAACAACATGACTCAGTTCTTTATCAGACTATATAATTATTTTCAAAGACACAAAGTTCTCTTCTATTTGTCACTCTGTGTTTGTGTCCTTTTTATGGGGTACTTCGCCTGGCAAGTCAGGTTTGAAGAGAATGTGACCCGTTTCTTTCCTGATACGAAGAACAGCCAGAACATCACCAAGGTATTTGATAACCTAAAAATAAAGGATAAGATTATCATCTTAATCTCTCCTGCCGACTCTACAGTAACTCCGGATTTAATGATAGAGGCCGGAGACCAACTGAAACAAAACTTATTAGAAGAGTCTAACCAAACCTGGATTAAAGATATCTTTTCGGAAGTAGATGAAACAACCATTGAAAAAGCAACAGATTTTGTTTATGAAAATCTTCCGCTGTTCTTGACGGAAAAAGACTATCAACACTTCGACTCACTCTTAACGCAGGAAGGCATAGAAGCCACGATGCGAAAGAATTATACCAACCTTCTTTCTCCCGCAGGTATAGCATTGAGAGGTTATATACAAAGAGACCCGTTAGGACTTGGAAATAACGTATTAAAGCATCTGCAGGATTTTCAGTTGGAAACCAATTATGAAATCAACAATGGGCACATCTTTTCGAAAGATGGAAATACATTGCTGATGTTTATGACTCCGGTATTCGGAACAGGAAGTACCGGTGAGAATGAAAATCTGATCCGGATACTTGAAAATGAGCTGCAACAGATTCAGAAAGAGTATCCTTCCATTCGCGCATCTTACTTTGGAGGTCCCTCGGTCAGCGTCTATAATGCGCGACAGATTAAAAAGGATACCATTATTACTTCTTCGATCGCACTGCTGATTATCATTGTTTTCATCTCGCTGGTGTTTAAGCATAAGAAATCAATCCCTCTCATTGTCACTCCTGTTTTATTCGGGGGATTGTTCGCTTTATGCCTGATCTATTTTATTCAGGGATATATTTCTGCGATTGCTGTAGGTGCCGGATCGGCTATTCTGGGTATTGCGCTGAGTTATTCCATACACATGCTGGCTCATCAAAATCATGTTTCTACCGTCCAGCAATTGATTAAAGAAATAACTTATCCGCTTACAGTAGGCAGCTTTACTACAATAGGTGCATTCTTCGGACTTACTTTTACCACTTCCGAATTGCTACGCGATTTCGGTTTGTTTGCTTCTCTGGCACTTATCGGTACTACTCTTTTTTGTCTTATTTACCTTCCACATTTTCTGAAAGGACAAGCTGATGTGAAGCAAGGCAGGGTCTTACGCTTTATTGAAAAAATCAATGCCTATCCTTATGAAAAAAACAAATGGTTAGTAGGTGGTATCATTATTATTACCCTCATCGGCTTATTTACTTCACAAAAAGTCAAGTTTAACGAAGACATGATGAGCCTCAACTATGAGCCTCAACACTTGAAACAGGCAGAGGCTAAACTGGAACAGCTTTTCAATGCCCAAGAGAAAACCGTACTTTTTGTCAGTGTAGGTAAGAATATGACGGAAGCACTCGAAAGCTATGCAAATACCAATCAGCACTTATCCGCTTTTAAAGAGCAAGGGCTTATTAAAGCATATGCATCTGCCGAGCAATTCTTAATTTCACCGGAAGAACAGCAAAAGCGTCTGGAACAATGGAACCAGTATTGGGGAGAGTCGGGAAAGATATCAACTATTCGCAAATACATAGAAGACGCTGCCCGTACCTATCACTTCCGGGAAAGTAGTTTCGATGCATTTTACCAATGGTTAGAACATCCATTCCAGCCCTATAATTATCAGGACGATACAAATAGTATCGCTACTACCCTACTAAACGAATGGCAAACAAGTGCTGATTCCATCACGATGCTCGTTACCCAGGTACGCATCACTGATGATAATAAGGAAGAAGTCTATCAACAATTCAAGGATAATACGGATGTTGTAGTCTTCGACCGGAGTTATTTCACTAATCAATGGGTCTCTGCCATCAATAACGACTTTTACCTGATACTTTATATTTCTTCGTTCCTTATATTCCTGGCTCTATTGATTTCGTACGGGCGTATAGAATTAACCCTGATCAGTTTCCTGCCTATGCTTATCAGCTGGACCATTATTTTGGGCCTGATGGGGATTCTGGGTATCGAATTCAACATTATCAATATTATCCTCTCTACTTTCATTTTCGGTATCGGAGACGACTTCAGTATCTTCATCATGGATGGACTCCAAAACAAATACCGGACAGGAAAAGCGATCCTGAATTCCCATAAGACAGCTATTTTCTTCTCTGCATTCACAGCCGTTGTGGGAATGGGAACTTTAGTATTTGCCAAACATCCCGCCCTGCAATCCATTTCACTGATTTCCATCCTTGGAATGGCAGCGGTGGTATTAGTAGCCTATACCATACAACCTATTATTTTCCAGTTCTTTATTGCTAAACCGGCTTCTAAGGGACTGCCCCCGTATACCTTGATAGGCTTACTCCGCACGATCCTCCTTTTCATGCTCTTCGTTACAGGATGCATCATTCTGAGAATTTTCATAATCTTATTATACCTCATTCCGGTACGCCGCAGTTATAAGCAGCAGCTTGTTTGCCGGATTATCAACATTACTTGCAAAGGTATATTGGTAGTGGCAACATTTGTACGTAAAGAACACATCAACGTAACCAATGAGACATTCAAAAAGCCGGCTATCATAATAGCCAATCACCAGTCTTTCATTGATATCCTGGAGTTATTATCTTTTTCCCCGAAGATTATCATGATAACCAATCACTGGGTATGGAACTCTCCGGTATTTGGAAAAATCATTCAATATGCAGGTTTCTTCCATGTAGACGAAGGATATGAACTTTGTGTGGAACGGATGCGGGAAAAAGTAAGAGAAGGATACTCCATCGCCATCTTCCCCGAAGGTACCCGGACCTATGACGGCAAGATGAAACGTTTTCATAAAGGTGCTTTCTATTTATCAGAAACTCTGCAATTGGATATTATTCCTATTCTGCTATACGGCAATGGAGAGATTATAGCCAAGGCACAACCTTTCTATGTCCGCAAAGGCATTATTTACTCTAAAATATTGCCTCGCATACTTTATAACGATGATTCATTCGGAACTACCTACCAGGAACGTACCAAGCGCATCTCTTCCTATATGAAAGAAGAATATGCACGCATTTGCCTGGAAAAGAATACACCGGCGAATCCGGCATTTTATGAAGCATTGGTACTGAACTATATCTATAAAAGTCCTGTCATCGAGTGGTACATCCGCATCAAAGTAAAGATGGAACACAATTACCAGTTATTCAATCAACTGATTCCGATGAAAGGACAGATTACAGATATCGGTTGTGGTCTCGGTCCTCTGTGCTATATGCTGTCTATGATATCCAAAGAAAGGCAAATATTAGGAATCGATTATGACGAAGATAAAATAGCTATAGCTCAACACGGCTGGCTTCGTGGCGAAAACCTTCGTTTTGAACATGCTGACGCATCGGTTTATGAGTTCCCGGAAAGTGATGTCTTCATCCTAAATGACGTATTGCATTACATGAATTATGAACATCAACATGACTTGTTAGTGAGATGTGCCAATCTTCTTCGTCCTGAAGGAATGATTATCGTACGTGATGGAAATTCCGCTGAGACCCATAAGCATCGGCTAACCCGCCTCACGGAAGTTCTCTCTACCCAAGTTGTCAAGTTCAACCGCACTACGGATGAGCTCTGCTTCACTTCCGAAGCTCAAATTCAGAGCATAGCCCGGGAGTGTGAAATGGAAGTAAAGACTATCCGAAACGATAAATATACATCGAATACCATCTATATACTTAAAAAGCAATTGCCATGAGTAAGTATGACATCATCATCATTGGAAGCGGATTAGGTGGCCTTGAATGTGGAGCCATATTTAGTAAAGAAGGGTATAACGTATGTGTGCTCGAAAAGAACGAACTGTTTGGAGGATGCTTTCAGACGTATCGCCGGAAAGGACATTTGTTGGATACAGGAATTCATTATATAGGTAGTCTGGATGAAGGACAAGTCATGAATCAGTTTTTCCGGTATGTAGGAATCATGGATCACCTCAAAGTCCGGAAACTGGATGAAAATGCTTTTGATAAGATTTTCTATAAGAATCGCGTATATGATTACGCAATGGGATACGAACGCTTTACCGATACCCTTTGCCAATCATTTCCTCACGAAAAAGAAAATCTCCGGCAATATACAACGTTACTGAAAGAGGTAGGCAACCTGATCAGTGTGGATAATCTGAAGAAAGGTATTATTTCTACTGAAGGAATGAAGTTCTTCAATACCTCAGCAGCAGGAATGATAGATAAGATTACCACCAATCCTGATTTGCAATCGGTATTGGCCGGTTCGGCACTTCTGTATGGTGGCTTAAGAGAACATTCCAACTTCTATGAACACGCCATGATTAACAACTCCTACATACAAGGAGCCTATCGGTTCATTGACGGAAGTATGCAAGTGGCCTCTGAGATGATCAATGTGATTCGCACTCATGGCGGAACAGTTTTGAACAACAGTGAAGTCACCCGTATCATTGTAGAGAACAATCAGGTAGCAGGGGTAGAGATAAACCATGCAGAGCGGATAGAAAGCAAATACATCATCTCTAACGTACACCCCAAACAAACATTAACCTTGCTAGACAAAACCCGCTGTATCAAAAATGCCTATATCTCCCGTATTAATTCTTTAGAAAACACATACGGCATTTTCACTCTTTATCTGATTATGAAAGAGAAAAGTTATCCGTATCTGAATCAGAACCTCTATCTGCATGGAGACAATGATGTATGGTATGATAAGAAAGTCAATATGGGATATACCACCAATTGCATGATCTCCACACAAGCATCTTCCCGCAACAGTGATTATGCAGACGTCATTTCCATTCTGACTCCCATGTATATAGATGAACTGTCCGCCTGGCAGGATACACTTCCCGAACAACGAGGTGAAGACTATAAAGCCTTCAAAATAGAAAAAGCCAGGCAATTGTTGGAGTTCATCAAAAGTCACGGAATCGATTTTACCGATCACATCGAGACAATGTATACCACTACTCCACTTAGCTACAGAGACTTTACAGGTACTTGCGACGGTTCCGCCTATGGGATTATCAAAGATTACAAATGTCCGCAAATCGGTTTTGTTTCCACCCGGACCAAATTGGGAAACTTATTTCTCACAGGACAGAACCTGAATGTCCACGGTGCTTTAGGAGTAACATTAACCTCCATCATCACTTGTGGCGAATTACTCGGACATGAATATTTAGCTAAACGAATAGGCCATGCATAAGATATTAAAGAAAACAATTAAATATACGGCATGTGGCATAGGGGTGCTTCTCCTTGCCATTATCCTCTTTGTTAGCATCCTCTATTTCTCTGCGGATATGCTGACTCCCGACTACACCCCCAAGGCCAACGGAGAATTGGTACAGACAGACAGTCTTCGGGAATATGCGGGCAATTATCTACGGCAAAGCAACAGTGGTCTGTGGGAGTTGAAGGTGAGTGGCGATGCATTCCAGCGCGGTGAGGCCATAGGCAAACTTTCTTCTGATTTGCTATACTATCAGGAGAAAGTCTTTGTTGACCAGATACGCGAAATAGTACCTTCTGACAATTATCTTAAGTTTCTCCGCTTCTTCATCGTACTTTTCAACCGTAATTTAGGAGAGAATGTCCCGGAAGAATTCAGAGATGAAATTTATGGTATTTCGCTCTCCTGTACCCATGAGTACGACTTTATCGGTACTCCCTACGAGCGCCAACTCAATTATCATTCGGCTCACGATCTGGGACATGCCATGCAAGATTACATGTTGGTAGGTTGCAGTTCCTTTGCCACCTGGGGAGAAAACAGTGCCGACTCTTCCCTCATCATTGGACGCAATTTTGATTTTTACATGGGGGATAAGTTTGCACACAACAAGCTGGTATCTTTTTATCAGCCCGAGCAAGGCTATAAATTTGCATCCGTGGGTTGGCTGGGTATGATCGGTGTACTTTCGGGCATGAATGAAACCGGACTCACGGTGACTATCAATGCTGCAAAATCGGATATGCCGACTGCATCCGCCACTCCCATCTCTATCCTAACCAGAGAGATACTGCAATATGCCTCAACGATTGATGAAGCTTATGCTATCGCCCTGAAGCGAAAAACATTTGTTTCCGAATCCATACTGATCGGTTCTGCGCGGGATGGCAGAGCCGCTATCATTGAAAAGTCACCGGAGAAGACGGCACTTTTTACAAGTAGCGGTAATCAGATTATTTGTACCAACCATTATCAATCAGATACTTTCCGCAACGATGAACGCAACCAGGAAAACATTGCGACTTCCGATAGTCCCTATCGTTTTGCCCGTCTGCAAGAACTGTTGAAAGAGAATAAGCCTATCGACCCGATGAAAGCTGCTTCCATTCTCCGCAACCAAAAAGGATTGGACAATATTGATTTGGGCATGGGTAATGAAATGGCTATTAATCAACTCATAGCCCATCACTCTGTTATTTTCCTACCGGAGAAACAGATCATGTATGTATCCACTTCTCCCTGGCAATGCGGCAAGTATATGGCATACGATCTAAACAAAATATTCAGCGATACCATAGATTTCCATCACGAAATCGCCACTTTGAATCTGACTATTCCCGAAGACAACTTTATCAGGCAAGCAAACTACAAACAGTTCATGGCTTATAAACAGCTAACGAAGCTCATCCGGGAAAAGACACAGCGAAAAGAAACAATAGAAACAAAGGTCCTGAACCTTTATGAAGCATCTAATCCTTCATTCTATTACGTTTACGAAGTATTGGGAGATTATTATGCTGCAATACAACAAACTGGTACAGCCATAATCTATTGGCAGAAAGCACTAACAATGCCCATACCCAAACAAGCTGAGAAAGTACGAATCCAACAAAAAATCAATAAAAACCAATAATATGGAAAAGAATCCAGACATACAGTTTCACTCTCCCGAAGAGATTAAATTGTATCAGGAAGCCAGGCTCACTGAAACCTTGGCTTACTTGCAGGCACATTCCCGCTTCTATCAGCAAATGTTCAAAGAACATTCCATAGACATCACCCGAATCAAGAAGATAGAAGACCTCCAACAAATTCCCGTTACCACCAAAACAGACCTGCAACTACATAATAGTGAATTCATCTGTGTAGACCCGGATGATATTATCGACTATGTCACCACTTCCGGAACTTTAGGAGATCCGGTTACTTTTGTACTGACCTCCAAAGACCTGGACCGTCTGGCATACAACGAGTATCTGTCCTTCAATACCGCCGGATGCAGCCGACACGATATACTGCAACTGATGACCACCATAGACCGCCGCTTCATGGCAGGGCTTGCCTACTACCTGGGAGCCAGAGAGCTCGGTATGGGAGTAGCCCGTGTAGGCAACGGTATACCGGAACTGCAATGGGATACCATTCATCGTATTCACCCTACCTGCGGCATGGTTGTTCCTTCATTTCTTATTAAATTGATAGAGTTTGCCGAGAAAAATCAGATTGATCATAACACCTGTTCTATGAAGAAGTGTGTATGTATCGGCGAAGCACTGCGTAACCCCGATTTTACATTGAATACCCTTGGACAGCGTATCAGCGAAAAGTGGCCGTCACTCCAACTCTATTCCACTTATGCCTCTACGGAAATGCAATCGTCCTTCACCGAATGTTCTGAATTCCATGGCGGACACCTGCAACCCGAACTTATCATTGTAGAATTTCTGGATGACAAGAACCTTCCGGTGAAGGTAGGAGAACCGGGAGAAGTAACCATTACCACTTTAGGAGTAGAAGGTATGCCTTTACTTCGTTTCAAAACCGGAGACATCTGTTACCAATATACGGAACCTTGTGCATGTGGCAGAAACACCATCCGGTTAAGTTCTGTGCTGGGACGAAAAGGACAAATGATAAAATACAAAGGAACAACCCTGTATCCACCTGCATTATTCGACATATTGGATGATATTCCCCGGGTAAAAAACTACGTTGTTGAGGTGTACACCAATAAGTTAGGTACAGACGAGATACTGATTCGGATTGGCAGTGACGAAAACAGCGAAAGCTTTGCCAAAGAAATTAAAGATTTATTCCGCTCTAAAATACGGGTAGCTCCTACCATCCGGTTTGAACCGGCAGAATATATCTCTCAGATACAAATGCCTCCGATGAGTAGAAAAAGCATCAAATTCTTTGATTTACGATAACTAATTTCTAATTTTGACAAAATAATAAACTGAGTACTGATTCTAAATTATTAATTGTATGAAAAAGCTATTCACCCTTCTGTTCCTTGCAACAAGCATGATTTGTTTCGGACAAAACAAGAACTTCCTTAAAGAAGTTGAAAGTATCAATTTCTATGGAGTGGACTATTCAGCGGCTAAAGTATTTGGCGCAGCAGAAACCCCGGCACAATTTAAAGTAGCATTTGATGGAATTAACCGATTGTTCATTACCGAAGCCAAGAAATATGACGTAAGTAAGAAGCTGAAAGTAAGAGTTAATGAAATCTCACTCGATGCTGTCAATCAGGTCAATGAAGCTATCGATCCACAAGAATTGATGACGACCAATGCAAGCTATATGCTGAGTGAAGATCAGATTAAGCAAATTGTGAACGCACTTCCCACACAAAAGAAACCGGGTATTGGCTTGGTTATCATTGCCAAATTACTGAACAAAGCAGAAGCATACGGTTCTTATCAAGTAGTATTCTTCAATACGGAAACGAAAGAAATAATACAAGACTGGGCAACCGGTGGTAAAGCAAGAGGTTTCGGGCTGCGTAATTATTGGGCAGGCTCCATCCATAAGGTTATAAGGAATCTATAAAGCAAGATTGTATAAAAGAGATGATCCGTTAAATGAAAATAAGCGATATTTATACACAAACCACGCTTCTATGCGAAGAGTTTTTATCGTTAGTTATCAACGGGTTACAAGATATCAACTTTTAGTAGACAAGAAATTAAGAGTTTGTCAACAAGGAATTAACTTCTTGTCGACAAACTCTTAACTTTTTGTAATCGGGGATTTGAGACTTTATCCATTTTCCTTACACGGTATAAAGTAATCCTATTCATCCTTCTATTTCCTGAATATCTTTTTTCAGCTCCTCCACCTGTTCATAAGTAAATCCGTCAAGAGCTCTCTTCATACTGAGCAGTTCTTCACGAATAGCTTTCAGACGATCTACAATTTCAAAGTTACGAAGAGTGTTTTCTTTATTGTCCTTCATTCGCTGGCGGGCACCGGGTAATGTCATTCCCCGTTCCTTCACCAGATGATAGATCAGCTTCACAGTTTCAATATCCTCTTTGCGATATTGCCGCACCCCACGGCTCCCCTTCTTCGGAGAAAGTTGTGGAAACTCTTTCTCCCAGAAACGAAGCAAGGACTCGTTCACATCGAACATCTGGGCCACCTCACTGATGGAATAATATAATTTCAAGTCTTTATCCATAGCTGTTAATCGAGAACTTTACCATGGTTGGCAGCAATCTGTATCATCCGGTCGTAATCCTCAGCACTCAAATCCATAAAGTAATAGTTGACAGGGTTGACTACCTGACCTTTTACATGAACTTCATAATGCAAGTGAGGGCCTGTACTCTTTCCCGTACTGCCTACCCCGCCAATAACTTCACCGCGTACCACCTTCTTGCCGACCTTAGTACGGAAATCACGCAAATGCGCGTATACGGTCTGATAACCAAATCCATGATCTACCACAATCCGATTACCATATCCGGTTTGCCACCCCATCTGTATCACCGTACCATCTCCTGTGGCATAAACATCCGTACCTAAAGGTGCCGAGAAGTCCATACCTGCATGGAATTTTGTAGTTCCGTAAATAGGGTCGATACGCGTTCCGTAACCGGAAGCTGTTTTGCGAAGGTCTTTATTGGAAACAGGCTGGATAGCGGGGATACAACGCAACATTTCGTCATGGCTCTTACACATATCCACCACATCATCGAAGGAACGCGACTGGATATAGAGTTGCTTGCTGAGCATATCCATCTTCTGAGTTGTATTCACTACCAGATCGGAGTTCGCCATATCCATCAAGTGTTCATAACGGTTAGTGCCACCATACCCTGCCTGACGAATAGCCGAAGGTACAGGGTCAGCCGCAAATATAACCCGATACAGGTTATCATCACGCTGTTGCACATCCTGCAATACCCCCATTGCCTCGTCCAGACGACGGGAAAGCACATTATATTGCGCTAAAAGTTGGCTATTTTCCTTCCTCAACTCTTTCTCGGAAGGTGAACCGAAGATAATCAGCAGAATAATGAAACTACCTGCCCCTAAGCCCATGCCGATAAACAAACGGCGCAGGAGACTCACCATCCGTTGCCGGACAGTAGGGTAAATACGGTCATAAGTCTGCGTCTGTGGATTATAAATGTAGTAAACTTTGCGCATCTTTTGGAAATATTTCGCTCATTAATACGGCAAAAGTAATAAAAACAAGCTATCTTTGCACAGTTTTTTCAAGAATTATAAGATTTATGATTTATGATTTATGATTTATAAGAAAACAGTGATGGGGAAACATCTACAGTATTCGGCAAGTTATTCTTTTAAATCATGTGATGCATAAGTCATAAATCCTCATGGCATAAATCATAAATCATAAAATCATAAATCAGACAGACGTATGTTGACTGCAAATGAAATCCGAAACTCATTCAAGAGTTTCTTCGAGAGCAAAGGCCATCAGATAGTGCCCTCGGCTCCAATGGTAATTAAAGATGACCCGACACTGATGTTTACTAACGCGGGGATGAACCAGTTCAAAGATATTATTTTGGGTAACCACCCGGCAAAATATAAAAGAGTCGCGGACTCGCAGAAATGCCTGCGCGTTAGCGGAAAGCATAATGACCTGGAAGAAGTAGGACACGATACGTACCACCATACCATGTTCGAGATGCTGGGTAACTGGTCGTTCGGTGACTACTTTAAGAAAGAGGCAATCAACTGGGCATGGGAATACCTGGTAGATGTTCTGAAGATAGATCCGAAGAACCTTTACGCCACCGTATTCGAAGGCAGCCCCGAAGAAGGACTGGAACGTGACAATGAAGCCGCTTCCTATTGGGAACAGTTCTTGCCAAAAGATCATATCCTCAACGGAAACAAACACGATAACTTCTGGGAAATGGGTGATACAGGTCCGTGTGGTCCGTGTTCCGAGATACATATCGATTCACGTCCTGAAGAAGAAAAGGCTCAGATCCCCGGTAGTCAATTGGTGAACAAAGACCACCCACAAGTAATCGAGATCTGGAATCTTGTGTTCATGCAGTTCAACCGCAAGGCCGACGGTAGCCTTGAAGGACTTCCTGCCAAAGTTATCGATACCGGTATGGGCTTCGAAAGACTGGTGCGCACACTACAAGATAAGACTTCTAATTATGATACAGATGTATTCCAACCCATACTGAAGGCTATAGGAAACATGACTGGCAAGAAGTATGGTGAAGACGAGAAGTCGGACATCGCTATGCGTGTTATCGCCGACCACATCCGTACAATCGCTTTCTCTATTACAGACGGACAATTGCCTTCGAATGCAAAGGCAGGTTATGTAATCCGCCGTATTCTGCGCCGCGCAGTTCGTTACGGTTATACATTCCTGGGGCAGAGACAGGCATTCATGTATAAATTACTCCCGGTTCTGATTGAGAATATGGGTGAGGCTTATCCGGAACTGGAAGCACAGAAAGAACTGATCAGCAAAGTTATTAAAGAAGAAGAAGACTCTTTCCTCCGTACACTGGAAACCGGTATCCGCTTGCTGGATAAGACGATGGCTGACGCCAAAGCTGCCGGAAAGACAGAAATCAGTGGTAAGGATGCCTTTACCTTATACGATACTTTCGGTTTCCCGCTCGACCTGACGGAACTGATTCTCCGTGAAAACGGTATGACTGCCGACATCAAGGAGTTCGATGCCGAGATGCAACAGCAGAAACAACGTGCCCGCAATGCCGCTGCCATAGAAACCGGCGACTGGATTACACTGAAAGAAGGAACTACTGAATTTGTAGGTTACGACTATACGGAATATGAAACAAGTATCCTTCGTTACCGCCAAGTAAAACAGAAAAACCAGACATTGTATCAGATCGTACTGGACTATACCCCGTTCTATGCCGAAAGCGGTGGTCAGGTAGGTGATACAGGTGTATTGGTCAGCGAATTCGAAACGATTGAAGTAATTGATACAAAGAAGGAAAATAACCTTCCGATACATATCACCAAGAAATTGCCCGCACATCCGGAAGCTCCGATGATGGCTTGTGTAGATACCGACAAACGTGCTGCCTGTGCAGCCAATCACTCGGCTACCCACTTGCTGGACTCTGCACTCCGCGAAGTACTGGGCGAGCATGTAGAGCAAAAGGGTTCTTTAGTAACCCCCGACTCACTACGTTTCGACTTCTCTCACTTCCAGAAAGTGACAGACGAAGAAATCCGCCAGGTAGAACATCTGGTGAATGCTAAAATCCGTGCCAACATACCTTTGAAGGAATACCGCAATATTCCTATTGAAGATGCCAAAGAACTGGGTGCTATCGCCTTGTTCGGTGAAAAGTACGGCGACCATGTGCGTGTTATTCAGTTCGGTTCATCCGTTGAGTTCTGTGGAGGTACACACGTTGCCGCTACCGGAAACATCGGTATGATAAAGATTGTATCTGAAAGCTCCGTTGCTGCCGGCGTACGCCGTATCGAAGCTTACACCGGTGCACGCGTAGAGGAATTGATGGACACCATCGAAGATACTCTGAAAGATCTGAAAGCGCTCTTCAACAATGCACCCGACTTGGCCGGAACCATCCGCAAGTACATTGAAGAGAATGCCGGATTGAAGAAGCAGATGGAAGACTTCATGAGGGAGAAAGAGGCGCAGATAAAGGAAAGATTGCTGAAAAACATGCAGGAAATCCACGGCATAAAGGTAATTAAGATTTGTGCTCCGATACCTGCAGAAAGTATTAAGAATATTGCATTCCAACTACGTGGCGAGATTACAGAAAACCTGTGTTTCGTTGCCGGAACGATCAATGAAGGAAAACCGATGCTGACAGTAATGTTGAGTGATAACCTTGTAGCCGGTGGATTGAAAGCCGGAAATCTGGTGAAAGAAGCCGCCAAACTGATTCAAGGCGGCGGCGGCGGCCAGCCTCACTTTGCAACAGCAGGTGGAAAGAACATTGACGGACTGAATGCAGCAATAGAAAAGGTACTGGAACTTGCCGGAATTTAATAATTGACTTGTGAAGGCAGGCGGATTATTATTCGCCTGTGCAAGTAAATAACTGGCAAAAGACTTGACTTTGACATTCTGATGTCGTATCTTTGTCAATGTAATCCTGATTTAGTTTCAGGAAGATATATAGTAAAGAGGAGAAGCGAATGTTTCTCCTCTTTTTTGTATTTATAGAAGTGAAATGAGTTAAGATAGTATGTTTTATATGACAACATACTATGTAATGGACTAAAACAAACGATGTAATCACCCCAAACAAACCATCTGTTTGAGTAAAATACATCATCCGTTTCAGGTTAACACATCATCTGTTTGCAGAAAATAGAAACGGGAAAGCTGAAGCCCTCCCGTTCCGTTAAACATACATAAATTCTCTCTTGACAAAAAAGGTTAGATTAGTATATCTTTTTAGTTATTTTATGAAAGCTTCAAAAGTGTCACAAAAAAGATACTGCAACCTTCCGGAACTTCTACCGGACAAAGTTCAGTAACCTCCTCCCAAAAATACAAATAAGGATCCTGTGGCATAGACTTTGTAAGTTCTACAGAAGGACCGACACGATAAATATGTTTCTCATCACCGTAAGCAAACTGAATGCCGGACTTTTCAATTCCTTCCACAAGTACCGGGACTCTTTCATAGCGTCCCACCAAAGGAGGTACGGCGCTGTCATTCAGATAAACGCGCAATACGCCTTCCTCAAAGAAAGACTTTCCTTCATCTGGAATCAACTCGTAAAGCCCTCCCATCTTTACTGCGGGAAGATCAGAAAAAGCCTTAACAATATCATTCTTCTGTTCATCTGTTACATCTCCCAAAACAACGACACCCTCCTGCTCTTTAGACAAAACCAGTTTCATACAATCCATCACTTTCACTGCCAAAGACGCAGAATGCCCGTCAGAATCACGCACGGTTATCATGATCTCTCCCATAGACTTAGGAGTAACCAGTAAACGTTGGTAGCCGTTTTCGCTTTTTACAAAGGCGGCTGACACTATAGAGTTATCTCCATTTGTTATTGAGTAATTCCCATCACCACCGTCTATGCCCAGAATAATACCTTCCGGTTTATCCAGATAGAGATTCACGGAACCAATCAGATTATCACAAGTCCCAATCTGGTAAATAGGCGCCTCTCCCGTAAAAAATACCATATCACGATAGTCATCCTCGCATGCAGTACCCACAAACAAGAGTGAAATCAATATTAAAATAGAATAGATGTGTCTCATTGTTTTAGCTTTTATATCCGATTCATATAATGAAAATGCAGTAAATAGTTAATTACTGCATGCGAACAGATATTTTTTTTAATCCCAGCTATTTATACGATTTGTTCTTTCGGGTAATTCACCAGATACAAAGTACCTGTGGCACGGGTAAAAGCCGTATATAACCAGCGGAAATAATCCGGTGTCAAATATTCATCTGTCATATATCCCTGGTCAAGAAATACATTCTTCCATTGCCCGCCCTGCGCTTTATGGCAAGTAACGGCATAAGCATACTTCACTTGCAAAGCATTATAATGCGGATCAGCCTTCATCTTTTTCATCCGTTCGCGCTTTACAGGAATGTCGGCATAATCTTCGAGCACAGCATAAAACAGCCTGTCATTGTCCGCTTTAGGCAAAGCCGGCGCATCACTATGCAAAGTATCTAACAATAGATTAACTTCCAGTTCAAAATCCCCGTAATCAGGAAAAGTGAGCAGAACTTCCGCAAAACGGAAACCATACAACTCACGTGTACGACGCATCCGGTGAAGAACAGCTATCTCACCATTGGCAATGAAATCCATTTCTTTACTTTTTTCTGTCCAGTAGTAATTATTCTTTGCTACCATCAGCAAGTCGCCCGTGTTCAATTCATCTTCCCGCCAAAGAATTTGCGCGCGTATACCATTATTATAGATATTCGCCCGCTTATTGGAACGGCATACGACAATGGTTTCATCCATTCCGTCACGGTCGTAACAAGTACTCAACGTATCTATCAGTTCATCGCCCGGAACTACCTTTATATCAGCGAACCCCGATACCTTTATCTTTGGCAGACTCTGGCAGGCATCTTCAGCTATAAGTTGGCGCAACCGGGTAGCATTCCATAATATACCGGAGTCCTGCACCTGACGTACTACCTGCGTCAAATCTACCTCTATCACCTCCAACCCATAACCTTTCAGTGCCTCGGCAAACAAAGCAGGACTCTGTTCTTCACCCACCGGAGGAAGCTGCGCCGTATCCCCCATCAGTATCAACCGACATCCTGTACCGGAATAAACAAACTGTATCAAATCGTCCAGTAAACGCCCTGTACCAAACACAGCACCGGATAACCCCTCGTTCGAAATCATCGAAGCCTCATCCACTATATATAAGGTATGAGTAGTCAAATTATCGTTTACAGAGAAGTTGCTCACCTCATTGGAGAAAGACTGCTGACGGTAAATCTTTTTGTGAATAGTAAACGCCGGATGCCCCGCATAAGCCGAAAAGACTTTCGCCGCCCGCCCCGTAGGAGCCAACAGAATTGACTTCTGTTGCAACTTATCCAATGTCCGTACCAGCGCTCCGACCAGCGAAGTTTTTCCTGTACCAGCATATCCGCGCAGCACAAAAACCGCATCATTACGGGGAGATAACAAGAAGGCAGCTAATGATTTTAGTACTATTTCTTGCTCAAAAGTTGGTTCATAAGGAAAATTTTCCTTAATTTGCGTTTCTAAATAGTTATTTATCATTTTTGTAATAGAAAAAAGTTACAGGAACTATCGCCATTAGAATTATTTATTTTATTTTTGCGGTACGAATATAACAACTAAAAAACATATTTATCATGAAAACAGTATTTAATATCGTTTTAGGCTTGTGTGCAGTGGTACTGATCTACATCTGCTATGCTAGCATTATGGGTCCTATTAATTTCGAAAAGGCAAGAAAGCACAGAGAGAAGGCAGTTATTGCCCGCTTAATGGACATCCGTAAAGCACAGCAGGAGTATCGTAACTTGAACCACCAACAGTACACGGCAAGTTTCGACACTTTGATCTACTTTGTTAAAAACCAGAAGTTGCCTTTCATCTACAAAGAAGGTGAATTGAATGACAAGCAGTTGGAAGACGGTATGACAGAAAAGAAAGCTATTGCTATCATCAACAAAGCTAAGAAAACAGGTAAATACGACGAGGTAAAGAAAGCAGGCTTGGAAAACTTCAAGCGTGACACAATGTGGGTTGCAGTACTGGATACTATTTTCCCAAAAGGTTTCAATCCCGATTCTATGAGATATGTTCCTTACGGTGGCGGCGCACAATTCGAAATGGCTATCAAGAACGATACAGCTAAATCCGGTGCTCCTTTCTGTCTGCTCGAAGTTAAGACTCCGTATGAAACTTACCTGGGTGGTCTGGACAAGCAAGAAATTGCTAACATGAAAGACGTACAGACTAAGTTGGGTAAATACTGCGGTCTGATGATCGGTAGCTTGGAAACTGCTAACAATAATGCAGGTAACTGGGAATAATTCCCTATCCGCAACACTGTATGATAGAAACGATTGACTTTAGTAAATCGGAACAATATACGTTATCCATCCGCCTCAGTGCGGATGGATTTTCTTTTTCTGTATTCAACCCTCTGGGTGAAGGCGAGCTCTCTTTCTTTGACCGGAAAGTAGAAGAATCACTCTCCCTCACAGCCAATCTTAAACAGACTTTCCGTGAAATAGAATGGCTTAAACACCCTTATCGCCGGGTAAATATACTCATGGCGGACAAACGCTTTACCCTCGTGCCACTGGAGTTCTTTGAAGACGAACAGACGGAAATACTTTTTTATCATAACCACCCGAAGCGGGAAAACGAAATTGTGCAATACAACATTCTGCGAAAAAATAATGCCGTAGTATTGTTCAGTATGGACAAGAGTGCCCGTTCTTTCCTGTGCGAACAATATCCCGATGTAAGATTTTATTCGCAGGCAAGCTCGTTCATCGAACATTTCTCCAGCAAAAGCCGCCTGGGCAACAGTCGGAAAATGTATGTGCATCTGCGGAAAGATGCCGCCGACCTGTATTGCTACGACCGCAATCACCTGTTGCTTGCCAACTCCTTTGAATGTAAACAGACAGCGGACCGCATCTATTACCTATTATATATATGGAAGCAACTCGGCTTTGAACAGGAACGTGACGAAATGCACCTCACCGGTGAATTGTCCGACAAAGAAGCTTTGCTCAGCGAACTACGAAAATTTATCCGGCAGGTATTCATAATGAACCCTGCAAGCAATATTGACATGCAAGCCTTATTAACATGCGAGTAATCAGCGGAATATATAAAAGAAGAAGATTTGACGTGCCCCGTACTTTCAAGGCACGTCCCACAACGGATTTTGCCAAAGAGAATCTGTTCAATGTACTTGCCAATTATCTGGATTTTGAGGACGGAGTATCCGCACTCGATCTCTTTGCAGGAACCGGCAGCATCAGCATCGAACTGGTATCACGGGGTTGCGACCGCGTAATCAGCGTTGAAAAAGACCGGGACCACCATGCTTTCATCTGCAAGATAATGCAAGAGGTAAAGACTGACAAATGTATCCCTATCCGTGGCGATGTATTCAAATTCATTAAAGGAGGACGTGAACAGTTCGATTTCATCTTTGCCGATCCTCCGTACGAATTGCAGGGATTGGAAACCATTCCTAGTCTTATCTTCGAAAACAATCTCTTGAAAGAGGAAGGCTTGCTTGTATTGGAACATGGAAAGAAAGATAACTTCGAAGATCATCCGAACTTTGTAGAGAGACGGGTATATGGCAGTGTGAACTTCTCCTTCTTTGAGAAGTTGAAAGTTGAGAGTTTATAAGAGCGGTGCCATCAGTCGCACCACACTCTCGGCAGCTTTCCGCCACCAGGGACGCTTCACCCAGTTTTTAAGAAAGACCTGCACACACTCGCGTTGATCCTGAAGAAAGATTTCACGCATTTGCAGTGCAGTTTCAGTATCATAAATAAAAGCGTTCACCTCAAAATTATGCTCGAAGCTGCGGAAGTCCACATTGGTAGAGCCAACAGTAGTAAGTTCATCATCCGACACCATCAGTTTGGAGTGCAGAAAACCTATCTTATAAAAATAAACTTTCACACCAGCCTGCAATACATCCGCCAAATAGGAACAAGAACCTAAATTCGTAAGGCGATTATCCGCACGCAAGGGCAGCATCAGTCGAACATCAACTCCTGCCAATGCGGCCGTTTGCATAGCAGCCAGTATCTGTTCTGTAGGCAAGAAGTAAGGGGTCTGTATATAGAAATATTTCTTCGCACCGGAAATTGCCATACTCAATCCTTGCATAATTTCTTTCCAGGGACCGATAGGATCACTCGTCACAATCTGTACTAACGAATTACCCGACGCCTCCATCTTCGGAAAATAACGGGAGGCACTGATCAAAGTACGGTCTACAAAATACCAGTCGAGCAAGAAAGCGGTCTGCAAGCCATGCACGGCTTTGCCTTCCAATAAAAGATGCGTATCGCGCCAAATCCCCCATGAGAACCCACGCATATAGCGTTCTGCCAGATTCATCCCACCCACAAAACCGATTCGTCCGTCAATCACAACAATCTTACGGTGGTTGCGATAGTTCACTTTGCTGGTGAACAGGGGGAAACGTACTTTCAGAAAGCTGCGTACCTCGATACCTGCCGAACGCATTTCATCATAGAAACGGTTGGGCACATGCCAGCATCCTACATCATCATAGATGACACGCACTTCAACGCCCGCCCGTACTTTCTCTATCAGTACATCCCGCACCATTCGCCCGATGGCATCATCCTCAAAAATATAAAATTCAATATGGATATGTTGCCGGGCTTTAGCCAGTTCCCGCAACAGGGATTGCAACATGGAAGCACCGCTGGTATAAGTCTCTACACGGTTGCCGTCAAAAGGAAACGCCTGGGTTGTATTGCGAAATAAAGAAATGAGCCGGCTATAAGCTATAGGCAAGGTAGTGGCATCCTGCGCCAGGTATTCCACCATCGGTTTATTCAACAGACGGTTATAAATCTTCTGCTCTATTATTCGCTCGCGCCTCCGGCTACGCCCGAAAAAGAAGTAAAAGACCAGTCCCACAACAGGCAGAAACATCAATACCAATATCCATGCCAATGTCTTCACCGGATTACGATTGTCGAGAATGATGACAACAATTGTTCCGATGATAGCGCCAAAGTAAATAATATCAAAGGCGACGGTAGCTACTTGGTTTAGTATATAGTTCCAGTCAATCACGAAAGCAAATATAGAGAAAATAAAAGAATTCCTGTTTTTTTATAAGAAAAAAGAGATTGTCTTTAAAGTATTTACATATATTTGCGTAATTACACACTAATACTATGAAATATGAAAAAACATCTTTTAATCGCCCTCGTGCTGGGCTTGTCAACTACTATCTGTCATTCGCAAGTAAAAATCAGTGTACAAGGTGGAACCGGATTGACCGGCATTACCCAAAATGAAAATTACAATGCTAACTTTGGGTACCGTTTCGGAGTCGGCGTAGAATTCCCTATTGACAAAACTTGGTCCATGCAGACCGGACTACAATTCCTTAACAGAAGCTATTCTGTTGACGAAGGAATAACAGCCCTTGGCACTAATGAGGAAGGCAAACAAATCTACATGGTATTGGGAATTGATTCTAAAATAAACGGAATCTATTTACAAGTTCCCATCAAAGTTGCCGCATATCTGCCTTTGAATAACAACTGCGGATTTCAATTCAGCGGAGGTCCATACATCGCTTATGGAATTGGCGGAAAAAGCAAAGTAAACTGGGTGCTTGTCACCCAGGAAAGGTTTGACGATGATGGACTTATTGCACCCGGTGAAGGCAGTAGCACCTCATCGGTGAATGTTAGTAAAGCAATGCATAAGACCTTTGAAAAAAACGATGGGCTGAAACGTCTGGACATCGGTTTAAGCCTCGGAGTAGATTTCAAATACAAAAATCTTTTTGCCGGCATCGGTGCCGAATATGGCCTTCTTCCCATTGATAAGGAGTTTCCCAAAGATCTCTTCAAATATTCCTTCCAAGAAGACCAAACACTTGTTTCCCCCCACAACATAGGAATAGAATTTCATGTAGGCTTTTGCTTCAACGCAGGGAAACGCTAAAAAACAGAATCCCCTTCCATCTCTTTCAGCGAAAGCGAATGGAAGGGGAAACTTATAATAATAACTGGTCAGTTTACTTTAAAAACGGCGTCCGCCAAATCCACCGGGACGTCCACCAGGTCCGCCATGACCGCCAGGACCACCAGGGCCACCAAATCCACCTCTACCCATCTTCTCACGGGCAGCCTTGTTACCAAAGATATTCAGGCGATAGATAAAGTGCACCATACAGTAGCTGTTAACACCATTGTACTCCGAAACCGAACGACCATCTGCCGTCAATGAACGGCTAATGTTACTTTGTTGTTTCAGGATATCGTACATTTCAAAACTTATCGTTGCCGCACCTTTCAGGAAAGTCTGCGAGAGTTGTGCATTCCAGATCAGCTCATTACGGTTCATACTTGAATCCGTATAACCACGACGGCTCTGATTGGCGATATTGGTAGTGAAAGTCATGTTCCAGGGAGCCATCAACTGGGTATTGGCACCATAAGAGAAAGTATAAGGTTCCTGGTTATTGTCCGGACGCAGTTTGTTACGCTCGGCAGTGTAAGAGATAGAGCCATTCAACCCGAATTCGAACCAATCATTACGGTAGGCACCGTTCAAACGTTCACTCAGCGTCAAGCCCGTTGTCGTATTCTTATCATCAACTTTAGTTTCCTGATTGTACAGATACGCCACATTATTCTGATAATTAATATTAGAGAATGAATTGATGGTATACTTCTTATTCTTCAGTGCCGTATTGAATCCAAACATACCGAAAGCACTCCAATTACCATTAATATTTTTCGGCGTCGTGGTTCGTCCACCGGTCTGTTCATTGTATTCGGTACTGTTACTGATGCTGTTCTGCGTAGCCGAGAAGCTGGCATGCGTCATGATACCCCGTTGAAGTTCCGCATTATACGTATTGTAGAACAAACGCATAGAGTGCGTGAAAGAAGGCTTCAAGCCCGGGTTACCGACACGGATATTCAACGGATTGGAGTTATCCACAATCGGCAACAGGTTTTCCATACTCGGCTGACCGGTACGTCCGCGATAGTTAAAGCGCAACTGGCTTACCTTGGAGAAGCGATAACGGAAATCGACATTCGGAGCAAAATTGAACACGGAACGCGTCGTATCGATCATATAATTTCCTTTCTTATAAGAAAGCTTGGAACTCTGTGGTTGGAAAGACATACCTGCACTCAACTGATACTTTTCACGAATGAAACGCAGCGATACGGATGCATCATGATTATAGTATCTATATTCGGCATATTTACCTAAGCTATCCACTGCATGGTTCTCGTAACCGGTAGGCAACGGCTCGCCAATTCCCCACTCCGGATTGATCTGATACAAATCATAAGTCGTCTTGTCACTCTCACTGTATTTATACTGGAACTGATAGCTGAATTGCAGGAAAGTGGCCCGCGCAATCGGTTCACTATACGTAATTTGTGCACTATAATTATAGTTATTGGTCGGAGTAGTGATATACTGATTACGAACCAAAGTAGAGTCCGGGTTCGTAGGAATCTGATAATAACGTGTCGTAGATTCCGTATACTGATTATTGTCATTATCACCGTAACCGAAGCGTCCGCGGAATGTAATGTTACGTCCTTTATCATTCAGCTTACGGTTAATTTGTAAAGTCGCATCTGTCGAAATGCTCTTGCTGTCGGAAAGTGTCCCGCTGTTCGTAGCATTTACACGAATATCCTTCAACGGGTCCCCGGCAATTATTTTATCAAAATCAAGATAATCGTTCGGATTGGCAACCAGACTGAATGGGTCTGCATCAAAGGTTCCCGACAATGAGCTCGAAGCATTATCCGTCTTACCATAAGAGAAGTTCGGGCGGAAAATGATATTCGTCATTGAATCCGGCTTCCACTCCATACGGAAATCGGCTCTGAATGTAGAATTCTTGTTCCGGTTGACTGAGTTGGAGTTGGAATATGAATTACCATTCTGCAAAAAGCGCTCGGACGAGTTGATATTAGAGATATCAGCGTCATTATAATTATATTGGGCACTTCCTCCCAGTTCTATCTTCTTATTCTCTGTGGCAAAACTGATACCCAATTCTTTAGGCGCGTTCAAACCATTGTTACGACGCCAGCGGGGTCCACCTCCACCACCTGAAAAGCCCTGGTTGTTCACGTTATTGGTAGAACCAATAACGGTTACCTGTGTCTTATCCACAAAATGATTTACATTTAAACGGGCTGCGTAGCGGTCTTCAGTACCCACGGCTGCATCCGCATTACCAAACCATCCACGGTTCATACCTTTCTTCACCGTCAAGTCAAGTACGGTTTCTTCCTCACCGTCATCAATACCCGTGATACGTGCCAGGTCCGACTGCTTGTCATACGTCTTCAGCTTATCGATCATCTCCACCGGCAAGTTCTTCAAGCCCGTTTTCACATCTCCACCAAAGAATTCCTTTCCATCTACCATGATCTTTTTCAACTCCTTACCATTGATTTTCACGTTACCATCATCATCAATTTCGGCACCGGGGAGTTTCTTCACCAGCTCTTCCAGCATGGCCCCTTCCGGTGTGCGGTAAGCACTGGAATTGTACATTAACGTATCTTCCACTACCTGTACCTGCGGAGCTTCTGCGGTAATCACCGCTTCTGCCAGCATCACGGCATCCGTCTTCAGAGCCAGCGTACCTACATTCTTATTGGGATTTTGAGCCGACAGTTGCAAAGGAAGCACTGTAGGTTGGAAGCCGATATAGGAAACTTTCAATACATATTTCCCGGCCTGCACTTTGGGCAGAGTGAAATATCCCTGCGCTGTAGTGGCGATACCCGCCGCAAATGCACTGTCCGGTAACGAAAGTAACTGTACTGTGGCTTGTACTGCGGGCTCTTTCGTATCATCCTCGATGACACGCCCCGCTACGGTAATGTTCTTAGTCTGTGAGAAAGCGGAAAGTGTGGTTGTCAGCAATAACACTGTTCCGATGATTACTTTTTTCATGCGCCTGTTTTTTATGAAACAAAATGTCTGTTTTTATACTGTTTCATTTGACAAGCTTTCAATGGAAAAGTTTAATGAGGTTTAAATAAAATGTTCTAATTATCGACGATCTCGCTTAAACAACCTATCAACTGCCGCTTTCTTTATACCAAATTCCAAGCAAAGAACATTCAGTATCAGAAAGATCAAAAAAGAGGAAGTATCCACGCTCATGATGTCTCCCTTCGCCAGGCGATAGAGCATACCGCCAAAGATGAATAATACGGTCAGGAACATAGCATTACGTGTAGCCGTATTACGGACCTGCTCGGTTTCCTTATTCTCGTTCTTGGTGTAGGCAAACAGAATCATCAATGCGCCAAGCATCATCAGCAGCTTAGAGCATTCTTTATAAAACAAGAGGTTGGAATCCGTCATTTTCCCTAGCATCAGCATCAGGAACGGAAGAAACAGTGCCAAAGCTATCACAAAATATCCTAATAGACGACAATAAACCGGTAGTAATGCTCTCATTTCAAAATTACGAATTACTAATTATTAAATTATAGATTGTGGGGGGCAGATGGCAGAAGCATCATGCCAGCCCATCAAAAATCGATGGGCAAAGATAACGTTTTATTGCCAAAAGAGCTATCTTTGTACCACAATTAACAAAGAAGATATCCATCTCTTTCATAATTTAGAATCCACAATCAGTAATTTATAATTTGTAATTAATCAGATGAGTAAACAAGAAGTAATCCTTTGCGAGAAACTGGAAAGCAGCCTGGCAAGCGCCATCGGGAATTGTCCCCATGACAAACTCTTCATATTGACCGACGAGCATACCCACCGCCTCTGTCTGCCGCAACTCAATGACATTCCGGCACTGAAAGAGGCTACCGAAATCGTTATCGGTGCCGAAGATGTGCACAAGAATCTGGAAACCCTGGCTTCCGTTTGGCAAGCTCTGAGCGAACAGGGAGCTACACGCCATTCATTACTGATTAATCTGGGTGGCGGCATGGTGACCGACCTGGGTGGTTTCGCCGCTTCTACCTTCAAGCGGGGCATTGCCTATATCAATATCCCCACCACCCTGCTGGCCATGGTGGATGCTTCCGTAGGAGGCAAAACGGGTATCAACTTCAACGGGTTGAAGAACGAAATCGGTGTTTTCGCACCCGCCGCCAGTGTACTTCTTGAAACGGAGTTCCTGCGCAGCCTCGATGCCCACAACTTCTTCTCCGGTTATGCCGAGATGTTGAAGCACGGTCTTATCAGTACCCCGGAGCACCTTGCCGAGTTATTGGCTTTCGATACGGACAAGATAGATTACGTTGCACTGAAATCAATGGTGGGCCGTTCCGTACAAGTAAAAGAGGATATCGTGGAACAAGATCCGCTGGAACACGGCATCCGCAAGGCGCTGAACCTGGGACATACCGTAGGTCATGCCTTCGAAAGTCTGGCTCTTGCCGAAGGTCGCCCCGTATTACATGGTTATGCTGTTGCTTGGGGAATTGTTTGCGAGCTATACCTCTCTTATATAAAGGTAGGTTTTCCGAAAGAGAAAATGCGCCAGACCATTCAGTTCATCAAAGAGAACTACGGTGGCTTTGCCTTTAATTGCAAACAGTACGACCAACTTTATGAGTTGATGAAGCATGACAAGAAGAACACTGCCGGCGCCATCAACTTCACTCTATTGAAAGAAGTCGGAGACATCTGCCTTAACCAGACTGCCGACAAAGATACCATTTACGAAATGTTCGATTTTTATCGGGAATGCATGGGGGTATAACCTCACTGTGTACCTGTACTATTTCCCCTTCCACACTTCTGCAACCCTTTATTCATAGGGAATAGAGTGTGGAAGGGGTATTCTTTAGGGGTTCTCAGTAATCTCTTCTTCCGGAAATTCTCCTTGCAGTTCCGCCTTCTTTTCCGCTTCCACAACTTTCTTGCTCAACATACTTGCCGGGAAGTACTTGCTCAGCGGATAGCGGAAAAATCTCATTTCCCTGCTTAATTCCCTGGTCAAGCCGCGGTCAGCGGTGAAGTAAACGCGCGAAATGCGCACGGTTCCCGGCATCACGTCTTCGGGGTGTTCAAAGCCCTCGCTGGTTATCGCAATATGGAAAGAACCCAGTCCTTTGATGGATACCGACTCCCCATTCTTCAAGGCCTCTTCTATGAAGTGAGGCAGGTCGGCCAATATTCCTTTTACATCACCTTCGCTCCTGCCCGTCCGGTGAGCGATTCGTTTTGCCAGTATGTCTTCGGTCACCCCACCTCTGGGTTGCAGTGTACGTTGCACGGCATAATACAGTTGTTTTGCACCTTCCTTAGTCTGGAAGAGCTTCTTTCTTACCAAGTAAATCATTCCCATAGTCTTTACGTGTTTTTAATTACTACCTTTGATATCTTTCCCTTATTCCTTCCATGCAAAAGATGGCATCTTTTGTAGCAAAAGGTGGCATCTTATAACACAAAAGATGGCATCTTTTACAGCAAAAGATGCCACCTTTTGTAAGAGAGACAGCAAAGATACGGAAAGTATCTTTAAATGAAGTATCCGAAAGGACTTAATGCGCTAGCTATTTAGCAAAAAGTCTTTTATTCCCATTCGATAGTAGCGTTAGGCTTCGGAGACATATCGTAGCAAACACGATTCACATGTTTTACTTCTTTCAGGATACGATCCGTAATTTTCATCAGGACAGGCCATTCTACCTGTTCGATGGTAGCGGTCATCGCGTCAATCGTATTGACAGCACGGATGATAACCGGCCATTCGAAAGAACGGGCATTGTCGCGCACACCCACTGACTTGAAGTCGGGTACCACGGTGAAATATTGCCACACTTTCTTATCCAGTCCGGCAAGTTGAAATTCTTCACGCAGGATAGCATCGGACTCGCGCACAGCTTCCAAACGATCGCGTGTGATAGCACCCAGACAACGCACGCCCAGACCGGGACCGGGGAAGGGTTGACGATAAACCATTTCATAAGGCAAGCCCAGTTCAAGACCACATGCACGTACTTCGTCTTTGAAAAGCTGACGCAACGGTTCCACAAGTTCGAACTGAAGATCTTCCGGCAGACCGCCTACGTTGTGGTGAGACTTCACCATCTTGGCCGTTTTCGTTCCGCTTTCCACAATATCAGGGTAGATAGTTCCCTGGCCTAAGAAGTCGATACCGTCCAGTTTACGCGCTTCTTCTTCGAATACGCGGATAAACTCTCCGCCGATAATCTTGCGTTTCTGTTCGGGATCTTCCACACCTTCCAGTTTAGTAAGGAAGCGGTCGGTAACATCTACATAGATCAAATTCGCCTTCAGCTGATTACCGAACATTTCTACTACATCTTCGGATTCGCCTTTACGCATCAGACCGTGATTTACATGCACGCATACCAGATTGTTGCCAATTGCTTTCAGCAACAGAGCTGCCACTACGGAACTGTCAACACCACCGGAAAGGGCCAGCAATACTTTTCTGTCACCCACCTGGCGACGTACCAATTCAATCTGGTCATTCACGAAGTTGGTCATGTTCCAATTAGCTTCGGCCTTGCAAGTTTCGAAAACGAAAGGCTTAACAGCTGCTTTGATAGCTTCAATATCATCAGTAAACTGTGGCAGTTTCACCGCACAAGTCGCTTTGTCATGACCGGCAGCCATCACTGGGATTCCCGCCTCGTAGATAGAAGGATTCACATCGATGGCAACGCCATCTACTATGTTACACGGTCCACCATTGATAATAATGCCCTTTACATTGGACAACTTTTTCAGTTCTTCAACGGTTATATCATGAGGATAGATCTCACTATATACACCTAACGCACGGATGGCGCGAGCCAATACCGTATTCTCATGACTACCCAAGTCAAGGATAACAATCATATCCTGCTTCATTTGATTCTGGTTGTTTTAAGTTATTGTATCAATTATTATTCACTTCTGTTTTCAAACTGTCCGCAAAGATAAAGATTTTCAGAGAGACTATAATACATTGATTCTCTAAAGTTTCAGAACAGAGCAGCGTTTTTTTTCGCAGTCATACCTTTCCGAAGATCAGTTTTATTCATCGATCCTTTATTTCGGTATTGTTCATGTGAATTTCAACTTCTGATTCGCATCATTAATAAAGTTAATCGGAGAACAGATGTATTTTCCTCCCCGATTTACATTGCTACTTTATTTTTTATTGTACCTTTGTGATGTCGAACCATTATAAACTCACAGCAGGGAAACCTGCCAAGAATCCGTGGCGGGCATTTTTATGCCCGTCCACGCCACTCCTATATGGCGGTCCCTGTACCCCCATGGGGAGTGTTAATGCACCTCCAAATACTAGCTGTGAGTTTAGTGTTCGACAATGGGACAGGCAGGGATTGCTTTTTTAAAATCTTCTCCTCTCCCATGAATCGAATTATTCACCTTTTAAAACTTAACGATTTATGGAAAACAACACTCAGCCGGTAACCGCTCAGGAATTATCCAACGTAGCAATGCACCCACGCACGGGCTTCCCTTCAGAAGAAGCCATGAAAGCGTACTATTTACAACTGATTGACATCATGAACATCGCGTATGTCAAAGAATCTTCGGAATATATAAGCCTGCAATGTCTGAAACGCAAATTAAGACAATTCATCCATGTTCTACAATTGTTAGGTACACACGAATGGGGAAACGGCATTGCAGAAATACAAGATGCCAGCGGATTCTATATGCTGCAAAGTACACTCCCGCACAAGACGTTGCTGCAAGCCAACCGGGAAATCGGTCTGCATCTGCAATTCATTACGCAACTGGCAAGCAATGTAGGTTTTCTGAAACAACTGGAAGGTATCTTATATTACCACTCTCAAAATGTAGAAAACTTGCTGAAGAGGGTAAAAGAAGAATCGACAGATACTTTCTAAAATAATAAAACTGGAGTTTCGCATGTATGCTGAAAGGCTACATGCGAAATTTAAATAGAATAAACTTTCCATCATAACAAATTAAGAATAAGAGAGATGTGTTATCTAACAAGATAATAGCAAAACAAAAATCAACAGAAATATTTGCTATTTAAAAATAAAGCACTACTTTTGCATCCGCAATTCGGGATGTAGCTCAGCCCGGTAGAGTACGCGTCTGGGGGGCGTGTGGTCGCAAGTTCGAATCTTGTCATCCCGACTACCGATAAAGCATTGATAATCGCAAGGTTATTGATGCTTTTTGCTTTTTACGAGTTTCCACCTAATGGTGCGGTTGACGCTGTGGTTGACGCGAAAATTACCCATTGGTGTAAACCATAGTGTAAACCGCTACCCCTATTTACGCAAACCCTACTTTTAATTATGAAACAAATGATTATCAACGAAAAGTGTTATCTTTGCAAGTAGAAAGGAGAAATAGAGTATATGGCAAAAACAAAGATTACAAAAAAAGAAGCTCTTGACAAGTTTCAAGCTGCGAGAGAGAAAAAACGAAAATGTCTTGCTCAATTGGAAAAATCAATGAAAGAGACATATAAAGAACGAACGGGTAAAGAGGCTGAAAAATTCTTTGCTCTATGATACTTCATCTTTCATTGGAACGTATTAATAGTGGGGAAACTCCCTATCAAGTAGAACCGACCGAACAGAACGGATTCTATCAATTCTTTACAGATGGTGGTGTGCATTATTCTGTCGGTTTTATGGAAGATGATGTCTTGTTATCCAAAAATTCATACCAATTAATCATTGCCAATATCAACAATCACAAATCTCCCCGTAATCGTAAAGTCCGCGATACTATAGTTTCTATTGTTGATGAATTCTTTAGATGTAATAATTCTACATTACTATATATTTGTGAGACCGGTGATAATAAACAACGTATGCGTAGCCGCTTGTTTGAATATTGGTTTTCCACTTATAATCGAAAAGCACTTTTTACAATGATTTCATCCTCAATTGTCGATGCGGAAGGTGTTGTGAACTTTGCAACAATAATTCTTCGTAATGACAATCCTGAATTATCTGAGATTATAGTTGAGTTTACTGAATCAATTCAATTGCTTAGCCAAAAACCTGAATAACAGTAGGTGACAATCCTATTTTCATATACTTTAAGACCACTTATATTGTAAAAAGTTGATTTCAGCATTTGTAGAAGCAGCAAAAATCGTATCAGTAGATACCAAATGATTGAACAGAGTAAGGGAAAGTAATGACTTTCTTTCATATTTACGGACTAATTACCTATATTTGCATAAAAACACATTAAATATACTTATGAAGAAAATTCTTGCTTACATTGCCTTTAGTTTCACGGCAATAACCAGCTATGCGACGACTCCACTCTGGATGCGTGATGTACAAATCTCACCCGACGGAACAGAAATTGTATTTTGCTATAAAGGGGACATCTACAAAGTACCAACCGAGGGCGGAGCAGCTACACAGCTCACTACACAAGACACTTACGAATGTACCCCGGTATGGTCACCGGATGGCAAACAGATAGCCTTTGCCAGTGACAGGAATGGAAATTTCGACATTTTTGTAATGCCGGCAAATGGCGGAACAGCCCGGCGACTGACTACTCATTCAACCAATGAAGTCCCTGCTACTTTTACCCCGGACGGCAAATATATTTTATTCTCAGCATCTATTCAGGATCCGGCAGGCAGTGCTCTCTTTCCTTCAGCCGCCATGACTGAACTCTACAAAGTTCCTTCAGTCGGCGGACGCACCGAACAAGTACTGGGCACCCCTGCCGAAGCGGTATGTTTTGACAAGTCCGGCAACCGCTTTTTCTATCAGGACCGCAAGGGAGGTGAAAATGAATGGAGAAAGCACCATACTTCTTCCATCACCCGCGATGTGTGGATGTACGATACCAAAACAGGTTCACACACCAACCTTACCCAGCATGCAGGCGAAGATCGCAACCCGATAGTATCACCGGATGGACAAACCGTCTACTTCCTGAGCGAACGTAATGGTGGCTCATTCAACGTATATTCTTTCCCGATTTCGCAACCCCAATCGATAAAAACAATAACCAGCTTTAAACCCCATCCCGTGCGTTTCCTTTCAATGAGTAACGACGGCACCTTGTGCTATGGATACGATGGTGAGATTTATACCCAACAAGAAGGCTCGAATCCACGGAAGATAAATGTGGAAATCATTCGTGACGACCAGCCGCAAATAGCCTATCTGAAATATCCGGATAAAGCAACTTCCGCTACAGTTTCACCGGACGGCAAGCAGATTGCTTTCACTGTACGTGGTGAAGTATTCGTCACATCTGCGGACTATGCCACGACTAAACAGATCACACATACGGCAGCAGAAGAAGATGGCCTCTCGTTTGCTCCGGACAACCGGACGCTGGCCTACGCCAGTGAACGCAATGGCAACTGGCAGATTTATCTGGCTAAGATAGTTCGGGAAGAAGATCCGAATTTCCCGAACGCAACTTTAATAAAGGAAGAGGTGCTATTACCCTCTACCACCGTAGAACGTTCACATCCGCAATTCTCACCCGACGGTAAGGAGTTAGCTTTCATTGAAGACCGTAACCGCCTGATGGTGCTCAACCTGGAAACCAAGAAAGTACGCCGGATCACCGATGGCTCTACCTGGTACAGCACAGACGGAGGATTTGACTATGCATGGTCTCCGGACGGCAAATGGTTTACATTGGAATTTATCGGAAACAAGCACGATCCATACTCGGATATAGGTCTGGTCAGTGCACAAGGCAATGGCGAGATTGTCAATCTGACTAATAGCGGATACACAAGCGGTTCACCCAGCTTCGTGCTCGACGGCAATGCCATTCTTTTCATTACCGAACGCTACGGTATGCGTGCACACGCTTCATGGGGTTCTCTGGACGATGCCATGCTGGTATTCCTGAATCAGGATGCATACGATAAATTCAGTCTGAGCAAAGAGGATTACGAACTGTATAAAGAAGCAAACTCCGACCGGAAGAAGATAGCTGATAAAGACAGCAGTAAGGTAAAAGATGTCGTGGTAGAGTTGAAAAACATAGAAGACCGCATCGTACGTCTGACACCAAACTCATCGAATATGGGAAGTACTCTCATCTCCAAAGATGGCAAAACCCTCTATTACCTGGCAAGCGCCGAAGGCGGACGTAACTTATGGAAGATGGATCTGCGCAAGAAGGAAACCAAGCTACTCCACAAAGTAGATGCCGGATGGACTTCTCTGGAAATGGATAAAGAAGGAAAAACTCTCTTCATTCTGAACGGTAAGAATATGCAGAAGATGAACATGGCTTCCGATGACTTGAAACCTATTAAATATCTTGCTCAGGTAAAACTGGATCTGGCAGCCGAACGCGAGTATATGTTCGATCATGTATACAAGCAACAGCAAAAGCGTTTCTACAATACCAATATGCACGGAGTCAACTGGGACGCCATGACGGCAGCCTATCGTAAGTTTCTGCCACACATCAATAATAATTACGATTTTTCCGAACTTTTAAGTGAATGGCTGGGCGAATTGAATGTCTCTCATACCGGAGGCCGTTTCTATCCGGATGGACAAAGTGAGCCTACAGCCAGTCTGGGGCTACTTTTCGACTGGAACTACCAGGATAAAGGGATGCTCATTGCCGAAGTGATAGAAAAAGGTCCGTTCGACAAGGCTACCACAAAGGTGAAAGCCGGCATTGTTATTGAAAAGATTGACGGCAAAGAGATTACTCCTGAAACTGATTATTACGTGCTTCTCAATGACAAGGTAAAAAAGAAAACTCTTGTTTCACTCTATAATCCTAAAACGAAAGAGCGTTGGGAAGAAGTAGTAATCCCCATCAAGGACAGTGAACTCAGCGCATTGCTCTACGAACGCTGGGTAAAACAACGTGCGGCAGATGTTGAAAAATGGTCGAACGGCAAACTAGGCTACGTGCACATCAAGTCTATGGGTGATGACAGTTTCCGTTCCATCTACTCAGACATCTTGGGAAAATACAATAATTGTGAAGGGATTGTCATCGACACACGTTTCAACGGAGGCGGTCGCCTGCACGAAGATATAGAGATACTGTTCAGTGGTAAGAAATACTTCACACAGGTGGTTCGTGGCCGTGAAGCCTGCGATATGCCCAGCCGTCGCTGGAACAAACCATCCATCATGCTGACGTGCGAAGCCAACTATTCCAATGCACACGGCACACCGTGGGTATACAGTCATCAGAAACTGGGCAAGCTGGTAGGCATGCCTGTCCCGGGCACCATGACCAGTGTATCATGGGAACGCCTGCAAGATCCTACCTTGGTATTCGGTATTCCTGTGATTGGTTACCGCCTGCCTGATGGCAGTTATCTGGAGAATACTCAGTTGGAACCGGATATTAAAGTAGCCAACTCACCCGAAACAATTGTAAAAGGCGAAGATACACAGCTGAAAATAGCGGTAGAAGAATTATTGAAAACTAACAAATAATCTAAATTCATGTTTGCTGACCTACTTAATTCCTCTTATTTCGCCCTCTTCCTCATTGTCGCATTGGGTTTCATGCTGGGAAAAATCAAAATTAAAGGTTTATCACTGGATGTTTCCGCAGTGATTTTCATTGCCCTTCTCTTTGGACACTTCGGTGTAGTCATTCCTAAAGAATTAGGAAACTTCGGATTGGTACTTTTTATCTTTACTATCGGTATTCAGGCCGGCCCCGGTTTCTTCGACTCGTTCCGAAGCAAAGGAAAGACCCTGATCATAATTACCATGCTGATTATCTGCTCGGCTTCTCTTACAGCTGTCGGGCTCAAATACCTATTCGACATCGATACGCCCAGTGTGGTAGGTTTGATAGCCGGTGCGCTGACCAGTACACCGGGACTTGCCGTAGCCATCGACAGTACAAATTCTCCATTGGCATCCATTTCCTATGGTATCGCTTATCCGTTTGGGGTTATAGGTGTTATCTTGTTTGTAAAACTGCTCCCCCGTATCATGCGTATTGACCTGGACAAGGAGGCCCGTCGACTGGAAAAAGAACGTCGCGGCCAATTTCCCGAACTAACGACCTGTATCTATCGTGTTACAAATCCCGCCGTATTCAACCGCAGTCTGATGCAAATCAACGCACGGGCCATGACAGGTGCTGTTATTTCACGCCATAAACATGATGAAAGAATTTCCATTCCCACAGCACAAACGATGCTACATGAAAATGATTATATACAGGCAGTGGGCAGTGAAGAAGCTCTGAATCAGCTTTCAGTTTTAGTAGGAAAACGCGAAGAGGGCGAATTGCCTCTGGTAGACACACAAGAGATCGAATCCTTATTGCTGACCAAAAAGGATATGATCAATAAACAATTGGGGGATCTGAACCTGATGAAAAACTTCGGATGTACTGTCACACGTGTTCGCCGAAGCGGTATCGACCTGTCTCCATCGCCGGATCTGACTTTAAAATTCGGTGATAAACTAATGGTGGTAGGTGAAAAAGAAGGACTCAAAGGACTGGCTCGCTTGCTGGGAAACAATGCTAAAAAGTTATCAGACACAGACTTCTTCCCTATCGCAATGGGTATTGTTTTAGGGGTATTGTTCGGTAAACTGAATATAACTTTCCCCGGTGGTTTATCTTTCTCCCCGGGATTGACGGGTGGTATTCTGATTGTGGCTTTGTTTTTAAGTGCAATTGGTAAGACAGGTCCTATTCTATGGTCTATGTCCGGACCTGCTAATCAGTTATTACGCCAGTTGGGCTTGTTGCTATTCCTAGCCGAAGTCGGCACCTCGGCAGGCACCAATCTTGTAGCGACTTTCCAGGAAAGCGGCTGGTTGCTATTTGGAGTGGGTGCTGCAATTACGCTGGTACCTATGTTAGTAGCGGTGTTCGTCGGACTGTTTGTATTCAAAATCAACATGCTCGACTTGCTGGGAACCATCACCGGTGGTATGACCAGTACTCCAGGACTTGCAGCAGCTGATTCTATGACTGACAGCAACATTCCGAGTGTGGCTTACGCTACGGTTTATCCTATTGCAATGGTATTCCTCATACTGTTTATTCAGATTATTGCAACTATGTTTTAATAAGTACTTGCTATTTTCAGCAAAAATCCCCTAAATTTGCATACACTATAAATAGCAGCTAAATATGAAAACATTAAAAGCCCAAGTCATCATTAGCCTGATAACCTGTTTCTTCCTGGTTCTGGCAGTCACCATCTGCAAGGGAAACAAGTTTGGGAACATTCTTTCTGAAAGCGAAAATACAACAGAAAGCCAAACAGGAACTTCCGGGATACTACGACATACAAATGACGGAGTACAGATAATATCTACCCGGCAACTAACAAAAGATATTAACGGGTACGGCGGAAATGTTCCTCTGGAAATCTATATAAAAGATAACCGTATTCTAAAAGTAGTAGCTCTGGAAAACTCCGAAACACCCAGCTACTTTGCCAAAGTACGAAACAGCGGTCTGTTACAACAATGGAACAATCTTTCACCAGAGGAAGCAATCCATAAAGAAGTGGATGGAATATCCGGAGCCACAGAATCTTCCGTAGCCATTATCCAGTCTGTACATAAGGTCATGGAGTATGCAAAGGAGCATTCGGCAGACAAACCGACAAGTGCTTTCAGTTTCGACTGGATACTCTTCCTGGGATTACTGGCAGGCATCGCATTATGTACCCTAATCATCTCATATCTTTCTAAAAGGCCCAAAGAGCAAACAATGCACTATGCGCTGAACACTTTCAATCTAGCTTTGGTTATAGTAGTAACTGCATTATCTATCCAACCAAAACTCAATCAACTTAATAAGATGGAGGAACCTAGCATGAAACAGGATAATAAACTTTCGGTTCTTGACAACATACATGCAAGAACCAGTATTCGCTCTTATCAGCCGAAAGAAGTAGAAGATGAAAAAATAGAGCAATTGTTAAGGGCTGCCATGGCAGCTCCTACAGCAACCAACAGGCAACCTTGGGCTTTCATTGTCATCAGAGACAAAGAAACAATGAATGAACTGGGTTCTACTCTTCCTTACGCCAAGATGGTCAAAGACGCTCCGTTGGCTATTGCCGTATGCGGAGATTTAACTAAAGCTATCAGTGGTGCGGGTATAGAGTACTGGGTACAGGACGCCTCCGCCGCCAGTGAGAATTTGTTGCTGGCTGCACAAGCTTTAGGATTAGGAGCTGTCTGGACAGGCGTTTATCCTATAGACGAACGGGTAAAAGAAGTACAGAAAATACTCCAATTACCCGAACAGATTGTTCCTCTGAATGTAATCCCTATCGGTTATCCGGCAGAGAACCCACTTCCGAAAGATAAATGGAAACCGGAGAATGTACATTATGACCGTTGGACGAAGCCTGATAAGAAGTAATTTTTAAGTTCGGTACGTAAATACATCAAAATGACTCAGTCCCATAGATTTTAGTAAATCTATGCTATGCGTAGTATCCTCCTCCATATTATACTGCGGAATAAGGGGGATACGGACTGTGATCTGTTCGGCTTTTCCGTGCTCTATAAGCCAACGCAGGTTTCCGAGCACCTGATGATTGCTTCTTCCTGTGTAGTTTTGATAGATCTCATCATTCGTATCCTTGATATCTACGATATAGTCATCTACCACAGGCAATAGAATCTCCAGATGCTTCCGGGGTACATTTAAAGACGTTTCTACTGTAATCCTCCACTCCTTCCCACAAAGTTCCCGGAAACGGCTGATAAATTCACTTCGCAGACAAGGCTCACCACCACCAAAGGTAATACCACCACGAGTTGCAAGAAAGTAAAGTTCATCTACTTTCACCCTCTCATACAGTTGTTCGCAGGAATAAAGCGGGAAATCAAAATCATCGGATAGAGACTGAGGGTTCAGACAATACTTGCAATGCAAAGGACAACCATGAAAAGCCACCAATGTGGTCACCCCCTCACCGTCAATCAACAGACGGTGCCTGTTCACTCCTAATATGGGGACAAGATTACTCATTCTATCCGATTATTCATCCATATCATCCAGATGTATCTCTAAAGCCTTCACCGAAATATAAATCTCGTACACAGAGATAGCCAGAGAGATAATCAGCAACACCATTGCCAGTCCAAAGATATAGATGGATACAAGATAAAGTTGTATATAAATAAAGAACATACTTACGACACACAACAATAAGCTGCCTGTCCCTGTCACCTGCATAGCACGCGTCAGATACAGACGTTTACGAAGATTGGCAATCTGTGCCGCAGTTACCGACGAATGATTTTCACGGTATTGTTCCTTCAAAGTACGTACCAACTGGGCATACGACATAAAACGGTTGGTATAAGCCAACATAATCAATGAAATTGCTGAAAACAATAGAGCCGGAGTCGTTAAATCTATTTCCATATTTCCTATATCTTTAATATTATAACCTTAATTGCATAAGTGCTCATGCAAAATTAACTTGTTCTATAAATGATAATTTGTAAACCTGTTATAAAGGTTAGGCGCGGACTACACGGATTACGCGGATTAAAGGCTGCGCTATTACATCAATCCATAAAAAAATCCGTGTAATCCGCGTAATCCGCGCCTAAAATTATCATTTCTCATAATATGAACTAATTATGTTCACTTACTTAGCGATATCTTTAATAGGTATGAAACCTAAATTCTGATAAAATCAAATCTGAGTTTAACAAGAAGGTCGATATCATCCAAGGGCATTTCTCTAATTTTCATATACCCCAATATTAGAGTTATGCATTATGCAAAGTTACAATAAAAATCAGAAGAGTCCCATAGTATACAAGTTTCTTTAGCTTCCGGAGGTGAAGGCAGGAAAACCTTACTTCTTATCATAAACCCCATTAGAGAACTTCCCGTAAGCCATTACCTGATTTGTATCGGGAAGATGTACAATCTCCGGAAGGTTATTCGTATCGAAGTCAATATAAACCAACTTTTCCGTATCCGAACCGTTACGAATGACATGTGCACCTTCAGGACCCGTAGGGAAAGTTATTGCATCACCGGCCTTTACCGTCACATCCCCATTTGCTGTGCGAACAATTCCGGTACCACTGATGATATAGAACACCTCTTCGTCCGTTTCGTGATAATGATATCCATAGGCAAAATTACCCGGTTCCACTTCTACAAAGTTCACACGGCATTGGTCCACATCCGTCTGCTCAACAATCGGTTTCACTGTAAATTCATTACCACCCTGGCTGATTTTCTGACCTTCTGCGGTCTTGTAATTCTTTACTGCAAGTTCTTTCATTGTTTTTTTGCTTTTAATTTGTTTATAAAATAGTTGCATTCATCAGTTTTTTCACTAACTTCGCAAATGCAGTCAGTGACTTTCCGATGATGCAAAGCTATATACTATTTTACTTATAAACAAGAAGTTACAAATCGGTAAGATAGTTACCTAAAGGTTACTTTTGCTGAAAAGCAAGAGTTTAAAAATGAAGAAAAGAAGAAAAAACTAATTATGACCTAATCACAAAAGTATGAAAACAAGAATTACCTCTAATCGTATCACAGAACTACATCCGGACGAGATATTCGTTTTTGGCAGCAACCTGGAAGGCGCGCATGGTGGCGGAGCCGCTTATCTGGCATGGAAAAAATGGGGAGCCATCTGGGGACAAGGAACCGGATTACAGGGACAGACCTATGGCATTCCGACCATGCATGGTGGGCCGGAAGCCATCAGACCTTATGTAGATGAGTTTATCCGCTTTGCCAAAGAGCATTCACAATATACTTTCCTCGTTACAGAGATAGGATGCGGTATTGCCGGATTCGCCCCGAAAGAGATTGCTCCTTTATTTAAAGAGGCTGCGGATGTGCCTAACATTCACCTGCCTCAACGCTTCTGGGATGTACTGAATGCGAAGTAAAGCTTCGTACGCCTTCTACCTAAAGCCAACAAAATACAGGAAAGGGAACAGAAAGAGCAGATAACAAATATAACCCCTGTAGAAACCAGGATATTTCCAATGCCTACCAGGGGAGAGACAATGCCGCCGAACGAAAAGCAAACAGCACCCAACAGTGCCGAAGCTGTTCCGGCATTCGTGCGCTCACACTCCATGGCTAATGCGGTAGAGGTGGTAAACGTCATTCCCATCATAAAAAGAACCGCTATCAGCAGCAGTTCATAAATCCAGAAGCTGCAACCCAAAGCCAAAGCGGAACATTCAAGTAAAGAAAAAATAAGCATACCCATACAACCGACCAGCGTTCCGTTCGCAGGCCGGCGAAACTTCACGGAAAATGCCGCCGCACCACCGATGGCAATAGCGTTAATACTGAAACAAATGCTGAAAGCAAAGGGCGAATAACCATAATGTTGCTGTATTATGAAAGGTGAGGAAGCAATATAAGCAAACAGTACTCCTTGTGCAAAAGCGAGTTGTAGCACATAGCAGACATACTGTTTATTGCGAAGCACCACCTTGAAGCTATTAAAAGTATCCGCCCATTTCGTAGCCAGGCGATTTTTCGCCGGGAGTGATTCCCGGAAACGCATACATCCTATCAAAAGGAGCACACCCAATACAAGTAAAATTATGAAAATTCCCTGCCAACCGATGGCTTCCGTAAACACTCCGCCAATAATAGGCGCTACCACAGGAGCAATACCATTGATGGCTCCAATGACCGCCAGCATCTTTGCCAGATCTTTGCCCGAAAATTTATCCGTAGCAATGGAACGGGCTATAACAATCCCCCCTGCCCCGGCAATACCTTGTATCAACCGGAAAGCGACGAATTGCTGAATATTCTGCGCAAACAAACAGAAAATCGTTGACACAATAAACAACCACATAGCAACCTGCAACGGTATGCGTCTACCATAACGGTCACTCAAAGGGCCGAAGAATATCTGTCCGACGGCCAGTCCGATCATACTGGTAGTCAGTCCTAACTGAACCATTGAAGAGCTTGTACTGAAATATTCTCCCATAGACGGAAGACTCGGTAGGTACATGTCCGTGACAAAAGGCCCGAAGGCCGTCAGCATACCCAATAAGACCAGAATAAACAGCTTTGAATTATCTTTTACCATATAAACTTAACTTATACATTTCGTGGAATATACGTCCACTTTCGGGCTGCAAAAATAATAATAATTCACCTTATTCCCCCTACCAATTTTAGCCAAAGCTATCCAATACAAGAACAAAAAAATCTCAACTTATGCTGTAGCTTCCAGTTTTTTGTCTATACGCAACTCATGCTTCACAAAACGACGAATGGAACGATAGGTAGGATGCAGCACTTTATATGGACGAATATCACTCTCGTAAACCAGGAAGGCCAACAGACAGAACAAAGCCATCAGAGTGAGCCAGCCGTACAGTTCTTTCATAGAAACCATCAGAGCCTGTTGCTGCACAGCACCGTATACTTCTCCAACGGGTATCCGGCTGATGAAAGGATTTACATGATCCACTACCGAACCCAGTAACATCGAGTTCTTTTTCATTGCCCCATTGAGAGCATGCCCCAGTATAGCCGTTCCCAAAGCCCCACCAAATCCGGCACTGACAAACGACTGTACGGACACCGCCTGAAAGAAATGCTGAAAAGGGACACGAGATAGCACTGTAAGAAAACAAATAGCTATTATCACATACCCGAAACTGCGCAGGAACAGCGGCACAAACAATGTCTCCTTGGGCAAAGCATAGTCAATACCGAAATAAAAATACATCAGATAACCCGTAATGGAAGAGAATGCAATCACAGTCATTGTCTTATATCGCCACTTACGACGGGAAAAAGTGAAAAAGGTAAAGCCTGCTCCCACTATAATTCCCAGCAATACCGCCCAATTGAGCGAAATTACATTCAGGGTATCATACCCTAATATACTCTCCATATAGAGATGCTCAAAGAGATGCGAAGGCGCCAGCAGAATATCTATTACCATATATAGTATAAAGGGAAACCATACGGCACGATACGTCCAGGTCTTCAAAGCAATGAACGGGTGACGAATGAAAGATGCACGCCACAAATTCAATGCAAGAATAAGTATACCGATGACGGTTGCCGCCCGGATCTGGAAAGACTGATACCAATCGTAATGTTCCCCATACACACAGACAAAGAGGATGCACAACAACACAAGTCCCCACATCAAAGCCCCCAACCAATCGATACCGAACAACGGCAACTTCGGCAAAGAGCGATAACTACGGAACAGGCACAATGTAGCCAGCATCACCAATAACAATAAACCAATAATCAGCCAATGCATATACTCCCACTTTGCCCAAAATGCTGTATAGACTGTTATCAGTCCCGACAGCTGAATACAACTCTGCACCAATAGATAGATAAAACAGAAAAATACCGACAAATCCCGTTTAGGGGTAAGCCATAGCTGAATGGTGGAATTACATTCGAATGTAGCCCACATGCGGAAGATTCCTGCAAAGAAACAGGTGATCACCAGCACAGGAATGCTATGCGTCTGCATACATATCAGATTAGAAACAATCAGAGCAATGCTACACGTCATCAATGAAGTTTTCGAAGCAAAGCGGAACTTCAGTCGAAACATGATGGCGAATGTCAGTCCCATGCCTATCATAGAAGCGTAGCCTGCCATCATAATATCTTCCTGCATCAATGCCGTAGAACCGACCATCTCACTGACTGCCGCCAAATAGAGACCACCGGAAAACTGGAAAACGATGACAAAGGCAATGATAATCCAGGGACGCAACTTAGGAGGAACAAAATCACGGATGGCCGGAATGGAAAAAGGTCCTGTTTCGTGCATAATATCAATAATTTACTATACACTCCACATTCATACCGGCACGCAAGCGTTCCATATCTTCCGGACGATTGCCGGTAGAGAATTCTATACGGACAGGAATACGTTGTTCTACTTTCACGAAGTTTCCGGCAGAGTTATCCTGCGGCAGAAGAGAGAAGCTGGCACCCGTAGCGCGGGAAATAGATTTCACAGCACCTTTAAACGTTATTCCGGGCACAGCATCCACTTCTATTTCTACCGGCTGGCCTTCTCGGATATGGGTAGTCTGAGTCTCTTTATAATTAGCTACTATCCATCTCTCATTTTCATCGACAATGTCAACCAAAGTCTGCCCGGGCTGTATCAGTTGTCCTTCCTGAATTTCTTTCCGACCGGTAGTTCCGTCACAAGGAGCGAGGATAACGGTATAAGAAAGGTTCAGACGCGCCAGCTCCAGGGCAGCTTGCGCCAGTTTGATACCTGCATCCGTCTGTTCCAGACGATGGGTCTGTTCCTGCTTTACCAAAGTTGTAGATTGACGTTGGCGAAGCAGAAGTTCATAGCGTGCTTTGGATGCCTCGTAATTTGTCTGCACAGCATCGTACTGCTGTTTGGTGACGGCATCCTGTGCCAAAAGATTTTTATACCGGTGGTATTCACGTTCGGCATTATCCAACCGGACTTTTGCCTCCTGCAAACCGGCATCGGATACAGCTATATTATTCTGAGTAGTATGTACTGTGGTGGCCACCGCATTTTTTCCCGAAATGGCGTTCTGAAAATCAGCCTCAGCCTGTGCCAGGCGGAAACGAAACTCGGAATCTTCAATCAAGACCAGAGTATCGCCTTTATGTACTTCCCGGTATTCATCGAAATAGATTTTCTTGATAAAACCCTGTACACGGCTGTTGACGGGGACAATCAGTTGTTTCACCTGTGCGTTGTCTGTATAGGCTACATTGCCGAGATGAACGAAATGGGAACATACCCACACCAGTCCGGTGATAAGTAAGAGGCTAACCACTACGTTATAAATCAGTTTTTTCTTTTTACGTTCCATGTCTTATTTAATTCATTAGTTTACATTCATATATCAAAAACCATTTTTCATCCGCAGATAACGCAGATTACACAGTTCCTACGACTGCGCTATGCCTTTCAGAAAAATAAAATCCGCATAATCCGTGTCATCTGCGGATGAAAAATTACTTGATGACGATTTATAAGCACCCCGCCGTCTTCTTCAACTTATAGAGATTGAAAAGTATATTGATCTGTGCATTCACCAACTGCAACTCCGCATTCAGTTTAGAATTGCTGGCATCCAGCATATCAGTAATCAGCGCCAGATCATTCAAATAGCGGTTATTCACCACACTGTAGTTTTGTGCTGCCAATTCCAGGCTTTTCTCTTGTGTATCGCAAATGGTAAAAGCCTCATGAAAACGGATATATGCCGCTTTTACTTCCGTCCGCACATTCTCCTGCAACAATAAGTCGTTTTCTTGCGCACGCTGGGTGGACAGTCGTGCCAGACGAATTTTCTTACCCGACTTGAAAGTAGAAGCAATATCGAATTTCACTCCTACACCAATATACCAATAGTTCAGATTTTTGTTAATGGGAGGCACTTCAATCGTAATAGGACCATCTAGTTTATCACCTGCAAAAAGAGCTATGGACGGCAAACGTTCAGCCTTTGCAATCCGTTCATTATACTCCGACTGCTTGATATTCAATTTCATCTGTTGCAGCACGGGAGAACTCAATACCGCCGTTTCCTGCCAAAGAGCTTCTTCCGAGAGTTTGGGAAGTCGTCCCAGCAAGGTAGTATCCACATTTATCACCGTTTCCTGGGGCAAACCCAATACCGTAACCAATTGATTGTTCAGGATAAGGATACCATTTTCAATCTGTGTCAATGCCAATTCCAAAGATTTCAGTTGCAACTCATAACGAGTGATATCATTCTTTAAAGCCAGTCCTTGCGATTGTTTGGCATTGATATCTTCTACCAATTTCCGGGTTTGCTCTATATTCTTCCGGTACACTTCAGCCTGATTCTGCAATTTATACATCTCCAAGTAATTGCCTACTAACAAAAAGCGGATATCCTGCCTGTTCTTTTCTTTATCCAACTCTGCCAGTTGCTGTTGTAATTTGGCAATGGCAATCCGGCTGGTGATAGCTCCACCCGCATAAATTACCTGCGATGCTTCTATTGCAAAGTTATTGCCGAAGTGCGGCATAGCAGCATTCTCTCCATTTGTAAAATCACGGTCTGCCAACCAGGCATCCCCCAAATAACTTGCCGAAACGGATACGTCAATCGAAGGAAGTTGAGCATTCCTGGCCACCTTTACTGCCTGTCCGGCTTCCTCTTCCGCCAGACGGAACATACGAATACTGCGACTATTAGCATCTGCCAACTCAAACATTTCTTCAATTGTCATCTTCTGAAAGGTTTGTGCAGGTGCCAACGAAATGCTCAATGCACCGATAAAGACAAATAATACTTTCAATTTTCTCATAATACCTATTAAATTAATAAAGGAGCATCAAAATGATAATTTAGCGGCGAGGGAATGGGTACGCGGACTACGCGGATAAGGCGGACGAACGCGGACTTTAATCTTTTAGACGCGGATGACACGGATGACGCGGATTTTTAAAGCTGCGCTATACATACCGGCATATCACACCGAAGGAAAAAAGAATCCGCGTCATCCGTGTCATCCGTGTCTGAAAGATTACTTGCACGCCGAAGGAGAACCTTGCTCCAGCGCTACGCTGGTAAATTATCATTTACCTCAAAACGGCTGCAAAGGTCGGATAAATTCTTTGCCGGAAAGAAATCCCAAATTGGGCAAAATTGGTTTAATTTGGAGATTTCAAAGGTTTACATTATCTTTGTACAACATAAAATCACACCTAATGGCCTCTTCCATACGCATCAAAAACATCAGTGAACTCCCCATCATTAGTGGCAGCAGGAATGATACACGAAAGAAAATCAGTTGCATTACTATCGGGTATCGAGAAGCAGAAGAACAGTTTTCGTCAGATATCCATCTGGACGCTTTTATCATCTTATTGGTTTTATCCGGAAAAGGACATACCGTAATCAATTACAAGGCGTATGATATTCAAGCGGATACGCTTTTACTTCTATCTTCTGCTCATCTGTTTCATTTTTATGAATGTAGTGATGATTTTCAATGCCAATGTCTCTTTGTCAGCAAGGCCTTTACGGATGAAATGGACTCCACCGACATGATCTACCGACGGACCAAATACGGTGTGCGGCTATATAACCAACCGGTAGTTCCTTTAGCACATCCTTACGCCGTTTTATTAGCCGAACGATTAGCCAGCATTAATAAGAATATTGACCGTACAGAGCATTTCTACCACAAAGAAGTCATTCTGAACCGTTTGTTCGCCTTTTATCTTGATTTAAGTGACATCCTTGAACGAACCAACCTCCCCCATACGGACGGCTGCCTGACCCGATACGAAAGTATTATCAAATCATTCATCGAACTACTGGCAACGCATTATCGTGAAGAACATAAGGTAGATTTCTATGCTGCCCACCTGAACTTATCTGCCCATCATCTGACACAGATCGTGAAGCTCGTGACAGGACAAAGCGTGAGCGACTTCATCTTCGAAATGCTATTCAGCGAAGCCCGTAACTTACTGACACATTCCAAACTCTCCATACAGGAGATTGCCACCACCCTCAACTTCTCCGACCAGTCTTCATTCGGAAAGTTCTTCAAACGGAAGGCCGGTGTATCACCAATTGATTTCAGAAAAGATATAGTGTTCGTTGAAGAAAGATGAATCAACCATAAAAAAGGTCTTTCAATTGACGATTTTTGCATAAAAATCGTCAATTGAAAGACCTTTTTTACTATATTTGTCACAAAACAAAGTGTGATGAATATTATTAAACGTATCCTTCAGGATAAAATATCAGAACGAATAGAACCCAATAAAGCGGTTCTGCTTTTTGGTGCACGACGCGTTGGAAAGACGGTTCTCATACGTGAGTTGATAAAAGAGTTTAAAGGTCAGTCCATGTTACTTAACGGAGAGGATTACGATACGATTGCCCTATTAAATGAACGGAGTATTTCCAACTACAGGCATTTATTAGAAGGGATAGATTTGCTAGCTATTGATGAAGCACAAAACATCCCGGAAATCGGTTCCAAACTTAAATTAATAGTGGACGAAGTGGAAGGCATCAAAGTCATTGCAAGCGGTTCTTCCTCTTTCGACCTACTCAACAAAGCCGGTGAGCCTTTGGTAGGCAGATCTACCCAATTCCATCTGACTCCATTCTCACAAAAAGAGATTTCACAAATAGAAAATGCTTTGGAAACAAGACAGCACTTAGAATCTAGACTTATCTATGGTTCTTATCCTGAAGTAGTGATGCTAGAAAGCTTCGAGCGGAAAACTGATTATCTACGAGATATTGTAGGAGCTTATCTATTGAAAGACATTTTAGCAATCGACGGTTTGAAAAATTCCAGTAAGATGAAGGAACTACTGCGTCTAATTGCATTCCAAATGGGCAGTGAAGTATCTTATGACGAATTAGGTAAGCAATTGGGAATGAGCAAAAATACTGTTGAAAAATATCTTGACTTATTATCCAAAGTATTCGTGGTGTATCGTTTGGGAGCCTATTCACGCAATCTCCGTAAAGAGGTAGTGAAAGCCGGAAAATGGTACTTTTACGATAACGGTATTCGCAATGCAATCATCGGAAATTTCACCCCTCTATCTGTACGCCAAGATGTGGGCGCACTATGGGAAAACTATTTAATCAGCGAACGAATGAAGCAATCTTATAATCGTAACCGAGCCAAAGAATTCTATTTCTGGCGAACATACGACAATCAAGAAATTGATCTAATAGAAGAATCACCCGAAGGTTTATCCGCTTTTGAATTCAAGTGGGGAGACAAAAAACCGAATGTCCCTACCAGTTTCGCAACAGCTTATCCGGAAGCTTCTTTCAAAGTAATAAACAAAGAGAACTATCAGGAATTTGTGTTATAACCGCCGTTCAATCGGATTTGTAATCCTGAGACTGTAAGGAAACCGAAAAAAATACTATTTTTCCATTTACAGGAAGTTAAGAGTTTGTCAACAAGAAGTTGGGAGTTTGTCGACAAACTCTTAACTTCTTGTCGACTGGGAATTAATATTTTGTAAGCTTTTGATAATCTGAGAGTAAGCTTCCTTACGCAAAAAAGATATTCGTATACATATATTACTTGCGTTCTACGCACCTCTTAAATAACCCGTTGACGGAATTCGTTTCAGAACGGCTCCATGCCATCTTCGTATACTCTCCGTGTCATCTCCATACTATCTCCGTATCATCTCCGTAACTACTCCGTAGCCTATTCGGTCAGTGATACCTCTATTATATACGGAGTAAGTACGGAGCAGACACAGAGCAGATACGAAACAAATCTGTGCACAGTTCGGATAGAAGTCATGTAACTCAAGTTTCTTTATTCAGATATTTATCGTACTTTTGTAGCCTGTAAACCAGCTATTATGTTTAAGAAGGAATACAACTATGCGCTATAAACTTTCGGCACCAGCCACTTTGCACACCACTATCCAGCTCCCGGCTTCCAAAAGTATCAGCAACCGGGCTTTGATATTACACGCTTTAGCCCAAGGGCATATCGCGCCAAGCAATTTGAGCGATTGCGATGACACCCGTGTCATGATAAAAGCACTGGACGGGAATCCCGGACATATCGACATTCTTGCCGCCGGAACCGCCATGCGTTTTCTCACGGCTTACCTCAGTGTAGCACCGGGCACACGCATCATTACCGGTACCGAACGGATGCAACAACGCCCCATACGTATTCTAGTGGATGCCTTACGTGAACTAGGTGCACAGATAGAGTATGCCGGAAAAGAAGGCTTTCCACCTTTGCGCATCACAGGTACAGAATTAACAGGCGAAGAAATCAGCCTTGCCGGAAATGTCAGTTCACAATATATATCTGCTTTACTGATGATCGGCCCCATCCTGAAAAACGGATTGAGGTTGAATCTTACAGGAGAAATCATTTCCCGCCCTTACATTAATCTAACACTGCAACTAATGAAAGAATTCGGTGCAGACGCTGCCTGGAGTTCTGAAAGTAGTATCACCGTCCGTCCGGGAAAGTACAGAGACATACCTTTCACAGTAGAAAGTGACTGGAGCGGTGCTTCTTACTGGTATCAGATGGTTGCCTTAATTCAGGATAATGAAAAAAAGGAATCTACAAAAACGGAAATAAAATTACCCGGACTTCTCCCACGCAGCTATCAGGGCGATAGTCGGGGAGCTGAAATATTTGCCAAACTCGGTGTACACACCACATATACCGACCAAGGAGTGATACTGACTAAGATGGGAACTCCCGTTACCTGTTTAAAGGAAGATTTAGTGGATATACCCGACTTGGCACAAACTTTCGTTGTGACTTGTTGTTTAATGAACATACCTTTCCGATTTACCGGATTGCAGAGCTTGAAGATAAAGGAAACCGACCGCATTCAGGCGCTTATCACAGAATTGAATAAACTGGGATATGTGGTAAAATCGGAACAGGACAGTATATTAATCTGGAACGGTGAACGCTGCGAACCGGCCTCCCATCCCGTTATTGCGACTTATGAAGACCATCGGATGGCAATGGCATTTGCACCCGCCATCCTTCGGACGCCATCCATACGGATTGCCGATCCGCAAGTGGTGTCCAAGTCTTATCCGGGATACTGGGAAGATTTGAAACAAGTAGGATTTGGGATTGAAATAGAGGAATAAGCTATGTGGATATTAATTATAAGTCTTATTGCACTTGTCTGTATCGCCCTTTTGGCAGGATACATCCGTAACCAACGCTTGCAAAAGAAAATAGAGCGCGGAGAACTGGATGCCATGCCTGAAGTGAAAGAGGCCGACGCAGAATGCTGCGGACAGCACGAAATATGCGAACGGGACAGTCTGTTAGCTGCTGTCAGCAAAAAGATAGAGTACTACGATGATGAAGAACTGGACAAGTACATCGGCATTGCCCCCGAAGATTACACTCCTGAACAGGAAGATGAATTCAGGGACGTATTCTATACGATGCAGGACATCGACGTTGCCGGATGGGTACGCAGTTTGCAACTGCGTGGAATAGTTTTGCCAAACAATATCAAAGATGAAATATTCCTGATTATAGGAGAGAGGAGATTTTAAAGTGGATCTACTGCAATACACCTTCTTTCAACATGCCCTCATCGGCAGTTTGCTGGCAAGCATTGTTTGCGGACTTATCGGTACGTATATCGTAACGAGGCGACTGGTGTTCATTAGTGGCGGACTGACACATGCTTCTTTCGGAGGAATTGGTCTGGGATTATATACAGGAGTCTCTCCTATTCTGGCAGCCGGAGTGTTTGCGGTACTGTCGGCTTTTGGCGTGGAATGGCTTAGCAAACGCAATGATATGCGTGAGGACTCAGCTATCGCGGTATTCTGGACGCTGGGGATGGCATTGGGTATCATGTTCACTTTCCTTTCACCCGGGTTTGCACCTGATTTGTCCGCTTATCTGTTCGGTAATATACTGACGATTACATTCGGAGACATCGCCTTGCTGGCAGGACTTGCAGTGATATTGGCTATTTTCTTTATCCTATACCTGCGTCCGATTATTTACGTTGCTTTCGACCGGGAATTTGCACGTTCACAAGGTATTCCCGTACAAATATTCGAATATGTACTGATGATGTTCATTGCACTGACCATTGTGGCATGTCTGCGCATGGTAGGCATTGTGCTGGTTATTTCCCTGCTCACCATCCCACAAATGACTGCGAATTTGTTTACGCATCGTTTCCACCGCATTATCTGGCTATCCATCGGCATCGGTTATCTCAGTTGCCTGGGCGGATTAATGATATCCTACTATCTCAACGTTCCTTCCGGCGCAGCTATCATCTTCTTTTCCATCATTATATACGTAGTATGTAAGCTGGGAAAGAGTTTTTATTTATCTTTACGGCAGAAAACGCAGAACCCGTAAAACTTACTGGCATAGTTGAAACGCAAAGCAATCCTCCTCACTGGCATCTTAGTCACTTTGATGCTCGTTGCCGGATGTTCTACCCGAAAGAATACAGCCGGCACACGCTTCTATCATGCCCTAACCACCCGTTACAACGTCTACTTCAACGGAAACGAAGCTTATAAAGCCGGATTGCAGGCACAGCAACAAGGGAATAAGGATAACTACATGGAAATGCTCCCCCTCTATCCCATCGGCAATAAAGAAACCACAGGAATCGGTACTTCCGACTATGAGCGAGCCATTGAAAAAGCGCAAAAAGCTATTCGTCAACATTCTATCAAGCGACGCCCCATACGTAAACCAGGACGGGCATACACGGACGAATACAAAAAATGGCTGGCACGTCGGGAGTTCAATCCTTTCATACACCGTGCATGGCTGCTATTGGGAAAAGCACAATATCAGAAAGGAGATTTCCCGGAAGCTGCCTCAACCTTTTCTTATATCGTGCGCCTCTATGACGGACAGACGAATATCACTTCCGAAGCTCTGATCTGGCTATCCCGCTGCTACTCAGCACTGGGTTGGCAATACGATGCTGAAGATGCTCTGAACCGGGTAAATAACGATAGTCTGCCACTATCACTGGCAGTCCCTTATGCTTCGGCAACAGGAAACTACCTGTTGGGCAGTCAGCGATACAAAGAAGCCATCCCTCATCTTGAAAAGACAGCCAAAAACGAGAAGAACAAACAGCAAAAAGCGCGATGCTATTATCTCCTGGGACAGACTTACCAGCTATTGCAACAACCGGAACAAGCTTATCAATCATACAGCAAAGTAATTCGTCTCAACCCTCCGTACGAACTGGCATTGAGTGCCCGTATCCGCCAGACGGAAGTGATGCCCACCGCCAATAGCCGTAAGATAACAGGGAAGCTACTGCGGCTGAGCAAAGACGAGAAAAACGAAGAGTATCTGGATCAGATTTACTATGCATTGGGTAATGTTTACCTGGCCGGGAAAGACACGGCGCAGGCTCTTTCCGCATATCACAAAGGAATAGAAAAGAGCACCCGTAATGGTGTGGAGAAAGGAATTCTTCAACTGACATTAGGAAACTTGTACTGGCAGCAGGCACGCTATGCTGAAGCGCAGAAAGCATATGCAGAGGCAATAGGATTGATAGATAAGACACACCGGGAATATGCCGATATTACCACCCGTTCGGAAATATTGGACGAACTGGTACCTCATACCAATACCATACAGTTGCAGGATAGTTTGCGGCACCTTGCCGGGATGCCGGAGGCGGAACGAATGGCCGTCATAGAAAACATCATTGCACAGGTCATCACCCGGGAGGAAGCAGAACGCAAGGCGGCCGAAGAAGCAGAGCGGGAAACAAACCGCCTGCAGATGCGGGAAGAAGCGGAAAGTCAGTTACCTGCAACTTCGATTATCAGCAAACCAGGGCAAGGGAATACCACTACTCCACAAACTACCCAGCCGGCAATAGGTGGAAAGCAGGATTGGTATTTCTATAATCCGCAATTAGTGGAGCAGGGAAAAGCAGAGTTCCAACGTTTGTGGGGACGTAGAAAACTGGAAGACAACTGGCGAAGGAAAAATAAGACTGTGGTTGCACTGGACGATTTTGAAGAAATAGATTACAGTGAATCGGAAGATATTGCCCCCAAAGACAATATCCCGAACAGTCAGGAAAATGAAGCAACAGAAAGCTCTGTCTCCCCAGAAAAAGATCCTAAAAAGGGAACTACCGACAGCATCGCCAATGATACGCATCGTCCGGAATACTATCTGGCACAGATCCCATTGACAGAAGAGGCCATGCAGGCATCCAACGCATTGCTATCGGAAGCTTTATACGGTGCCGGAATGGTTTTCAAGGATCGTATGCACGATTTCCAACGGGCAGAAGCCATGTTCGAAAGGCTCATACGGCAGTTCCCGGACTTCGCGCAAGCTGATGAAGCCTATTATCAGTTATTCCTGACGGAATTGGCTATAGAATATTATGAGAAAAAAGGTAGTTCCGCTGAAAAATATAAAGCCGAACTTATCGCCCGATTCCCCGAAAGCCGTTATGCCAAGACACTGGCTGACCCGGATTTCGCAGAGAATGCCGTACATGGTAAACAACGTGAAGATTCACTCTATGTCCGTGCTTATGAGCATTTCCAGATGGGCGACACAGCCACCGTGCGGGCTGCCGAACATCTTTCTTCCGAAATATATCCATTAGGGCAACACCGCCCGAAGTTTATGTTCCTCGAAGCCGTCACCCGACTGCAGGGAGGAGAAACAGAGAGGTTCCTCGCCACTCTGAAAGAACTTGTACAGCAATATCCGCAGAACGAAATCACCGATCTGGCCGCCCATATACTGAAAGGCGTACAGGAAGGACGTCTGTTGGCCCGTGACAGCCATACATTCGGTTCTATCTGGCAACGACGGAGTGCCGAACTGGCCGAGGCAGGCAACTTGTTGGGCGACAGTTCGAGCAGTACCGCTATTCTCCCACCGGACAGTGCTTTCAGCACAGAGCGCAATGTACCGTTCCTCTTTATCCTTGCTTATGAAGAAGGAAAAGTAAACGAGAATATGCTTCTGTTTGAAGTGGCACGCTATAATTTCTCCACTTTCCTGGTTAAGAACTTCGACCTTGCATTTGCTCACGAACGGGGTATCGGTATGTTGCAAATTCGTCCGTTCAACAATTACGATGAAACACAGCAGTATTTCCGTCGACTTTATGCAAATCCCGAAATGGCGGCACGGCTCAGTGGTATGCGTGCCATACTCATCTCGGAGGCCAACTATGCGCAATTAATCAAACAATATAGTTTCGATGATTATGATGCCTTCTACCGTACACACTTCTCTTCCATACCGGAACCGGAACTAAAAGGCTATACACTGGATGAACCTCTGCTGAACCTGCCGACAGAGGAAGAAGAACGACAGAGAGAAGAAAATCTGCCTACGGAAGAGGACGACCCGGAAAATGGTGTTATCTTTGGGGACTGAAATAGCTAACAAATATGAAGAGAGATAGATTACTTTGGGTGGACGATGAAATCAGTTTGTTGCGACCGCACATCCTGTTTCTGGAAGGCAAAGGCTACGAAGTAGATACCGTAACCAACGGACAGGATGCACTCGACCGCTGCCGCGCTACAACCTACGACCTAATCTTTCTGGACGAAAACATGCCCGGACTGAGTGGTCTGCAAACTCTGGCATTAATAAAAGAAATCTGCCCCACCGTCCCTGTTATCATGATCACCAAGAGTGAAGAAGAGAATATCATGGACATGGCTATCGGACAAAAGATTGCGGATTACCTGATCAAACCCGTCAATCCTAACCAAATATTGTTGTCGCTAAAAAAGAATCTGCATCGTCGGGATATAGTCAGCGAAGCTGCACAAACCGCTTATCAACAAAATTTCGGTAAGATAGGCATGCAAATCAATGACTCACTGACGGCAACCGACTGGATGGAATTATATCGCCGCCTGGTATACTGGGAACTGGAATTGGAAGCTACAGACAGCCCTATGAGCGAGATGCTTGCCATGCAGAAAGCAGAAGCTAATTCTGCCTTTGCCAAATTCATAAAGAAGAACTATGCCAACTGGGTATCGGACGAAAAAGGGGCAACTAACACACGCAAACCCTCTTCGGAAAACACCGACCGCCCTCTGATGAGCCCGGACCTTTTCAAACGCATCCTTTTCCCTCTGCTGGACAAAGGTGAAAAAATTTTCTTTATTGTACTTGATAATTTCCGGTACGACCAATGGCGCGTTCTTGCCAATGAATTATCCGGTTTATTCAACATTGAAGAGCAACTCTATTTCAGCATTCTGCCCACTGCCACACAATACGCCCGCAATGCCATCTTTTCCGGGCTGATGCCTGACCAGATAGCTAAGCTTTTTCCCGAATTATGGATAGATGAGGACGAAGAGGAAAACAAAAATTTGAATGAAGCTCCACTGATACGTACCATTATAGAACGCTATCGCCGCAATGATACTTTCTCTTACCATAAAATAAACGATGCTTCCAGTGCAGAACGTCTGCTGGCACAACTATCCGCCTTAGCGCAGAATGACCTCAATGTTGCCGTATTCAATTTCATCGACATGTTGAGTCACAGCCGAACGGAAAGCAAAATGATACGTGAACTCGCCTCTACCGAGGCAGCCTACCGTAGTATCACCCTTTCCTGGTTTCGCCATTCACCGCTGAGCGACTTGCTGAAAGCACTTGCCAGCCGTCAGTATCGGGTTATCATCACCACCGATCACGGCAGCATTCGCGTAGACAACCCGGTAAAGGTGCAAAGCAACAGTAAAGAAATTAATGCCAACCTGCGCTATAAACTGTCACGCAACATGGCATACAATCCCAAACAGGTGTTTGAAATCACCCGCCCTTCTGAGATACACCTCCCCTCACCCAACGTGAGTACACGCTATATCTTCGCCACAGGTCGGGATTTCTTTGCCTATCCCAATAATTACAACCATTACGTCAGCTACTACACCGATACCTTCCAACATGGAGGCATTTCGATGGAAGAGATGATTATCCCACTTATCACACTAAGTGGACGAAACTGAAAGTAAAATCATAATTAAATATAGTATGGAAATTAAAATTCAATCTCTGGAGCACATCCATGAAGCCGCCCGCGAGTTTATCGCTGCTATGGGGGACAATACTGTTTTCGCTCTCTATGGAAAAATGGGAGCCGGTAAAACGACTTTCATCAAGGCACTTTGCCAGGAGTTGGGCGTTGAAGACGTCGTTACATCACCCACCTTTGCCGTTATCAATGAATATCGTTCGGACATAGCGGGAGAATTGATCTACCATTTCGACTTCTATCGGATCAAGAAGCTGGAAGAAGTATATGATATGGGATACGAAGATTACTTCTACAGTGGTGCACTCTGTTTCATTGAATGGCCGGAACTAGTAGAAGAACTGTTGCCTGGCAACACAATTAAAGTGACTATTGAGGAACTGGAAGACGGTTCGCGCAAGTTGACAATGGAAAATCTGGATTAATATCTTATGAGCCAATACATCGTACAAGGTATATTCGTAGTGGCCGGCATCATCTCATTACTGGCGGCTGTGTTTGACTGGGAGTGGTTTTTCACTGCCCGCAACACACAGTTCGCCGTAAAGAGTGTAGGAAGAAAACGTGCCCGGTTATTCTATGGCGTACTGGGAATCATTCTTATCGGGATGTCTGTATTCTTCTTCCTGAATACACCGGAGGTTTAACCCTCCTACTGCCATCCCCCACCGAGTGCCTTATATAACCGTACCAGTGTTATCTGCTTATCCCGTATCGCATTGCTCAATCCGATCTGTGCATCGAAATATCCACGTTGTGCATCCAGCACGTCCAGATATCCGATTACGCCATTAATATACTGTAACTGAGCCAACTCCACATTTGTTTGTGCAGCTTGTTCCAGTTGCAGGCGTGACTCATAGATATCTTTTATCTTATTGAAATCTACAATCGCATTCCGCGCATCCTTGAAAGCCGTCAGCACTGATTTCTCGTAAGAGTAAACCTCCTGTTCGTACACTGCTTTCTTGGCCTTCAGCATCGCCCGGTTCTTACCCATCGCAAATAACGGCGTCAACAGGGAACCACTCAGGAAATGATAAGGTGATTTCAGGAAATCCGAGAATTCAGCACTCTCCAAACCATAATGTGCTGTCAGAGCCAAACGAGGAAACATATTGGTATACGCAAGGCCTACTGTCGCATTTGCCGCAATCAATTTCTGTTCCGCCTGACGTACATCCGGACGGCGTTCCAGCAATGTGGAAGGAAGTCCTACAGGAAGATTTTCCGGCAATTTAACCTCTTCGGGTAACACCGAGCGTTCTATCTTCCGTGGATATTCACCTGCCAGGAAAGCAATATCATTTTCTTTAATGGAAATCTTTCGCTCCAGATCCGGTACCAATGTTGCAGTACGTGCAAATTCCACCTGCGCCTGCTGATAAGAGGTTTCGGAAGTGAGTCCGCCTTCAAAACGAAGCTTTGCCAACCGTACACCTTCTTTACGGGCATTCAGTGTCTGACGGACAATAGCCAGTTCATTATCCAAAGCTACCAGTTCAAAGTATGCCTGGGCCACTTCTGCCACCAAGCTCATTTTCAGTGCCCGCTGCGCCTCTATCGAACCTAAGAAATCCGCCATACTCTTATCTTTCGCCCAACGTAAGTTTCCCCAAAGATCCACTTCCCATGAAACGATTGCCTTAGCTTCATAGCTCCGGTCTGAATCATAATTGTCTCCGCCATAGTTTTCCGCTTCCTTGTCCGCATACAGCTTTCCACTGACTTGTGGGAAAAGATTAGCAAAATCAATGCGCTTCATTGCTGCCAGTTCCTTCACCCGTGCGGCAGCTATCTTCATATCCTTATTATATTCGAGCGTCCGCTCTATGAGCGCTTGCAGCGTAGTATCGGTGTAGAGTTCCCACCATTGCCGGTCAGCAAGAGAGAGCGTGTCCTGTTCCGTTGAGTCAAGCTGTTGCGGCAGGTTCAGTTCCGGACGTACATAATGTTTACCCAACTGGCAGGAACTGAACAATAACACCAACGCCATCATGTAATATATTGTATATTTTCTTTTCATAACTTATCGTTTAAATCGCTTCGTAACTTTCTTAATATTCGTACTCTTCGCTTTTGCCTTCGCCTTATAAATCAGTACAAAGAAGAACGGTACCAAAAGAATACCTATCGTCACAGCTAAAATCATTCCAAAGAATACACCGGTACCAATAGCCTGACGGCTTGCCGAGCCCGGTCCGCTGGCAATAACCATCGGCAACATACCGAGAATAAATGCCAATGACGTCATCAGGATAGGACGGAAGCGCAGCTGCGATGCATGTAAAGCCGCCTTAACCACATTCGCTCCACGATCTACTTGTTCTTTAGCAAATTCTACAATCAAAATTGCATTCTTTGCCGCCAGACCGACCAGCATTACCAATCCGATCTGGAAATAGACGTCGTTCTCCAATCCACACAGCCACACTCCGAGGTAGGCTCCCAGCGCAGCGATGGGCAATGAAAGTAACACCGCAATGGGCACTGTCCAACTTTCGTAAAGCGCTGCCAGGAAGAGGAATACGAATAGGAATACCAATGCCAATACCATTGCTGTCTGTCCTCCGGCCTGTTTCTCCTGATAAGAAAGTCCACTCCATTCTACACCTATATTTTCCGGCAAGTGTTCGCGAGCTATCTGCTCAATGATTTCCATAGCCTGACCGGAACTGTAACCATCCGCCGCTCCACCACGAATTACGGCACTGTTGAACATATTGAAGCGCTTGATGCTACCCGGTCCAGTTGTATAGGAAGTTGTTCCGAGAGAAGTCAACGGTATCATTACATTGTCCGCCCCACGTACAAAAAACAGGTTGATATTTTCTTTGTGTTCCCGATAAGGTGCTTCAGCCTGAATATATACACGATAAATACGATTGAACATATTGAAGTCGTTCACATATACCGAACCTGTATAAGCCTTCATAGTTGAAAAGACATCTGCCAACGGCACTCCCGCCAGTTTTACCTTATCACGATCCACGTCGAAATAGAGTTGCGGAATATCCGCCTGTAAAGATGATGACAGTCCGGACAACTCCTTACGCTGTGATGCATAATACATCAATGTATCCGTAGCTTGCACCAGATTATCGAATGTGGCATCTCCACGTGCCTCAAGCTGCATTTCAAAACCACCCGAGCTTCCCAATCCCGGGATGACCGGTGGCGTGGAAAGATATACTTTACATTCAGGATATTCCTGCAAATCCTTTTTCACTTGTGCCATCACCTCATCAATGGTTTGTCCATCACGTGCCCCCCACGGCTTCATAATAACCGTCAGTTCACTACGTGCCTGGCTGCTGCCTACACGAGGGCTGCTACCCACCACGCTCTGCACATACTCTACAGCCGGATTCAACATCAGGTACTCTACTGCACGCTCCGACACAGTACGTGTACGCTCCAGTGTAGCGCCTTCGGGCAGTTCCAGTTCCACTTTGAAGTAACCCTGATCTTCCACAGGTAAGAAACTGGTCGGTATCAAACGATTTATCAGTAAGATAGCTATCAGTACCACACCAAATGCAGCCAGTACTCTGCGAGGATTTCCTATCACACGTGAAATCTGGCGAACATATTTACGGTTGCCCATATTCAGTGCATAGTTGATATAACGGAATACGATATTCTTTCGCTTATGCGATTCCGGTTTCAATATCAACGAACACATTACCGGACTCAAAGTCAATGCAACCACCGTAGAAAGTAATACGGAAACCACAATTGTCACCGTGAATTGACGATAAAGCTGCCCTGTGATACCACCAAGGAAACTAACCGGTACAAACACAGCCGCCAATACCAGAGACGTAGCAATAATCGCTCCCGTCAATCCTTCCATCGCTTTTTTCGTAGCCTCGTAAGGTGGCAGTTTCTCTTCGTGCATAATGCGTTCTACGTTCTCCACTACCACAATAGCATCGTCCACCACAATACCAATGGCAAGTACCAATCCAAGCAAGGTAAGTATATTGAGCGAAAAACCGAATATAAGCATGAAGCCGAACGTACCAATCAGGGAAATAGGTACTGCCACAATCGGAATAAGTGTAGCACGCCAGCTTTGCAGTGACAAGAATACCACGATAATTACCAATATCAATGCTTCAAACAAAGTCTTATATACTTCGTGAATAGACTCTGAAATATATGTCGTCATATCAAATGGAATCTCGTAACTCAATCCGTCGGGAAAATTATTACTGATTTCATTCATTGCCTTCTTCACATTCTCTGCCACTTCCATAGCATTGGCACCCGGAAGCATATAAATGCCTAACACCGCTGCATTTTCACCGTTGATACTACTCTCCGTATTGTATGAAGATGCCTCCAGCGAAATGCGTGCCACGTCGCGCAAACGAACAATGGAACCATCCGCATTCGCACGAACTACGATTTCTTCAAACTGCCCTACAGTAGAAAGACGTCCCTGAGTCGTAATAGGAATGGTAATATCCAATCCTTGTACAGGTTGTTGCCCCAGCACACCGGCTGCAGACTCACGGTTCTGATCTTTCAGAGCATTCTGCAAATCGGCTACGGTCAGTCCGAAGTTTGCCAATTTGTCCGGTTGCACCCAAATCTGCATGGCATAGTAGCGGCTACCAATATTGGAGACACGCCCTACACCCGGAATACGACGAAGCAAATCGAGTACGTTCAGTGTAGCGAAGTTACTCAAATAGATTTCATCAAACTTCGGGTCAGAAGACATCAGACAGATAGTCATTAACTGGCTGGCTGCCTGTTTTTCTACGGATATACCGTTCTGTACCACTTCTGCCGGAAGACGGGACTCCGCCAGTTTCAAACGGTTCTGTATTTCTACTGCCGCCAAATCGGGGTCAGCGGAAATATCAAATGTCACTGTAGCGGAAAAGCCACCGGAATTGGAACTGTTGGACTCCATGTAGAGCATTCCCGGTGTTCCATTCAATTCTTGTTCGATAGGTGTAGCTACCGCCTGTGATACTGTCAGTGCACTGGCACCGGGATACGAAGCACTAATCTTCACCACCGGTGGCGTAATCTGTGGATATTGGTCAATGGGGAGCATCGTCAATCCGATGATACCCACAATGACAATCAGTATGGAGATGACAGCCGAGAATACCGGTCTGTCTATAAAGAAACTTACTTTCATATGCGTCTGTTTTATGTTCGTCAATTACTTTTCAGTCTTAGCCGAATCCGGTGTCTGACTTTGATCTTCGTCTTCTTTCTTCAACAGGGCATTATTAACCTTAACTTTTACACCCGGGCTTAGTTTGTGGTATCCTTCCACCACTATTGTCTCACCCGGCACCAGACCTCTTTCCACTACTACCTGGTTCTGGAATTCAGGGCCTAACTCTATAAAACGACGTTCTACAGTGGAATCACGGCGCATTACAAACACGTAAGCACCACCTTTCTCGATGATAACGGATTTCAGGGGAACTACTGTTGCATTCTCCCGTACATCCAGCAAGAGCTTCACTTTAGTGAACTGTCCCGGAAGTAATACATGTTTTGGATTGGGCATTTCGGCACGAACAGAGAATGTACCAGTACGTGGGTCAACCTGCGGTTCAGCAAAGTCAACCAAACCTTTGAAGGGATAAACAGTGTTATCTGCCAGTGTTATAGAAATATTGGGCTGCCAGGAACGGGTAGAATCCTTTTGTCCCAGATTCACATTACGTTCTTTGGTTTTCAGGTAATCCAATGCTGTCATACTGAAATCTACCAGTACTGTATCACTCTTCACAATGGTAGCAAGCAAAGACTTACCACCCGTCCCCACCAGCGTACCAAGGTCTACATATCGTTCACTGATATGCCCTGCAAGCGGTGAGCGAACAATGGTATATCCTAATTCCAACTCTGCCTGATCCAGATCAGCCTGACTCATAGCAACACTTGCTTCAGCCGTTTCATAGGCAGCCACTGCATTATCCAAATCCAACCTACTGGCAGCATTCTGTTCATACAAAGGACGGATACGCTCCAGGTCGTTCTGTGCCTTGCGTACCTGTGCCTCATCCTTTTTTAGTTGCGCACGCGCCTTGTCTGCCTTCGCGGCATACTGGTCGCGGTTGATAACAAACAATACCTGATTCTTCGTCACATAGGTACCCTCTTCAAAAAGCATATTTTCCAGATACCCTTCTACACGGGCACGGACTTCTACAAATTGCTGGGCACGGACACGTCCTACATATTCACCATAGATTTCCACGTCATCCTGTATCACCGGTTCCACAGCTACCACCGGAAGATCCGGTGCAGGTGCCGGTCGGTGGGTAACAAACCAATAAATTGCTACCAACACCACTACAGCTATTGCGGCAATCACTGCCTGCCTTCTCGTTATTCTGATTTCTCTCTTCTTTAAAAACGATTTCATAAGCTCTCTGTTTATGTTAATGTTAAAAACCCTATAAATAAAAAACACAACTGGCGTGCCAAAGTTCGATGGTTGCACCTTTATTATTCATAGCCAACGCATTAAATGGTTTAACAAGAATAATGAAGAGTGTAGAATCTGCTCTACAAGTGTGGAATAATTCCACAAAAAAAGTCCGAACAAACTGTCCGGACTCCTTTTTTACTTAACTGAACCTTTCTATTCTTCATCATCATCCAATGACTCCGTATATTCCAGTTCACCTTGAACCACGAACAGGATTTCTTCCGGATCATAGTCACCCATCTCGTCTTTGTGGGCTTCCTTGATGATGTAATCCACGATTTGCCCCAGATCCACTTCGACACATCCTTCTTCATCCGGCTCTACATCCAGAATGCCGCTTTCAGAATAATACTCGTCAATCAAATCGAGGAAATAATAGAATTCGTCGTCAGAGAACTTCTCTTTTAACTCCTGCGGCAAATAATTCTTGATGTATTCGATGGTTTTTTCGTCATCGAGATCATCCTTTAAGAAATCGTCTTCCAGTCCCATAATAGTTAGTTTTTTAAGGGTTAATACCTTATTTATATTATGCTCTTTAAAGGAGCATTTTTTTTATCTTATCATCAAAAGCTGATTTGGAAGCAGAACCTACTTGTTTGTCAACCAACTCACCGTTTTTGAAGAATAGTACAGTAGGGATGTTACGAATACCGTATTCAGCAGCTACATCGCCATTTTCGTCTACATCGCACTTACCGATAAGAACCTGTCCTTCGTACATTTCTGCCAATTCTTCAATGATAGGACCTACCATTTTACAAGGACCACACCACGGGGCCCAAAAGTCAATTACTACAGGTTTACCCTCTGCAAGGATCTCCTTATAGTTGCTGTCTGTAATTTCTAAAGCCATTGCGTTATTGATTAATTATTTAATGTTTAATGATTACTGTCAAAATCTTTATGGAAGCAAAGATACTAATTTATCCGGAATTCCAGTTCCGGACGATCATTTAAATAAGAGATTAACTCACGCCCTACGGAAAGTTTCACCGGACGGGAAATCATATCTACCACTGTCTTACTATCAGGATCACTCACTTTGAAATAAAGTTCCGTCGTTCCGGGATTCCCTTTCATTAGCGCCGCAAGCTCTGTAACCAAAGCCTGGTTCAACACAGAAAGCGGTATCAGAATGGTGATTTTGGAAATCAACTTCTCCTTTACATCCGGCAACAATTCCATAGAGGTAATTTTTACTTCCAATTCATCCTGCCGCCACTGTTTAGGCTGGCAACGCGCTTTTATAAAGAGGAAAGTACGTTCACCCAGATACCCCTGGTAGGTCACCCAATCATTACCAAAGAAAGGAAGTTCCGCCGAACCGGAATAGTCTTCAATCTTGGCTATGCCGTAAGGATTACCATTCTTACTGATGCCCCTGCGTACAGAAGTAACAATTCCTCCCATCGTTATTTCACGTCCGGCAAGTGCCGCTTTGTCTTCCAGTTCAGCCATACGCGTATTGCAAACATGTTGCAACACAACCGAATATTCATCCAGCGGATGAGCGGAAAGATAGATACCCACTAGATCACGTTCCCTGTTCAGACGATCCAGATCACTCCAGCGTTCAGCTTCAGGAATTTCGGGAGTAGCTATGTCAACTACATTCTCACCACCGAACAAGGAATTGGCGGCAGCTGCCTGATCTGCCTGATAACGGTTACCATATCGTACCAAAGTTTCCATGAAAACTTCATTCTTAGAGTTCACGGCAAAATATTGCTCGCGTTTCAATTCCGGGAACTCATCGAAACCTCCTGCCAAAGCCAGACATTCCAGATTCTTCTTATTACAAGCTGTCAGATTGACGCGTTGCACAAAGTCGAATATACCTTTGAAAGGACCATTCTTCTCACGTTCTTCCATGATATTCAGCACGGCACCTTCGCCCACACCTTTCACTGCACCAAGACCAAAACGAATATTTCCTTCCGGGTTAACAGTGAACTTCAGATTACTCTCATTCACATCCGGACCAAGAACTTTGATACCCATAGCCTTACATTCGTCCATCAGCTTAGTGATATCGGTAATGTTCGACAAACTTCGACTCATTACGGCTGCCATATACTCGGCAGGGTAATTAGCTTTCAGATAGGCCGTCTGATAAGCTACCCATGAATAGCAAGTAGCATGAGACTTGTTAAAAGCATAGGATGCAAACTTTTCCCAGTCTCCCCAAATCTTTTCAAGTACTTTCGGATCATGTCCATTCTTACGTCCGCCTTCAACGAACTTAGGTTTCATGTGATCCAGTTTGTCACGTAGCTTTTTACCCATCGCTTTACGCAAGGCATCGGACTCACCACGAGTGAAGTCAGCCAACAGACGGGACAAAAGCATCACCTGTTCCTGATATACCGTAATACCATACGTATCCTTCAGGTATTTCTCCATGACAGGAATATCGTACTCAATCGGTTTCCGCCCATGCTTACGGTCGATAAAATCCGGGATGTAATCCATAGGTCCCGGACGATAGAGAGCATTCATTGCAATCAAGTCTTCAAAAGTAGAAGGTTGCAACTCACGCAGATATTTCTGCATACCGGCAGACTCAAACTGGAATGTACCAATCGTACGCCCATCACTATATAGTTTATAAGTAGCAGGATCGTCAATAGGCACTTTATCTATATTCAACTCCAGCTTGCGGTGCAGGCGAATATTCTCTACGGCTTCCTTGATGATTGACAATGTTTTCAATCCCAGAAAGTCCATCTTAATCAAGCCTGTATCTTCAATTACCGAACCTTCATATTGAGTAACGAGCATCTTTTCACCCGTTTCTTTATCATCAGCCGTACTAACAGGCACCCAGTCGGTAATGTCGTCACGACAAATAATCGTACCACAGGCATGCACACCCGTACCGCGTACGTTACCTTCCAACATTTTAGCATATTTCAGCGTATCACGCACCAAAGGATCGGGAGAAGCCTCAGCCGCCTGCAATTCAGGAACATAATCAATAGCATTCCGCAGGTTCAGCTTTTTATCAGGTATCTTATCGGGAACCAATTTGGCCAAACGGTCAGATTCCGACAGAGGAAGTTTCTGCACACGGGCCACGTCCTTGATAGCAAGTTTGGTAGCCATCGTACCATATGTGATAATATGCGCCACTTTTTCCTGACCGTACTTTTGTGTCACCCAGCGAAGCACTTCACCACGTCCGTCATCATCAAAGTCGATATCGATATCAGGCAAGGAGATACGGTCGGGATTCAAGAAACGCTCAAACAGCAAGTCATATTTAATGGGGTCGATTTTTGTAATCTGCAAGCAATACGCTACTGCCGAACCGGCTGCCGACCCACGTCCCGGACCTACCGAGACACCCATATTACGCCCGGCAGCAATGAAGTCCTGTACAATAAGGAAGTACCCTGGGAAACCCATCGTCTTCATAATGTAAAGTTCAAACTTCAATCGTTCCATTACTTCTTCGGACAGAGGATCACCATAGAATATTTTAGCACCGTCAAAAGTAAGTTTGGCAAGGTAGTCCGCTTCTAATTTTATACGATATAACTTTTCATATCCGCCCAAGCGTTTGATTTTAGCCTTGGCAGCCTCATCACTTAATACTACATTACCATTTTCGTCCTGAGTGAACTCATCAAACAAATCCTTCTCAGTATATTTTTGCCGATACCCTTCTTCTGTTCCGAAATCTTCAGGAATAGCAAAAGTCGGCATGATAGGCGCATGATCGATTGAATAATATTCTACTTTATTTAGGATTTCCAGCGTATTGGACAAAGCCTCGGGAATGTCTGCAAATAATTCATTCATTTCAGCTTTTGTCTTCATCCACTCTTGTTTGGTATAAAGCATGCGTTTAGGGTCATCCAGATCTTTACCCGTACTCAGACAAATCAAACGATCGTGTGCCTCAGCATGTTCCTCGTTTACAAAGTGAACGTCGTTGGAGCAAATAAGTTTGATATTGTATTTCTTGGCAAACTCTATCAGCTTGGCATTCGCCCTCTGCTGTAGCGGATAAGCTTCGTGATTGGCACGGGGCACGGTTGCCTTATGGCGTTGCAACTCCAGATAATAATCTTCACCAAAAAGATTTTTGTACCAACGCACGGCTTCTTCTGCATCTTCCAATTGGTCGTTAAGTATCTTTTTAGGCACCTCACCACCAATACAAGCTGAACAGACGATCAATCCTTCATGATACTTTTCCAGTTCGTTACGGTCTGTACGCGGACGCATATAATATCCTTCTGTCCAGGCTCTGGATACCAGTTTTATCAGATTATGATATCCTTTCTCATTCTTAGCCAACACAATCAAGTGCCAACCGCTCTGGTCGGGCTTACCTTCTTTCTTATCCATGGTGCGGCGTGCTACATACATCTCACAACCGATTATCGGCTTGAACAACTTATTTTCCGCTTCCGCAAGCTTCGCACGACAATCAGCAAGTTCCGCGTCTTTGTCTTCGCAAGCTATCTCACCACTTTCAATACCGGCTATCCGCTTTTTGAGATCTTTAATCTCTCCCTTCGGCCCACCATTCTTCTTGTTAACGTAATTTGTGAACTCTTTAATGCCGAACATATTACCGTGGTCAGTCACGGCTATCCCTTTCATTCCATCCTTCATAGCCTTGTCCACCAACGCGCTTACGCTGGCCTGACCATCGAGGAGGGAGTACTGGGTATGAACGTGCAAATGAACAAAATCCTGCATAAATATCTCCTTTCAATTGAGAGCATAAAAGTACAACGTATATAAGACCTAACAAAAATATTTCCCTAAAAGTTATCAACATCTGCATTTCTCGCCCCAAATGCTTGTTAGATTTTCAAAATAAGCCTATTTTTGCCGATAATTTCTATTCGAAGAATAAAACAACTTACATGAGTCGACTAAAAAAACTAAAAAAGATACGAATTCACCGTGAGGGGACACATACACTGGCCGGCAGTTTATTGTTGCTACTGGTTGTTAATTCCGCTCTCTACTTTGGATTAGAATGCAAATTGCCATTCTATATCGTAGCTGTGGTAAGTATTGTCCTGTATGGAATGCTGGTGAATTTTTTCCGATGCCCTATCCGCCTGTTTGGCCAGGAAGACACCGAGAAAATAGTGGTGGCACCTGCCGATGGTAGAATAGTAGTTATAGAAGAAGTGGATGAGAATGAATACTTCCACGATCGTCGGCTCATGATTTCCATCTTTATGAGTGTTATCAATGTACACGCTAATTGGTATCCGGTAGACGGAACCGTGAAGAAGGTAGCCCATCATAACGGAAAGTTCATGAAAGCCTGGTTACCGAAAGCCAGTACGGACAACGAACGTTCTACAGTGGTAATTGAGACTCCCGAAGGTGTAGAAGTAATGGCACGTCAGATTGCCGGAGCGATGGCACGACGCATCGTCACCTATGCCGAACCCGGTGAAGACTGTTATATCGATGAACACATGGGCTTTATCAAATTCGGTTCCCGTGTAGATGTATATCTCCCGTTAGGTACAGAAGTGTTCGTAAAGATGGGACAAACCACTACAGGAAACCAGACTGTGATAGCCAAACTAAAATAACTAAACAATGCCTAACTGTATTACCCGCCATATCCCCAATACATTGACATGCCTGAATCTGTTCTCAGGCTGTATTGCATGTGTTATGGCTTTCGAGTTCAAGTATGAATGGGCTCTTACCTTCATTATTATCAGCGCTGTATTTGACTTCCTCGACGGAATGTCAGCGCGGTTGCTGAATGCTCCTTCTCCTATTGGAAAAGAATTGGACTCTTTGGCAGATGACGTCAGCTTCGGAGTAGTACCCTCAGTAATTGTATTCTCTCTATTACGCGAAACTACTTATCCCGACTGGATGAGCAGTTTTCAAGAATATGTTCCCTATTTTGCTTTCCTCATTGCTGTATTTTCAGCATTACGTTTGGCTAAATTTAATATTGACGAACGCCAGACCAGCTCATTCATCGGCCTAAATACTCCTGCCAATACCTTATTTTGGGCAGCAGCAGCGGCACAATACCATGATTGGCTGATACAAGGTGGAGCAGTCCTGTATGGTTTATTGATTTGCATCGTATTATTCTCTCTGTTACTGGTATCTGAATTCCCAATGTTCGCCTTCAAACTGAAGAATTTCTCTTGGGAAGAAAATAAAATCCGTTATTTGTTTTTGATAGTCAGCATTCCTTTGCTTATTTTTGTAGGACTTGCAGCTGTCATTGGCTGGTACATCATTCTGTGCTGGTTTGTGAGAAAGAAGCTCTAAACAAATCTTTTGGCACGGTTGTTGTACTATCGTTCGTAAGACGAACAATATATAAAAACGATTAGCCCATGTTTCACATCTTAGGATTTTTATTTGTCATTATAGTCGTTATTCTGGTCATCGGACTCAGCATCATCGGCACCGTTCTCCGAACAGTTTTCGGACTGGGGAAACGTCGTAGTTCTTCAGGTACTTACCAGAATGGCGGAGGAAGTTATCAATCCGGTAGAGGTTATTCTTTCTCGGGTGATCAACAACAGGATGCTTCTTCGCAATCCAACGGAGAAACAACTTCCCCTGGAAATGATATCCATAGAAAACACAAGAAACTTTTCTCTAAAGATGAAGGAGAATACGTGGATTTTGAAGAAATTAAAGAGTAATCAGATTTTTGCCATGCCGGTAAGAATGTATTTACCTCTCAGATTATTCTCCTTCATATAAATTTGAACTTCCAGTCGGCAAGCAGACATTAAGGCATATCCCACTAACCTGTCATTCATAGCTTTGATAAATGAATACTCTGTATCGTTGTGAATAAAAGATATACGATGATATTCCATTACATAATGTATTTTAAGAATCTGTTAAGTAGTCAAATATACGGATAAAATACGAAATACAGATCAAAAAAAGGAACTATATTAGAATTCAGCGACGTTTTGCCGCAAAAAAATCCTTCATAAGCACTGCACACTCTTCACCAAGAACACCCTGTGAAACTGCCGTTTTCGGGTGCAAGGCCTGAGATGCATAACGCTGATATCCACGTTTCTCATCTCCGGCACCAAACACAAGTCTTCCCATCTGGGCCCAGGCAATCGCCCCCGCACACATAACACAAGGCTCTACTGTAACATAGAGAGTACATTCATTCAGATATTTTCCGCCAAGAGTAGAGGCTGCGGCAGTAATAGCCTGCATTTCAGCGTGAGCAGTCACATCAGTCAAAGTTTCTGTTAAGTTATGGGCGCGAGCTATAATACGGTCTTTGCATACAACGACTGCGCCAACGGGCACTTCTCCTCTTTCGGAAGCCTTACGTGCTTCAATCAACGCCTGTTTCATATAATAGTTATCGTCCATCCGCTTAATTTAATTAGGATTAAAGAATTCTCTTTATCGTCTCATATCATGCTCACCGAAAAGGGTAGGATAATCTTCTTCCATATTCTTATGGATAAACATGAGAATAGTCTCCCGCAGCCACCGCGATTTATTCGTTATCTTGTATTTCTCCAGATAACGGTCTACAATCCGCAGCTCTTCCTCGCTCATCAGGCAAACAATACGCTGTTCGCGTTTGGGTTCTTCGGGTGTTGCTTTCGCACACGTTTTATCTCTCTTTCTCATATTTCCTGCAAAATTAGTTTTACTTCTGTAAATACAAAGCAGAAAAAACGTATTTTTGCATAGAAACAGCTAAAAATAAGGACGAATATAGGTATGGCAGCACACAATACCCTCGGAAAGACCGGAGAAGACGCCGCAGTGGCGTATCTGGAACGTAACGGATACACCATCAACCACCGTAATTGGCGAAAAAACCGTCTCGAACTGGACATTGTGGCAGTCAAGGACGGACTATTAATTGTGGTGGAGGTGAAAACCCGTAGTAATACAGAGTACATCGAACCGCAAGATGCTGTTAACTGGCAGAAAGTACGCCATATTGTAGTAGCCGCTGATGCTTACATCAAACATTTCAGTATTGATGCCCCTGTCCGCTTTGATATCATTACCGTTGTCGGTGAAGCTGATGCATTTGAAATAAAGCATATCAAAGATGCATTTTATCCGCCAATGTTCTGAATCAAACATGAAAAGTGCTTTTACACAGCATTTTCGTAATTCTTCTTGCCCGTTTCGGGAAAACTCTCTATCTTCGTTCGGAAATATTCTAAAAAAACTCTATTTATGAATCAGGCAAATTCCACTAAGCTAATCCCTTACGGGATGACAGACTTTCCTGCAATTATCCGTAATAACTATTATTATGTCGATAAGACGGAATATATCAGACAGATAGAACAGACTGCCCGTTTCTTCTTTTTCGTCCGCCCCCGTCGTTTCGGGAAGAGTCTTTTCCTCAATATGCTGGAATGCTATTATGATTGTAAGACAGAAAAACAATTTGATGAACTGTTTGGCAACTTATACGTGGGAAAACATCCTACCCCAGACCGCAACAAGTATCTTGTGCTGAAGATGAGCTTCTCCAGTATCGTCTCCGACCCGGAAAAAATGGAAGCCTCATTCAACAGTAACTGCGACATGATATTTACGGACTTTTGTCTGAAATATGCAGATTTACTGCCACCAGACACCCTTGAAATGGTACAACAAAAAGAAGTGGCTTCCGAGAAGCTGACCGCGGTATGCCTGTCATTGCGGAGACAAGGCCTGAAGATGTACCTCATCCTCGACGAATACGATAACTTTGCCAACAACGTACTGGTCAACTACGGCAATACCCGTTATCGCTCCCTCACCCATGGCGACGGTTTTCTGCGGAACTTTCTCAAAACCGTCAAAGACTATACTGACAGGGTTGTGGAACGTATGTACATCACCGGTGTCAGCCCTGTAACGATGGACGATCTCACAAGTGGCTTCAATATCGCCAGCAATCAAAGCACCAACCCGGTATTCAACAACATGATCGGATTCACCGAAGCCGAAGTACGGGAATTGCTGGAATACTACCGGCAGCAAGGAAAAATCATTCATCCCGTCGATGAGTTGATCAGCATGATGAAACCGTGGTATGATAATTACTGTTTCTCAGGTCGTTCACTAAAGGAACTGCCAATGTATAATTCAGATATGGTTCTCTACTTCGTGAACAGTTATTTAAGCACGCAACTGCCACCCGAAAACATGCTCGACACTAACTGCCGCACTGACTATAACAAACTGCGCCACCTCATCCTTATAGACAAAAACTTCGGCAAAAATGCCAGTATCATTCAAGAAATCATCACACAGGGTGAAACGGTTGGCAGGATAAAAGAGTCCTTCCCCGCCGTGGAGATAGCGCAAACGGATAATTTCAAGAGTCTGCTCTTCTATTACGGAATGCTGACAATAGCGGGTACACGCGGACCGATGCTGCAACTGACAATCCCCAACCAAGTGGTGCGTGAACAACTATACGGCTATCTGGCAGACGCATACCGCACCGCCGGACACATGAACCTGGATGTTGACGAACTGAATCAACTGATGTACGGCATGGCTTATTCCCGTGAATGGGAAAGCTACTTCCAATATATCGCCACCCGGCTAAAGGAACAAAGCTCCATCCGCGAATTCATGAAAGGTGAAGCACACGTCAAGGGCTTTCTCCTCAGCTATATGGGCATGAACAGTTACTACATAACAATGCCCGAATACGAAATGAACAAAGGCTTCTCCGACTTCTACCTGATACCCAACCTTCCGCAACTGCCCGATATGCCGTACAGCTATGCCATTGAAGTGAAGTATTGCCCCCGCGACGCCAAAGATGCAGAAGTGGAGAAGTTGCTGGAAGATGCAGGAATACAGTTGGCGCAATATGTAGCCTGTCCGAAAGTACAGGAAAAGAAAGGTACTACGGAAATTATCGCAATCGCCCTAGTGTTCCGCGGATGGGATTTGGTGAAATTCAAGCAAATTTCGTAACCGGACACCCGCAAATTAATAGAAATTAAAAACAGAAAGTATGGATATAGAAACCGCCCGCGAATACTGTCTCGCCAAAAAAGCCGTAACGGAATGTCTTCCGTTCGACGAGTATTCACTTGTGATGAAAGTGATGGATAAGATGTTTGTACTGATTGACTTGGAAGGCTCTAACAAAATCTGTATGAAGTGTGATCCGGAGTATGCAATAGAATTGCGTGAGCATTACTCAGCTATTGAGGGCGCCTACCACTTTAACAAGAAATACTGGAACCAAATCTTCCTTGACGGAGATGTGGACGATAAACTGATAAAGAGCCTCATCGACCATGCTTATGAGGAAGTACTAAAGAAGTTCACCAAGAAAATGCGTACCGAATATGATGCCCTGATATGAAGAAAGAACTGAATTTGATGATTACTCCCGCAGAGTTTCCTGTCCCACTGATCATATTGCCGGAAACAGACTCTACGAATAACTATTTAACTCAACTTTGCAACGAACAGCAATCCGCTGTCCGAGAGTTCACGACGGTCATAGCCGAGCGCCAGACTGCCGGTAAAGGGCAGCGTGGCAACAGTTGGGAGTCAGAAGATTGCCGGAACATCACATTCAGTTTCGTGCTCTATCCTACTTTTATTGAAGCCCGTCGCCAGTTCATCCTTTCTCAAATCGTCTCCCTTTCCATTAAAGAGGAGTTGGACGAATGGACAAAAGGCATTTCCATCAAATGGCCGAATGACATCTACTGGAACGAAAAGAAGATTTGCGGCATACTGATAGAAAACGACCTCTCCGGACATCACATTGGACGCAGCATTTCCGGTATTGGTGTCAACATAAACCAGGAAACCTTTCGGAGCGACGCTCCCAACCCGGTATCTCTAAAGCAGATCACAGGACAAGAACATGAACGCTATCTGATACTCGCCAATATCATGAGGCGACTCAAAGAATACTATATCCTTCTGCAAACAGACTCTTCGGGCAATGCCGCCAACTGTATTGCCGAACGATATGCCCGCTCTCTTTTCCGTCGGGAAGGTTTCCACCGCTATGCCGACGCAGACGGTGAATTCCTTGCACGCCTGTTATGCGTAGAACCGGACGGACGATTTATTCTTGAAGATCAGGCAGGAAAGGTACGCGGATATCTGTTTAAGGAAGTACAATACATTCTTTGACAAACTCAAAAAACAGGTGTCGCATTTAGAACTTGAACTCAAGTCATATTTCACTCATATCAAGACCTTGTCGACAAGAAGTTAGGAGTTTGTCAACAAGGAGTTAACTTCTTGTCGACAGGAAGTTAACTCCTTGTAAAGCACTAATAATCAAGACTATTTCTACCCTCCATTTTTGTGCTTCACTCATTGCATTGATATGCATCCTTTTCCTTCCTCCGCATCATCTCCATTTCGGCATACACCATGAGAGCAGAAATAAGCTTTATCATAATTCCGCTTACATTTATAATACGTAGCCAACTCGTTTGCCAGACGGATAACGCTATAATTGCATTGCACCACATACTTTTACATATTCAAATGCTTTGATAAGATTTTATTTTTCTGTTACTTTGCAAACCAGAAGCATTAAATAAATGAAAAAGTATATATATGACTATCTCATTGTGGGTTCCGGTTTATTCGGTTCTGTTTTTGCTCAGATTATGAATGAAAACGGAAAGAAATGCTTGGTCATTGACAAGCGCAACCACACTGGAGGAAATATTTACACCAAAGAAGAAAGTGATATAAAAATACATTGGTATGGAGCACATATATTCCATACGGACAATGAAGAAGTCTGGCATTACATAAACAGATTCGCAAAATTCAATAATTACGTTAACTCCCCTTTGGCATACAGCGAAGGAAGGCTTTACAATCTTCCTTTTAATATGAATACATTCAATAAGTTATGGAACGTAAATACTCCAGAAGAAGCAAAACATAAAATTCAGGAACAATGCTCTAAATATAAAGACATATCCCAGCCTGCTAATCTAGAAGAACAAGCACTGAAACTTTGCGGAGACGACATATATTACACTTTTATTAAGGAATATACGGAAAAGCAATGGGGACGCCCCGCCTACCAACTGCCGGCTTCCATCATCAAAAGAATACCTTTCCGCCTTACATATAACAATAACTACTTCAACGATCCCTATCAAGGTATCCCTAAAGATGGATACACTGCACTCACCAACAATCTGTTAAAGGATATCGATGTTCAAATCGATACGAACTATTTTAACAATATACCTTATTTTCAGAGTATAGCAGAAAAGATACTTTTCACAGGTTGCATCGACGAGTATTTTGAATATAAGTTTGGCAGACTGGATTACAGGAGCCTGAAGTTTGAACATATCCATCTGGATATTGACAATTATCAAGGTAATGCCGTAATCAACTACAATGAAGCTAAATACCCATTTACACGAATCATCGAACATAAACATTTTGAATTCGGAAAACAGCCTTCAACCATCATAACCAAAGAGTATCCTCAGGAATACACACCTTCCGACGAACCTTACTATCCCATCAATGATGAAAAGAATTTAAAATGCTTCAATAAGTATAAGTTATTGGCTGAAAAAGATTCCCGTGTCATTTTCGGAGGACGTTTGGGACAATATGCATATTTCGATATGGATGATACTATTGCATCCGCCATATTGCTCACTAAAAAGGAGTTATCAATCTAAAAGAACAAAATAATGACCCGATATTATCTATCCAAAAACTATAATGGCCTGAACAATGCAGGTAATAAGGCAAAAACAGATATAGAAGAGACTCTCTCTAAACTGGGATATAAAAATGCCGGACTACCGCAAACCACTTATTCCAACAAGATAGCAGGCTTTTTAATAACCCTTGCCGGAGTATTAAAAGTTTTGTTTACAGTTTCTGCCAATGACGTGGTAGTCGTCCAGTATCCTTTCAAGAAGTATTACTCTTTCGTATGTAATATCATACACTTGAAACGGGGAAAGGTTATCACGATTATCCATGACTTGGGAACTTTCAGAAGAAAGAAGTTGACAGCAGAGCAGGAAATCAAACGCCTCAACCATTCGGATGTACTGATCGTACACAACGATAAGATGGAGATATGGCTGAAAGAACAAGGATACACCAAACCTATGGTATGCCTGGAGATTTTCGATTATCTATCTCCTTCCGTAAACAACAATACACAGGAACCTAATCAGAAACCAATTAAGGTGATCTATGCAGGAGCACTGACTTACAAGAAAAACAGATACCTGTACTCTTTGAATGATGTGATGTCAAAATGGCAATTTGAACTTTACGGCGGAGGGTTCGAGGAAGCCAAAATAGAAGGCAAGACGTTGTTCAAATTTAAAGGTTTTGTGCCTTCTGATCAGTTAATAGAACAAGTCAGCGCCCACTTTGGCTTAATATGGGAAGGAGACTCTATCCATACTTGCTCGGGAGATTTCGGGATATACCTGAGGGTAAACAACCCACACAAGGTATCCTTATACATACGCTGCAATCTTCCCATAATTATATGGAAAGAAGCAGCATTGGCCTCATTTGTTGCAGAGAACAAAATAGGCGTATGTATTGATTCACTGGAAGAGTTAGACTCCATATTATCATCCATTTCCGCAGAATCCTATGACGAAATGGTCAGAAATATAAAGGAGATCAACAAAAAGATTGCATCGGGCTATTATTGCAAAAGAGCAATAGAAAACGCGGAAAGTTTTTTATAGTTTTATAAACTTCTTTCGGCATTCGCCAAATCTGACAACATAAAGACCTTTCGGCAAATGTGCAACATCGATGATTGCGGTTTGTAAAGACTCACAATTGTAGGATTCCACCATATGGCCTGACAAATTTGTTATTGTCAGATATCCTGTCTTTTCAGAAAATAAAATATCTATATGCAACACATCTTTCACTGGATTTGGATAAATCCGCAGAGACGGTGTACCTACATCTTTGACACCGGTGCCTACCTGCGTTGTAAAATCGCCAATCGCAATTGTGAGCTCATGATTTCCCGCATCGTAAGACGTCAGCGAATAATAATACTGCGTTTCGGCAATCAAATCGGATATATCGCACGAAAGATTCTGTTGCGGAGAACGCATTGCTGCGCTTGGCTGTATCTTTCCTTTAGCATCCAATTGAAAAATGGCGATTGTATCCGTGCGGTTTTCATCGCTGTAAATTGCCAAAATGTAATTCATAGCGTCCGTTACCGCTGTCCACGAAATTGAAGCTGAACACTCCCGAGTTTGAATGGCAATATTTTCATCAGCATTTTCAATAGGTGTAAATATAGCGCAAACAGTCCGTGGTGAAGTTGACGTAATATTCAATGGATTGAAATAGCCAAGCGAATTATTGTTTTCAACCCAGCCGGCAAAAGCATAACCGGTATTGGCAATGGCTGTGAGCGTAACGTTGTCGATATCTGTACCTGATGATGGAATTTCACCTCCGTAACGCGGAACAGCCAGTGCAGTAATAAGCGGAGCACCTTCCACTATATTATAAAATTCTTTCCAGCCGTCTGCAACAGAATAATATTGTCGGCTTTTTACTGGCACGCAAACTGTACAGGCAAATTTGTTGACACCTTGAAATGTACTGCTATTATACGCACTAGGCGGATATGCCCAATGCGAATAAATCTTTGTCAAGCCGCTGCAACCGTAAAGCGCATTTTCGCCAAGTCCTTGTACGGAACTAGCCAACGTCAATTCTTCTAAACTTGCATAACCCGACAATGCATTGTTGGCTATCTGAATATTGGAAACACAACGGGAAATACTAAGTTTTTTCAATGTCGTTTTACTTACACCTAGTGTATTCAAAGTAGTGGGCGTAGTGGGCGATGTACCGATAAAGGGCAAAGAGAGTTCCTGCAATGTGGTAGCGCTTTTCAAACAGCCGCTATTTAATGATGTACAAGCGGAAGTTATAGTCAGTCTTTCCAAGCTTGGGCTTATAAATGACTGCAAAACCGTTGGTGTTGTAACATCTTTGAAACCACCGCAAAGTAAAAAATCATCTTCCCCTACAATAACAGAATTAGAAATGGTTAGTTTTTTTATGGTTTGTTTATTAAAAAATGGAGATCGATCATTGCCTTTGGAATAATTATTATATGTAAGACTCCTGCCCAAATACAACGTATCTAAAGGACAGTCAATAAATATGTCATTAGGATATAAGGGAGCATTGCCGCTGTTGTAATTGAAAGCGATCGGCGTGTCACCATCTTCAATTACAAGTTTTGTCAAATCGGTGCAACCGAGGAAAGCATCACTACTAATCCCAGTAACAGAATTAGGAATTGTTATCGAAGTTAAGCCACAACAGTCGGAAAAAACATATTGATTAATATAGGTAACTAAATTAGGAATTGTTACTGAGGCTAAGACGCTACAGCCAGAAAAAGCATAATCGCCAATGAAAGTAACCGAATGAGGAATTACAACCGAAGTCAAGACATTGCAATCGTAAAAAGCATATCTACCAATGTCCGTAACTGATTCAGGAATTATTACTGAAGTCAAACCACTACGACTGGAAAAAGCATAATCCGGGATTCGAGTAACCATATTGGGAATCGTTACCGAACCCAATATAGCATTAGGTACCTGCACGATAGATATTTGCACCTTGCCATATTCATCATGTATATCATATAATATGCCGTCAACAGAAGCATAATGCTGATTTTCGGCATCAACGTTAATTAAGCTCAAGCTACTGCAACCAGAAAAGGCAGAAACACCAATGGAAGCAACCGATTTAGGAATAAGTATCGAAGTCAAAACGCTGCAACCGGAAAAAGCATAAAAGGCAATAGAGGTGACCGAATTAGGAATAGTATAAGTTCCGGAGGTCTTCGCTGGGCATTGAATTAAATACGTTTTATTTTTATTGAATAAAACGCCATTATCAGAACAATAATTGGGATTATTACTTGCAACAGTAAATGTAGTCAAACCACTGCAACCATGAAAAGTCCAACTGCCAATAGAAGCAACCGAATTAGGAATCGTTACTACAGCCAAATCGCTGTAATAGTAAAATGCATAATCTCCAATAGTTGTAACTCCTTCATCAATAACGACAGTATTCACAAAGCTCCTATAAGCCTCCCAAGGAGGAGCTATGGTTATCCAGTAATCCTCCATCTTACCTCTTCCACTGATAGTCAGCGTACCCGTGGAACAGTCAAGTTTCCACGTCACATCATTGCCTTCTCCTTCTGCACTACAGTTTCCACTTTGCGAAAAGAGGTTCATTACATTCAACCACGTTGCAACTGTAAAAAGCAAAAATAGTTTCCCTATCATAAACTTCTGTTTCATTACTTGTAACTTTAGAATATCCAACCAATACGGAAAGAATGATATTTCGATTCCCGGTCAACACTTATGGTTTGCTTGTTGATCTTGAACTCACTTGTCCCCAAATCCTGATGATTGTAGGCGTAGCCTACATACAAGTGTCTGGTAATGTTAATACCCGCACCTATTTCAAAAGAAATACCCTGCCCGCGAGCATCGGCATTACCCGACATGATGCCTCCATAACCGGCGCGACCCGTCACATAAACTTTCATTCCTAACAGTTTAGGAGAAAACAGATGTACACCAGTCATAAGTTGTGGCATGAGCATTTCTGACAATTCCCCCGTAGGAGCAACGACATTTAGAGCAAGTACGTCCCAAGCTACATAAGGGTGATAGTTGTGTTGCCACCTAACCCCAAGATTTACGGTAGCTACACCATTGCCACCGATACCGGCTTCCACAGCCCACAGGTTCTTTTTCTCGTCGTTTTGAGCACCTGCAGGTACGGTACAAACAATGGATGCAAGAAAGAATAATACTTTCATTTGTTTCTTAGAAAATATCTTCATAAGTATTTCTTTTGCGCCCCCTGTTCCCGCCAGAAGCTGTTATAAATATACAAGAAGGGCGTGGGAACTATCATTTATTACTACCATGGGGCTCTCGACTGCCCGTTCCAAAGTAATAAACAATAGCCCACGCCCATATATATAATACGCTCCTTAATAGAGAGTGCTATATAACAAAGACGTGAGCGTTCTTGTTTATTATCCCTCGGAACTGAAACTGTCGAGATTTCATGGTGGGATAATATCTTAAACGCTCTTCGTAAACAAAAAAAACCAGTGTCATATACTGTCGCATCAGCAACTGGAACTGCTGCAAAAATAAGCAAAAATATTAAAATACGGTGAAATGAGTAAAAAAAATAAAGCAAGCAACTCAAAAATCTTATTTAATATCTTTATCCATAATATTCAAAAACAAATATGTACTTCCGATGTAGGCAACAAAAGGAGTACAAGGAGAAAGCACATGTTTTCTTTTCGCCTACATTTTCTAATAAAGAACTCATAATTCCATTAGTCTCCGAAGATCACTGATGCAAACTATATTTTCAAAATATGAATTTAATAACTTTCACTTTATCTCCTTCTCCAACGCTACTATCTTCTCTAACGTCTTTCCCGCCTCTGTGGAAGGAAACAGTTGCAACACACGCTGCAAATAGTCCTTTGCTTTGGAGTAAACATTGGAGTAGACATCAGAGAGTCCGTTACGATAGCGGGCGTATTGCATCCGTGTAGGAGAAGTTATTTTCTTATAATCATCCTCCAGCTTCTTCTTTTCGCGTTCTGCTTGCAGGTAATAATAACTCCCCAGGAAAATATTGGCTTGCAGATTATTGGCATCCAGCATCAAAACCTTTTCATAAGTTTTGACGGCATCTTTTTCCTTGCCTCTCATCATCTCCATTTCGGCACACGACACAAGTGCAGGAACATCTTCGGAATGATACTGCAAGAATTCTCTGTAAAAAAGATAAGCTTTGTCATAATTCCGCTTACGCTTGTAATAGGTTGCCAACTCATTGACCAGACGGGGAGCCACGGCACTGTTTTTTTCTATTTGAGTCCAGTAATACATTTCAGTCTGATCGGCTCCGGCAGCTATCGCCTGACGAAACAGACTCACAACATAATCATCCTGCCCCTCAGACAAGGCAGCAGACACCTTCTGTAGGAGTTCTCCCGCCGTTTGCGCAGAGAGCACAAAGGGGAAAGTAACTATTAATGAAAATAGCAAAGTTAAGGTTCTCATCTCTTATTAAATATTACCCAGTTTTTGTTACCGCAAATATACTCATTTTTAAAACATTATGTATTATAAAAATTGTTATTATCAGGTACTTTTTTACCGTTTGCGACAAAAAGAGTACCTTTGTCGGTAAATAGAACAAACCAGAGTTTTAAAATGATTGCTCAAACTCCGAATATTATCAATAAAAGAATACTTCAGATAGCTGTACCCTCGATTATATCAAACATAACAGTTCCCCTGCTGGGACTGATTGATGTAACAATCGTAGGGCATCTGGGAGCCGCTGCATATATCGGAGCCATTGCCGTGGGCGGAATGTTATTCAACATTATCTACTGGATCTTCGGATTTTTGAGAATGGGGACCAGTGGAATGACCTCACAGGCATACGGCAAACATGATCTGGATGAAGTCGCACGACTTTTATTACGGTCTGTCGGAGTAGGATTGCTTATCGCCATTATCTTAGTGGCATTGCAATATCCCATCCGGAAGCTGGCATTCACTTTTATACAAACTACAGAGGAAGTAGAGCGATTGGCTACACTCTATTTCCGGATCTGTATATGGGGAGCTCCTGCTATGCTCGGACTCTATGGATTCGCAGGTTGGTTCATCGGTATGCAGAATTCACGTTTCCCGATGTACATCGCCATCACACAAAATATTGTGAATATTGCCGCAAGCCTTTGTTTCGTTTACCTGTTCCACATGAAAGTTGCCGGGGTAGCTTGGGGAACACTTACAGCTCAATATGCCGGTTTCCTGATGGCATTATTATTATGGAGGCGATATTATGGAGGACTTAAAAAGCACGTTGCTTGGCATGAAGTACTGAAAAAGGAAGCCATGCTGCGTTTTTTCCAGGTAAACCGGGATATCTTTCTACGAACCCTCTGTCTGGTCATTGTCACTCTATTTTTCACTTCTGCCGGAGCAGCACAAGGAGAAATAGTATTGGCCGTCAATACTTTGCTAATGCAATTATTCACTCTATTTTCTTATATCATGGATGGTTTTGCTTATTCAGGAGAAGCGTTAGTGGGGAAATATGTTGGTGCCAATAATCAACCGGCATTATATCGCACGGTTCGCCAACTCTTCATTTGGGGGGTCGGCCTTTCTACAGGTTTCACCTTGCTTTATTTCTTTGGAGGCAAGTCATTTCTGGGACTGCTGACTAATGAAATCTCCGTCATTCGGGAAGCCGAAAATTACTTTTATTGGGTATTGGCAATCCCACTTACAGGTTTTGCCGCTTTCCTGTGGGATGGCATTTTTATAGGAGCCACTGCCACCCGACAAATGTTTTACTCCATGCTGGTAGCTTCCGGCAGTTTCTTCCTTGTTTATTACTCTTTACACGAATGGATGGGAAATCATGCCCTCTGGCTCGCCTTCATCGTCTATTTATCTCTCCGTGGCATCATGCAGGCAGCTTTAAGTAGAAAAATTCTGTACCAAAGTTAATCTTTACAGACAGAAAGCGTATATTTGCAGAAACTAAATGTAATATCATATGGCAAAGTATAAAAGAATCCTGTTAAAGCTCAGCGGCGAAAGCCTAATGGGCGAAAAACAATATGGCATTGACGAGAAGCGCCTTGCCGAATATGCAGCACAGATCAAGGAAATCCATGAACTGGGCGTTCAGATAGGTATCGTCATCGGCGGTGGAAATATTTTCCGTGGATTGAGTGGTGCAAACAAAGGTTTCGATCGCGTAAAAGGCGACCAAATGGGTATGCTCGCAACTGTAATCAACAGTTTGGCACTAAGCTCCGCCCTAGTAGCTACCGGCGTAAAGGCACGTGTACTTACAGCCGTACGCATGGAACCTATCGGAGAATTTTATAATAAATGGAAAGCCATCGAAAGCATGGAAGCAGGCGAAGTCGTTATTATGTCTGCCGGAACGGGAAATCCGTTCTTCACTACAGACACGGGCTCTTCTCTACGCGGTATCGAGATTGAAGCCGATGTCATGCTAAAAGGTACACGTGTGGATGGTATCTATACCGCAGACCCGGAAAAAGATCCGACTGCCACAAAATTCGACGATATCACTTATGACGAAGTTCTGAAACGTGGACTGAAAGTAATGGATCTTACTGCAACATGCATGTGTAAGGAAAATAATCTCCCCATTGTTGTCTTTGACATGGATACAATAGGAAACTTGAAAAAGGTAATGTTAGGAGAAGAAATAGGTACATTGGTACATAACTGATAAAAAACAATCAAATAGTAAGAAACTCCGGTAGGCAGATGTTTACCGGAGTTTCTTTATTATTTTTATTCTGCTTTCAATTCTATATTCATCCGGTTATCCGAAGATGTAGTGACCGAAAGTATTTTCTTTTCCGCATCATATTTCCAGGTACCCGGTAAGAGTTCGTTTTCAACTGTTATCTTTTTCATCTGTTTTCCATTCTCTACGACTTTTGACGGTTCAAATTCCAGATAAGAAGTCACTTCATAGCGATGTATATCCGGCTGGAATTTCCCCATCGGTTTATGAATCAAAAGTCTCCAACTACCATCAATGAGTGAACTCTCTATGGAAGAAATCGCATAGGCGCCTTCCTTATAATCAACACTCACTCCATCATCTTCATACAAATCATAAGTAGAATTTTCTTCCGGACAAACCAGCAGACGGACACAATTCACTTTTTTCTCACCTACATATTGCATAGATTCCTGCATAGGAATGATAGCTCCCGCTTTGATAAATATCGGCATCATATCCGGTGGTGTAAGGAACGATTTATATTGTCTCCCTTCAATCTTTTCTCCTGTCCAGAAATCATACCATACTCCACCGGGAAAATATACCGGACGACTCAACGCCCCCTTGGTAGTAACCGGGCAAACCATCATGGAAGGCCCAAACATATATTGGTCACTAATCTGATAGACATTCTCGTCCTGAGGATAATCCATTACCAAAGCCTTCATAATGGGACGATGATCCCGGTACAGGCGAAAAGCATTAGAATACATATAAGGCAGGAGAGAATACCTCAAAGAATCATATTTGATAAAATTTTTCAAGGCATCTTCCCCATAGGTCCAGGGTTCATGATAGCGGGGATGATCCATTCCAAAAAGAATGGCAACCGGACTGAACATACCAAATTGTACCCAGCGGTTATACAAATCCGTATCATGAGGAGAATATTGTTCAAAGCCGCCCATACAGTGCGACCAATAGCCAATTCCAGACATAGCTATATTAAGTCCGCCCCGGATAACCGGTTCGAACCATTGCCACTCGCTTCCCCAGTCTCCAGCCCAGATAAAAGGATAGCGTTGTACACCGGCATACCCCTCACGTGTATGATTCAGTCCACGCATTTTATTATATTCCTGAAACTTCAAATAAGGGGCTTTTGCATAAGCTATCGGAAACAAGTTATGTAGTTCCGCAGGCTGAAAGCCATCAACCGATTCAGCAGTTGCAGGGAAACGTAGCACACCTCCACAATCCGTCTTCACAAACTTAATTCCCATAGAAGCTACACGCATAACAGCATTATCCCACCACCAGTCAACAGCTTTCTCATCGAAGAAATTCACAATACCGTTGACATTAGTTTCAGGATGCAATATATTTCCTAAATGACGGGCGGAGTCCAGCAGATTTACCTGAGTTCCATTATCCAGGATAGAACGGATATGCAGTCCCATCATACTTACATTCATTCCATAAATAGAATCAATCATGGCTTGCGGATTTCTGAAAGTATTCCGCCACTCAAAAGAAGCACCTCCATTACCGAAAATTGAGTTAAAATAGCGCCAGGTAGAGTCCAACCAAAGCAGATCAAACGGTATTCCTTCTTTCCGTAAACGGCGGCACAATTCTACCGGATATTTATCCGAAGTACATTGCTCATTCTTCCAGGTTCCGCCGGAATAAGTTCCAACATGAAGTCCGTATGCCGTTTTAGGAAGCATAGGATTACTTCCCGTCAATTCGTTATAGGCACTCAACATGGAATACATATCCGGGCCATAAATGAAATAATAGTCAAGCCCTTCCCCTCCATTGGTTCCATAAGTAAACTGGTATCTGTTGCTCCACCCCATATCCCATTCTGTCGGATAGGCTGTATTCAGAAAAATAGCATATCCTCGGGTACTCATATAAAACGGGACCGGACAATAATTGGCACGTAGAATATCCTTTCCACCGACTGCGGGTTTCGGACCTTTTCCTAATTCGCAATTCAAATACAGTCGTTTACCGCGCTGATCCAGAAAATCCATACGCTCACCGAAACCAAAGAAATGATCTTCAGGAAAGAGCGTACAGACATTCCGGGGAGCAGTGCATGTATCTGCATTCGCATTCAGTGTATAATCTTTCTCTTCATATAAAACTACCCCCTGTTTATTCATAACAACTAATCGCAAGGGAGAATATACCAATAGGACTTTTAAACTATCTGTCTGCAATTCAAGTCCTCCTTTCACTTCTTTCAGATTGTAACGTACTGATGACCAGCCTTTCTTAATTACAACTAAGTCATTCTCCTTCGGAAACACTTCCGAAGAATTCTTGGTGAACCGTATGATACTTTCGCTACAAACACGGATACGCAACATTTCATTTTTCCCTTTATACACTACTTCATTACCTTTACAGAGATAATCCGCAGCATATATATTAACAAACAGACCTACTGCAAACAAAAATAATATCAGTCTATATACCATATTTCTCATTACTCAATACTTTTATTATTAAATGTTGTATTTACAAATTCCACCTTCTCAGCTCCTACTATTTTATTAAGCTCCGGTGTCTGAATTCCCTTCAACCGGCAATTCTTCAGCCGGACATTGAAAATAGAGATCCGATCTTCAAAACCCTCTATCAATATTCCGTAGCTACTCTTTTTACAGGTCACATTTTCAAGATAGATATTTCGGAACACTGGATTATAAGGACCTGATTGCACTCTTTCATACTGCAATTCCAGACGCAACACGGCCTGTTTACATTCACCAATACGAATATCACGTGCATAGAACCCATCTACCACTCCTCCACGCAAAGCATTAGATTTTATACGTAAAGGTCTGTCCATGCTAGGACTATCCATTACGCAATCCCTCACCCATACATCATAGCAACTGCCGGAAATTTCACTACCAACAGCAACTCCAGCATGTCCATCACGCATAATACAGTTACGTACAATGATATTGCGACTCGGAAGGTTCCAAGTACGTCCGTCATTGTTTTTGCCCGATTTAATAGCTACACAATCATCCCCATTATTAAAATCACAAGATTCTATCAGTACATTCTCACAAGATTCCGGATCGCACCCGTCATTATTCGGCCCGTGACTATCAAACTTCACCCCTCTCACTATCACATTTTTCGATAGCAGAGGATGCAGCATCCAGAAAGGAGAACGAATGATAGTCACTCCTTCTACCAGAACCCGGTTACAGCGATAGAATTGAATAAAGGGAGGCCTCAACTTATCATTAACAGAAAAGATACGTTCGTCCAAAGAAATCCGGTTTTGTTCCATCCAAAGCAACTTATCCTTCCCTACCTTGGCTTCCGTATTTTGTTCCGAAGAAGATTTCCTCCCCTTCCAGCTCCACCAGTTATCACGCGAAGCCTGTCCGTCTAAAGTTCCGGCTCCCGTGATGGCCACATTCGTTTGCCCATTGGCATAAATCAAGGGAGACAATGTCCGGCAATCCACTCCTTCCCAGCGAGAGACAACAACAGGCAGATAATCTTCCGGAGAAGTTAAAAAACGCAATACAGTCCCTTTCTCCATATGCAGGTTGACGTTCGATAATAGATGGATTGCCGCCGTATAATATTCTCCTTTCGGTATCACGACACGCCCACCACCATCCGTATGGCAAGCCTGAATAGCAGCTTTCAGAGATTCCGTTATATTCTGATTCTTTTGTGCGCCATAATGAGAAATTACATAATCCTGATTGCGAAAAGAAGTGGTTTGAATGAAACCTGCTACCTGTCCACAATACTTCCAGAGATCACTTTCCCGTTCACATAAAGCTATATCATTGATTGTCACCCCTTCATTCCGATTTCCTTTCACCCAAATATTTTTTGCTATCCGGTCACCATTACATATCACACGATTACCCGTCAGCCTTTTGGAATTATACACTTTCAGCGGAACAGAATCATTCGTTTGAATCGTAACTCCTTCCATACGAACAGCTGTACACTCGGAGAAAACTCCTCCTTCCACAGCATGTATAGTAACATTCCTCAAAGTTATATCCGAAATATTCTGTTCGGGCAACCCATCAAACAATAAAGCTCGCCCTGCCTGATAGCAATGAACGTCACTAATGTGAATATGGTCAAACTTCGGCGTTTTCTCCGTTACAGGCGGTATTGTTTCCATACTGCCTTTCAAGGCATCCTCCATTGCTTCTACCGCCGACTTCCCCTGATAATACATATCAAACAGAATCGGCTCCGCAGCTATGCCACACATATACACATTCTGTATATAGATATCCGACACATGTCCGCCACGTTGACGGTTACTTTTGAAACGCAATCCCGTATCCGTATTCAAGAATTTGCAATTACGCACCAGAATGGAATGTACTCCGCCCGACATTTCACTGCCAACCACAAAACCACCATGACCGTGAAAAACTGTACAATCTTCCACTACCACATTCTTCGCAGGCATTCCCCGCAAGCGCCCGGCTTCATTCCTGCCGGATTTTATACAAACAGCGTCATCACCCACATCGAATGTGCTTTGCACCACTAATACATTCTGGCAAGATTCAATATCCAGTCCGTCTCCATTCTGCGAGTTCCATGGATTGCGTACGCAAACACCATCTACAATCAGATGCTTACACAACTCAGGGTGCAGGTTCCAGAAAGGTGAATTTTGAAAAGTTACTCCTTGTAGTAATACTCGTTCGCAGTGGTAAAGATGCATTAGTTCAGGTCTTACATAATCCTTCAACCGTACCCACTCATCCGGTGTATTATATTTATGAATAATATTCTCTTCACGCCTAGCATATCGCTGCACATCGTCAGCCATAGGATACCAAATCGTCCCGGCATCATTCAACACTCCACTTTTCCTTTGCAGGTGTTCCCATTCATCAACCGTCACTTTATTTTTCCTGACCGGTCTCCAGTCCTGCCCGCTACCATCAATCACCCCTTCTCCGGTTATCGCAATATCCGATTCGTTATAAGCACTGATCGGACTTTGAAGTTGCCTATAGAAAACTTCCGTAAAGAATGTACTTCGCGAAGGATAAGACCAAAAATCAGAAGTGAAGATGAGCAACGCATTTTTCTCCAGATGTAACTCAATATGACTCTTCAACCGTATAGGACCGGTCAGCCAGATACCAGTAGGAACTACCAACGTTCCTCCTCCTTTCGCTGACAAATGTTCAATAGCTTCCCGGAAACATTCGGTATTCAATGTTATGCCATCTCCCACTCCCCCATACTCTGTTAATGAAATCCGGTTCCCAGGTATATCGGGTAACTGAAGCTGTGGCATATCAAACGGCAAGTGATGCAAAAAACGGGAATAGTCATTTCCTGCAGACAGGACAAACCATCCCATCCAACATAATATATATAATATAAAGCGTTTCATATTCCCGACATTTTAATCATCATACCTGATTCGTCCCTTACCAAAAGCTACCAGATCCGGCAAATCATAATATCGCAGAACTCCGTAAATCATATTCGAAAACATGTCTTTCTGCAATGGAGAAGTCATAAACTCCTGATAAGACTTTATACTTCTTCTGATTATCACCTGGCTAATCCGATCATCCAAAACTGCCGCATGCATGGCAACCGGTCCATACAGTCCTGCCGCCCGCAAACTTATTACATGCTCCCGGGTATGTTCATTCGTCGAAACAAAATCCAGCAACGTCAACAAATCCGCAACCCGCTGACCGATCAGAGGTTTGCCGATATGCAAAGAAGTCATTGCTGTCCGGTATTCCCGGTTCCAATACTTCGCATCGTTATATTGTTCTGGATCTTCTGTCTCCCCAAATCCCCGCAAGTCTACTGCAGCCAGAATTCTTCCGTTATTAATGTATTCCTGAATATTATCCTGGGATCTCAGGAAATGATCTTTTCCCATATCATCCAGAACGATATCAACCTGAGAATCCACAGTCATTTTATCTGGCACAATCAGAATACAGGGAATGGGAATCAATCCTTCACGAATCAGCTCATAATGATATTGAGTATATCCACGCTGAATATAAGTATGAGTCAGATTCGCTGTCAACCTATTCCTTCCCACATCCGGCAATTTCAGCAAAGAAGAAATACCTTCCCTGATCTTTTCATACTTCTGTGCCATAAATTTTCCCCGTTCGGAAGAAAGTTGTTGTGCACGATGCAAATTCTCTTCAGGAATACTCACAGCATCCTTATAAGAAGTTATGACCTGCCCTGTTAAGGTACAGTAAGATTGTTCCAGCGTAAAAGGATTTTCTTCCTTATCAATTAGTGGAGAATCATCCTGAGCCAGCCAATGCTTGAACCAGGTAACCAATTCATTCCGTTTTTCTTTTCCCAAGCCATGTCCGGTTTCCACAACCAACTGCTTCACTCTTTCGGGCACACCGAGTATTTTATAGGATTCTTTCAACTGTTCTACTCCCTGCATGGCTCCCCATAAGTCAACAAAGTCATATCTACCGCTTAGAATCAAAATTGGAGCAGGTGCTATCATCAAAGGAAAATCGGCTAATTCTATTCGCGCCAGTCCTTCGTGCGGTACGTGTTGACACCCATCAGAGGGTCCCTGCAGTTCCAATGTACGTTCCCGTTCAGAGAAATAACTGCAAATAGCCGCTACTTTTACCCGCGAATCCAGACCTATCAGATAGGCAGTTTCGGTTCCTCCACCTGAACTGCCCCACACTCCTATTCTGTCGGAATCTATATCTTTCCGGCTTACCAGATAGTCAATAGCTCTATGGTTGTCCCAACATTGAAGGGCAGCCAGACTTGTGCCGACTACATTGCAACTTGCATTCAACAGCGTATGTTCCGTAGTCGCCCCACGAGTGAGATATTCTCCTTTATCATTCATGAATTGCCAGCGTTCCCCTTGTCCTATAGGATCTACCACTAACGTTGCAATTCCATTCCGGGCCAATAAAGCCGGTGTAGCTCCCGGTTTCTTGCCATACAGCCCATGCCCGCACAAAGATACCGTCACCGGAAACTTTTCTCCCTTCTCCGGTAAATACAAATTAGCCGTAACATAACGTCCTGGTATACTCTGAAAAACCAATTTCTCCATCCTAAATCCATCGGCGTACAGTATCCCCGTTATCGTGGCATTCAATGACGTCTTTTCTGGGAAATCTCCCAGTATATTCAAATAACGGTCACGCACCTCCTTACAGTATTTTATCATTGCTTCCGGTGAAGTCTGAGCCTGCATCAATTCCTGTCTCCGATTCTTGAACTGTTGATGCACATCACGCATCAGGAAAGAATGAAAGGCTGTAGGTGTCTTCCAACTTAAAGCCCTGAAGGGATCCTGGCTATATAGAAATCCCATATTCAGGCAACAAGCCGTAACTATTGTAAAAAACTTTATCTTTTTTATATGATTCATCTTACTCTAATTTGAGATTCTTTATCTTGTCTATTTACGCGAATGGTCATCAACTGCGTGGCAGGATCATATTCCCATCCTTCCCCACCGGATTTTTCCGTTATAACATCAGCTCGTACTAGCCGGACACCATTGTAGCTTACTTCCACAGGAACCGTATTTCTATACATCTGTATCAAATAGCTGTTCACTTTATTCCGATAGGCCTTACATTGAGGTGTAATTGTAAACTTCCATTCGCTGGCTCCCCATTCACTACTGAAACGCACTAAAGAGTAGACACCCCGTTGATAATCCATAGTCTCCCCGTCATCGTCATACCAGTCAAAAGAGGAATTCCCCCCTGGATAGACCTGAAGGATCAGTTCTCCAATAGATTGTTCTCCAATGTATTGCACCACTTTTTGCATAGGAATAATCGCCCCGCCTTTCACAAAAAGAGGTAATTCATCCACTGGAGTCAAGAAAGACTTATATTGCTTTCCCATAAAACCTTCATTACTTCCAAAACGGAACCAGATTCCTTCCGGAAAATAAATAAAACGACTTAAAGCACCTTTTACAGTAACCGGACAGACCATTATATGATCTCCAAACAGGTATTGATCCGTCACAGAATAAACGTTGTAATCTTTAGGTGAATCCAACAGAAGAGGGCGCATCATCGGTCGTCCCGTCTGGTACATCTCATATCCCGTACTGTAAATATAAGGCAGAAGTGCATACCGCAAGGAATCATATTTTATGAAATTCCTCAAAGCCTCGTCACCATACGTCCATGGTTCATGATAATGCGGATGATCCATCCCTACCAATATGGAGACCGGACTAAACATACCGAATTGTACCCACCGCATATACAGTTCCGTATCACGTGGAGAATATTGCTCAAAACCGCCCATACAGTGTGACCAATACCCCACACCGGAAAGGCCGATATTCAACCCGCCTACAATCATGGGAGCAAACCACTGCCACTCGCTTCCCCAGTCACCCGCCCAGATAAAGGGATAACGCTGAATACCTGCATAGCCTTCACGGGTATGGTTAAAACCACGCAAACCACTTTTCTTCATATAGTAATCATAGGGAGCAGCAGCATAAGCCAGTGGAAACAAATTATGATCAGACTTCGCCTTAACAGCTTCTTCACCCTGGACATCAGAAGAAACAGTCAGTGCACTACCGACATCAGTCTTCAGAAACCTGCAACCTATGTCCGCAAGCTTCGACACGGCATTTTCCAGCCACCAGTCACTTGCCTTGCAGTCAAAGAAGTTAATCAACCCCTCCTTTTTAGCACCGGGATACAGCACCCCCGCTTCACGCGCTTCGTCCAACAGATGTAAAGAATCTCCATTATCCACAATGCTACGAACATGCAAGCCTGCCATCACATGCATGTCTTCAAGTTTCTGGAACATTTTCCGAGGATCATCAAAAGTCTCACGCCACTCAAAGGTAGAAGCTCCGTTCCCTCCAGATTTAAACTTACGCCAAGTGGAATCCAACCACATCAGATCGAATGGGATCCCCAGCGAGCGCATTTTCTCTGCCAGTTGAACCGGATAACGGTCGGACGTCTGATCTTCATGTTTCCATGTTCCGCCAGAGTAAGTACCCAAATGCAGTCCGTAAGCCTTCTTGGGCATCAAAGGAGATTTCCCTGTCAGAGAAGTATAACAGTCTATCAGATGATAAAAATCACCATACAGAAAATAATAATCTAACTCACCGTTTTCTGCAGAAAAAGAATAGGTATCGGGCGTACTTTCACCCATATCCCAAGTAGTAGGATAAGCAGTATGAAAGAAGATGCCATACCCCGCACTGCTCATGAAAAAAGGAACCGGACAATAATTGGCTCTCAGGACATCTTTATTTCCCACAGCAGGCTTCGGTCCGTTACCTCGTTCCACATTCAGGTAAATCTTCTTCCCGCGCTGGTCGAAAAAGTCCATACGCTCTCCAAAACCAAAGAAATGTTCATCCGGTAGCAGACGACAGTTATTGTACACACTGTTACCGTCGTAATGCATGCTAGATAGTTCTTGCCATACCGAGTGTCCCCGATTATAATGTATCCTTACAGAGGCATCACTCTTCGACAAACAAACCTCCAATGAATCCGTCTTTATCCTGTAGTCCGATTCATTTTCCGTCAACGAATAACTCACCCTTTCCCACTGATAGTTTACCACCATCCAGGGCTCATTTTCTTCAAAAGATAAGGAACGGCTTTTGGTGAACCGGACCATATCCGGAGAACAGAGTTGCAAACGCACACTCCGCTCCCCGTTAGTCCATACACATTCATTCTTTTTTTTATGCTTGAGCACAAAGGAACCAGCCCACAATGAAGACGTGCCCCCCAATAAAAGAATAGAAAGAATATAATATCTCATAGCCCCATTAATAACCATAATCATTCACCAAATAACCCAGTTGAGTATCCAAATCGCTCTGAAAGATAGGCCAATACTGACGCGTATCCGGATCTGCCAGATAAAAATACTGCAGTCTCAGATCTGAAATAGCCGCCTGTTGCCAGTTCACTGTCGCCCAGTCGTCACCTTCTGGCACCACATTCTCGCCTTTATTAAAACCATAGAATTCAAGAGTTTCCTTATCAGATTTCAAACGATAATATAACGTCCGCGGCAAAGCTGCATAATCTCCTTCATAATTTCTCAAAGCCGTCATTTTCCGCTTGGTGTCCTGTACCTTCTCACCCAGCATATTCCAACGGATGAGATCTTGCTTCCGTAACATCTCACCGGCAAACTCAAATTTCCGTTCATCAACAATAGCCTTAAACACTTGCTCTTTTGTAGTTAAAGCCTCCAGATAGTCATCTACTTTGATCTTCCGGTCACTTTCCGGGAAAGCCCGTTCACGGATGGGTCGCATATAGTTCTTCGCTCCGTCCTTATCGCCCAGTTCATTCAAAACTTCAGCCAACATCAGATATACATCTGCATAGCGTACGTAAATCTGATTCAACCCGTCATCTCCTGTCACCAACCGCACTTCAGCTGTCCACTCATACCGGTATTTTCCGAAGTTCCAGCCTTCTTTCTGATCAACGGCACTCGTACGGGTCACTTGCGCTCCCTTTTCCCATTTATAGGGTACACAAGTCACGTCACGACGCATATCACTTTCGTCATAATCGTAATACAAAGTAGGTGTAGGCACATTCTGACCTCCTTTTTTTGTTGTTGAAATGTATTTGCTCTTATCATAATGATAAACAGCAAAATGCTGCATCATACGCCCGCGTCCATCAGCAAAAGGTATCTCAAACAAGGATTCTCCGCCGGCTGCAATGTAATCCTGACAGTTATTCTTGAATATCTGCATAAAAGATTTTTCCAAGGTACACTTCTTGCTATTGATGATATCTTCTAGTTCTTTTTTGGCAATAGGATATAATACACTTTTCTGCAAGTCGGGATCATTGCTTAACCGCAATTCGCTGCCTTTATGGTCATTTTCACTCAGCGGACGCTGTGAATAACCGGAAGCCATCAAACATAAACGGGCTCTCAAAGCTTTAGCATAAGCCTTATTGATGCGTTCGGAAGTCGAGGTCCTTTCACTGTCATTTGGCCACGGCAGGTAGTTTTCCGCTTCTTCCAGATCATCAATAATTCGTTTATAAATAACATCACGATCAGACTTCTTCATATAGATAGTAGCATCCGTTACCGGTTCGAAACGTGCCGGAACGTCTCCCCAACCACGGATCAGATCATAATAAAAAGTTGCCCGCAGGGTCAGTGCCTCTCCATAGAAATATCCCATCAAGTTATCGGGCGAAGGGTTACCATACTCTTCTATTCCTTTTAGGCACACATTAGCCGCTTCAATAGCATTATAGAAACAAGTCCATGTATTGGGATCTTTGGTTCCCGACATTTGTGAATTGGCAGGTGATGACGAATAAGTACAGAGGGATGCCTGATCCGTCAGTTCCACCGAATTAAACATCTCACAGTCCGTATTCATTCCATAATAAGGCTGAAACCGCCCTCGGTGCGAATTAGTCTGTGCAAAGAAACTGTAGATATCAAAAATCATATTTTCTGTCAACTTCTCATTAGAGAATACGATCTCCTCCGAAAAAGAAGATTTTGAAGGTGCGGACAGAAAATCGGAACAGGAACTGAACAGCCCTATCACAGAACAGACAAGCAAATATATTATCTTCTTCATAATCTTTATCTTAGTATAGTTATACATCATCTTAGAAACTCAAATTAACCCCAAAGGTATACTGCCGACTCTTCGGATAAGCAGAATAATCCACTCCTGGGGTCACTCTGTAATTTCGGCGTGTATCGACTTCCGGATCGAAGCCTGAATAGTTTGTCAGACAAAACAGATTATATCCGGTAAAATAAACCCTCAGATTACTGATATAAACCTTCTTCAGTAGGTTCTGCGGTAATGAATAACCAATCGTCAACGTATTCAACCGCAGGAAAGAACCATCTTCAACCGCCCAGCTATGGAATACCGATTTCTTCATGAAAGGTGACCACATAGTAGTCGATGCATTCATTTCCGTCAACTTGGCAGGATCATTACAGATCGTTCCGTCAGAATTGAGATTATTCCAGCGTTTCCCTTCCGCCATGGTAGTAATCATATTGCGGAACTCATATTTGGTTGGTGAAGTAAACTCAATCTTATCCGCATTATATATATCATTTCCATAGCTCCACGTAAAATTGGCACTCAGGTCAAAACCTTTATAATAGCCAGAAAGAGTAAAACCACCTGTATGCACCGGATTTGCATCTCCTATAATAGTCTTGTCATCTTCGGTAATGGCATGGTCATCATTCAAATCTCTCAGTTTTAGTCCACCCGGACGTACAGCATCAGCACCAATCACCTCACTGGCATCGGAAACTCCGTCTTTCAGCACCCATTTAGTACCGTCATATCCCACAAAATCATCTACTTCATAACGTCCTTCCGTTATAAAACCATACATCTGACCAACAGCATAACCTGGCTTTACAATATAATCGGCACCAACTTCCGTGTTCTGCCAGCTGGTAGCTACTGTATATCCATTGGTAAGATTACCTAAATCTATAATCTTATTCTTATTGAATCCTATCACGAAAGACAAATCCACACCATAATCTTTCTTATGAACCGGTGAGTAATTCAGGGTCAGCTCAAGGCCTTTATTCTCCGTCTCACCTACATTACGATACTGTGTGTTATAACCGGACCCCATAATGGAAAACTCCATCAAAAGATCTTTTGTATTATTCTTATATAAATCCAATGAACCATTCAATTTATTATTAAAAAAGCCGAAATCCAAACCGATATTTGCAGAGTAAGTAGATTCCCACTTCAGCTTTTCATTATTCAGAGTCGTACCAGCTGTCCACCAAGTATCTGTAATATTCAGCCACTTCTTTTGCTCGGCTACACCGAATATCTTAGAAGTCTGATCGGCTGGAATATTATTATTACCGGAAACACCATAACTCAAACGCAACTTCAGGTTGGATAACCAATCTCTTTTGAAGAATTCCTCTTCCGACAGACGCCAGGCCAAAGCCCCTGAAGGGAAGAATCCCCACTGGTTACCTTTAGTGAACTTACTGGAACCATCAGCACGTAATGTAACAGTTGCCAGATAACGTCCACTATAACTGTAATTGAAACGACCGAAATAGGACAATAGCTTATCATCGGGATAGTAAAAACGTCCGTATCTGACAGGATCACCCTCACTAGAAAATCTGAATGCTTCATTAGCAGTAAAGAAGTTGGGTAAACCTTCATACCTGGCAGTTAGTTTGTCAGACTTAGTGATCATCATTTCCTCACCCAACAATACATTCAGAGAATGCTCCTCAGGCAGGAATTTCTTGAAATCATAATTCACCGTATTCGTATTACGGAACACCCGTGAATAGTAATTGGAAACCTGTACCAACGGCTGTCCTACATTCTCAGGAAGTGCATTCGATTGTGATTCGGAAGTAGTACTGCCATAGAAGGTATTCAGTTCATTCCGGTTTTCATCCAAGCCTAAATCTACCTTCAGATTCAGATTATCCAAGATTTCCCATTTGAAAGCCCCGTTCATATTGTAGTTCAACCGTACACGGTCTTTATAATTATCTTTCAGGGATGTAATCGGATCTTTCAATCCGTTATCCAGTTCATCCGTATCAATAATATCATCAACTGCATTAGTCAGATACGGCATCTGAATCACAGAGTGCTTTATTCGTCCAAAGGAGTTGGAAGGTATGGCATCTGTCCCTCCAGTAGTAGTCGTCATACCATCTCCTTTTACTACTGTGCGAGCATATCTTGCCGAAAAATCCAACTGTACTCTTTTACTGGCTTCATAATTCAACTTTAAGGAAAGATTATCTCTCTTAAAATTAGACATCTGGAGAATTGCCTTATCATCAACATGTGCATAACTAAAGTTGAAACGGGTTTTCTCATTACCGCCTGTTACACTCAGGCTATGATTGAATGTCGTTCCGGTACGCCCGAATACCTTATCCTGCCAGTCGATTCCTTGGACAGACTTATATTGTGACAGTTCATCATATGAACCGAACAAGTCCGTAAACTGTTCTTGGATGTTGCGTAGAGAATGCAATTCATATTGCCATTTCATATAATCATATACATCCAGCACTTCCATCTTCTTGGCAACCTTGCGCATACTGTAATATGCATTATAGTTCACAGAGATTTTTCCTTTCTTCCCGCTCTTAGTAGTTACAAGCACAATGCCATTGGCACCTCTCGAACCATAAATAGCTGTAGAAGAAGCATCTTTCAATACGTCAATGGATTCGATATCCGTAGCTGGGATATCAGAAATACTGCTGACGGGAAAACCATCCACAATGAATAAAGGGGTATTATCACTGGTGATAGAACCACCACCACGTACTCTAATTATTACATCCGCATCGGGATTTCCTTCCGGAGTAGTGATTTTTACACCGGCTAGTTTACCAGCCATAGCCTCGACAGGCGAAGCCACCGGAACCGATGCAATGGCAGCATTATCCAACGAAGCTACCGAACCGGTTATATCCTTACGTTTCACCGTACCATATCCAATAGCAACCACCTCATCCAGCATCTGTGCATCTTCTTTCAATACTATTTTCAAAGATTCTATCAATGATGTTATTTTTATTTTCTGGGTTATATATCCCACATACGAAACAGTCAGAATATCACCGGCAGAAGCATTTAACTCAAAACGTCCAGATATATCTGTAACTGAGCCGCTACCGTTATTCTGTACCATTACATTTACTCCAATTAAAGGCTCCCCGGTTTCATCTACCACCGTCCCGGCAAGTTTCTTTTGCTGTACCACTTCTTTTTTCTCAACAATATCATCCGATAAAATAATATGATGTTGAGATAAAGAGTAACGAACCCCAGCTTTTTTAGCCAGCATTCCCAGTACTTTCGACAAAGTTTCATTATTCACTTTCATCGTTACATTTTTATCGACATCAACATTCGAATGGACAATAAACAGATATTCCGTCTGCTCCTCAATGTCATCCAGAACACTCTTCAGGGAGGAGTTATCACGCTGAATGGATACCCTCACATTTTGCGAGTTACCATTAGCGGCATACATACTAAAAATAGCTACAAATAGAAGGAAAAATGTGATTTTCATAATCTTATAAGACTGATTATTCCAAAATTTAAGGGCAAAGTAATTCCACAAAGAATCTTTTTTCATATCTTTGTACTGATTTTAAATTAATACTAAGGTGTTGATTTGTTCAAGGAATACCGGTCGAGGCCTAGATGACCGGTATTCCTTTTTTAACAAAAAAAATCAATAAACATGCATTTCTTACGTGTCAATTCATAGGCTTATCATTTTATAGTTATTATTGAATCTGTTATATCTCTCGTATACGAAAAGTTCATATCTTTTTTAAGAACATCCAATGCGTAGTTGATTCCATCAGATAAACGGAACTTACCGGAACGTCGCAAGTTTTTCACTTTCTGATTTTCGATTATAATTTTATAACCATAATATTTTTCAAATTTCTCCATTAGTTCTTCAAAAGAAGCATTGGTAAAACTCATCAATCCGTCTCTCCAAGTATAATCGTCCAGACTAGTTATATTACTCAATAGCATAATGCCATCTGTCAATAGTACCTTCTGGAGTGGTTTCAGTACAATAGACCGGGCACCTGCCGAAAACTTCACGGAACCTTCCATCAAGGAAGTCACTAGTTTTGGGGAGGAAGTATAGGCTTCTACATTGAACTTTGTCCCCAACACTTCGATATCACCTTTAGAAGTCTGTACAATGAAAGGCTTTTTCTCGTTCCGTTTCACTTCGAAATAAGCTTCACCATCCAGATGTACCATGCGTTTATCTCCCGAGAATGATGGATTATAACTTATTTTTGTCAATGAATTCAGCCATACCAAGGTACCATCGGACAATGTTATATTCACACGCTGTCCCCGTGGTACTGAAATTTCCTGCACTAATTCATCTTGTTGCTGCCGGGATTGCCATAATAAAGAAGAGAAATAGCCTGTCACAAAAATAAGCACTATTACCGCAGCATATTTAGTCCACGTTGCTATTCTATATCGCTTGCCTATTGAAATATCGCTTACTGCCCTTTCTTCTCCCAACAATCCCATGGCGTGATACATCTGCCAGGAATTCATAAAGTCGAGTTTATGCTGCTCTGATTCCTCCACCCACTCCATCAGTTCCTTATCTTCTTCCAATGAAGTCTGTTGACTGTAAAACCTAAAAAAATCATTGATGTTTTTCATATTTATCTTCGTTTACGATTATAAAACTCGCAAGTAATACAACCCCCTAGTGAAAAAAGAATATTTTTTCTTTTTTTTTTATTCAGTAACCATAAATATGGGAATTAAGCCGTCAGACCACCACTTCTACCTCCTTTTCCTTTAACAGCCAAAGAAAACATCGCAGACACTTATTCTTTCAACCATGATGGAAAGAATAAATATTCGTATGGTAAGAGATTAGTTTTCGGAAAAAAGAGATTAAGAATGACTTAAAAAGAAGTTAAACCACTAACTGGATTAATTCTTTTCCAAACTTAAGGAAACTCATCCGCTCTATAGACTAACCAACTGGATTATATGAATAGGAGTAATATGGGAAAATAATCCTTCAGTTTATCTTTCAGCATCTTAGTAGCTTTAGTGATATGGAACTCAACTGTCTTAATAGAAATTTCCAGTTCTGAAGCTATCTCTTTATGAGTTTTACTTTCATACCGACTCAACCAAAACACCTTTCTGGTCTTTTCCGGAAGTTCACAAAAAGCCTTCCTCACACATTCATAAGTCTCCATCGTAAAAATCTCGAAAGGATTACAAGCTTCCAGAGAAGCTATCTGCATTTGCAATTTCCACTCCTCCACTTTCACCAAATCAGCCAGTATATCTTCATGTAATTTGGCATCCCTCAAATAAGTCAAGCACTTATTCCTTATCACCGTCAGTATATACGCAGGAATATTCGTATTATCAGATAATCTTGCCCTATTTTCCCAATATGCAATAAAGGCATCAGTAACAATATCCTCGGCAACCTGCCTATCAGAAACATATGCCCTGGAGAAACGAATAAACCTCTCTTTGAATTTCAAAAAGACTTCATCAAATGACATATTTTCAAAATAGGTTGGCATACTTTTAATTTCTATATATAAATGCGACAAATATAAGCAATTTGCTTTATTCCTGTTAGCTAATATTTTGCAAATAGACAAAATTATACTACTTTTGTTCAATCAAAAATTCTAAAAGCACAATTCAAAACTAAGAAATATGAGAGAAGTAAAAGAGATCTTAGATGAAGCGCAAGAAAAAATGGATATGGCCGTCATGTATCTGGAAGAAGCATTGGCTCACATCCGCGCCGGAAAAGCAGACGTTCGTTTGCTGGACGGTATCCGTGTGGACTCTTACGGAAGCATGGTTCCCATCAATAACGTAGCTGCCGTAAATACTCCGGATGCCCGTAGTATCGTCATCAAGCCTTGGGACAAAAGTATGTTCAAGGTGATTGAGAAAGCTATCATTGACTCCAGCCTTGGCATCATGCCGGAAAATAACGGTGAAATCATCCGTATCGGTATCCCACCGCTGACTGAGGAACGCCGTAAACAACTTGCCAAACAGTGTAAAGGTGAAGGCGAAACTGCCAAAGTGAGCGTACGCAATGCCCGCCGTGATGCAATCGATGGCCTAAAGAAGTCTGTTAAAGACGGCCTGGCAGAAGATGCACAAAAAGGAGGTGAAGAGAAATTGCAGAAGATTCACGATAAATACATCAAGCAAATTGATGATATGCTGGCTGCAAAGGACAAAGAAATCATGACCGTATAATTATTCAGTTGAGAGTTGAAAGTTGAGAGTTATTCGCGCATACTCAACTCTCAACTCTCAACTCTCAACTCTCAACTAAATTGAAGGGACTGGTAATAAAAAATACAGGTAGTTGGTATTTGGTAAAAACCGATGAAGGTAAATGTGTAGAGTGCAAAATCAAGGGTAACTTCCGGTTAAAAGGCATTCGCAGTACCAACCCGGTAGCTGTGGGAGACTATGTACAAATCATTCTGAATCCGGAAGGAACTGCTCTCATCAGTGAAATAGAAGACCGGAAAAATTACATTATCCGTCGTGCTTCCAATCTCTCCAAGCAATCGCATATTCTCGCTGCAAACCTTGACCAAAGCATGCTTATCGTAACGGTCAACTATCCGGAAACATCCACCACCTTTATCGACCGTTTTCTGGCTTCTGCCGAAGCATACCGTGTTCCGGTAAAGATCATCTTCAATAAAATAGACGCATACAATGAAGAGGAACTTCATTATATGAACAGCCTCATCAATCTCTATACCACTATCGGTTATCCCTGCTTTAAAGTCTCCGCCAAAACCGGTGAAGGCATTGAACTCATTCAGGAAGAACTTAAAGGGCGGGTAACACTTTTCTCCGGTCACTCCGGTGTAGGAAAATCAACGCTCATCAACGCAATATTGCCTGAACAGGACGTAAAAACGGGGGAGATTTCCGCCTACCACAACAAAGGAATGCACACCACTACGTTCTCTGAGATGTTTCCCGTTCCGGGAGACGGATATATCATTGACACACCGGGCATCAAAGGTTTCGGAACATTCGATATGGAAGAGGAGGAAATAGGACACTATTTCCCGGAGATATTTAAGTTTTCTGCCGATTGCCGTTACGGTAACTGTACGCATCGCCACGAACCGGGATGTGCCGTACGAAAAGCTGTAGAGGAACACTACATCAGCGAATCGCGTTATGCCTCATACCTTAACATGTTGGAAGACAAAGAGGAAGGTAAATACCGGGCTGCACATTAAAAGGAACGATAGATTGATAAAGCAACAATGTGATAACGTTTTATCAGTCTATTACTTTATCATCCTATCATAATAACACGCTATTGTGCTATTACATTATCACTTTATTACCTTTTTTAACGCTTTTCGCATTAAACCTTTCTGTTCCTAATATGTCCAAATTAGTGCTACATAATCTAACTTAATATCTGATATAATACTAATACTGATACATGAATAAAAAAGTTAAATGGGGCATTATCATTTTCATTGGTGCCGGACTGATAGGTTGGGGTATTTATTCCCAGCTTCCTAAAGAGAATAAAGAATTGGCAGCTGCCGACAAAGTTATGAGCAGTAACCGCAATGGCAAAAAAGCATTAAATGTAAACGCAAAGATCATAAAGCCACAGCTGCTCAAAGATGAAATCAAAATCAGCGGTAGCCTGTTGCCTGATGAAGAAGTGGATCTTTCTTTCGAAACCTCAGGTAAAATCATAGAAATCAATTTTGAGGAAGGTAGCCAGGTTAAAAAAGGACAACTGCTGGCTAAAGTGAACGACCGGCCTTTACAGGCACAGTTGCAGCGTCTTGTTGCCCAACTGAAATTGGCAGAAGACCGCGTATTCCGCCAGAATGCATTGTTGGAGCGGGATGCAGTCAGTAAGGAAGCCTACGAGCAGGTAAAAACTGAACTGGCAACCCTGAATGCAGACATAGACCTGATAGAAGCTAACATTGCACAAACCGAGCTCCGTGCTCCGTTCGACGGTGTAATCGGTCTGCGCCAAGTCAGTGTCGGAACCTATGCTTCCCCCACTACCATCGTTGCCAAACTTACAAAAGTATCTCCGCTGAAAGTAGAATTTTCCGTTCCCGAACGTTATGCCAATGACGTAAAAATCGGTGCAGGAGTAAACTTCGGACTTGAGGGTAAGCTTGAAACGTTCCATGCCAAAGTGTACGCACGCGAGTCGAGAATGGATCAAAACACCCATACATTGACATTGCGTGCCCTCTACCCCAATGCCAACGGTAATGTAATGCCGGGACGCTATGCAGATATTCGCTTAAGTAAAAATGAAATCCATGATGCCCTTGCCGTTCCATCCGAAGCTATCGTTCCGGAAATGGGTAAGGACAAGATTTTCCTTTATAAATCGGGAAAAGCCCAACCTGTAGAAATACAAACTGGCATACGTACAGAAGCTGAAACCCAAGTATTGCAGGGTTTGCAGACCGGAGATACAATTATAATTTCCGGAACATTGCAGCTCCGCACAGGATTACCCGTAACATTGGATAATATCTATTAAACCAGACGCCTTATGAACATATCCGAACTCAGCATACGGCGCCCGGTGCTCTCCACAGTGCTTACCCTTATCATCCTGCTTTTTGGACTTATCGGGTACAGCTATCTCGGCGTCCGCGAATATCCGTCAGTGGATAATCCCATCATTTCGGTATCCTGCTCCTACCCGGGTGCAAATGCCGATGTTATCGAAAACCAGATTACCGAACCATTGGAGCAAAACATCAATGGTATCCCGGGAATCCGTTCCTTGTCCAGTGTCAGCCAACAAGGTTCATCCCGTATTACGGTAGAATTTGAACTCTCCGTAGACCTGGAAACGGCCGCAAACGACGTGCGTGATAAAGTTTCACGCGCCCAGCGTTATCTGCCTCGCGACTGTGACCCTCCTACCGTATCAAAAGCAGATGCGGATGCTACACCGATCCTGATGGTAGCATTGCAAAGTGACAAACGTTCTTTACTGGAACTGAGCGAAATAGCAGACCTCACTGTCAAAGAACAGTTGCAGACTATTTCAGACGTCAGCAGTGTTAGTATCTGGGGTGAAAAACGTTATTCCATGCGTCTTTGGCTCGATCCTATCAAGATGTCAGGTTACGGTATTACGCCCATCGACGTTAAGAATGCGGTAGATAAAGAAAATGTGGAACTTCCATCCGGTAGTATCGAAGGTAATACGGTGGAACTCACCATCCGTACATTGGGATTGATGCATACGGCAGAAGAATTTAATAATCTGATTCTGCGGGAAGATAATAACCGTATCATCCGTTTCAGCGATATCGGACGGGCAGAATTAGGACCGGCGGACATCAAGAGTTACATGAAAATGAATGGTGTGCCGATGGTAGGTATTGTTGTAGTACCTCAACCAGGTGCCAATCACATCAAGATTGCCGATGCCGTTTATGAACGTATGGAACAGATGCAAAAAGACCTTCCGGATGACGTGCAATACTCTTATGGTTTCGACAATACCAAGTTTATCCGTGCTTCTATCAGTGAGGTAAAGGAAACGGTATATGTAGCATTCATTCTCGTTATTATCATTATCTTCCTCTTCCTGCGCGACTGGCGTGTAACACTGGTACCCTGTATCGTGATTCCCGTTTCACTTATCGGAGCATTCTTCGTAATGTATCTGGCAGGATTCTCCATCAATGTACTTTCCATGCTGGCGGTAGTGCTGGCAGTAGGTCTGGTGGTGGATGATGCCATTGTAATGACAGAAAACATTTATGTCCGTATTGAACGTGGGATGCCACCCAAAGAAGCCGGTATCGAGGGTGCCAAGGAAATTTTCTTTGCCGTAATCTCTACCACCATCACACTGGTAGCCGTATTCTTCCCCATCGTATTTATGGACGGTATGACTGGACGACTTTTCCGTGAATTCAGTATCGTGGTATCCGGTTCTGTTATCATTTCCTCTTTTGCCGCATTGACTTTCACTCCGATGCTTGCCACCAAACTGCTGGTAAAACAAGAAAAGAAGAACTGGTTCTATATGAAAACCGAGCCATTTTTCGAAGGAATGAACCGCATCTACAGCCGGTCATTGGAAATATTCCTGCACAAGCGCTGGCTGGCTATGCCACTTATCTTAGCAACATTGATAATTATCGTATTTCTGTGGAATGCCATCCCTGCCGAGATGGCACCATTGGAAGACCGTTCACAAATCAGTATCAATACACGTGGAGCAGAGGGTGTAACCTATGAATACATACGAGATTATACGGAAGACATCAATCAGTTGGTAGATTCCATTCTGCCGGATGCAGAATCGGTAACGGCACGTGTATCAAGTGGTAGCGGTAATGTACGTATCACGTTGAAGGACATGAAAGATCGTGACTATACACAGATGGAAGTAGCCGAACAAATTTCGAAGGCTGTGCAGAAAAAGACCAAGGCACGTTCGTTTGTGCAACAATCATCCTCTTTCGGTGGACGACGTGGTGGTATGCCGGTGCAATACGTATTACAAGCTACCAACATCGAAAAGCTGCAAGAAGTATTACCGGTATTTATGGCGAAAGTTTATGAAAATCCTGTTTTCCAAATGGCTGACGTAAACCTGAAGTTCAGTAAGCCGGAAGCCCGCATCAATATCAATCGCGACAAGGCAAGTATCATGGGAGTAAGCACACGCAATATTGCGCAAACACTCCAATACGGATTGAGCGGCCAGCGTATGGGTTATTTCTATATGAATGGAAAGCAATACGAGATATTGGGTGAGATCAACCGCCAGCAACGCAATAAACCTTCCGACCTGAAAGGCATCTATATTCGTAGTGATAAAGGTGAAATGGTGCAGTTGGACAATCTGATTGAACTGACCGGCGGTATCGCTCCTCCGCAATTATACCGTTACAACCGTTTCGTTTCCGCCACTATTTCTGCCGGACTTGCTGATGGGAAAACCATCGGACAAGGGTTGGACGAGATGGACAAGATTGCCAAAGAGACATTGGACGATACATTCCGTACCGCACTGACGGGAGACTCCAAAGAATATAGAGAAAGTTCCTCCAGTCTGATGTTTGCCTTTGTATTGGCAATCCTGCTGATCTACCTGATCCTGGCAGCACAGTTCGAGAGTTTCAAAGACCCGTTGATTATCATGCTTACCGTGCCTTTGGCTATTGCCGGAGCCTTAATATTCATGTACTTCAACGATATTACAATGAATATCTTCAGTCAGATCGGTATCATCATGTTGATTGGTCTGGTGGCAAAGAATGGTATCCTTATTGTAGAGTTTGCCAACCTGAAACAAGAAGCCGGAGAAGATAAAATGGAAGCTATCAAGGATGCATCCTTGCAACGTTTGCGCCCCATCCTAATGACCAGTGCTTCTACCATTCTCGGATTGATACCGTTGGCATTCGCTTCGGGTGAAGGTTGTAACCAGCGCATTGCCATGGGTACAGCCGTAGTGGGCGGTATGTTGGTATCCACATTCCTCACTATGTACATCGTACCTGCCATATATAGTTATGTATCTACTAACAGAAGTAAGTTAAAGAAATCATGAAACGTACGATTTTATCCCTCATAGCCATTTGTAGCACCTCCCTTGCGTTACAAGCGCAGATGCCGCAATCTTATACATTAAAGTCCTGCCTGGAATACGGGCTTCAAAATAACTACTCGCTGCGCATTACCCGCAACGAGGAACAAGTCAGCAAAAACAACGCCACGCTGGGAAACGCCGGTTATCTGCCGACACTTGATCTCTCTGCAAGTTATAAAGGAACCGTAGACAATACAGACAGCAAAGTGCGGGCTACCGGAGAACATGTCAAAGAGAATGGTGTATTCGATCAGACCATGAACGTGGGGCTTAATCTGAACTGGACTATCTTCGACGGCTTCAACATCACCGCCAACTACCAACGTCTGAAAGAGTTGGAAAGACAAGGTGAAACCAATACCCGTATCGCCGTAGAAGACCTGATAGCCAACATCGCTGCCGAATATTACAACTATCTGCAACATAAGATCCGTCTGAATAATTTCCGCTATGCCGTATCTTTGTCCAAAGAGCGTTTGCGTATCGTAGAAGAGCGTTATCACATCGGTAACTTCTCCCGTCTGGATTACCAACAGGCAAAGGTAGACTTCAATGCAGACAGTGCCCAGTATATGAAACAGCAAGAGTTGCTGCATACCTCCCGTATCCAACTGAACGAACTGATGGCGAACGAAGATGTAGACCAGCCCATCATTATTCAAGACAGTCTGATCAACGTAGACGGTGGACTAAACTTTGAAGAGCTTTGGAACATGACTCTGCAAACCAACGCTTCTCTGTTGAAAGCCTATCAAAACAACACGCTTGCCCAGTTGGATTACAAAAAGGTTTGTTCCCGCGACTATCCTTATCTGAAGATGAACGGCGGTTATGGCTATACCTTCAACAAATACGATATCGCCACTAACATCCAACGCGGTAATCTTGGTGCCAACTTCGGCCTGACTATCGGTTTCAACCTGTTCGACGGAAACCGTCGCCGAGAACGCAACAATGCACGTATTGCCATTCAGAATGCCCGCCTGGAACGCGAACAACTGGAACAAGCCTTACGTGCAGACCTGAGCAACTTATGGCAAGCTTACCAGAACAACCTGCAAATGCTGAACCTGGAACGCCAGAACCTTGTAGCCGCTAAAGAAAACCATGAGATTGCCATGGAGCGTTATATGCTGGGAAATCTTTCAGGTATCGAAATGCGTGAAGCACAGAAGAGTCTTTTAGATGCAGAAGAAAGAATTCTTTCAGCGGAGTATAACACTAAATTATGCGAGATTTCTTTGTTGCAAATCAGTGGAAAAGTAACAAAATACCTGGAATAAAACAAATATTCCCCATCAGGCGAATTTTTTTCCTCTACTTTTGCCATCAGTAGAACTATAAAAAACAACGACCATGAAAAAGATTTGCCTGTGTTGTCTGGCCTTGTTGTGCCTGACAAACTTATTCGCACAAGAAACCGTAAACTACAAAGAAAAAAAGCCGTATAAAACTTGGGTAAAGATGGCACCCAAGTTAAACGACGAATTCTTTAAAACTCCTGAAGCCATCCGCATTGGCGACAATGTCCTGCTCTATCAACAAACTACCGGCGGCTGGCCTAAAAATATCTATATGCCTGCCGAACTGACAGAACAAGAGCTGGAAGATGTACTTGCTTCCAAAGATGAAGTGAACGAAAGCACCATAGACAACGACGCCACCAGTACGGAAATCCAATACCTCTCCCGCCTGTATCTAGCCACTCATATTAAGAAATACAAAGACAGTGCGCTGGACGGCATCCGTTATATCCTCAAAGCACAATATCCCAATGGAGGCTGGCCTCAGTTCTGGCCCCGTCCCAAAGGTTACTACACACATATCACCTACAATGACAATGCGATGGTAAATGTAATGGAACTTCTGCGCGAGGTATACGAAAAGAAAGCCCCTTATGAATATGTCCCCGACAGCATCTGCAACCGTGCTCGCGCCGCATTCAACAAAGGTGTGGAGTGCATCCTCAAAACGCAAGTTGTCCTAAATGGTAAACCAACCGTCTGGTGTGCACAACATGACGAACACACCCTTGCTCCCGCTAAAGCACGCGCCTATGAGTTACCCTCACTGAGCGGACAAGAGTCTGACGAAATAGTCATTCTATTAATGTCTCTGCCCAATCCCTCACAAGAGGTTATCAACTGTATAGAAAATGCAGTTGAATGGTTCAAGTCATCCAAGATTGAAGGCATAAAGAAAGAGTTCTTCACCAATGACGAAGGAAAGAAAGACTACCGCATGGTACCATGTACAGATTGTCCTCCTTTGTGGGCACGCTTCTATACACTGGAAGATAACCGTCCTTTCTTCAGTGACCGCGATGGAGTGAAGAAGTTCGATATCTCAGAAATAGGACACGAACGCCGTAACGGATATAGTTGGTATAATAGCGACGGACTGAAAGTGCTGAAGAAGTACGAGCAGTGGAAGAAAAAGAATAAGATACAATGATTCACCACAGAGTAACACTGAGTTTCACAGAATCTTATTTCTTTAATTGCATATATTGAATATTGAACTCTGTGAAACTCAGTGTTACTCTGTGGTGAAATCCCCTAACCTTCCTGCTGAAGTCTTTCCATATACTCGCTCGGAGACATTTTCTCAATACTGGCGAAATAGCGATAGAAGCTGGAACGCGAAGTAAATCCACTCATAAACATAAGTTCTTTCACTGTCAGTTCTTTCCGTAAAGCCGCCTGTTCCTTAAAGTATTGCAGGCGATTGAAATTAATATAATCCCGAAATCCTGAGAAACCATTGTAACGCAATACCTTATTGAACCGGTGCTCATTGGTTCCTATATCCGTCAACACATTCTGCAATGAATATTGGGGATTGGTAAAAGGTGTATGCCCTTTCATAAAGGCCATCAGTTGCTCACTAAGTTCAAGCACTACGGGAGACACTTCAATTTCCTTGATTGCCTCTATTTCCTGCCGACTTAAATCAATTACCGGCAATGGCGGTAAAGAGAGCGGGTTATCATTGCGCAGATAGAGTATATTCAGCAAGATAGTAGGCACAACCACAAAATACCCGAAAAGGTTAAAACATAAACCACTGGTTCCTAACATCAGCCAGATATACCCCGACATAATCAATCCAAAACATCCCATATAAATATACATCCCCCTACTCTGTACCCGTCGGATAGGTATCCAACGCTTCAGATAAGGAAGAAGAAAGTTCAAGGAAGGCATCAATACACTGATGACAAACAACATCAGTCTGACCACTACATCCTGCTTTCCCAGATTCTCTCCAATAGCAGCGAAGGACTTCAGCATCGTATAATGCCCGTTAAAGAACTGATAACAGCAAGCAATGCAAACAATCAGCAGTATAGGAATGCAATAATTGGTGATCCTTGTCAGCGTCATCCATCCGGGCTTCAGTGAAGCAATGGGAAATAGCGAAAAGAGCTGGAAAAAGAAAATCACGCGTACAATATGCCAAATAGACAAATGATCCATAGGCACCTCAACGAAGCGGGGTATCTCCTCCACTCCACGGCTAAAAAGCCACATCCACTCTATATTATCGCACAGCAGAAGTAGCGACAGAGTGGTAGCCAACATTCCCCAAGCCTTACGAATTTTGCTTTCAGAAGAATGTGCCCAGATAATCCCTCCTGTAACAAGACCGACGATATCGAGCAGCAGCTCTATAAACAACATGATTACACTGGTCATTTTTCCTTTCGCTTTTTATTTTACAGGTGTTCGTTTATCCGATATATTTTTCTGGCGCAAAGTTATAAAACTTATCAACTATGGGGCAATATATACAATCTTTTTAGTACCATTTTCAAGTAGTATTAAGTACCATTTCAGCCATTCCACCCAAAGTGGGACGCTTTTAAGCGAGGAAGACCGTTCGATATAAAGGGAAATAGGGATATTTGCACATATTAAGCCAGCTACTATACACGTTACTATAAAGCATTAACGAAAGAACATGGAAAAAGAAATTATTATCAACAACAAGTTGAATGAGACCGGGCGTATTTCCCAATTTATGGAAGAATTGGGAGTATCACTCAACATCCCCTCGGAAATAGCGATGAGCATGAATCTCGCGATAGAAGAGATAATAGCCAACATCATTCAATACGCCTATCCGAAAGGAGAATCAAGCGAAATTCAGCTTCAGGCACATATCACTCCCGGAAGGCTGACTTTCCAGATCACGGACGAAGGAATCGCAGTTGATCCGTTCCAGAAAAAAAGTCCGGATGAAAAGCCATCCCTCGAAGAGCAGCTCACCAAAGGATTAGGGCATTTCCTTATTCACCGCACAATGGACGAAGTAAACTACCGAACTACGGACGCCCAAAATCTGCTGACTCTAGTGAAACGGTTGGATATAGACTTTAAACCGGACGCTCTGCTGGACACAAACATTTGCAGAGTAGACGGCATCATTGTACTGGATATAAAAGGCCGGTTGGATACAGCCAACGCCCGCGACTTCAGCATAGCCATACAGCCTTTGCTTCAAGAAGACAAGCCCAATATCATCGTCAATTGCGAACAAATGTCCTACATCAGCAGTTCCGGCCTGCGATGCTTTCTTATCTTGCAAAAGAGCGTACAGAAAAATCAGGGAAGTTTGATTATCGAGGCTATGAGGCCGGAAATAAAAAACATCTTTGAAATGACGGGCTGCACTTCTCTCTTTAATATCCGGTAAATATTATGATGAAAAGATTTATTTTCAGCATCTTCCTATTGCCTTTACTACTTGCTTCACCCCAGACTAAAGCACAAGGCATCATGCTCACCCCGAAGTGGACCGCCCAAGCCCAATTTACCGGTTATTACGTGGCGGATAAGCTGGGATTCTATAAGGAGGAGGGAATTGACGTATGCGTACAACATCCTGCCATCTCAGAAAGCTCTTTTTCGTTTATGGAGAAAGGTCGTGCCCCGGTAGTAATCATGAACCTTTCATACGCATTCATGGAGCGGCTTGCAGGCGCACGTGTAGTAAACGTCATGCAGACCTCACAGGAAAACAGTCTGATGCTTATCAGCCACTCTCCTCTTAAAGGCGAGGAATCTCTTCGAAACCAGAAGATAGCCGTATGGAATCATCTGAGCCAAAAACTACTTGACCGGCTTGCAGAGCATTACGCCCTGAAACAGGTAGAATGGATACGGTTCAACAGCGGAGTCAATGTGTTTCTTTCCGGGGCTGCCGATCCTTGCCTGGTAGGAAGTTATAATGAGTATCTCCAATTATCGGAATACGGGATGAACGTTGATTCGATATACTCCATACGTCTTGCCGACTATGGCTACAACCTGCCTGAAGATGGGTTGTACGTCACGGAAGAGTTCTATAACCAATATCCGGAAGTCGTGCGCAAACTGGTAAAAGCCAGTATGCGTGGTTGGGCATGGACCAACGAGCACCGTGAAGAAGCCCTCGATATGGTTATGGAAGAAGTGAAAAAGGGCAATATAGGCACCAATCGCTACCACCAACGCAAAATGCTGGAGGAAGTTCTCCGCCTGCAAGTGGACCAGCAAAGCGGACAACGTACCTACCGCCTCAGCCGGGAAGGATTTGCACGCGCTGCAATGATATTGACGCCTGCCGGAAGTGCCAGTATCCGTTACGAGGATTTTGTAAAATAAACAACACTGCACATCACCATATCCCCCTAATTATATAATCATTCCTCCATGAAAGCATTTTTTTCCCCATCGTTTGCCACCAAACTAAGCATTTATGTGCTGTCTTTCACGCTGATAGTTTTTGTCTGCATCATGATGCTGTTCTATAATTACAGCCGGAAGCAGATAACGGAAGATGCCATAGACCATGCACACGGACTGCTGCGCAACACAGCTACACAAATCAGCGGAGAGTTGCAGATTGTAGAATCTACCCTCGAACAGTCCGTCTGGATTGTGGAGAAAAACCTAAGCACCCCCGATTCTCTAAAAGATGTCCTCACCGCCATCGTGAAAAACAATAGCCTGATTGTAGGAAGCGGTATCGCTTTCATTCCCGGATATTATAAGGAGAAAGGGAAATACTTCATGCCATACGCCTTCAGCATCAACGAGGGGGCAGAAGAGATCGTGAACTACCTGAAACTGGGTGGAGCAGACTACGATTATCCCTGCATGGACTGGTATCTGATACCTAAACTTCTGAAAAAGAGTTATTGGAGCGAACCCTACTACGACACGGGAGGCGGAAATACAATTATGAGTACATACGCGCTACCTCTTCGCAACCCACAAGGAGAGGTATATGCCATATTTACGGCCAACATTTCCCTGTCCCGTTTCACCGATATGGTGAATAAGTTGAAACCTTACCAATCCAGCTATACCTTCCTGCTCAGCCGGAACGGTAGTTTCCTCACCCACCCCGACCGGGAAAAGATAATGAACGAAACCATTTTCTCCGTTGCCCTGGGCAAGAATGATGTTCAGGAAGAGGAAATAGGCCGCAATATACTTAACGGTGTGACCGGCACAGCACAATTCAACAATGCGGAACAGGACTCATACGCTCTATATACCGCCATCCCTAACTGTGGATGGTCTGTATGCACCATCTGCCCCAGCCAGGTGATACTCCACAATCTGGATGCCACCTCCCACCGCATCATCTATATTTTCCTGACAGGTATGCTGGTACTGCTTCCGTTGATCTATCAAATCATTCACAGACTGGTACGTCCGCTCAGAAAATTTTCCGAATCCGCCCGTTCCATTGCCACGGGACGTTTTGATGTGGCATTACCCGAAGTACACTCCAAAGATGAAATAAAAGATTTGCACGACTCACTGGTCTATATGCAGCAGTCATTGTCGGGCTACGTTTCGGAACTGCGCACAACAACCGCTTCCAAAGAGCGCATTGAAAGCGAATTGTCCATTGCCCGCGAGATACAGATGGGGATGATTCCCAAAATCTTCCCACCCTACCCCGAACGGGAAGACGTGGACCTACATGCCATATTGCATCCTGCCAAAGAAGTAGGCGGCGACCTCTACGATTTCTTTATCGACAATGACCGGCTTTACTTCGTCATCGGTGACGTATCGGGCAAAGGTGTTCCGGCCTCACTCTTCATGGCCATTGCACGCAGCCTGTTCCGCACCCTCGCCCAACAGGCCACCTCGCCTGCCGAGATTATGAGCAAGATGAACCGTTCTATCTCCGAAAACAACGAGGCCAACATGTTCGTTACCCTCATCATCGGCATACTCGACCTGAAAACCGGAAGCCTGCGTTTCTGTAATGCCGGACACAATCCACCTATTATAATAGGTGCAGACGGAAATACAACGTTGCTGAAAGCAAAAATACAGTTATTCGTAGGAGTACTGGAAGATATGGAATACACCGATGAAGAAATCACTCTTGAAAAGAATACCCGTCTTTTCCTTTATACTGACGGAATAACCGAGGCTGAAAACGCCTCCAAAGAGCTGTATGGTGAAGATCGCCTATTATCAACTCTGGCTCCGTTGGGCACTTTCGACGTACGCATAATAGTAGATACAGTGGTTCGTTCCGTAGCCTCCCATGTACAACAAGCAGAGGCCAGTGACGACATGACCATTCTGCTAATTCATTATGAACCTAAAACAATAAAACCATAACATCATGGAAAAAGAGATCCGAATAACCAACGAGCTGGATGAGATCACAGCCTTGGCAATCTTTGTAGAAGAATTCTGTTCTGACTTGTCCCTGCCGACAGAAACAACCATGCATATCAATCTGGCACTGGAAGAAGCTGTCAGCAATGTTATCATGTATGCCTACCCGCTGGAAGAGCATCATGAAATCCGACTAAAAGCCAGCCTGACAGACAATCAATTAATCTTCTTACTGACCGACAAGGGACTTTCCTTCGACCCGACCAATGCCCCGGATGCCGATATCACCATTCCCATTGAAGAACGTGCCATTGGTGGACTGGGTATATTCCTGATACGAAGCATTATGAATGAAGTTTCATACCAACGCCTGGACGGTGAAAACCGTCTGACCATGAAGAAGTATATTGAATTAGGATAATCCTACAGAGACTATCCCATCACCCATTTCGTTTTCTTTCCAAAACAACGGTATGCCATTGCCACCAGGAACCAGGAAATGCCAAATGCAACCACTGCGGCGACAGGTATCTGCAAACACAACGGAACACCTGCCGCCCGCATCAGTACCACTGACGGACCGGTGAAGAAATAGTGTATCATATAAACTCCGAAACCGCAAAGTGTCAGATTGGATAATGCCTTTATCATCCGTTCCGAACGAATGTTCACTCTCTTTGCCCACATAAATACAGGAATGGTCATCATCACCACATTCAGTGAGCAATAGGTAAAGAACAATTCCAGCATTTCATCCGTAAAGTCCGGCAATGCCGTCATGTGGCGGAAACCGAAGAAAGTAACCGCATAGCCCACCACAAACATAGGAACACCTATCAGTGCAGCTTGCCGTCCAGTCCAGTCATGGTTGCGCAGATAATGCCCCAGAAGCAGGTATCCATTAAAGCCGGCAAAATAATAAAGCATGCCGAATGAGTTCCACGAACAAGTTCCCCACAAGTATTGCGCTACAAACTCATTATAATAAGGTATAAGCAATGTCACTCCCCATACTGCCAAGAACCAGAGTTTGGCTTTCTCCGAAGCTTTCTCCACCCAGGCGGAGAATATCGGCAAATACAGGTAGAGTCCTATCAGCAAATAAATGTACCACATGTGTACATCGAGGATAGAAAAATTAAAAGGAAGTTCGGCAATATATCCCATGCTGACAGCTAAAGACTGGCGCATCACTTCTTCGCCCGAGTACGGGAAGAAGTCAAGAATCACCCGCGGTTCCACCCCCAGCAATCCTGTAATCCAAGGGAAAAGATTATAAATTACCGACCAGATAAGAAACGGAAAAAACACACGTGGAATACGTTTCTTATAGAATACGGATGCATCCCCACGCACAGGAAGCAACAAAGCTCCCGTTATCATCACAAAAAGAGGTACGCACGGACGCAGCACCGCCCCATAGACAGCCCCCCAAAACTTGATATCTTCAATATTCGGAGCCGTTCCCGGATAAAAGTTGAAAGGGTCTGTGCAATGACAACAAACCACGGTAAACATAGCTATCAGTCGCACGACATCCAGCCAAACAACACGGGAGTCCGCCTTCGGAGAAATGTGGGGAGTAGTTTCCATAACTGTCAATAAGATTAATCTGATTTTGAAGGTGTAAAGATAGAAATTAGTATCGGCATACAAGAATATCTTATTATTTTTCTGATATCCACCTGAGGTTAGTGACACTAAAAAAATACTTCTTTATTTCCTACATCCTACACCGACAACCGTTCTCTCTTGATTATCAAGCAAATAAATAACATAAAATGGTGTAGGATAGTGTAGGATGGTGTAGGCAAACCTGTTGCAGAACTTATAGACTCCACAATGGAATACTTAGGAACAATAAGAAAAACGGGAAGAAGATCGTATGAAAACCAAGCTTTGCTTTATTGTTTTTGTTCTTTTGCCTGTAGCAAAACTTCATCCCACAGTTGCGGGCTCTACGTTTTCCATATGGGGGCTGTTCGTCCCGCAATTGTGGGCTGCACAGCCCCCATATGGAAAACAAGGTTTTGCTTATAGCATAATGACATTAACATGAAAGCTTTAGGGGAAAAAGGAAGGAGCATATCAAGTTCTACATCTATTAAACCAAGAAAGCTGTCCCAAGGAGTTAATCAACTTCTTCGGGACAGCTTTCACTTAATCTATAGAAAGATTCCTCTTATTTACTACAATTCCAAGGTTTCAATTGTTTAAAGAAATCGTTGCCTTTGTCATCTACCAGGATGAATGCAGGGAAGTCTTCCACTTCAATCTTCCAGATAGCTTCCATACCGAGTTCGGGATATTCTACACATTCGATACTCTTGATGTTGTTCTGTGCCAGGATAGCGGCAGGACCACCGATAGAACCGAGATAGAAACCACCGTACTTCTTGCAAGCATCCGTCACCTGCTGGCTACGGTTACCCTTTGCAAGCATAACCATGCTGCCACCATGACTTTGGAACAACTCTACATACGAGTCCATACGTCCCGCAGTAGTGGGGCCCATAGAGCCACAAGCCATACCAGCCGGAGTCTTGGCAGGACCGGCATAGTAAATCGGATGATCCTTGATATACTGTGGCAAATCTTCACCACGGTCCAGACGTTCTTTCAGCTTAGCATGTGCAATGTCACGGCCTACGATAATCGTACCATTCAATGACAGACGTGTAGCCACCGGATATTTAGTCAGTTCCTTCAAGATATCTGCCATCGGCTGGTTCAGGTTTATCTTAACCACGGCACCTTCGCCTGCATGACGCATTTCTTCCGGGATGAGTTCGCCTGGATTACTGTCCAGTTTTTCAATCCAGATACCTTCTTTGTTGATCTTACACTTGATGTTACGGTCGGCAGAGCAAGAAACGCCCAGACCTACCGGACAAGATGCACCGTGACGAGGCAGACGAATGATACGGATATCATGAGCCAGATATTTACCGCCGAACTGTGCACCGAGGCCAATCCTATGAGCTTCTTCCAACACTTCTTTCTCAAGTTCTACATCACGGAAGGCACGTCCGTATTCATTACCCGTAGTGGGCAACTCATCATAATAATGAGTAGAAGCCAGCTTTACCGTCAGCAGGTTCTTCTCAGCAGAAGTACCGCCAATGACGAAAGCGATGTGGTAAGGAGGACAAGCAGCTGTACCCAGCGTCTTCATTTTCTCAACGAGGAAAGGAACCAGAGTGCCGGGATTCAGGATTGCTTTTGTTTCCTGATACAGGTAAGTCTTATTGGCCGAACCGCCACCTTTGGTCACGCAAAGGAACTTATATTCCATACCTTCGGTAGCTTCGATATCTATTTGCGCAGGCAGGTTACACTTCGTGTTCACCTCGTCGTACATATTCAACGGAGCATTCTGAGAGTAACGCAGGTTTTCTTCAGTATATGTTTTGTAGACACCCAACGAAAGAGCTTCTTCGTCACAATAGCCAGTCCATACCTGCTGTCCCTTTTCACCATGAACGATAGCCGTACCGGTATCCTGACAGAAAGGAAGCACGCCTTTTGAAGCTACTTCTGCATTGCGCAGGAAGGTCAGTGCTACATATTTATCATTATCACTTGCTTCGGGGTCGCGCAAAATCTTAGCAACTTGCTCATTGTGCGAACGGCGCAACATAAATGACACATCGCGGAAAGCCGTGTTAGCCATTGCTGTAAGACCTTCTTTTTCAATCTTCAGAATGGGCTTTCCTTCAAACTCGCTTACTGATACATAGTCTTTTGTAAGCAGATAATACTCAGTCTTATCTTCCCCATGCTCAAACATAGGTTGATACTTGAACGGAGGTGTTGTTGCCATAATTACTCGTAAATTAAATTAATGAATCGTAGCACAAAGGTAAGAACTATTATTGAAATATTTCTTTAATTAGAGTGAAAATGATGACACCCTCTGCATACGACCTATCAATTCGTCACCCAACGCTGTCTTATCTTCAATATGTTTCAGCACGGCAGTGACAAACGGATTACTTTCAAAGTCACCGCGCACCTGCTCAAAGTCCATTTCTTTCTCTGCGCGCGAGCCGTCGGCACCGAAGCCCGTCATAGAAGCCAGCGAGAATTCTTTCTTGGCATCATCATACACCATACGGTCCAACCCGACTACCGCTTCCTTCCACTTCTCTACAATGCGGATGATGTCTGTAGCCGTAATATTGTCCGGTTTGATTCCGTAGTATTCCTCCAACTTTTCATAAGCCCAGGTCCACTCATAAGTGTAGTAGTTCTGATGCATTTTCTCAAATTCAGCATTGATGTACTTCAGACGGTCTACTTTTCCACACTCGATATCATTGATCAGGGCATCTATCTCGCTCTTCGGAGCTATCAGGCCGGAAATGTCCACCCACTCACCGCTACCCACTGTGGTGTCGGGCTTCAGGCGGGCACGTATTTCTTCATTACTTTTGAATTCAATACCTTCCAGACGTTTGATGACAGAGTTTCCAAGGAATTTATGGATGGCGATCTCATAGAACTTGATACCCTTCACCAATGCTGAGTTACGGATCTTCGCACTATGGAAAGAATAGATATCGGAAAGTTCGCCCGAAGCATGGCGCAGGTTCTGCAAAGTTTCCCGTCCCTTGAACATCTTCTGCACGGTATAGGGACTGAGTAAGTTGTAATTGATGAAATCCAGTTTGTTGGAATCCGTACGTCCATCACGCTTCGGCCACTTCTGTGCATCACGGATGGTTCCTACACTTCGCAGGTTGACACCCGGTACAAGATAAGTAGTATTGTTCTGCTCTATCAGATAGGAGAAAGGCAAGTTAGAAGTATCGGAATGATTCACATGGCGGCCCATTACCAATGAAAAAGCGCCTACACGGGCGGGCCAAAGAATATAGGAATCGGAAGTAGTTTTAGCACCACGTTCCAATGTTCCCTGATGGATAGGCCCTAACTTATACATGTGATTACTCTGGTTGGAACCCGAACCGGCATTCATGAATGAAAACATACCGGCAATCAGTAAAGTGGACTTATGATGCGTCACCGTGAACGGTCCGGCAAAGATAGCGCATGCCTCGCCATTCTCTCCCTGACAATTGCTGAAGAAAAGCGATTCGGACGCAGAATAATTATGTCCCAAACGACAGGCCTGACCTATAAAGCAACGGCTCAGCATAGCTCCATCGTCTATATGTGAACCGGAAGAGATGATAAAATCATCACAAATAACTCCATGACCAAGGTGTACCGGTGCTTCCGCATTACTATTAATGCTACCATTACAAAGACGACAAGTTCCGCAGATATGACAATAGTCTCCGATACGTACATTCTTGATAGAACCTGTATTGAGTATCATCACATGATTGCCGATAGTACCTACCGAAGAGGCATGCTTATTGGAGTAGAAGTCTGTTATAGACTTCATCCGGCAAATCAATTCCGGACGGTGGCGGTAAAGCGCCAGGATATAAGCCTGATGCGCAGAAAGTTTATCATTGATAAGTACTTCACGCCCACCGGTTTCATTCAGTACGGATACTTCTACCCCATTACCGAATTTACTCAATCCGTCCACCAGGATGATGTCTACATTCTCAATGAATGTGTCATGCCCGATCTCATAATTAGCAATGTAGTTCTGGATGTTCTCAATGCAACAGTTATCCCCCACCGTGACATTGTGGAGTGTTACATGACGCAAACCGGAATGTTTTTTAATTCCACCCGGCAATGTGAACTCTGATTGAAATACGCCTAAACGTACATCTCCCGAGAAACGGGTGTGATGTACAAACTCGGTAACAAAGTCTTCTGCTACCATTACTTTCCCCCAATCATCCGCCAGACACGACTGGCTTTTCAACCGGAGTACTTCGTCTTCGGTTAAATGTCTGTAATTCATGGCCAACAAATTTTAGTTTATTCTTCCTCTTCTTCGTAGGTCTGATAAAGAAAATCGTTATAAGGGTATTTCTGTACATGCAGTTCTTTCACGCGTGCATAAACTACACTCTTCAGTTCCTCCAAATTGATCTTCTCACGGGCAGAGATAAAGAGGCAATTATCCTCCATCTTTGCCATCCAAGTCTTCATCAGTTCCTCGAGTGTCAAGTTTTCCTTTGTTCTGGGGGTAAGGTCGTCAGCCGCTTTCTCCACATAGGTGTAAGCGTCTATTTTATTGAATACAAGTATGATTGGCTTACCGGATGCACCGATATCCGCCAATGTTTTATTGACTACTTCTATCTGTTCTTCAAAATCCGGATGTGAAATATCCACAATGTGCAACAGCAGATCTGCCTCGCGCACTTCGTCCAGTGTCGACTTGAAAGAGTCCACCAGGTCAGTAGGCAACTTACGGATGAAACCAACCGTATCTGAAAGCAGGAACGGCAGATTATCAATAATCACCTTGCGCACTGTAGTATCCAATGTTGCAAACAGTTTATTTTCTGCAAATACTTCGCTCTTGGCAAGCAGGTTCATCAATGTAGATTTGCCCACATTGGTATATCCCACTAATGCCGCACGTATCATACGTCCACGGTTCTTTCGCTGAGTTGACTTCTGCTTATCGATCTCTGCCAGACGTTCTTTCAGTAATGACATACGGTTCAGGATAATACGACGGTCCATTTCCAACTGCGTTTCACCCGGACCGCGAAGTCCCACCGAACCTTTACCGCCACCGGCACCGGAACCACCACCCTGGCGTTCCAAGTGGGTCCACAAACGTTGCAGACGGGGAAGCATGTATTTATACTGTGCCAGTTCCACCTGCGTCTTTGCATTGGCTGTCTGTGCACGCATGGCAAAAATATCGAGAATAAGCGAGGTGCGATCCAATATCTTGATCTTCAACTCAGCTTCAATGTTACGTATCTGTTTCGCGGAGAGTTCATCGTCGAAAATCACCATACCGATTTCCCGTTCGGCTTCCTCTTCGTTCCGAATATATTCTTTAATTTCTTCCAGTTTACCTTTGCCGACGTAGGTCACAGAATGTGCCTGGTCCAGCTTCTGGGTAAATCGTTTCACTACTTCCGCCCCGGCTGTCTCAGCCAAGAATTCCAGTTCATCGAGATATTCGTTTGTCTTACGCTCATCCTGTGTTTTTGTGATGAGACCAACCAATACCGCCGTTTCTGCCTGTACTTCGGAGATTACAAATTCTTTCATTTACTATACCTATTTATTATATATTGGGCGACAAATATAATTATTTTTGCAGAAATCCTTCTGCTATTTTCTCATTTAATTCTATAACAATATCTTTATAATCAGCACGGCGACCGCATGCACGAATTTCCAGTAAAGGATACTTATCAAGAATATGCGACATCAGATCGGTCATGGAAGGTGCTGTGGGCAACTGGCTATACTCTTCATACGTATAGGTAAGAAAAGCCACATTAGGACCTATTCCCTTATTATCCAGCAAGTATCCCTTATTCAAAAGAGTAGGCAGACGTAACCCATCCCCCATTTTCAAATCCCCAGGCGCAGGATAGGACAAAATGCGGGTACGAGCCTCATCCATCATCACCGGTACCTGGTGTGAATAATCAGCCTTGGTTTTATAAATATAAACCACCGGAGAGGTAGAGGCCGGATTACCACCTGTCAACTGTGGAGTAATTACTCCAGAATTCATTTCTATCTTTTGCATATCAGAGGTGACCATTGTTTCCTTTTTCGCAGAACGGCAACCCGCCAATAGTATAAGTAAGGTTGCTATTACAATATTAATTCTCTTTTTCATTTTAAAAACTTACATTGATGGATTCCCTTGTCCGTTACAGCCTGCAAAAGATACACTCCCGTAGGATATTCCCGGCAAGAGAAAGTTATAGTTTCTTTTCCTTCAGACAATATTTGTTTCAATAGACGCCCGTTTACATCATATAGATTCAACCTGTGGGAATTCTCCGGCAAATAAACAACCACGGTTTCCTGTTGCTTATCACAGAAAGCAGTAAATTGTATTTCTTGCTTCGTCTCTATAATTGAAGTAGGATCAGCCTTAACAATAATCTCATTCGTGGTATCAGGACCACCACGAACCACTTTCCATTCGGCATCATTTGTTCCTTTATAGACTGCAACAATACGATCACCGGGTTGTGGAGTCAATGAGATTCTACAGGAAGGAGCAAAGGACACTGTATAATATGTCTGCATACTTGGAATATCCGAAATTCTTGATATAAATTCTCTTATATTCAGATTCTTATCAACCATAGCCAAAGCTACTTTTCCCGAGAACGAGTCTAATCCCAAATTCCAGAGGAAGCCGCACTTCACAATAAAGGAAGAATTTACATTAAATTGAGTTTCGGAGGTTTCCAAGCCGGAATAATAAGTCCCATCTTGAGATTTCCCAGCAAGCATGGCCAATAATGTTTGATAGCTTGAATTTCCCTCCGCCGGCTTTAGCCCGAACAAAGCGTCTTGATTCGCGACAAAGCCACCGCCAGTACTACCACCTGCTCCCTGATTATTCGGATTCAAAGCTGAAATCAGGAAATAACCATTGCTATAGCCACTCCACCCCCAATTTACTCTAAAATAATCCTCCGTTGTATATCCATCCAATATGAATTGATGTCCTTCATTACTAAGAGTAGCTCCACCGTAAAGCACAGGGCCTACTGTCATTATTTCATTTTCCAGCATTTGTATCCACTCTGCATCCGAATACCATTCACGACGAAGACACAACATGCTTTTATTGTAATTCATATACTCTGCCAATCCATGAACTGCTGTCAATGTAGAGGCACCGGTTCCACCGGCAGAAGCGATATTAAATTGTGATTGAGCCATAACACCACAGTCGTACATCAAAGTTGCAACTTCATTTTTAGAAATCTCGGATGAATTCCGATCATATTGAAGTGGCATATCGTTCCAAGCATAAGTATGTCCCAAAGTTCTCCCCGATACATTTTGGTGAATTTTAGCTCCACTAACTAGCGCCTCATAACTATAAGCTGGAAGAGTACCCGTTCCTGCATTCGGCCATTGATGATATCGCATCAATATGGATATAGCCGTTGCCACACACCCTGTAACAGTCTGGGTGCCTTCTATTTTAGGACAAAGCGTATTATAAGGACTCTCTTGATCCCACTCCGCCGTTTGATACTGCTTTACCACATCTCCGGTTGTCATATCCGACACCCCGCTCCACGCTTCATATACAACATCAGAAGTATTCAGTCCCGTCTCTCTTGCCTCGTTGATCTGCTCTTTCAGCCCATTCATCCAACTTTTCAGATTAGAAGGCATCCCATCTACCACAAAGCTATTTGTGAAAGAATAACCTAGTACAGGCATAACCACATCATCTCCGGCAATAATAACAAAACCTTTCTGGTCGGTACTATTAAAAACATAGAAAGCCGGAAGATTCCCTGCACTACGGGTATTCGCATCTTCCCCATCCCAAACTAATTGTAACTGTGGTGACGCAGCAGTACTACGGGTTTGAACATTCGTTTTAAAGAAATCGGTAGCTAAAGCATGAGCTTGCTCTGCTGTTACATTATCAGCAAGAAGCCGATTTGCAAGAAGAATAAATAGAAAGAGTAGTGTACACCTCATATAGTCAGGGGTTAGTTGTTTTTAGTAGCACCTCAACGAATGATACAAATCACTATCTTGTTGTTCATTAGGAAGACAAAATTACTGAAATATATGGTTCGTCAGATGATTTTGAATACTTTTTTTTGATGATCCTATCGCAAATGAACGTTTTAAAGCGAAAATCGTTCATTAGAATAGAAAAAACAAGGCCATCCTAAGTTAATAGAATAGCCTCGTTCCAGTACTATAAATATATAGTCTAACGTTTCATAAATTTGCTCCGATATATCTTACCATCAGTTGATTGCAATACTACAATATAATAGCCTGCATCCAACCCTCCTACCGGAATAGAATACTCTTTCTTATCCCCGGACTCTTTTTGCTGTATCATTTGCTGTCCGGACAGGTTATAGACAGAAATCACTCGGGCGGCATGAGAAGTACGGATATTAAGAATATCTTCTACTGGCTGCTGATAGATAACTAATCCATCCTTATCGGCTACCTCATCCTCAATACCGGTAGCCGGTCCTACAGAAAAAAAGAGAGTGCTAATTGTCACAAGGTCCCCATTGGTACCCGATTTATACAAACGAACAGCATGCCTTCCTTCACCTAGACTCAGAGGAATTTCCATCACAAGATTTTCCGTCAGGTCTGCCTCCACAAATACATTCTGATAATGTACACTGTATGGGTAACCCATGGAATTTTCATAAACTGCCGCTACCAATGTTCCAGTATATACGTTTCCATCGCCAGACAATGACAGATCAGCCAGAAATTTCAAGGGCTCACCTACTTGAAGTTGTTCCTTCTCCAAACGTGATTGGCTCACTTTCAAATCTGCGGTTCCACGCACCTCCTTTATGGTGACCGGAGTAAACTCACCGACAGCATACGTACCTCCTCCCCAATCTATGCAGGGGCAAATATAATAATCTCCAACAGGAATATTAGTAGTCACAAGGTTCTTAGTAATAGCCAAGTCTCCGGATACAGCCAGTTCTCTATTAACTGTGCCCGGTTTTATTTCGACCTGTGCATCTCCGACTATTGCAACAAAGCTCGGGGTTTTATCTGCAGTAAAAAGAGCAACCCCCACTGAACCATAATACTCATCCGATGTACTTTTATTAGAAACCAATATTTTGAAATCCCCTTTGAGACCACTATATAAGCTATGGACTAATTTCACACTAACCTCCATGTCTTCTTCAAGACTTAGATTACCACTGAACGGAGTCAAAGTACATTTATTACCGCTTACAACAAGAATGAGTTGTGCTTCAGAACCCACGTAACTACGCACACGACTCCATGTTGCTTCGCGCTCATCTTTGGTAGCTACATATACGGAATAAGTTCCATCAGCAAAATCATTAGGTATTTTCAGATTAGAAAAAGAAAAAGTATTATATCCTTCATACGTATTTATCAGCGTAGCCAAAGCCGTCTGCCCTAATATTGACTGTTGACCATCTTTTTCTGCTATTACTGCCAACTTACTATTCTTGCATGCCACACTCATATTAAATATCTCAGTAATCGTCAGTTTAAACACGTCTCCCTTAGTGACTTCCTCTTTATTTGCCGCTAACTCCGTCATAAAAAAATGAGAAGTAAAGTTTGAAGTAGTAGTAGGCGGTTGTATCCCTAAATACATTCCCTGACCTCTCGTAAAGCCACCTCCAAGATTGCTTCCACCACCAATACCGGGAGAATCCGGATTTAAGGAAGCAACTTCAAAGTAACCATTATTCATTCCACTCCATCCCCAATTGACATGAACCATATCCTCTTCATTATACCCATCAAAAACAAACGCATGACCTCCATCATCCGAAGATCCGAAATAGTAAACAGGACGCTTCTCGTTAATTTCTGATTTAATCAGGTTCATCCATTCGGAAGAAGTAAAATATTGGCGATATACCAAGCCCAAATTACCATCATATCCAAAGTAGTCAATTAAGGCCTGACCTACCTGATACGAATAGGCTCCCGAAGCAGATGGTGAATACTCCATATCAACCGCCACACCGCAGGCCAACATTAATTGGGCAACAGCGTCAGCCTGTTCGGCAGTACAATCTCCAGAATATTGCGGCAGCATATTATCCCAGTCGAAGGTAGCGTTCCCATAATCAAAAGAACACTTAATTCCATTAGAAGCTGTATAAGAATGAGTCCCCTTTCCTTTTACTGGATATTCATGATATTTCAAAATCATAGCCATTGCCGTAGCCACACATCCCGTCACACAACGCTCTTGTTGATAAAGAGGACAGGCATTATTGTACGGTGCATCCTGATCCCAGCATATACTCCCCAGCAAAGGAGATACAGATGCCGGAAAACTTGTTTTAGTAAGCAGTTTAGGTTCAGTAACCGCTTTTTCGGCATTACCCAGTTGAGCATAAGCGGCATTATACAGTTCCAACCACCCAAGTATATTTATCGGCAAGCTTTCAGTTATGAAACTTCCATTGTCCGAATAGCCCAGTACCGGCTTCATACGGTCATCACCGGATACTATAACATAAGCAGACTGCGCATAGTTATAGATATAAAAGGCTGTTCCTTCCACACTACGGGTAGATGCAGATTTTAGCAAATCATTAGAGACTGCCACCAATTGAACTTCACCGATATTACGGGTTACAGCCCCGGATGACTGCATAAAGAAAGTTCGTGCAATAGAAAGAGCTTCTTCCGGAGAGCGTTGGGCCGTCCATGCCGATAAGCTACACAAAAGAACCAAAGACAGGAGTAGTAATTTCTTCATAGGCATCATTTATTAGAATAATTAAATAATTATTAAGTAACGAAACCGCAAAGTTACAGAAATCCTACACTTCACAAATATTTCCCGCTACTATTTTGCAAATTGATAAAAAACAGGGGTGTATCCGTAAATCCGAATACACCCCATTCTCTTTTCCTATTTGAGAATGTGCTTATTAGTTCACCGGAGTCGGAGCCATTGCAGCCGGATTATTGTCCGCCTCTGTAATAGCACTGTTCACAGATGTTTCAGCCTCAGGAATACGGTAAATCATGATAGGAGCCTCAGCAGCAATTTCAGCAAATGTACTGTTGATGGGATAGTTAGCTCCCTGGCGGATAATAGGTTTCTTTAAACGCAAGATGTCGAATAATGCAAAACCTTCACCCCAAAGCTCAACACGGCGCTGGAACCAAACTTCATCGATAAATGCGTCCAAAGAACCGGCAGTACAGGTATAAGACGGATCACGATATTGTCTTACGAACTCTTCCAATTTCTGCTTACCTGTAGCCAGGTTATCCCGTCCAAGAGCTTCTGCTTCAATCAGTTTCATCTCTTCAACACGCATCAACGGCCAGTCTTGTGCATTGTCTGTATCTGCGAAAGTTCCATTGTCAGGACCAAACTTCACATTTGTATAAGGAGAAAATTTGCTAGGGAATGTTCCACCATTAAACATACCGTTTGCCCAATAGTAAGCATAGTCTTCACCAAGTCCGTTATCCAGAACAGGCGAGTGCAAATCTTCATCTACCCACCAACCTTTACGTACATCCGTTTCTGGTATCTTAGCCCATAAATTCTTGTTGATGAGACGGTAAGCTACGTCAGTAGCGCTAGCTGCTGTCGTATATCCCATACCCGTCAGTGAACAAAGATTAGAAGGCCAGTTTACGATACCGGTTTTTGCCAGATAATCTTCCGTAGTCACTACGATACCCCATATCCATGCATTATCTGTAGCATTATAGAAAGTCGGTTGGCTTACATCTGCAACAGAATAAGGAGCAGAAGTTCCATAAGCTTTAGCAGCATCAGAAGCCGCTGCAGCCCACTTACCCATCAGCAAGTTAGCACGAGCACGCAGACCATAGGCCACTTCTACTGATATTTCAGCTTTATCGGCACGTGCAGAAGCACCTGTCAACAAAGTAATAGCTTCATCCAAATCTTCCATAATACGGCCATATACTTGTTGTACACTTGCACGCGGATTATTCATCAACTCAGTATCAGAAGTTGTTTCCAGTACCAGAGGTACACCATTAGCTGTTTCGTGACCTATGTAAGTCAACTGATAAGTCTGAATTAGTTGCAAATAATCAAAAGCACGTGAAGCCAATGCCTGACCACGATATTTCTTTAAAGAAGCGTCTGCCGCATCTGCCGGAATAGCTTTAAGAATATCATTAGCGGTTTTCATGTGTTTATAATATAGCTTCCACAGAAAAGCATTAAATGTAGACGTAATGTTTCTGTCTAATAAGCGTTGAGAACTGATAAACTTATTATAACCGGTCTGGTCATTCAAAGTCAGCAAATCCTGTCCGGCTGTTTCATAAATCATACAAGCTGCCGGAAAGCCATAGTCCATGTGGTTATTATAATCAGTCAACAGGTTTGTATGAGAATAAAGACCTGTTTTCAAACCATTCAATTCAGAAGAAATACGGTCTGGCAACAACTCAACCACCTCATTTTTCTGGTCTTGTGTCACGGTGCTTCCTTCAGGAAACTTATCGAGATCACAAGAAACCACCACCATGGTTGCAGAAAGCAGTAATATATATTTGTTAATCTTCATAATTCTATATTTGTTTTAGATTAAAATGAAAGTGATAAACCTCCCGAAATAGCACGAATAGGAGAATATACGTCTGCACTGGCAGTTGTATAGCTCTGACGAGGGTCGAAACCTTTGCGCTTGCTGAACAAAGCTACATTGTCAGCTGACATATAAACACGTAGTGAACTAATATTCAATGAACGTACCCAGCTCTTTGGCAATGTATATCCCAGTGTTATACTGTTGATGCTCAAATAGTCAGACTTAGTCAGGAAACGATCAGACAAATAGTTAGCATACTGGTCTGTTGCACTCAGACGAGGTATATTAGAGCCTTTATTATCAGCAGTCCAAGCTTTCAGAATGTCCTTATGCCAGTTCTGACCGGGATCGGTACCTGAATTCATCAAAGATGCATAACCATTGTCGTACATACGTCCACCCAACTGGTAAGCAAAAGAGATAGAGAAATCAAATCCATACGCATTCAAACTCGTACCGAAACCACCATATACCTTCGGCAGAATATCACCGGTTGCATAACGGGTAGCATTCGGAGCATCCGTAGTTTTTTCTTGTCCGGTCACATTGCCTTCCGCATCTGTAATATCCTTATAGTATTGTGCTACTCCGTTCTCATCTACACCGGCATATTTACGCAGATAGAATTGATATCTGGATTCGCCTTCACGATAAATGTAGCTGCCACTAATCATCTCACCATTCAATGAAGGATCCAGTTCATTGATCGTATTCTTGAAATGAGTCAAGTTAAAATTCATGCGCCAGGTCAAATCATTCGTTTCAATCAAAAGTCCGTTCAAATCCAATTCAACACCTTTATTAGTCATAGAGCCAACATTCATCGGAATACTGGCATAACCGGCAGAAGCATTCATCGGTTTGTTATAAAGCATATCAGTAGTCTTACGGCTAAAGTATTCAACAGTACCGCTCAATCGGCCTTTAAAGAATTCAAAATCAAAACCTGTGTTGAAACTATGAGAAGTTTCCCAAGTGATATCTTTATTACCTTTATAAGAAAGAGCCAATGCAAAATCATTATTACTGTTAGAAACAGTATATTGATCCAAGTACGCATAGTAATTACCGATATTATCATTACCCTGTGCACCATAACTGATTTTGAACTTCAACATATCAATCCAAGATGTATTCTGCAAGAATGACTCTTTGTTCATCAACCAACCGAGACCAACAGACCAGAAATTACCCCAACGGTTGTCCGGATGAAAACGTGAAGAAGCGTCACGACGGAAGGAAGCACTGGCAAAGTATTTTTCCAGATAATCATACTGAGCACGGAACAAGAAACCTGCTGTAGCATAATTAGCTGTGCTGGAGTTTGCACTCGGAGTATTAATCGCATTATTCAATTCTACAATATTAGGATTGTAGACTTTCTGCTTGCTACCGGACAAAGCCTGATTTTTATAATCATAAGATTCAAAACCTGCCAGTAAATCAATGTTATGATCACCGAAGTTCTTCTTATAAGTCAATAAATACTGTTGATTGATACTGAATACACGACTGTGAGAAACACCTACCACACCACCGGTATTACCTGCATACTGTCCATAGTAAGGGTTGATCAATTCTGTATAACGTGTATTATCCAGGTCCATACCCCAGTTAGCAGTCGCTTTCAATCCTTCGATAATAGATACTTCTACGAAAGCACGTCCACTCAAGATGTCCATATTGTACTCATTCTTATCCAACTGCAGAGCAGATGCCGGGTTAGATTGAGAAAGGAACGGGCGGTTCAGAGCTGTAGTACCATCTGTATACATACCATTGCCATAGTCATACATAGTGAAACCACGAGCGTCTTTCTTAATGCTTCCGTCTGCATTGCGGATATACAAGGGATAGATAGGCGCAATGTTATTAGTTATATAAAATAAGTTAGTAGAACTTCCTGAAGTAGTTTGTTCATCAGGATAACGGCTTACGATATTAGAATAGGCAACATTCGCACCTACTTTCAACCATTCCTTCACCTGATAATCAGCTTTCAGGCGGAATGAAAGGCGTGAAAATGATGAGCCTGGGATAAGACCGCTATCATCCAAATAACCGGCTGACATATAATAGTTCATTTTTTCAGTAGAACCGCTAATGTTTACGTTATATTCCTGGCGTAAGTTACCATTGTCAAGCAACTCTTTCTCCCAGTCATCAGGAGTAATATAGTAATCTCCATACACCCGGCCAAGTTTAGCATTCGGATTAAGTTTACCGTCTACACCTATATATCCCTCACCATTAGGCACTGTGTAAACAGGATATCCCAAACCGTCTTTAGAAAACAGCAATGAGTTAATATATTGATTACCAGTCATTCCATTAGACAATACTCTATTGGGATCTCCACCAGCATAACCATTCAACATTGCTGTGTAGTAGTTCTCCACATATTCCTGAGGAGAAGTCATAACATCATAGTTAGACACACCGCGACGGTTAGTACCCCACTTAGCGTCCAGATTTACAGTTGCTTTTCCCGTAGCTCCTTTTTTGGTAGTCACCAAAATTACACCATTGGCACCACGTGCACCATATAATGCATTAGAAGCAGCATCCTTCAATACCGTCAAACTCTCAATATCCTGTGAGTTGATAGCTGAAATATCACCATCATAAGGAACACCATCTACTACATACAATGGATTGTTACTTGCAGACAAAGAACCAACACCGCGAATACGTACAGTAGAACCTGTACCCGGTTGTCCATTACCACTTGTAGTTTGTACACCGGCTACCTGTCCTGAAAGGGCATTCGATATATTAGAAACCTGGCGCTCTGCAATTTTATCAGCTTTAATAGTAGAAGCAGAACCCGTAAACTGGGACTTCTTTGCCGTACCATAGGCAACCACCATTACTTCATCAAGCATCTCAGCATCAGACTTCATTGTGACCTTCATAGTAGGTTTAATAGCCACTTCTTGTGTCTGCATACCAATGTACGAAACCTGCAAAGTCTTCGCAGAACTATGCGAATGCTATATATCTAATTTTCAGATGTATATACATGGTGTAAGAAATTGTATTTGAGTGATAATAATTTATAATACATTGATATATAACATGTTAATAAATAGCAGTATGTGTTAATATCTACCGGAATTATACTATATTAGTTAGTTAAATCTCTAGTTATTAGTATATTACTATTTAGTATATTGCTATTTAGTATATTGCTATTTGATATGGGATATAAATGAACTAAAAAACGATTACTATGCGTTCAATTCCATAATGCAATGTAAATAATAATCAACATCCAGGTCAAGGTTCCACTAAATTTTCATATTAACACGGATATTTCACAAATAGTTTGGATTTTTCATTATTCAACAGTCCGCATCGGCAAATACAACACGGATATTTCACCTTTAAAAGTGCTTAATGATAGCATAAATAAAATGTAATCTCTGTACTTGTTATTTTTCTATTTCTTTCTATTTTCAATATAAACTTCCATGCATTTGCAATGCGCTCTAAAAAAATATATAATAAATAAAAGTCTATTGCACCAAATCATTTAAGAACAAAGGAATGAACAGAATAATTTAGGAAGCATGCGCTCTGCTAATTCAAGGTCATTAAACTGTCCGGAAGTAGTGATAATTACTGGTGTCCATCGTTGTAGACAGGTCTATCTTAATGCAGCAAATTCGTGAAAAGCAAAAAGAATAATCAATACCTTTACTTTTAAATACAAGAAAAGGAGATTTTCACAAATCCCCTTTTCTAAAAACACTTTATTTTACTGATTACTCAGCCAAATTTGGGTTATTAGTAATCTCTCTTTCCGGAATATTGAATATCAAACGTTTGTCATCATAACTATAAGTACTACCTGGAAGCATTGCATCTTCTGCACAACGGGTAATTGATTTCTTATAGCGTTTCATGGTTAATAGCCCACGTCCTTCAGCCCACAGTTCAAGACGCCAGTTGAAGTATATCATATCTAATAATGCATCCTGATTCATCACAGCTACTGCTGCTGCGGCGTCAGCATCACGCTCATCCAGCAATGCCTTCAATGAAACTCTGGCAGCCGGTAAGTTATTTTCGCGTGCATTGGCTTCTGCATTAATCAAGTACATTTCGGCAACACGCATATAAACTTCATCATCATACCATTCGCGATTGCCCATAATTCGTTTAGAGTTATAGAATTTCCACCAATTGGTCAGCTCATATTGTTCACCTTTTGAATTATATTCACTAAACCATTTCTTGCGAGCATCCGAAGCCGGAATTGAGTTATACAATTCCGTATCAATTAACTTCTCTCCACCTGCATAGGCATAACTATAAGTGAACAAGTCCATGTGTCCCCAGAAAGTAGGAAGAGCTGGAGAATTACTTGTTGTCAAATCAATGGCCCACATCCATCCTGGAATGCTAACAGATGCAAACCCTGAATTAATAATTTCAGTCTTATTCATTAAGGTATATTGTTTAGAGTCAATTACCTCTTGAGATAATTTAGCTGCATTCTTATAATCACCCATAGTCAAATAAACGTATGCTAATATACCTTTTGCTACCGATTGATCTATTTGGTCTTTTGCACCCGAAGGACGTTTAAACCCTTCGAGTAAAGGGATTGCATCGGTTAAATCTTTCACTATTAGTGTATAGACATCTTCTACTGAAGATTTTTTCACAGCTTCTGATGTTAATTGCGTACGATAAACAGGAATAGCCAAAGCTGTTTTATCTTCTGCATAAGGTCTTGCATATAAGTTCACTAGGTTAAAATATGAATGAGCTCTCAGAGCTTTAGCCTGCGCATAATATATCTGGTTTTCTTCACCTTCGGGAGTGACTTCGTCACCACCTGCTGCATCCAGTATTTCATTAGTTGCTTTTATGAGCTTGTAATAATACCTCCAAAATTGATAAGAATAATTAACGGCGGTGGTAGTGGTGCAAGTTAATGAACCCGCAGCTTCAAACCATCCATACCCTTGTGACATAATAACCATATCTCCACTCATCAAGTCTGTTGCAATATCTACAGATTTCTGTCCAAAATCATCGTGGCCACCCGTACCACCTGAATTCATAGCAAATGTAGTGGAATATGTACCCAAAGCTTGTCCCATTAAGATATTAGAGTTCCATTTCGCTACTTCCTGTAAATCTCCGGAAGTAATGTAATCTGATGGACTCTTTTCTAAGAAAGAATCACCACAACCACTCAATAGTAGTGATAACCCTAAGGTTGTTACCGGAATATATATTTTTATATTGAATTTCATAATTCTTATTTTTAATGTTAGAATTGAATTTTAATACCACCCATTATTGTACTTAAAGGAGCATACTGGCTTCTACCTGATTCGCCGGAATCATTTTTGTTATCATCGTTAACATTGTCACTATTACCGGAAGACGCCATAGAAACATACCCCTTACGTGCTGACCAATACAATAAGTTGTCACCTGAAATGAAAAAGTTCAAATCAGAAAGATGTAGTTTAGCAACAATACTTTTGGGCAATGAATAACCTATTCTTACGTTAGCAAGGTTTAAGAATGAACGGCTTGTCAGGAAGCGAGTAGAACTTGCATTAGCATAGTTAGTACCATCAGCGCCACCACCATAGTCGTTAGATAAACTTGGAATATTAGTTATGTCACCTGGTTTCTGCCAACGACCTTCTATATCTTTATGCCAATTATATGAACCTGATGTACCACTGTGCATTATCGCTGCATAGTTGTAATCGTAACCATAACCACCAATTCCATAAGAGAAGGTTGCATTAAGGGTAATTCCCTTAGCGTACAAATCGAATCCAAAGCCACCTTGCAATGCAGGGATACCAGACTTATCTACAAACTTTTTGGTAGCTTTATCCCAGTCGCTAGTTTGCTCTACTTCAAGCTTATTAATTGTATTCTTAGACTTATAAGTTTCCATATCAGTGATCAACTCTCTTTCACCATTAGCTTTTACATTATAATATTGGTTATATAATGCGAAGCCGGTTTCCGGATCAACGCCTGCATATTCGCGGATATAGAAGTCATATAGTGAATGACCTTTTGCCCAACCATAATATGTACTGATTTCGATAGGCTTCTCCGTACCGGTTGTTTCATCGATAGGCATTTGGGTCATCTCATTTTTATAGTAACCTCCATTCAGTCGGAAATCAAATTTATAATCCTTCTTATTTAATAAATGTGCTGTCAATGAAAATTCAACACCTTTATTTACTAATGCTCCGTCATTTACCGGATAAGATGCATATCCCAAAGAAGGAGCAACTTGCTTCATAAACAACATATCGGTTGTTTTCTTGTGGAAGTATTCTACTTCGCCTTCTAATACATCGGCAATATTAAATTCGATACCGGTATTAATAGTAGTGCTTCTTTCCCAAGTCAAATCGGGATTACCTTTAAATTTAAAACTGAATGTGAATTCATCATTTAAGTTATCAATTGTATAAAGGTCTTCATAAGGATAGTAACCGGCAACAACCGGGCTCGTTATAAAATCTTGGTTACCCAATACACCCCAACTCAACTTGTATTTCAAGTTTTTCAACCATTTGACATCTTTCATGAAGTCTTCATTTGTAATGGCCCAGGCAGCACCTACCGAACCAAATATACCCCATTTATTTCCTTTGGCAAAACGAGAACTACCATCCGCACGAACCGTTCCGTGAAGGAAATATTTATTATCGTAGTCGTAACGGAGTTGGCCAAAGTAACTTTCAATGGAATATCCATATGTATATGATTCCAGATAGTCCATAATTACACCATTACTCCATTCTGTATTATCTGGTCTAACAATTTTAGATTTGCTTCCATAAGCAACAGATGTTTTGCTGGATGTTGACTCGTGAGCTACGAAAGCATCAAAATTATGTTTATCAAAGCTCTGTCCCCAGGAAAGTATCTGATTAGCTGTGAAATTCAGGTAGTTAGTCTGATATTTTGCAATCTGTCCTTTGCCAGCACTATCACCATAATAAGGATTGGTAAGTTCATTCTCTGCCGAACCTAAGTACTGCAAGCCAACATTTGCAGTTATTTTAAAGTATTTCAGGAATTTAGCTTCAAAAGATCCATTTCCATTGAATTGATGTGAAACAATTTCATCCTTATCTAATAATAATGCACCTGCCGGATTGATACCGGAAGCGAAAGGACGCTGATATCCGGCATTCATGCCATAATCAAATTTGTTTCCACCAATTTTCGTGTCTTTTACGATATTTCCATCTTCATCACGTTCAAATACAGGGAATAAAGAAGGCATACCATTAATAAACTGAAAGCCGTTGTTCATATTACTATCCGATTGTCCAGGCTTATTGGTTTCCATATATGCATATGCCAAAGATGTTGTAGCCTTCAACCATGGAGTAATTTGATTACTCATATTATTACGAACATTAAAACGCTGATAGTCTGAAGAAATATAATAGCCTTCATCTTTCAAATAACTAAAAGCAGTATAATGAGTCAGTTTTTCATTACCACCAGATATTTTTACGCTGGCATCCAATTTCTGACCTGTACGGAAAATATAGTCATCCCACTTTTCAGGAGTGTATTTACGTGCAACTCCACTGTTAAAACGCCCGGTAGCAGGATCAATCAACTGTGCACCATCCGCGTTCCACATATTATAGATTGGAGCAATACCATATTGTGCTTGAAAAAGATTTTTAGATGCCCATGCAGCAGATTGTGTGGCATCCATACCACCTCTGTTACCTGCATAATTTTTCAAACCTTCCCAAGTTAACTCTGTAAATCGTTCAGGACTGTCAATTACATCATACTGCGGGATTAGGCGCATATTGGCTCCATACTTAATTTCTGCCTCAACGTGTGTTTTGCCCTTTTCACCTTTTTTAGTTGTAATCAAGACTACCCCATTTGCGGCACGTGAACCATAAAGTGCCGTAGCAGTAGCATCTTTCAAGACTGTCATAGAAGCGATATCACTGGGGTCAATGCCGCTTAAATCGGCTTCAAACGGGATACCATCTACTACATACAATGGAGCGCGACTTGAATATGCCGAGCCTAAACCACGAATACGGATACTTGCGTTTGAACCAGGTTGACCAGAAGTAGACATTACCTGAACACCAGCAACTTCACCACTTAAAGCTTTAGATAGTTCTGTTGGGTTTTTTAGTGATATCTTTTCTCCTTTAATTTCCGTAGCCGAACCTGTGAAAGATTTCTTCGTAGCAGTACCATAAGCAACAACGACAACTTCATCGAGTATTTCGGTATCTGCCTTCATGACTACCTTTACATTTGGCTTGATCAAAACCTCTTGTACCTTCATACCAATATACGAAATCTGCAACGTATTCGCAGAACTCGGTAGGTTGTATCTTGTTGATAATCAATAACAAATATATATTTATAGAACTCAAATCAAGACAAATATAATTTATTAAATATCTAGAAACTAGATATATACAGAACATGAACATATATTTGTATCTACCTAAAAGTTCCTCTGTTTGATTTTCAAATACTTAGTTATTAGCTAGTTACTGCTTGACTGTGAATATAAATGAGTGATAAAACTAATACTATGGGTTCAAGTAGAGATTGAAATGTATGAAATGCTTAAATTTTCTACCCAAACCAGATTGGTAAATTGCATGTATATCAATAATTTACCATGTAGTCTTGATTTTTCAATAAAAAAGTACTATGTACAGTTGAGCTTAATACGAACAATTTCATTCTCACAAACAACAAATGACTGTATCGATAAAAAAGATAAATAGAACATTTACTCTAACTTGCAATTAGCCTATATTAAATCAATATTTATTCTTTTATATAATAGTGAATTACAGATTCAATTAGAGAAAATAGATATAAGAAAACACCCTAAAAGTCATATATAAAACTTTTAGGGTGCATTTCATCTAAAACAACTTTATTTTAAGAAGACTTTATTCGTATTGTTGACGGAATCATAGTTCATATCGGTATGGTAATGAATTAATTCCGCCAATGTGTTCTGATAGAATTATTTTCCTGCAAGATTTAATTCATCGTTGTAATCGGTTTCATTCAAGGGCACATCCCAAGTCCATTTGTTTGCACCATCAGCTGGGATCGTTTTCGCAATGGAAATATGTGCATTACCTCCATCAGCGAATCCTTTACGCACTACAGAACGATTCCATCTTTTGTAATCGCTCCAGGCAAAGCCTTCACCCCAAAGTTCAAGTTCACGATAATCCATGATTTCGTTCCAAAGGGCTTCACCGATTTTAGTACAAGTATATTCAGGATTACGTCCAGAGGTAGCATTCAGCTCTATCAGAGCGGCTTGTGCATCCGGTTCATTGTTCAAGAAGTAGTTGGCTTCTGCTTCAATCAATACCATTTCTGATGAACGAATGAAAGGCAGATAGCTTACCCCCGGAGTATCAAATACATAGAATTTCAACTGTCCACCCAAATACATATAGCCAGATTGATAAGGAGCGGCAAGTCCGCTTACCGCCATTCTCTGGCAATACTCTGCAGCGTCTTCCCAAAGCAAGTCAGCTTCTTCGCCTTTACCCAGTCCAAGAATACCGTAAGTCAAATCCATGGCTGAACCATCATTAAAATCATAGCCGGGGAATTTGTCTTCCGTCAAGAACAGCGCTTTGCGGGCATCATTGTCCGGGATGCGGTTAATAAGCTCACGCCCAATGGCCCCAGCACCAGTATTGTTTGCACTCGCATAATATCCGTTACAAGCAAACTGAGTACCATAACTCCAATACCAATTATTTTCTTGCGAACCGCCGAAACAACCGAAAATCCACTCACTCGTCGGATTGCAGAAACCAGATTGATATTCAGCGTTACTCATAAGCGGATAGTTTTGGCGGGCGAGTTTGGCTTCGGACAGAGCTTTGGTGTAATCTTGCTTAGTTATAGCAGCACGAGCATAGACTGCATGAGCAACATTTACATTCGGCATCCATACTTGTGCGGCATCACGGTCCATACCACTCTGGTTATACAAGGCAATTGCTTCATCCAAATCTTTGTAGATTTGCGCATACGTCTCAGCCAGAGTAGCATAGCCTTGTCCGCCAGTAGATTCATCAATACGGAGCACGAGTCCTTGTGAAGCGCCGTTATTGGAATCCTGCCATCGCCAACAGTAATAGTGCACTAACTTTTCGAAAGCGTATGCACGGAAAGTCAGTGCTGAAGCCTTGACAAAATCTTTTTCAGTTTGAAGTCCTTCGGCATTATCAATATTGGTAAGAATAGTGTTCGCATTACCAATGATAGTATAATAGTAGTACCATGCGTATGCATCATAAATAGAGTTAGTGCGTGTATGGAATTCTTGATTATGGATAGGTGACCATCCGGAAGCATACATATTATATAAGTAATTCTCGCTCGGATAGTTTTCATAATGAGCCATGATGTTGTTTTCGCCTGCAAATCCCTGACCAAAATAATACTGCTGTGTAGTCATAATTTTGGCTATACCGTTCAATGCTTTCATTGCATTTGCCGTGGTCCCTACGGCATCGGATGCTCCCGTTGAATCGGTAGGAGCGGTATCCAAATAGTCACCGGCACATGAGGACACTAACACCATACATGCCAATAGGCTACCTGTGAACAATTTATTGAGTATTTTTTTCATTTCTAATACGAATTATATGGTTATATCTTTAGAATTTTACAGTCAAACCGAAATTATATACACGGGCTGTTACATACGTATCATCCGAACCTCCATTAAACGAATATTGCGGATTTAGTCCCTTACGTGAGGTTAGTGTAAAAAGGTTTTCTACACCGGCAGTCAATGACAACCCTTCCAATCCTATGTTCTTCAGCCAACTTTTAGGTAGACTGTAAGACAGGTTCAAATTCTTGAATACCAAATAAGAAGAGCTGGTCAGCCAACGGTCGCTAGCGGCATTCAAGTCGGATGACTTATGAAAATCGGCACGCGGAGTTCCATTCGGATTGATGCGGTTGGCGGAAGTTTCCGTCATACCGGTGGGAACTTCTTTCCAAGAGTTTAGGATATCCTTATGGTAAGCGTTACCAGAAGCACCTGATTCGGATACTCCCATCAGGCTAGCATAACTGCCATCATATGTCTTGCCACCTAAAGAATAGGTGAACAACATATTCAAATCCCAATTCCTCCAAGAAAGCGCCGAACTGATAGATCCATAGACTGTGGGAAGTGCGCTACCTGCCCAATCACGTTTGGCGTATGAAGTGGCAGTGGCATAATCTGTACCATTGATGGTAACCAATGCACCAGCTTCTTCGGCAGTAGCCTTCTTATCCGGATCCAGTGTATAGAGAGAAGTACCAGTCATCTGGTCCACGCCTTCGAAGTGGTAAGTGTACCATTCGTAGATGGAATGCCCTTCAGAATAGTTCTGCATACCGTGCAGAATATCTTTTCCGTCAGGCAGTTTCACAATTTTGTTCTTCAAGAAAGTAGCGTCCACACCAAAGTTCCATTTCCAGTCGTTATTATTGATAATGTCAGCATTCAAAGAGATTTCCCAGCCACGGTTGGAAACGGTACCGATATTCTTGTATTGTGTCAGGTTCATCGGGGCAGTATCAGCAACCCAAGGATAAGAGCCAGCCGAAAGCGGCAGACGAACCTCAAATAGTAAATCTTTAGAGCGCTTGTCGAAGTAGCCTATTTGGAAGTTCAGGCGATTAAACAGACGTCCTTCTACAGCGATGTCTACGGTCTGAGTCGTTTCCCATTTAATATCCGGTGCAGAAAGTGACTGTTTTACCAACGCAGCTTCACCACCGTTCTTGTCGATAGTATAAAGAGCCATGTGTCCATAAAGGCTGACGCCCATATTGTTACCCACTTCACCGTAGGAAGCACGCAGTTTTAATGCATCTAACCAGTCAACATCTTGCAAAAAAGATTCCTGTTTCATGTTCCAACTTGCACCTACGGAGTAGAAGTTACCCCAACGGTTATCTTTGTGGAAACGTGAAGAACCGTCACGACGGAACGAACCTTCCAAGAAATAGCGATCATCATAGTTGTATTTCAGACGTGCCAGATAAGATTCCGTTTTGTCTTCATCATCACTTCCTGTGAAATAAGAGTTATTGAGAAAGTTACCCATAGTAAGATTTCCATCTACTGCCATGCCGGTATTCATTCCTGCTGTATATTTACGTTCCCAACTGTAGCTTTCGTGAGCTGCCATAACTTCAACATTATGTACGTTATTGAACTGGTAGCTCCAATTTACGATTTCTTGCAAGGTTGTGGTTCTGTACTGGTAAGCATAACTAGTCAAACGACCACCGTTGGTAGCACCGTCACCTATTTCCGGATTGTCGTACTTCTTATTATTGGAAGTACTGTTATTCAGGTCACCTTTTACAGTCAATGACACTCCATAAGGTAATGAGATTGTGGCAAAAGCTTGTCCGCCTAATACGTTACGTACGCTTTCCTGCTTGTTGAACAACATTTCATATGCTATATGGCGGTTGCTTAAATAAGGGGAAGTAGTATCATATATTTTGTCTCCTGCAGCGTCCAATTGATATGTGCCATCAGCATTGTGTAAATAAACAGGATATACCGGCGCCATATAGCGGGCTATGTAAAATGGATTGGCATACGCATTACCGCTGGCATTACTATTATAGTTGCGTTTAGTCCAAGATCCTGTAAGATTCACACCTCCCTTAAACCATTTATTGGGAGTATAAGTAGTATTGATACGGCCTGAGAAACGTTCATAACCGGTAGCCTTCACATATCCTTTTTCATTCAAATAACCTACGGACGAATATACATTATATTTTTGTCCGGATGCAGCAGCCGACAAGTTGTATTCTTGGCGATGTCCGTTACGTTCAATGGCATCCTGCCAGTCAAGGTCGTCATAACCAGTCAGACGAGTAGCTATCAGCTTTCCGTTATTGTCGAACAGTTGGTCGTCAGCAGCATTATAAATGTTTCGGCCGATGGACTCACTGATTAGGTGGCTCGTGGCATATGCGGCCGCCTCGTTTTCTGACATCCCGGTATTGCTCATCATAGAGTTTTTCTTGGCCATCCAACTTGCTTCCATCCAACGGTCTGCATCCAGACGTTCATACTCGGGAATACCTCTGTTATATATACCCTGATTTACCTGTAGTGTAATACTTGGTTTGTTAGTATTACGCCCACTTTTGGTCGTAATGAGGACTACACCATTAGCAGCACGGTTACCATATAATGCAGCTGAGGCGGCATCTTTCAAGATGGACATGCTCTCAATATCGTTAGAGTTTAGTTCGGCCATGTTTCCATCAAAAGGAACTCCATCTACTACATACAGAGGACTTGAAGCACCTGACACCAATGTACCGAAACCGCGGATGCGAATCTCGGGAGCTTGTCCCGGTTCGCCATAGGTATTATTTACTTGTACGCCCGGTGCGGCACCTTCAAGCGCGCCGGTCACACTGGTTGTAATACGTTTCTCGATCTTTTTATTGTCAACTACCGAAATAGAACCTGTCAATGATTCTTTTTTAGCGGTACCGTAGGCAATTACCACAACTTCGTCCAAAGCTTCGGCATTGCCTCTCATTACAACCTTCAAGTTAGGTTTGACTGCAACCTCCTGTGTCTGCATACCAATAAACGAAATCTGAAGCGTTTTCGCAGAACTAAGTATTGTATATCTCGTTGATTTACAATGCTATATCATTATAAATGGAACTCTTTAATAAAGGATAATAATTTACTAAATCATTGAAAATAAGAGATGTATAGAACGCAAATATACATTTGTTTCTACTAAAATAATCCTTTATTTACGTTTTAATTTATTGATTATAAGAATATTATCATTTATTAATTAGTAAAAATGAGTCCTAAAACTACTACTATTGGTTCATACTAATATGCAAATGTATAAAATAATTAAGATCTCTGCTGATATCTGACTTTTCTGCCCTATGCACAGAACAACTTCTTAAAGATGTATTGATTTTTGATTTAAAAGTAGTATGGATGGTTAAATGCAATACGAAGCGAATCACCTCAAGGAGTAATAAGTGACCATGTATACACTAAACGACAAATAGAACAAAATTGCTTATTGAACAACAATACTTAAGTTAATTCTTTTAGTCAAGTCTTTTAAATTGGGAAATGAAGCCTTTGTAAAAGCAGAAATATAAATGAATCACAATAAACGCAAGGACACTCTTTCATTATAATAAGATTATAAGTGTTTTAGAATAAAACCTTTAGGTTTGCTGCACCAAGTCATTTATGTGCAAATAGGGAGAATCGTAAGGGTCTTTGTTTTCAATGAATAATTTGAGAACTTTTTATTCATTATAAATGAATAAAAAACGCACATAGTATTCATTTATAATGAAAACTATTGTATATTTGTAATCTAATAAACATTGCCTGTTATGAAAGAACTATTGAAGCATGTCATCTTTGACCAACGAGAGAGAAACCTATCTCAGATGGTAGAAAGGGATATTGACCAGCGTCTGGTAGAAAGCCCTGAGATTTTGGTTGTTTCCGGCATTCGAAGATGTGGAAAATCTGTATTACTACAGCAAATCCGTTCTCGACAAGCAGAACAAGACTTCTATTTAAACTTCGATGATGAGAGGTTGATTAACTTCACAGTTAACGATTTCCAGACTTTGTATGAAGCCTTTATAGAGTTATTTGGCGAACAGAGAACATTTTACTTCGATGAAATACAAAATATTATTGGTTGGGAAAGGTTCGTGCGCAGATTGTATGATAGTGGCTGTAAGGTGTTTATTACCGGTTCAAATGCAAATATGCTAAGCCGTGAATTAGGAACTCACCTTACAGGACGTTATTGCCAGATAGAGCTATATCCTTTCTCTTTCAGTGAATTCTTGAAAATGAAAGACGAATATCCGGAACGTAAAGATTTCTATACTACTACAGGAAAGAGTAATTTAAGAAGGCTTTTCGAGGAATATTTAAAGACCGGAGGCTTTCCTCGATATATTCAAGATATGAATGGCAACTATTTAACCACTCTTTATGAAAATATCATTTACAAAGATGTTATTACTCGAAACAAGTTAAATGGCGAAAGAGAATTGCTTGAAATGATATATTATCTGGCAAGTAATGCAACCAAACGATTCTCTTATAATTCATTGGCCAAAGTAGTCGAAATAAAACACCCGGATACGGTTAAGAACTATCTTGAATATATTGAAAGTACTTATTTACTTTCTCAGGTTATGAGATTTGACTGGTCGGTAAAGAAGCAAATCGGTTATCAAAAAAAAGTGTATTTTATAGATAATGCGATCATTAACAAGGTCGGTTTCAATGCTACGGATAACATTGGGCAACTGTTAGAGAACTTGGTATTCATTCAACTGAAACGGCAACATAAAGAAGTTTATTATCACGATAATGGAGTGGAGTGTGATTTTGTGGTGCGGGAAGACGGACATATCATATCTGCCTTCCAAGTAACTCGTTCGCTCAGTGATGTCAAGACTAAACAGCGGGAAATAAACGGTTTATTATCTGCACTTAATGCCTACAACCTTATGGAAGGAATAATTCTCACTGCAGATGAAACGGAAGAACTAATAATAGAAGGAAAGAAAATAAATATATACCCAATCTGGAAGTGGTTATTGCAAGGCTGATTTTTGCAGAGAACGTATTCTTTGCATCAGAACAGTTGAATATAAAAAGGAACGACGCAAAGAACGTTTGCTGCGCTAAGTTATTTATGTGCAAAGAGGGGATTCTAAGAGCCTTTCACAGCTCCTTGATACCCCTCCTCTAAAAACACTCTATTTCAGAAATCAGATATTCGGCATCTTGTTATTGTCTGTTTCACCAATACCGTTATTATCTTGAATTTCCTTTCTTGGGATCATAATTCTGAAGATATCATCTTCTGCCGGAAAATCATATTGGGCATCTGAATTATGATTAGTATTATCATATTTGCGTACAATTGGCTTTTTTAAACGCTTCAAATCAAACCAAGCAACTCCTTCACCCCAAAATTCAATACGACGTTGCAGCCAACAAGCATCTTGGACTCCTTTTCCGTCCGATGCATTGCAGACATAGTCTGGCTGGCGGGTTTTTACAAAATCTTCTAATAAAGACTTACCGGCAGCAACATCTCCTCCCATGGCCAATGCTTCCGCTTCAATCAGCCACATTTCTTCAGAGCGCATATAACATAAGTCATTACAGTTATTACCTTCCAGATCATACCACATGTACTTTAAGTTAGCATATTTGGGAAGCCTTAATACTTCCATTGGACCACCTTCATAAATGAATTCTTTATCGGCAAACCAACCTTTACGGATATCATTGTCAGGAATTAGTTTGTATAAACCTGAGCTGATGTTTTTGTACATGCCTCCCGCAGTGGAATAGCCATAAGCAGTGGAACTGATATGTGAGATAAAATTAATGATTCCAGTTTGGACAACTTCTGCATCTGTAGTGAGATGCGAAGCGAACATCCAAGTATGATGTTTGTTCATATCAATGTAACCTTCGTCAATTAATTCTGCTTTATCAGCCGGTGAACCATAGGATGCGCGCGCTTCACGTGCATATTTAGCAGCATTAAACCAATCTTCTTTCAATAAATACATACGTGCCAACAAACCGGAAATTACTGATTGATTGATATATGTAATATTCAGCCGCTGGAATTCTGCCAAATCACCATGGGCTTGCAACAAATCCTTTTCGATCTGGTCATAAACAGCTTGTACACTTGCGCGAGGATTATTGCTCAATACATCTGGTTCTGTCGTTTCTAATACAATAGGCACTGCCGGATCATTCTCATGACCGCTATATGTATGCTGGTACATTTGAACTAAAGTTAAATAGGCAAAAGCCCGCATGCCTAAAGCTTGTCCCCGCTCTTCTTTCTTAGAATCATCTACAGTTGTTTTCAGCACATCATTGGCAGATTTAATCAGTTTATACAGGTAGTTCCAAAAATAGTAAACCGAAATGTACTGATAAGCCCTTGACGTTTGGTCAAATTTATAATCATTATAATACCAACCATATTTAGAACTGTACTGTACCATGTCTTGTCCCCATAAATCAGAGCATAAAACGATATGATGGAAGCCATAATCATAATGCTGAGCATCATCACCATACCCCATTGTGTCGAATTTGTAGAGGTACGAGTACATACCGTTTAACCCTGCAGCCGGATCCACATCATTCATCTGCCCACTGGTAATGATATCACCAGATTCTGCATTGAAGAAATCGTCAGAACAACTACCAAACAGTCCCAACAAGACTGTGAATGCTGTATATTTTAAAATCTTATTCATACTTTCTTTTTTTATCGTTTTAGAACTTTACTGTCAAACCACCGGAAATACTACGGAGTGCTGAGTAATTATAATTAGACTCGCCCTTCCAGTTGGTACGTGGATCATAACCTTTACGGGCGGAGAATAAAGCAACATTATCGGCCACAAAATAAACCCTAATACTTTCACATCCTATCTTGCTAATCCAGTTTCTGGGCAAAGTATAACCTACTGAAATATTCTGCAAGCTTAAATACGATGCCGAAGTCAAGAAACGGGAAGAGGTTGAGTTGTTACTACTTGCTTTTGCATTCAGTTTAGGTATATCACTATTTTTATTTTCCGGTGTCCATGCGTTCAAGATATCATTGTGAAAGTTTGTACCTGCACCTTGCGCACTATTCATCAGCCCTGCATAGGTATAGTCATATCCCTTACCGCCTAACTGGTAGCTAAATGAAACGCTTAAATCAAATCCGTATGCATTGACCGAAGTACCGAAACCACCGTAAATATCCGGTAAGGCACAACCCACCTTATAATCTGTAGCTTCACTATATAGTTTGGTCGTTTCTCTACCTGCCACGTTATTGTCTTTATCTACTATATCTTTATACCACATTGCAGAACCGTCTTCCGGATCAACTCCTGCCCATTCCTTTATGTAATAATCATAGTATGAGCCACCTTCCATCATTTTGAAAATACCATTCCAAATGCCCGATTCTCTCTTTTCTTCCGGTAAGGTTAAAATCTTATTTTTGTAGGTAGTTGCATTGACAGATACATTCCAAGTAATGTTATTGGTACGAATAATGTCACCATTCAATTCTATTTCAAATCCGGTATTGCGCATATCACCTATGTTATCCGGATAGGAATTAGAACCGGTGCTTGTTGCCAAAGGACGGTTAAACAATAAATCTTTAGCGTAACGCGAGAAGAAATCGAATCCGCCACTTAAACGCCCGTCCAATACACTGAATTCGATGCCGGTATTAAAATTATAGTTGGTCTCCCACTTAAGTTTGTCATTACCTTTGTAGGTTTGGGTTATGGCCGGCTGACCATTGTTGTTGCTGACAGTGAATTGATCCATGTAGGCATATCGGTTACGTACACCGTCCAATAATAAATAGTCATTCCCTTGCGAACCATAACTGATCTTAAACTTCAGATTATCCAGCCATTCTACATCTCTCAAAAAGCTTTCTTCTTTCAACCTCCAGCTGGCACCAACAGACCAGAAATTACCCCAGCGTTGATCAGGATGAAAGACGGACGAGGCATCACGTCGATAACTACCGGAAAAATAATACTTGTCTTTGTAGTTATATTCCACACGGCCCAAGAAACCTTCTGTGTTATATTCAGTGACATAAGATCCTGTTTGAGGATTGCTTACCGCCTGATTCATAGAAGTAGATCCCCATAAAGCAAAATTATTCTTGGAGCCGTATAAATAGTCCAGTTTGTTCTGATATGTTTCATGACCAATCAAAACATTGATGGAATGATCACCAAAAGTACGTTCCCAAGTCAACAATTCTTGCAGATTAATAGTCATATTTCGATAACTTGTATGGGTCGCGATACCATTCTGCGCTGTGAACTGTCCATATTCACCATTTTGGAACACCATTCTGCGAGTATTGTCATTCTCAACTCCTGCACGAAATGTAAATTTGAAATCTTTCAAGAAAGAAATTTCCGTGTACATATTACCGCTAAAGTAATCCTTGGTATATTTTCTATCATCCAGACTTTGACTGCCCAATGCATTTGCATTACCCAATGTCGGGCGTTGATGTCCCGCTTCATCGCCATAATCATATACTATTCTATTGTGGCTATCATATATAAAATTACCATTTTCATCACGCTTGTAAACCGGATAAATAGGGGCCATGACACGCGACACATAGAACATATTCGTACCAGCTGTCTGGTCTTGTTCTTCTGTAGCAGAAGTGGCAACTGTTGCGGTATTTACATAAGCAAAGTTTCCTCCCATCTTTATATAATTATTAAATTGATGTTCCAAGCGTAAACGAGCGGAATAGCGTTTAAAGCCAGACTTTACAATGTATCCTTCGTCGTCTAGAAAACCAAAAGACATGTAATAGCTAGTCTTCTCTGTTGCTCCGTTCATATTGACATTGTACTCTTGGCGCAAACCGCTATTGAACATTTCTTTTTCCCAATTATCTAAATATTTAATTTTTGCGTTAGGGTTAAATGTGCCATCGGGTAAGACTACTTCATGGTCGCCTACAGTTGTTATGTTATAGCTTAGACCGACATCACTGGCCGAAATCAGATTATTAGAAGCCATTTGTCCTGGATTAGTTTCACCATTGGCTTCATATAATCCTTTCAGTTCTCTCCAATAAGTAGTATAGTAAGTAGCAGGGTCTCTCATGACGTCATATTCTGGTACCCCACGGCTATTCGATCCCCATTTTGCGTCAACCGTAATGGTAGCTTTACCGACTTTTCCTTTTTTAGTAGTAATCAAGATAACACCGTTTGCACCTCTGGCACCATAAAGAGCATTTGCTGCCGCATCTTTTAAAACAGTCATTGCCTCCACATCCTGACTGTTTATCATACTCAAATCACCATCATAAGGAGAGCCATCTACAACAATAAGAGGCTCGCTGGAAGCATTGATTGAACCTAGGCCACGTACGCGAATACTGGTTCCCGATCCCGGAGCTCCCGAAGCGGTGGTAATTTGAACACCGGCTACAGCGCCTGCCAAAGCTTTAGTCACATCGGAAGTTTGCATTCTCTCAATTTTCTCGCTTTTTACTACGGCAGCGGAACCTGTAAATGATGATTTTTTAGATGTACCATAGGCTACAACGATTACTTCATCAAGAAGTTTTGTGTCTGATTTCATACTTACTCTCACATTGGGCTTAATAGCCACCTCCTGTGCCTGCATTCCTATGTACGAAATTTGCAATGTTTTCGCAGAACTTAGTAGGTGATATTTTATTGATAATCAATGAGAAATAAATGACAGAAGAACTTTTTATGAGATATTTGCAATTTGTTAAATAGCTAATTACCAGATATATAATAAATAGTTTTGTAAGCATGTATCTACTCAAATGATCCTTTATTTATATATCAAGATTCTGTTTATCAAGATATTAATAGGTAATAAGGCTAAGCGATGAATTATAATTCCAATACTATAGGTTCGAAAAAACATTTATATGTATGAAATGCTTGAAGAGTATATTGGGAACATATCGGTAAATTACATACATAAGGGAAGTATATTATATGGTCTTATTTTTTTGACATATATTAATTCTAAATATGGATATATTCATTTACACTGATAATAAAATAGGATAATCTTCCAAATGATTCAGAAAGAATTTTTATGTGGAACACCTTGTTGAATAAAAGTCAGAAATGTCGTTTACTGCTAACAAGAAGTTAGGAGTTTGAGAACAAGAAGTTAACTCCTTGTCGACAAACTCTTAATTTCTTGTCGACAAGAAATGGATACATTGTAATGCTTTGATTATTAGCATTATTACTAAAGATTGTTATCTGCTTATTTGTAATTATAACTCTCATTTTAGATTATTCTTTAAATAGTATTTGGGCTATGGAGTAGGCATATTATGGCAACATTGCGTGTAATGCTTCTTAAGTTCCTTTATATTACTATTTAAATATGAAAGACAGATAATACAAGAAACTGAAAAAGAAGAGAAATAGAACAGAATATCAAATAGACCAGATACATGAAGTCACAAAAAAGGTGTAACTCAATTATCCAATATTCCTAAAGCTTCATGGCAAACGGTTACACCTTAATTCAACGAGACTTATTTTCCTTTTTTACGATGAGCTAATGAGTGGTTTTTCTCCAAATCACTTATTATTGTCATGTCCATAACATTAGTGTATATTTGCGTAGTTTTCACACTCTTATGCCCTAAAAGTTTTTGCACGGTTGTAATATTAACACCATTGTAAATCAATAACGTTGCATTAGTATGTCGTGCTGTATGGAATGACACTTTTTTAGATAACCCGGCTAATCGGGTAATGATAATCAACTCTTTATTCACGTTCGAATTATCTCTCAAATGAAAAAAATCTTGTAGATTTGCCTGATACTTATTCAAAATCTGAATTCCCTTTCCGTTGAATAATAAATATAATGGAAGTCGGACTTCTGTACCGGTTTTGATAGACTTATAGATTAACCAGGTCTCCTGATGCATTTCCACAATGTTTTCCGGCTTCATATTTACAAAGTCGGAATATCTCATACCTGCGTAACAACAGAACAGAAATGCATCCAATGTCTTCTGGTATTTTATATATCTTCCAGTCAATTGCAACGTTTCCATTTTTTCTAACTCCTCCGGCGCCAAATGCGTATGTCCATTTTCTACGGTTTTGATCTTATATTTCCTGAAGGCATATTTTTGTATATCCATATACTCCTTATTAATAGCTACATTGATATGCCGTTTTAAATGCTTCATATGTTTAGCTATGGTGTTAGTATGATACCCTTTCGATTGCAGAAAATATTCAAATGAAGATACAAACTCAAAAGTTAAATCAGAGAATGTTACATTCTTTTTAAAATCTTGCAATAGTGCAAGCGTAGAGAGATGATTACGCTTGGTACTTTCCTTTAAGCCGGAAGTCATCACTTCCTGCTTAAAAAAAGGTATAAATGAAGATTTATCTTCCTGTTCTTGCTGTTCAGAAAGCATCTCTTTCAATATCTCCAAAGTGATAGGTTTACCCTGTTGCCAGAGCTCAAGTTCGCGCTTTTCTATCATGGCCATAAACTCATAAATCAATCGATTTAAGGCATCTGCATTAGGATGGTTTTTTACTAGTAGTTTTTTCGCATCCCATTGATCCGGTCTCAGATAGACTTTAGTAGAGAAGTACTTCTTCTTCCTATTCAAGTAAGCCTCTACCTGTACTAAAGCTACGCCTCGTTTATTAAGGCTCTTTTTCCGGTTGTACACTAAACTGTAAATAATCTTGTTCATCTTTAGTTGTTTTAGTTAATACTATGAACAAATAAGACGAAATAATGTGCTATACAAGAAATAAAGAAGACTTAATATCTGTAAAAGTACGCTTTACAAAGTGTTTTTTGTTTTGTATTTCCTTTATAAAAAAGGTAAATCTACGTAAAATGACTTTCAAATTAATCCTCCCAATGCACTTTTTTAACACTTTTAGTTTAAAAGGTGAGGTACCTATTAAGGAATGATAGCCTGAGAGGTGCTTCAGAGTGATAGCAATCAGAATGTCATTTAGGTTTTTTAAGTGCAAAAAAGCTGCTGTTAAGCATAAAAACAAGCATTTGATTAACAAATTGATAGATTTACAAGGTTTTTTCAACAAAATAATTGTTCGTTTCAGTTTTATTAATATATTTGCATTTTGTTAGAGTAAAGAAACAATTAATGTAAAGTTAAACTTTAAGAGAGAATTTATGAAAAGAAAATTAATGCTGTTATTGGCCTGTCTTTTTGTTGGAATAGGCCTAGTAACTGCCCAAACTCAGACAATCACGGGTGTTGTGATTTCTGAAGAAGATGGGCAGCCAGTTATTGGAGCCTCTGTATTGGTAAAAGGTACTCAACTTGGTACTATTACCGGTGTAGATGGTGATTTTACTTTATCGAACGTACCAAGTTCTGCGAAAACGCTTCAGATTACGTATATTGGTATGCAAGCACAGGACGTTGCAATAAAACCGAATGTAAAGGTTATTATGAAGTCGGATACTGAAATGCTGGATGAAGTAATGGTCATAGCCTATGGTACCACAAAGAAAGAGTCTTTTACTGGTTCTGCGGAAGTTATCAAGTCTGAGAAGTTGAAAGAAAGACCAGTTGCAAACGTTACGAAAGCATTGGACGGTATGGTTGCCGGTGTGCAAACTACTTCAGGTTCAGGGCAGCCGGGATCAGGCTCTTCTGTAGTAGTCCGTGGTTATGGCTCTATCAATTCATCACAATCACCGTTGTATGTAGTAGATGGTGTTCCCTATGATGGTAACATTTCAGCAATCAATCCTAATGACATTGAAACGATGACAGTTCTTAAAGACGCTTCTGCTGGTGCTCTTTATGGTTCTCGTGGTGCAAATGGTGTGATTATGATTACTACCAAAAAAGGTAATTCCGGTAAGGTAAAAGTGAACTTGAAAGCAAATTGGGGTGTTTCCTCACGTGCTATTCCACGTTATGAAACGATGGACGAAGCCGGTTATTTAGAAACAATCTTCCAGTCATATAAGAATAATCAGATTATCAACGGTGGAGTTTCTCCGGAGTTGGCAGGTGTTGCTGCATTAGAGGCTATGAAAAGTGGATCCACTGCTATGCTAGGCCAGAACGAACAGTATAACCCTTTTAATTATAGTATTACAGAACTGATCGATCCTGTGACAGGAAAAGTACGTAGTGATGCCAAATTAAGATATAGTGAAGACTGGATGGATGAAGCTTTAAAAAGCAATCCTTTACGTCAAGAGTATGTTGCTTCGTTCAGTGGTGGAAGCGACAAAACCAAATATATGTTTTCTTTAGGCTATCTTGATGAAGAAGGTCTGTTAAAGACAACAAAATTCAACCGGTATAATGGACGTTTGAACATAGATTCTGAAGTTACAAACTGGTTAAAAGCCGGAATGAGCGCCAACTACTCTCGCAATGAAAGTAATACAGCTGTTGAAAATTCATCCGGTTCATCCAATGTTTGGTACAGTGCACAATTAATGGCTCCTATTTTCCCTGTTTTTGAGAAAGATGCCAATGGTGCTACTATTTATGACAATTTGGGAAATGCCGTTTTTGACTATGGTAAAAACAGACCGGCTGGTGCCAGTTCAGAGTGGAACACAATTGCTACCTTATATGATGATATGTATTCTACTCAAAGCGATAACTTGAGTGGACGTGTATATGCGGAATTAGGTGATTTGAAAAATACATTCTTGCAAGGATTGAAATTCTCTGTTAATTATGGCTTTGACTTAATCAATTCAGCCGGAGCAACTTATTATAATCCATACAACGGCAACTCTGTAGCCGTAAAAGGTACTATACAGAAAGCTACTGCACGTACATTCAGCTATACTTTCAATCAATTGTTGACATACGATAGAAAGTTCGGTGATCATCATTTTGAAGCTTTGGTTGGACATGAGTTTTATAAATACCGATATGATTATTTGTCAGCAACCAAGACGGGATTCCCATTTGGTGGACTTTATGAACTGGATGCAGCTACAACGATTACAGGAGCATCTTCTTATCAGAACAATTATGCAGTTCAATCTGTGTTATCACGTTTGAATTATGACTTTGCCGATAAGTATTACCTTTCTGCCAGTTTCCGTACCGATGGTTCTTCTCGTTTCTATAAGGATAACCGTTGGGGTAAATTCTGGTCGGTCGGTGGTAACTGGCGTATCTCTCACGAATCTTTCATGAGTGACATTACTTGGATTAATAATCTGTCATTAAAAGCCAGCTATGGTGTACAGGGTAATGATGCCATATTGAATGGTACCAAACAGAATTTTTATGCTTGGCAGTCATTTTATGATTTGGGTTATGCAAACTCGTCGATGAGCGGTGCGGCCGTAACTTCCTTGGAAAATAAAGAATTGAAATGGGAGAAAAATGCTAACCTGAATATTGGTATTGAAGCAAAATTGTTTGATCGTGTTTCTGCTACTATCGAATGGTATCAACGTAAGACGACAGATATGTTAATGTCATTCCCAATGGCAACTTCACTCGGTTTTGATGGCTACAACAAGAACGTTGGTAGTATGCGTAATACAGGTATTGACCTCACATTGGGAGTTGATATCTTTAAAGATACTCCGTTTACCTGGAACTTAACGCTCCTTGGCTCTACGATTAAGAATAAGGTTTTGCAGCTGGCAGATAAACCGGAAATCATTTCCGGATCTTATATCATTCGCGAAGGTGAGACTTTATATTCATTCTATACAGCAACTGCCGCTGGCGTTGACCCCGCAACTGGAGAACAACTGTATTGGGCATGGGATACCGATGAAAACGGAGTTAAGGGCAAAAAGTATATAACTAACGATATGGCCAAGGCTACTGCATGCAAAGAAATTCAGGGTAGCCGTATTCCCGATTTATATGGTTCCATCAATAATACATTCAAATATAAAGGATTTGATTTGAGTATCCTTTGTACATATTCTATTGGTGGTAAAGTATTGGATGGTATTTATAATACCTTATTATATGGCAATTATGTAGGACAGGCAAAGAGTAAAATGCTGGAACGTGCATGGAGAAATCCGGGGGATATCACAGACATCCCACGTATTGAAATCGGAAAGAGTTACATTGTTACTGATAACAGTTTGATTGACGCTTCCTATTTTGCTATTAAAAATATAGCTTTAGGATATTCTCTGCCTTCAAAGTGGATGAAATCTATCGGATTCGATTCTGCACGCCTGACTGCAACGGCAGACAATGTTGTATTGTTCAATCACCTGAAAGGTATGGACCCTCAATATAACTTCACTGGGGGAACGGATTTTGGTTACGTACCTGTCAGAACAATTTCATTCGGAATTGATATCACTTTCTAAACCTGATTAAATAATATAAAAGATGAAAAAAGTATTATATATATTTTCTTTAATCGGCCTTCTTGCATTCAGCTCATGTGCCGATGAATTGAATACGGAACCGACTGACAAGGTATCAGGTTCTACGATATTTGCAGATGCAAGTAGCGCAGAAACTGCTATAAATGGTGTATACCGTATGTTATATGTAGCAGGGTGGAGTTCAAACTGGGGCTCAGAAAACTGCGGACAGACAGCTATCCAATTGCTTGGAGATCTGATGGCTGAAGATCATTTAATGAAAGAGCAGGGACAAGGCTGGTTTTATGAAGATTATCGTTTGAATGTTCATGGAGACTATTCAAATAAAGCTGGACGTCCTTATTCTATTTGGAACTTCTATTATACTATCGTTAGTAATGTAAATTATATCATTGCTTCAGAAAACACAATGGGAGGTGATCCGGAACTTAAGAACAGCGTTGTAGGGCAGGCCTATGCCATGCGTGCTTTTGCTTATTACTATCTGATACAATTGTACCAACAAACGTATAAAGGACATGAAGATGCACCCGGTGTACCTTTGTATACAGGGGCAACGGTTGCCGGTTCGGAGGGAAGCCCTCGTGGAACCGTTCAGGGAGTTTATACTCAAATCAATTCTGATATAGAAAAAGCTATTGATCTGTTAGGAAGTATCAGTAATAAAGTGCAAACGCATGTATCTCATATAGATTACTATGTAGCTAATGGCATAAAAGCCCGTATCTGCCTTACTCAACATGACTATGCAGGTGCTGCGACGGCAGCTGCTGAAGCCTTAAAGAAACCTTCATTGAAAGTTGCCACTATAGCCGAATTGGGCGGGAATAATAGTGTAAAAACAGCAGATGTTTTATGGGGAATGGAAATTATAGCCGATCAGTCCAGTGGTTTTGCAAGCTTCTTCTCGCATATGGATGCTGATGCACCGGGTATGTATGCTTCTAAAGCACGCCAATGCATAAGCACAGGGTTGTATAAACTGATTTCTGATACAGATGAGCGTAAAACAGCGTGGTTCCGTGGGGCCATTCCTTCTGACGAAGAAAAGACAGCATCATCTTATACGAGTTACTGCCAAATTAAGTTTAAAATGGCAGATTACACAACCCGTACAGGTGATTACTTACTTATGAGAGCAGAAGAGATGATATTAATAAAGGCTGAAGCCGAATGTCATCAGAAAGAATATGGTGCTGCCCGTACCACAATAAAAACTTTAGGAAACGCGAGAGATAGTAAGTTTGAGGAGCGTTTAGCTGCCCGTACAGATGCAAATACTTATAATTCTGACACTAATGCTCCTTTGGAAACATTAATGGATGAGATTTTATTCCAACGTCGTGTGGAACTTTGGGGTGAAGTGGGACGTATCTTCGATATGCAGCGTTTAGGTTTGGGGTATAATCGTAATTATGAAGGCTCTAATCATACAGAGAAGGTAACGACAAAGAACACTAATGCCGCTTCTCCATTATTTATCCTTCCTCTGCCGCAGTCTGAAATAGATGGTAATGAGAATATTACCTCTGCGGATCAGAATCCTATAGTTCAATAATTTATAAACCTATATAATGAAGGAAAATATGAAACTATATACAATAAAGAAATATGCTGCTATATTGCTCTGTTTGGCAGCTTTTACCTCCTGCGATACAGATGCAGAAGGTACGAAATATGGTGTAAACGGAGTTGAAGCAGCTTTTGCATCTACTCAAATGAATGTGGAAGTAGGTGCTGAAGACAATGGTATTATCCGGGTTCCCGTGTATCGTGGAAATACAGATGCAGAGGCTTCAGTCGGCATTAGCATAGATGAAGCTACAGTAGAAGAAGGTGTATTCACCTTGAAAAGTTCCAATATAGCCTTTGCAAAAGGCGAAGCAGTGGGGTACGCAGAATTAGTTTTCGGTTCTATAGATGACTTGAGCGCTACTGGTAAATATGAGATTGTACTGACCATAGATGACAAGGATGCATTGTCACCTTCTAAATCCGGTGAAATAACTGTAACTGCCCAGAGAAAGTTGACATGGGAGGATTACGGAACCGGGATATATACTTCAGAACTTTTCGGCCAGGCATGGGAACAGCCTATATTGAAAGCTAAAGAAGGTAATATATACAAGTTGCCGGATTGTATAACAGAAGGATATCCCATGGTCTTTACATTGAGTGAAAATGGCCAAACTCTGGTTAATTGGGACTTACAAGCTACTGGATATAAACATGCTACTTATGGAATGGTGTATTTCACTCCTACCGACATGCAACGTCAAGGCAATAAGTTGCTATTCGCAATGCGTGGAGCTGTTGCTGTAGAAGGCGGGTATGGAATTCTATACAGTGGCTTTACAGAAACATTAGAATTACCGGAATAATTGTTTCCTACTACTGTTATTTGGGAAATAAGTTTGTAACAGAGTATATCTGATACAAAAGATATGAATAAGGCTACCTCATTTTTATTTTGAGGTAGCTTTTCTTTATAAATAATACTATTTAGTTTTCGCTTTTCTGTTTTTCTTGTCTCTGTTCTTTTAAATATTTTTCTCTAAAAGGTGAATGGTGACTTTTTACTGAAAAATATATACTTTAAATTATATTTGCCTCTATGCATGAACCGCTAATCAGAAGTAACTTTCAATTATTTATTATTTTGTACATTCGTGCAGTGAATTAAACGCACAGTAGTTGTTTGATAGTTCATTTATATTTTAATGAAAGCGGTATATTGCTGAATTTCAATATAATATTTTCTAAATATGGGATAATACTGGTAGAATTTAATGAATTCATGTATATATAAAATGCTTATATACAAATAATTATAAAATAGGAAATACATAATATTTAGTTCTTTAAGATATGCTAATTAGTTGATTATTAACAAAATAAGTACTACATTAGTTCTGCGAAGACTTTGCAGGTTTCGTACATTGGTATGCAGACACAAGAAGTGGCTATTAAACCTACTATGAAGGTCTTTATGAAGGTTGATTCAGAGATGCTTGACGAAGTTATAGTGGTAGCTTACGGTACTGCAAAGAAGTCTGCATTTACCGGATCTGCGAGTGTTGTAAAGGCAGATAAACTAGAAAAGCGCCAAGTATCCAACATTACCAACGCATTGTCGGGTAGTGTAGCCGGTGTACAAACTACAAGCAGCAACGGCCAACCAGGAACTTCAGCCACAGTACGTATTCGTGGTATCGGTTCTATGGCATCCAGCAGCAATCCGTTATACGTAGTAGATGGAATTCCTTTTGATGGTGATATTTCTTCTATCAATTCACAGGATATTGAAACTATGACTGTACTGAAAGATGCTGCCGCAGCTGCTTTGTATGGTGCACGTGGTGCTAACGGCGTTATTTTGGTAACCACTAAAAAAGGTAAGGATGGTAATGCGCGTGTATCTATAGATGCACGTTGGGGTAGCAATTCCCGTCAAGTAGGTAAATACGATGTGATGGAAAACCCTGATACGTACATGGAGACTCTCTACAAGGCTCATTACAATGCTGCTTATTACAAATTGGGACGTACTCCAGAAGCAGCGCACACCTATGCTAACGCACAGTTGTTCCCTGCAATTGGTTACCAAATATATACGTTGCCTCAAGGTGAAGGTCTTATCGGTATGGATGGTAAAATCAATCCAAATGCGAAGTTGGGCTATAGTGACGGACAATATTACTATACTCCGGATGATTGGACAGATGGAACGATCTCCAGTCAAATGCGTCAAGAGTATAACTTGAGCGTATCAGGTGGTACAGACCGTTTGAACTACTATTTCTCTGCCGGTTACCTGGAAGATAACGGTGTTATCGAAAATTCAGGTTTCAATCGTATTTCTACGCGTTTGAATGTAGACTACCAAGCAAAAAAGTGGCTGAAATTCGGCACCAGCTTAGGATATACTAACTCTAAGAGCAAATATCCGGGCGACCAAACAGCTACTGCTTCTTCAGGAAACGCTTTCTTACTGGCAAATAATATTGCTCCAGTTTATCCGATGTATGTACGTAACGCTGATGGTTCACTAGCTTACGACAAGAATTCAGGTAACAAGATTTATGATTATGGTGATGGTAGCAGTACAAACAGCACGCGTAACTTTATGTCCATGTCAAACCCCAAGGGTGACTTGCTTTATAATAAAGAAGAATACCTGATGGATATCCTTAACGGTAAATGGTTCATCGAGTTGTCCCCAATTGAAGGACTGAAACTAACAGGTTCATTAGGTGCCTATATTGATAATACACGTTATAATGTTTTGGGTAACAAGTATTATGGACAGTCTGCAAGTTACGGTGGTACTGCACAACAAGAACACATACGTACATCCGCCTTCAACCAGCAATACCTGGCTACCTATAAGAAAAGCTTCGGCATGAACAATTTCGATGTTCTGTTAGGTTATGAGAGCTATGACTACCGCTATGAATATAGTTATGCAACCGGGCAGAATCTTTATAAGGATTATGATTTCACGGTAAACAACACTATCGATAACAAACGTGGTGGTGGTGCTCGTGACGAATATTCTACCAGAGGTATTATCAGTCGAATCAATTACGACTTTGATGAAAAATACTTTGCCAGTGCTTCTTACCGTCGCGACGCTTCTTCTCGTTTCCATCCTGACAAACGTTGGGGTAACTTCTGGTCGGCCAGTGTCGCATGGGTTATCAGTAAAGAAGCATTTTTGGAAAATACAGAATGGATTGATATGTTGAAGCTAAAGGCTTCGTTTGGTCAGCAAGGTAACGATGCATTGCTGAGAAACGGTTATGCAAACTACTATCCGTATCTGGATCAATACTCCATGACCGGTGCTAATGGTATATTCTCGGATGGTACACTTTATTATAAAGGTAATCCAGATATCACTTGGGAAAAAAGTAACTCCTTCAATATAGGTACTGACTTCACACTGCTCAACCATAAATTAGAAGGTACAATAGAATATTTCAACCGTAAGACTAGCGACATGCTTTATAATAAGCCGGTAGCAAACTCCAACGGTTACAGTTCTATTCCAATGAACATTGGTTCGATGACTAACTCGGGTGTAGAAATTGAATTGAATTATACTCCGATTGATATCAATAATTTGAAGTGGAACATTTTTGGGAATGCCACTTTCCTGAAAAATAAAGTAAATAAGCTGCATCCTGATTTGAATGGTGAATTAATCAGTGGTTCACGTATTTATCGCGAAGGCGAATCTATGTACCAACTTTATCTAGTGAAATATGCAGGTGTTGACCCCACTACCGGACAATCTTTGTTCTGGGCGAAAGATGATGAAGGAAACGCCTATACAACAGCAGACTATGCTGTCGCTTCTAATTGCAAAGAAGCTACCGGTGATTTGCTTCCGACCGTCTATGGTGGTTTTGGTACTAGCTTGGATTTCTATGGTTTTGATTTTTCTATCCAGTTCTCTTATCAGCTGGGTGGTAAACTGTGGGATTATACTTATCAAGACTTGATGCATGGTGGCAGCAACAGTAATGCCGGTTACAACTGGCATAAGGACATTGCTAAAGCTTGGACGGCAGAGAACCCGAATACAGATGTTCCTCGTTTGTGTGCAACCGAAAACTATGATGCAGGTTCAAGCTCCGACCGCTGGATTGTTTCTTCCAACTACTTGTCTATTAACAATATTACTTTAGGTTATACATTACCGAAAAGAATCGTACGCAACTTGGGAATAGAATCACTTAGAGTTTATGGTGCTGCCGACAATGTTGCATTGTTTGCTGCACGTAAAGGATTAGATCCACGTCAAGGTTATGTATCATCTACCACCTCTACGTATGGTGCATTACGCAGTATTTCGGCAGGAGTGAAATTAACGTTCTAAACTATACTAACTATAAAGCAGAATAACAATGAAAGATATAAAATTTAAAATATTCGCATCGGCACTTGCAAGTGTATTGCTTGTGGGGTGTAATGATTTGGATACCGAACCACTGGGTGCTGTTGTTACAAGCGACCAGAAAGAAGAAGTTGTTAAAAACGACCCAGAAATGGTATCGGCAAGTGTAACGGGTATCACTGCGATGTTCAGTGTATATGGCAATGCCATCCCCACTTCTTTTGGACACGACGACTTCGGTTATGGTTCAATTATGCTGAACTTGGACAGCCGCGGCACGGATATGGTTGGTTTAGATATAAACTATAACTGGTTTACCCGTTCCATGACTTTTGAGGATCTTTTCTTTAACTATCGCCCGACAAACATATTATGGCGTACGATGTACAACCAGATCTATACTGCTAATGGAGTAGTGAGTACCATCGACCCAGCTACGGAAGATAGCTCTCTAAAGTACTACCTAGCACAAGCTTTGTCTATACGTGCATTCGATTATTTCGTATTGGCTCAGATGTATCAGCATACTTATAAAGGGAATGAAAGCAAGCCTTGTGTTCCTCTGATTACAAACGAAAATGCCAATGAGGCTGCTGCTAATGGTTGCGCCCGGTCTACCGTGCAAGAAGTTTACGATCAGATCATGAGTGACCTGAACAAAGCTGTATCTTTATTAGAAGCTACTGACAAGACCCGCGGTACCGATAAGCGCTATATCAGCAAGGAAGTGGCTTATGGTTTACGTGCACGTGTCAATCTGACCATGCAAAATTGGACTGCGGCAGCTGAAGACGCTCAAAAAGCCATCAACGGTAGCGGTACACCTTATAGCCGCGAAGAAGCAGGTGCTCCGGGCTTTACAGAAAGCAGTGACCACTCTTGGATGTGGGCCATTGTAATCGCTGAAACAGACCGTGTAGTAACTTCCGGTATTGTGAATTTCCCTTCACATATGGGATCACTGAATTATGGATACGCTTCAGTAGGAGCATGGCGTATGATCAACAAGAAGTTGTATAATGAGATTCCTGATACAGACGTTCGTAAAGGATGGTGGCTCGATGCCAATAAGCACTCTGACAATTTGAATGCAACACAAGTAGCCCAAGCTACGAAATATGGTTGCCCCGCTTATACCCAAATGAAATACGGTCCTTATAAAGGAGTAATGGCTCAAAGCACTAACGCAAGCGACATTCCTCTGATGCGTGTGGAAGAAATGTATTTGATTTTAGCAGAAGCACAAGCTATGGGGGGAAATCCTTCAACCGGCGCAGCTACTTTACAAAAGTTTGTAAATGACTATCGTGACCCTGCCTATGTTTGTACCGCTTCCAGTGCAACAGCTGTACAGGATGCAGTATGGCAGCAACGCCGTATTGAACTTTGGGGTGAGGGCCTTTCTTATTTTGATATTCTGCGACTGAACAAAGGTATCGACCGTCGTGGAGCCGGATTCCCTGCCGCTTATGTATTTAACGTGCCGGCTGGTGATAACACCTTGATCTACCGTATCCCTGAAAGTGAAGAACAAGGTAACTCATTGATCTCGGCATCAGACAATAATCCGGTAACATCAATTCCGTCTCCGGTTACAGACAACTAATGAACATAGGTAACAAACTGAAAAAATAGCATTATATGAATTTCAATAAATCAATTCTATCCATAGCGCTGTCGGTAGCGGCTGTCATGTTTGTCGGCTGTAGTACCGATGGTTATTGGGACAAAGCCCCGATAGACAGCGAAGTGAAATATACGTTCGACCAGAGCGAACAAACCTATAGCGTAGCAGGTACTGAAACGTTGACTGAAATCAAAGTTTCTCTGACACGCAATACCAATGTAGGTGCATCGACCATTGCCGTAGATGCAAAATTTAACGATCCTGCATTGAGCGGACCGGCTGAGGTAACATTTGCAGATGGTAGTAATACCGCCATTTATACGATTGCAGTAGGTGACATTCAAGTAGGCGTTTCTTATAAAGCGACTCTTTCCATAGCAAAGGATAATACCTCTGTATCAGGCAATTCTACCACAACAATTAATTTAAGCAAATTGTACAATTGGGTAGCAGCCGGTAGCGCTCAGTTCTATACTTCATGGTCAGGAACCATCGACGATAACGGTTTGGTAGGTGACGGTGTAAAAGTGGATATAGAAAAGGCAGAAGGTGGTAATGGTTTGTACCGACTGGTAAGTCCCTACTATTATTCAGAAACAGCAGCCGGTGCAACAGGAGTGACTTTGGAAAAGGGACACCACATACAGTTCACCGTTAATGCCGCTAATGGAGCACCTGTCGGATTCCCAACTACGGTTCAGAAAATGGGTGAAGCGAGTGCAGACGATGGCAACTATTACTTTGCCTACACACCGGGTAAGAACAACTGTGCATTCGAAAACGATGGTAACCTCTATATAATCAATGCCTTGGTAGGTTATGATGAAGGTGGAAGCAGCGTTAGTCTGGGTTGGTATCAGACCGTAGCATTTATCTGGAATGTAAATTATCCATGGTGATAATCATACGATAACTGAACATTTTAAATACCTCCGAATGTCCAACCTGACATTTGGGGGTATTTTTATATCAATCCTTCTTTCAAAATATCCACCAATATCGGCTTTGCCCCACTCACAAAACACTCCACAGCAATTACCATCAGAATAAGTCCCATCAGGCGCATCATCACATTATTTCCCGTTTCCCCTAAAACTTTTACCAGTCGCGTAGAGGCACGCAAGATGAAAAATGTAATCAAGTAGATAAAGGCGATCATACCAATCAGTACACCTTTCATTTGGATAGTATGGGCATCCTGCATCAACACAATAGCGTTTGCTATGGCACCGGGACCGCAAAGCATCGGAATCCCTAAAGGGGTGACGGAGATGTCATCGGCATAAGTTTTAATCTCTTCATCTTTCAATTTCATTTGTGTATAACGCGCCTGCAACATATCAAAACCGATTTTAAAAATGATGACACCACCGGCTATACGAAAACCATTTGTGGAGATCCCAAAGAACTTGAACAGGAACTGACCTGCAAAGGTAAAGACCATAATCGTGATGAAAGCCACTAATGTAGCACGAGACACTACAGACTGTCGCTCCTTATCCGTCATTCCATGGGTCATGGTCAGAAAGACGGGCATAGTCCCGAGAGGATTTGTCAACGTAAAGAAAGAAGTGAAACAAAGCAAAGCGAAAGGTAAAATAGTATCCATAGCTGCAAATTATGTGTTTACGCTGACAAAATTACAACTAATCCCTCAATGTCACAACAATTGGAGCAACTCTTTCAAATCTGTAATCTGATAAGTAGGCTTAAATGGAAACTCGGTACGTCCCGTTACATTATAGAACACCTGGTGCATGCCTACTCCCTGAGCACCCGTTATATCATTTTCCCAGCTGTCACCCACCATCAACGATTCACGCAGCTCAGACTGGGTAGCCGACATGGCAAAATGGAAAATCTCGGGCCATGGCTTCAAGACACCAATATCATCTGATAGAACTACTTTCTTGAAGTAATGGTCAATTCCAGCAGAACGCATTTTGTGGCATTGCAGTTCCTGAAATCCATTGGAGAGTATATAAAGATTATATTTAGGTGCCAAATATTCCAGCACTTCCTGCGCATGGGGCATCAATCTGCTTTTTGTAGGAATAACCGCAAAGAAGTCATCAGAAAAAGCTTTCGCTAAAGCCGCATCCCCCTCTCCTACTGCCTCCAGCGGATAGAGAAAACGTTGACGATTCAATTCTTCCTTTGTCACTTTTCCATCTGCATATTCTGCCCACAATTCGATATTACGCTTCTCATAGAGTTCATAGAAATGTTCAAAAGACCGAAAATAGCGATCATATTCATATTTGCGATACATTTCCTCAAATGTATCACGGGCATTAAAAGAAAAGGCCCAGAGAGTATCGTCCAGGTCGAAAAAAATATTCTTGTACTGCATATAAAAAGAAAATGGCAGGGATAACCCTTCCCTGCCATTCTTATAATTTAATTAAGTTATTTTACTTGGATAACCAGGTATCTGGATACGCTCCAGAAATCTTTCGGATTCGAAATCTTCAGAACGAGCTGATCTTTATCATCTTTCTCCAAAGCATAAGAACCTGCCGGATGAGTGGTCAAGACATCTGCACTCTTGGAATACAACTTAATTTCTTTCGTTGTACGAATATCAACCTGAGTAAAGTAATCCTTATTGATATCACTATCCTTAAGCACTTGCTTTTTCTGGAAGAGACCGGTATTTGTCAGAATATTCTGATCCTTCAGTTCTTTCTTTGTTCCGAAAACAAACCAAGCAGTGTTCAGTGCCTTATCCTGCTCAGCTACGGTTTTAGCTTTTGCTTCATTTTCGGCAGTAAGCACTTCTTTGTCAGTTGACAGGCCGGTCACAGCTGCATCCAGTTCCTGAATACGAATATTCTTGGAGGCAAGTTCAGCCTGCAATTCCTCGATACGCTGGGTTTTGGCTACCAATTCCTGGGTCAGAGATTCTACAGCTTTCTTCAACTGGGTAGAGTTATTCTTGCTACTTTTCAGCATAGCTTCCAGTTTAGCGATCTGCTCTTTGTTTTCCTGCATTTGTTTCTGGATAAATTCAATATCAGTGGCTATTTGCTGCTTAGCTGATAAAGAACCTTCTGAAACCGCACCACGCTGCAAGTCTACGCGGCTCTCGGCGGCATTGATTTGGCGGAAGCCTTCAGAGATATCATTGAAAGTGCCCATCATTTCATCCAGTTCAGCATTACGCTGAGTAAGTTCCATCAAAAGAGAATCATTTTCAGCTTTCAGTTGGTCTTTACTTCCACCTGACAAGCCATCGCACGATGCCATAACGGCCGCACATACAATTAAAACTGCTAACTTTTTCATACGCTTTTGTTTTACGTTGGTTAATGAAGTTATTTAATCGTCTATTCCTGCTACTACTATTACTATTTCTCCACGCGGGTCATTGGCTGTGAAATGCTCAATCAATTCAGTCAGAGTGCCACGCACCGTTTCTTCGTGTATCTTCGAGATTTCCCGGGATACAGATGCCTGACGTTCCGCACCGAAATGCTCTGCAAACTGAGTCAGCGCTTTCACCAGACGGTGGGGAGACTCATAAAACACCATGGTACGACGTTCCTCTGCCAATATCTTCAGACGTGTCATGCGTCCTTTTTTCTGCGGAAGAAAACCTTCGAAACAGAATTTTTCATTTGGCAAGCCCGAAGTAACCAAAGCCGGCACAAGAGCTGTAGCCCCCGGCAAACATTGTACCTCAATACCGTTGCGAACACACTCACGCACTACCAGAAAGCCCGGATCAGAGATTCCCGGTGTACCTGCATCCGATATTAACGCAACAGTTTCACCTGCCTTTATTCTATTAACAACACTTTCCACCATTTTATGTTCATTAAACTTATGATGGGATTGCATTGCGTTCTTTATTTCAAAATGCTTCAGTAAGATTCCGGAAGTGCGCGTATCTTCGGCAAGAATCAAATCCGCCTCTTTCAGAATACGAATAGCCCGGAATGTCATATCTTCCAAATTTCCTACCGGAGTAGGCACTACATAAAGTTTTCCCATATCCGTAATTGCTTTAGCTGAAGTATTTCTTAAGAAGTTCTATAAAATCAACCACCGTTTCATTCTCTTCATCAGGATTAACGGTAGAAGAAAAGAGTTCCAATGCCTTTTCTAATGAAGGAGCAGCGCCCAACTGTCGTATCACTTCATTCATGCGGGCAGTATCACCGCCAAAAATCTCACGGGCAAAGCGGAATGAGTCATTCAGACTGATAGCATGCCGCAGATCAGTGGCCAGTTTTATCCGCTCTGCTAAAATAGGCGATGCAGAAGATATTATTGCGGACGGTTCAGACTCGGGTTTGGACGTGGACTCAGGCTTGGGAGATACAATCTCTACCGGCTTGGTGATTTCAACAACGACCGGTTCTTCTACAGGAGTCGTTTTAACCGGTTCAGGAGCAGCGGCCGGTTCGGGAATAACCACTGGAACGACAGGAGCTTCAGGAATGGCAACTACCTCTACGGGAGTTTCGTCCAGCAGTTTCTGCAAAGCATCCAGTCGTGCACGCATCTGCTGTATATTCCGTTTAGCTACTACCTTCAATGTAGGGTTGGCGTCTGTTGCAAGAACTTGCATTAAATATTTCAGTTCCTGAATATCCAGTTCTATGTCGTCCAATAATGTCTGCATTTCCTTTCGCATCACAAATGTTAATGCCGCAAATGTAGAAATAAATAATGAAAAAATATCGGAAAGCCATTAAAAGTGTTATTTTTGCGGCTAAAATAAACATTTTAAAACAATGGTATTATTCTCGGAAGACCATATACAGGAAACCAATCGTAGAGGAAGAATCGAAGTTATATGCGGCTCAATGTTCTCCGGTAAGACAGAAGAACTGATCCGCCGTCTGAAACGCGCTAAATTCGCCAAACAGCGCGTAGAAATATTCAAGCCTGCCATTGATACGCGCTATTCGGAAGAAGAGGTTGTATCTCACGATAGCCATTCCATTGCTTCTACGCCGATTGATTCATCGGCAAGTATCCTGCTGTTCACCTCAGAAATCGATGTAGTAGGTATCGACGAAGCGCAATTCTTTGATAATGGTCTGATTGATGTGTGTAATGAGCTTGCCAATAATGGCATACGTGTTATTGTAGCAGGTCTGGATATGGACTTCCGCGGTCTTCCCTTCGGTCCTATGCCGGGACTTTGCGCCATTGCCGATGAAGTATCCAAAGTCCACGCTATTTGTGTGAAGTGCGGACAATTAGCCTCCTTCTCACATCGCACTGTCAAGAATGACAAACAAGTCCTTCTGGGAGAAACGGCCGAATACGAACCCCTCTGCCGGGAATGCTATCTGCGGGCAATAAAGGGAGATCGGACTGCCGCCGGTGGATAAACTATAAATAAAAAGCAAAAGCCTTATGGAGCGTAAGAAAATAACATTCGACAGTTTTATCCGTGCTGTCATTCTCGGTGCTATCATCATTGGGGTATTAATGCTCCTGAAGCGATTGAGCGGCGTATTGCTTCCGTTCTTCCTTGCCTGGCTTATTGCTTATCTGATATATCCGTTGGTAAGTTTCTTCCAGCATAAGCTACGGCTAAAAAACAGAATAATATCTATCTTTTGTGCCTTGTTTACTCTCAGCGTTATAGGAAGCGTTGCATTCTATCTGCTTGTGCCGCCCATGATTCAGGAATTCCTGCGGGTAAAGGATTTATTGATAGAGTACTTCAGCACCACTCATACAGCAAGTAATGTCCCCACTACCCTCTCCGAATTTATCCGGCAGAATATCGACCTTCACATCTTAGAGCAAATGTTCAGCCAGGAGAATATATTGGATGCCCTTAAAGTAACCGTCCCTAAGCTATGGTCGCTAATATCGGAGTCTATCAATCTCTTATTCGGGTTCTTCACCGTTTTCCTTATCCTATTATATATAGTGTTTATTTTGCTTGATTACGAAAGTATTTCCGAAGGCTGGGCACACCTGATGCCAAAGAAATACCGTAAAACTGTAACCGGCATACTGAATGATGTAAAAGACGGCATGAACAGATATTTCCGCGGACAGGCATTAGTAGCTTTGTGCGTAGGCATTCTATTCAGTATCGGTTTTCTGATTATTGATTTCCCGCTGGCCATTGGTTTGGGATTATTCATTGGTGCACTGAATATGGTGCCTTACCTACAAATCATCGGCTTTGTCCCCACCATCATGCTTGCCATTCTGAAAGCTGCGGATACCGGTGATAATTTCTGGATCATCATAGCTTCGGCTGCTGCTGTATTTATAGTAGTACAAATCATACAAGATGGCTATCTCGTTCCCCGTATCATGGGAAAAATTACCGGCCTGAATCCGGCTATTATTCTGCTCTCCCTATCCATTTGGGGATCGTTAATGGGAATGCTGGGTATGATTATAGCTTTGCCGCTTACCACTCTGATGCTCTCCTATTATCAACGATACATCATTAATCAAGAAAATATTTATAAGGCAGAAACCACTGAAGATCAACCAGTAGAGGGTATAGAAGAAAAATAATGCAAACTTTTTTCCTCATATTCCTTGCAAATTAAATAAAAGTGCCTATCTTTGCACCCGCTTAACAGCAATAAAGGTTTGATTCGCTAGCTCAGCAGGTAGAGCACAACACTTTTAATGTTGGGGTCTTGGGTTCGAGCCCCAAGCGGATCACTAGAATCAAATTAAAGTCCTGATTTTCAGGGCTTTTTCTTTTACCCCATCTCTTTACTCCCCCATCTTACTCCCCATTAAAAGAGCTTTGAATTTATACTACTTTAACTCATCAATTAGTTTACTAGCACCAAAAATCGCATTTTTAACCCGATATAGAGATAAAAAGGGAGCATAATATAGCACTCTCCTTCTTCCTACAATGCCATCCTCAATAAAAGATACCCTAAAAAACAGATGCCAAGTTTTATGCTATTCATGGCAATCCGTCAGAATCTGAACTTCGAACAATGAGGAACACAGAACAGGAGAAAGCCGAGTCAATGAAACGCTATATTCGTGAAGTATTCATTCTTGAATATGCTAAGAACTTCAAAAAAAGGATATTCAAAGCAAGTATAAAGTTTTACGGCAAGATTCATTTTGATCGTAGACGTTCCGATAACGAACTGAATATGTACTATCATTTGATAGTGAGCCGGAAAGACCAGACTAAAAAAACTATCCCCGCTTACTAATAAAGTATGGAATAATCAAAGGTAGTTTTGACTATGTAATTGGGGTTTAGCAGGTGGAACAAGGCTTTGATAAACTGTTTGTTTACGATCACTATTAAACCGAACGTTTGATTATAACAATATGATGAAGAACGGCTCATCAGAGCAGCTTAAACTACAGGAACTGAATATTCAGTCTGTGAAAGAAAAAGAGAAGCTAATTAAAAGAATTCGTTTTCAACTAATCTTGAAAGACTGGGAACAAGTAGTCAGATTTTCAACACAGATGTTCTTATTGTACCCAACTAGAATGCAGTGATTTTGTTAATTCATACTTAAGTCGAGAAAGTAATCAAACATTCGGTTTATGCTTATCATCGGAAATAATCTTTTCGTCTTATTCAACCAACAGTGATATGCAAATGTAAAATCCTAAAAAGAAAAAGAGTCGCAAGTTCTAACTCCACCAGATTAAACAATGAACTAAATATAAAATTATCACGAAGAGTTATCCCTTTTTATATTTTTTTCTCTCAAAATGCTACAACTAATACTTTTATGTCTATATTTGTAATACTACTATCAGATATTTACTATTTGTTAAATATTAAAATGTAATTTATGAAAAGACAAGCTGTAGAATCATCAAATTTAGCCTCAATTGGTTATGATTCAGAAAATGAGATTCTAGAAATCGAGTTTAACCATGGTGGAGTATATCAATATTTTGATGTACCTCAAAACGTATATGATGAACTAATAAATGCAGACTCACACGGAAAGTATTTTGCTGCATACATTAGAAATAGTTATGATTATAAAAAACTATAGCTATGGAACAATATGCAAATAGAAACGGAAACTCTCCTATACCCTATTATCAGATAGAAAATTACAAAATTGTTGTATGGTTTAAAGGAGGGAGAAGCTTTTTTTTCAGTTACCGAAAAGTAGGAAGAAAGCATGTTGATGTAATGAAGTCGTTAGTGCTCAACGGTGCGGAATTAAGTGCATATATCACAAAAAAATGTAAGATTTGATTATGATTAGTAAGATTGAATTTATACATGATTTTGGGATTTATAAAGATTTCAACTGGGCTGCTATATCCAATTTAGAAATATTCAAAGAGAAAAATATAATTTACGGTTGGAATTATTCTGGGAAGACTACGTTTTCTCGGATTTTTAGTTCTCTAAGAGATAAAAACATTTATAGTGATTTTTCAACCGGAGATTTTAAAGTAGTAACAACCTCTAATGATAGTTTTACTAAGGCTAATCTTGCTTCCTTTCCTTATGAACTGCTAGTTTTTAATTCTGATTACATAAAAGAAAATCTAAAATTAGACTATGAGGGTGACATTAAAGCCATTTTTTTTGAAGTGGGTGAAGATGCCAAAATTGCAAAGACAATTGAACTGCTAGAAAAAGAGATATTAGAAATAGAAGGTAATGATTCCACGGTTGGAAAAAAGAATAAATACCAAAAAGTTATTGAAGAATATGAGATATTTGAAAGTTCTCTGTTCACAATAGAAGCAAAAAAAATTAAAGATGAGCATTTTATTAGTCTAATTAACTTCAATAAATCGAATTTACGTTTAATTAAAGATTACATAATAAATAATATAGAAGCTCAAATAATAAAAGATAAAAATGAACTTTCAAAAGTAAGTAAATTAATAAAAGTTGAAAGTCCAAAGCCAGAACTCAATAGTGTAATTTTCAATATTAACTATCAAAACCTAAAAAAAATGGTTGATGAAATTCTGGTATTAACGCCAGTAAAATCGGATGTTATTGCAATACTTGATAAAAGAAAAGATGCATATAATTGGGTTCAAAACGGTTTAAAAATACAACGAGGAGAAAAGAAATGTTTTTTTTGTGATAATATCATTACTGATGAAAGAATAGAACAATTAAATCGTTATTTTGAAAGTAAAGCATCGATATTGAAAGAAAAATGTGATGAAATTAAGATGCAAATAAACGAAGAAATTGAATATATTAAACAAATTCAATTTCCAAATAGTCATAATGATTTCAATGAAGGGTTTCAAGATGAATATCTAGTTGTAAAAAAAGAAACAAACAACATATTAGAAGAGTATATTAAACATCTCCAATTGCTAATAAAGAAAATTGAATTAAAATCAAATAAGAATATATATTCTTCATTGAGTGTGATTGAAAGTTTTAAAATAGACAATATAAAAAAGTGTATTAAGCAAATAAATGAGTTAATAGAAAACAATAACAAGTTTTCTGCAAATTTCTTTTCCATCGTAAACATGGAGAGAGATAGATATAAGAATCATTTAGTTGCAAGCTTCCTAAAAGAATCTCAATATATTGCAAAGGAAAAGAAAGCTCAAAAAGCTTATGCAGAATTAGGCAAACTGAATGATCAGGTTAAAGAATATCAAAAAGAGATTAGACGTTTAAACGCATCAAAAGAAAGTTATTCAGAAGGTTGTGTTCAGTTTGAAGCTTTTATTCAAAGTTTTCTAGGAAGAGACGATATTACAATTAAGCTCAATGAAGGCACAAATAAATTCAATTTACTAAGAGGAAATGAATTAGCAAAGAATCTTAGTGAAGGTGAAAAAATGGCGATATCATTTTCTCATTTTTTAGTAACCATAAAATCCATACAAGATAAAAATAAATTTTCTGATTATATTGTATTTATAGATGACCCTATTTCAAGTTTAGATGGTAACCATATTTTTCAAATAAACTCTCTATTAAAAGATACTCTTTTTGAAAATATATTAGATCCCAACAACCCTAAACAAAAGATGTGGAAATTAAAATGTAAGCAATTATTTATATCTACGCATAATTTTGACTTTTTTAATTTACTAAAAGAACTTCCAAAAAAGGGATTTAAAAAAGATTCTAGATATTTCATTTCTAGAAGTTCAACTGGATCTATAATCGAAAAGTTACCTGATGTATATAATGATTATCAATCTGAATATCATTATTTGTTCTGTGAAATAATGACGTTCTATAAGGAAACGAATAAAGCAGCTTATCCAAAACTTTTATTAATGCCCAATATATTAAGGCGATTTCTCGAAATGTACACATTGACACAATATCCTATAAAAGGAGAATTGGATGAACGTGCTGACGAAATTTTTGGGAAAAGATTATCTAAAAGAATATGCAAACCCTTTCATTTTTTTAGTCATTTTAATAATATTGATAGGATAACAAAGCAAAGTGAATTTATTGCCGATATTGGAAATGCATGTGAAGAATTAATAAACTTCTTTGAAGAAAAAAATGATAAGCATTATCAAGCATTGAAACAATTTTTTTAATAAAAGTATAATGTCTACTATAAAAATAAACAAACAACTAAATCGCGTTGAAGTAAAGGAATTTGAAATAGACAACTCTATCGTATTTAATTATTTTGATAATTTACCAATAAGTGAACGTGATGATAAATTATTACGCGCTATTTATATTGGGGTATTAGCACTAATGGAAGATAGGATTTCAAGCTTCCTTTCCAAAACATCTAATGAGTTAGGGACTGAGCTTGAAAGTCTTAAAATGATATTTGAGATGAAAAAAGAACTCTTTTATAAATCCACTATTAAAGGAATTCTTGCAGAAGATGACATTGCTGATTTTTTAAATAATTATTTTCAAGAAAAACGGATAAAAGATAAAGCAATACTAACAGGGAATATATCTGGAAACATTCTAAGAAATAAGACCGGAGACATTGTTTGCGAAGTTAATGGAAACTCAGAACTCAAAATTGTTGTAGAATGTAAATTTGATAAGAGTATTCGTCTTGGCGATATTGAATCAAAAGATATTTTTACGAGAAAAGTAGATACAGCATGGAGTCAATTAATAGAAGCTAAAGCAAACCGTGATGCAAAGGTTAGTATTATAGTTTTTGATATATCTTTAGTTGACAATTCTATTTTAAAAAACTATGAAAATGTTGGATACATTCCAGAAATTGGTTTTGTAGCAATAGTAAACTCACAAAAAGGAGACTATTCAAACCTTGCTATTGCATATATGTTAGCTAGAGATATAGCCATTAATGCGAAAGAAATTGAATTAGATAAAAAGTTATTATCTATTCTTGTAAATCGAATAATAAAAGATATAAACGAGATATTATTGATAAAATCTCTCGTGATAAACAATATAGAGAATAATAAAAATATTTTAAAGCAATTGGAAAAATCTTTATTATTAATGGAATTCAATCAAGAATATATGAAGAAATTTTTGAAAGATGGTACATTGACAAAAAAAGATTTATTAGATTTTTATACAGGGGAGGATATAAAAGACAAATATAAACATATTGAAAAAACAATAGATGAATTGAGCAATATTTAAACAGATTATATAGATGTAAAAAGAACTACCATAAAAATGCGTGAAAACAGTGATTCAAATTGTGGTATATGCTTGACATGGAAGATGTAAAATATTAAATGTCAACATAGTAACGTATGTAGAAGAATTGTAAGCATTCGGTGAACTCCGTCTTTAACCAATCTCAGTATTTTGCAAGTTTTTCTATCTCTCTTGACAGAACTGGCAAAACATTCAGAGACGATTTAGAGTTTTTGAGAGTTCTTTGATTTCCAGTTGTGAGGTAAAAGTTTCGCGAGATCTTTGCTGTAGTCCTCGTCGTAATGATGTATATTCTCCAGTACATGCACCAGCCACTCTCTGAAGTTTACTTCGCTGGCTTTACAGCATCCCATCAGGGAATAGATCACAGCAGCATTTTCTGCCGCATCATCATTTCCACAGAATAAATAATTCTTTCTTCCCAAGGTCAAAGGACGTATACTGTTTTCCGCCAGATTATTGTCAATCCGATACCTACCATCCAGATGGTACCTGGTCAATCGGTGGTAAATCTCGTATGTGTATTTGATTGCTTTGCCCATTCTGCCTTTAGGAAGTACTTTGGGGTACTCATTCACCAGCCACTTTTCAAAAGCGACCATGATTGGATAAGATAATCGGCAGCGCAGGTCTGAACGCTCTTCAAAAGAGAGATTTTCTTCATCAGCCCGTCTTTCCACATCATAAAGCATATCTATTTGCGCCAAGGCGTACTCCGCCCTGGATTTATCTTCTTTTAAAGCTTCCTCAAACTTCCGCCTGGCATGTGCCCAACATCCTAGAGGTAGAATCCCTTTCTTGTCCTCATACATCTTGTAGACTTCATACCCGTCTGTCTGCAAGGCACCTTGAAAATCTTTCAACAATGGAATCACTACCTTTTGAGCCCTCGAACCGTGATCATAGTGGAAGAATACCAGATTCTCCATCACCGCCCTGACCATCCAGATGTAGCCTTTCACGGCTTTATGTTTTTCTTCCTTTACTATAGGCAGTGTGAATTCATCCACTTGTATATAGTTGCTCGATAAAACAATCTCTCTCAACCGGTAATATAAAGGCCTGAGCAAATCGGTTGTCTCAGAGAACCAGTCATTGATTGTGGCAGGCGCAAGAGTGACGCCTAATTGCTTGAACATCTGTATCTGTCGATAGAAAGGAAGGTAATTAACGTACTTGTTAACCATTAGCTCTGCCAACAGGGAAGCACTCGCATAACTTTTTGCTAAAGGCAAGACAGGAAGTGCGGGTGTGACAATTATTGACTTCATCTGAACGGACTTATTGCGTGCAATATACTTGTGATGGATGATTCTGCGAACAAAAAACTCTTCAGGCTTATGCTCCAATACTTCTGTGATCTCCGGTTCCAGTTCAATCCATTCCTCAATATTGATATTCTCCGGATAGATATGTTCTTCTATCCGGGGGATATTCTCAGGTATGGGTTTACGCACGGGCTTGCTTTTCTCTTTTACGGCAGTCCGGTTTTTGTAACGGGTGATTTCTTCTTCCGCCAAACGGGCTTCTTCTTTTTCCTCAGACAAGAGTTCCAAACCGTCAAAATCCAATCTGCGCTGCTGAGGATCCTCTTTGATGAAACGCTCACTGGACTTGCCCCACATACGACGTTGAAGATAGGCAACCTGATGTTCCAGAGAGACAATCTTTTGTTGTTGATGGTTGATAGTCTCTTCATAAGAAGATTTCAGCGATTCTACATCCGTCTTATCTTCCAACTTGCTTTTGAACCGACTATTCTCTTGGAATAGCCGGTCACGCTCGGCAAGGAGTGCTTGTATGAATGAGTCTTTATCGTTGTTTAATTCTTCCATTATGGCTATCAACTATGATGTAAAGAGAACCATTATCAGGGAGTTATACAACTTTCTTATCATCTTTTCTATCCACTTTTTCGATGTGGATTCCATCTTTTTCTACGAGTACAATTACTCGTGTCGATACCTTGTACCATCAACATTACATCCTGCCAAGTGGTTTTGTATGTATGGGTTTGTTCATCAAAAACAGATAGTTTGAACTGTCCCTCTTCCAGACGCAAATGGTAAATGACCAGGCCGCCACATTCCATATGCAGGATTTTCACGCTACTACAAGTACGTCCGATGAAAATAAATACATCTCCGTTACGCACGTCTTGCCCCATCAGGTCTTTGACAACACCGCTCAAGGTATAAAAGCTTTTGCGCATATCGGTGGGATAAGGATACAGATAATAACGCATGGAGTCATTCAGGTTAAACATGGCATCAACAGGTTAATTGGATTAAGGTCTTCAGTAGGTCTGTGCTTACTGTACCTCGGACACGTAAGGTGGTTCCACAAGGATAAAGAATTTCATATTCAGCAGAAGGCACAACCGAATGAGGACCGCCGACATTGGGTGCACAAGGCAAAACGGAGTCTGCCGAGTGGGAGACCAAGACAATGGGGACAAAATTTTGAGCGGGTAACCTCGACTCACGCAACTTTTTTTGCCAATAATAGAATTTGGCCTCGTTGATTACTTCATTGGCACAAAAATCACTAACTTTTAAACCGCTACTCTCGTAACGGGAATAGACTAACTCAAATGATTTTAGATTCCACATAACTTTTTGCGACAAAGGTAGCACCGAAGGAAACAAGCTGAAAGACGGGGTTCACCGAATGCTTACTCTTAATTGGACAAAACAATATTGGAAAATCATCTTTTCTAAGAGCATATGAGTTCTTTATTGACCCGAAACAAATAGCAAAGACTGATGATTTTAATAACTATGATTATTCAACCCCAATAGTTATTGAAGGCATATTTGAATTGGATGAAGAAGATTCTGATGATCCTGACCTCAAAGAGAAGAAAGAACCTAATTGGATTGAGAAATGGGTTGATGAAAATGGTTTTGTAAAGGTTAGAAAAACACGGAGTAAACCTGATAGTACATTTGCAAAAGAAACATATTCTCCATATGATGCAAGTTGGATTGAAAATGGATTTGGTGGATTACACACAAAATTGACTAAATATACCCCAACTCCAATTGCTATCAACGCAATGGAAGATCAAGCATCGTTGGAAGAAAAAGTTAATAGACTCATTCAAGATGATTTTATCAAAAAAGTAAGGTCAGAATATCCAGAAGAGTTTAAAAATTTAATAGATGGAGTAAGAAAATTGCAGGAGCGTATTACTGGTTCTGAAGCAGTCGAAAAATTGAATTTAGAACTCAATAAAATTTTCAAGAGGTTTTTGCGGAACTTACTCTAAAAATTTAACCTTCAAAAGAAGAAAATATAAGCGAAGATGATGAAATCAATCAAAATTACTTTTATTCAAAAAAAACACTCCTATAGAGCTTATAAGTTAATCTTATTTTGTAAATTTGTAAAAGTGACAGTAAACTAAGGTAAATATAAAAAATCTACGACTATGTGGCAAGATAATATTTCAAAGAAAGATATGCTTGGATTCGATTTACATGCTCGAATCATAATTGCCCTTTTACAAGAGCAAAAAATGTTACCACTAACTTTGGGCGTTTTTGGAGACTGGGGAAGTGGAAAATCCAGTATTCTTGAAAAAATATATGAAGAATTAAAAACAAAGTCTTTCCAGGATAAAGGAATTTTTACAATTCAGTTTAACGGATGGACTTTTGAAGGCTATGATGACGCAAAAGCCGCCTTAATGGAAGCAATAGTAAAAAAGATAGAAGACGAATTTAAAACTATTGAGGAAGTAAAATCTGTTGCTAAAAGACTATACAAGTCAATAAACTGGATGCGTGTAGCAAAGGTAACAGTTCCTATAGCTACTGCCTATTTTACTGGTGGAGCTTCTATCATTCCTCAGATAATATCTAATTTAAAAGAATTTAAAGATGCTCCTCAAAAAATAATAGACTTACTCTGTAGTGATAAAGCTGAGGATAAAATAAAGGAATTTATAAAAGAGAACCCAGACACACCTAGTCAAGAAAGTCAATCTATACGCGAATTCAGAAAAGATATGACAGAATTATTAGCTAAATCAAATATAAAAGAATTAGTTGTTATAATTGATGATTTAGATCGCTGTCTTCCAGAAAGAATTATAGATAATTTAGAAGCTATAAAATTATTCTTAAACGTTGATAATACAGCATTCATAATAGGAGCCGATCCTAGAATAGTAGAAAGTGCAATAACACATCGATACAAAGATAAGTTTCCACTAAACCCTAGTATGTCAGATGGAGAAGATGCTATGGATAAAAAAATTGTTAGAGATTATTTAGAAAAACTGATACAGGTTCCTTACAATCTTCCTAAATTATCTGATACAGAAGTAAACACTTATATTACTTTACTTTTCTGCGAGAATGCATTTTCGCATGAAGAATTTGAATCAGTTTACCTTGATTTTTTGAATTTTAAAGAAAAAAAGAGATACTCTGCTTATGATATTAAAATAATCAAAAGTCGATTAGGTGAGGAAATTATAAAAAAGTTAGATGATGATTGTTTGCTAATCTGCCAATTATCAGGTTTAATTGCAACTTGTTTAAAAGGAAATCCAAGACAAATAAAGCGTTTTCTAAACATGTATATGTTAAGAAAAAAAATTAAAGATGCTGCACAAATGAAAGATATAAATGAAACTGTGCTAGCTAAACTAATGATATTGGAATATAAATCTCCATCACTATTTGGAGAAATATATCAGGACTTAAACCCCAAAACTGGTAAATCTTCAAAAATCAAGAAATATGAAAAAGCAGAAACTAAAGAATTGCCGCAAAATTGGAAGGACGAATCTACAATACAATGGTTACAGTCAAGTCCCAAATTAGCAGAATTTAATTTATTGGATTATTTTTGGTTATCAAGAGATAAACTAAGCTCTTTATCTTCCTTGTATATGACTGATCCTGAAATTAGAAGTTTGTTTATTGAACTATCAGCTCCAGAACTTCCAGAACCTGTCATAAAAAAGATAGTGGATGAAAAACTCAGAATTTTAGATAAAGAGAAACAACTTTCCTTTTACACACTTCTGTCGAATAAGATAATAGAAGATCCTAGTAAAAGAGGGTTGTATCATTTATTTGAATATACAATAGATCTTGAAACCTGTAAATCATCCTATCAAACAACAATATCAACATGTGGATCAAAAGTTCCACCTGCAGCAAAAAAAGCATATGAACGTCTTTTAAATCCTAAAAAATAATGGGAACATCAACTAGTTACAAAGGCTTGAAAGGAACTCCCGGGTGGAGAGAATTAAGTACTACTGTTACATCTTCGTGTGGAAGCAGTAAAGATAATGCAGCTCAAAGAGCTTTCTGTAAACATGCGAGCTTTGTCAGAGAGAATAGAAGGGGAAATCATGGAGGGGGAAGTGGAGTAGGACATGCAGGAACTAAAGCCGCCAAGAAACTACAATCTACATTTTCTTCAATTCGCCAAACAGGGCTAAGTCAATCATTAGCCTCATGGGGAATGCTTCTGAACGAACATTCTCAACCCAAAGATGTCATTAACTTTCTACTTGAACATGTATGTGGTAGTGCTTCTTCTTTAGACGAAGTTGCTGCAAAACAAGCTGAAAAAATGTTATTAGAAGAAATTTGTCTTGATGCAGAGTCAATCCAAGATCTACAAGACAAGTTTCAAGAAACACTTCAACAGTATTCAGACATTCAGTTGCTTGTAAGATATTTCACATATTATCTCTTCACGCATTTAAGTCAAAGGTTTTATGAAAGTTTGGTGAGAAAAAAGGGAAAAGACAATGCAGGAAGACTATTTCAAGATATAAAAGATTATATTAAAGAATGTGTCATAGATGTTGCTGCTCAACATGATTTACAAAAAGTTAATTGGAATAATGCTGAGGGGCTTGATATAGAAGAACGTATATTTAATGAAACTTTAAATGCATTTGCAGATTATGAGAATTAATATAGAAAACATTGAATCATACAATGGTAAAATCCAATTTCGACTTTCAGCAATAAATGAAAATCGTTCTTTTAATGGTCTTTTAACAATTGCATTGAAAGATTTATATGCATACGCAGGTACTGTTGAAGGAGAAGCATTCGATTTGCTCTTACTCGCATCAACAGTTTACGGAATCGACATACTAGTAAAAAGAGAATATACTGCTTCTGATAAATGGAGTAGAGATTTAGAGTTTACGTTTCCTGTAGCAGACCCAGATAAATGGGAAAATGTACATGATAAAGTAAATCAACTATTACATTTTCTAACAGCGGACTATTGGAATATTGATTTTGTAAAACGAGAGCAAGAACTTAATATACCGATCTATGAAATAAAAAATATATCCGTAGATTCTTATAAAAAAGTATGCTTATTTTCTGGTGGTATGGATTCTTTGATTGGAGCTATTGATTTGCTACATGATAATAAAGATAAAATTTTATTTATATCTCATTATGACAGTATTTTTAAAGGAGCAAAAGCTGACCAAGACAAAATTATTCCTATTTTAAAAGAAAATTTTCCTAAATCATTTGATCATATACAGACCCGAATAGATATTAAAGGAAGTTCTAGAGAAACTACATTAAGAAGTCGTTCTTTTATGTTTTTAAGTCAGGCTATATATGCAGCTAGTAATCTCGCCCCTGATATAGAAATTATACTACCAGAAAATGGAACAATAGCACTAAACCATCCTTTAACAGCATCTAGATACAGCACTTGTAGTACTCGTACGGCTCATCCTTATGTCATAAAAGAATTGAATGAGATAGCTAAAATATTAGGTTTACCTAATAATATAATGAATCCATATGAGTTTAAAACAAAAGGTGAGATGGTAGAAGAGTGCGTAGATAGAGAATTATTTAAAATAACATCTCCTTTATCCTGTTCATGCGCAAAAAGGGGGACAAGAAAGGATATTCGTGAAAATCCTCATGCTATTAACTGTGGAATATGTATGCCTTGTATATATCGAAGAGCCGCTCTACATAAAATAGGGCTAGATACTGAAGATATAGGTACAAATGCTTTAAATCCAAATGACTTAATAAGGGATTTAATGCATATACCTGATATGCCTGCATTCTTGGACTTTTTAGCACATGATCTTTCAAAAAAAGAAATAGAAGCTAATTTGCTTTGTAATGGTTCACTTCCTTTGAATAAACTTTCAAATTATGCAGATGTTGTAGTTAGAGTAAGAAAAGAGCTAAAACAATGGATTGAAGATAAGGGAAATGAAGAAATAAAATATAGAATTCATATATGATTATTGATACCCATTGCCATTTTGATATGATGAAATCCCCTGAATCATATATTCAAGAAATAGAGAATAAAGGGGACATAGTTATTGGTATGACTAATATGCCAAGTCATTTTAAGATGGGAGTTCCTTTTGTTAAAAAATACAAGCATGTTAGACTTGCTTTAGGATTACACCCTTTATTAGCAAGTGAACAAGATAATGAGTTAGAGCTTTTTAAGCGACTATTACCACAAACATCATATATAGGAGAAGTTGGGCTTGACTTTTCTAGAGATGGTTATTCAATAAAAGAAAAACAGATTAAAAATTTTGAATTTGTTCTTCAATGTATAGTTAATAAAAATAAGTTGCTCAGTATCCATTCCAAAAGAGCAGAAGAGACTGTTTTAGAATTATTGAAAAGATATCATATCTCAAATGTAATATTTCATTGGTACAGTGGAAATCTATCTACGCTAAACAAAATATTAGAATGTAATTATTACTTTTCCTTAAATGAAGCTATGATCGAAAGTAATAATGGTAAAAAGCTAATATCATATATGCCATTGAATAGAATCTTAACAGAAACAGACGCTCCATTCAATAAAAAATGTAATATTAATAACGTAATTGCCTATTTGGCAAAAGAACACAATCTAAGTATAATGGAAATTGAAAGTACAATTAAAACAAACTTCTATTCATTAATCAATAATGTACAATGAAATAAAATCATTATCTTTGCCCTCGGTATTCTCCATGAGCAAACTACCGCAAAAGCACATAACAAATCAGTGGGATAATTCATGGGATATACTTGAAGAAAAAAAATAAAGTTTTAAATATCAGCGTGGTAACTCTGCAAGGAGAATCCCAGGCGAAGTATAAGAAATTAAGTAGTCATCTGATGTAGATGGCTACTTTTTTTGTTTATAGACATTAGGTGAAGACATTTATGCTCGTTTCATGACAAGTAGCCATATTTCCTGTTCTTACTTTTGATGTTTATCTCCTTTTTCACCCAAAACAAATGATGGTAAGTGAGGTTTGGAAGGGAATAATTATTAATTAAAAGAACAGTGTGATGAAAATGAAGACATTAAAGGAGGGGATTGTGATCCATGCGGATGGTTTAGGGAAGTTGTTTAAGTTCTCGGCAGAGCATACTTGCAGGAGTATGCTGCATAGCTTGGAAGAGTTTGCTAATATGGAGTTAGTTACTTTTAAAGAATTGACGGCAGGATTCTTTCTCGGCTTTGAACACTATTTGTGGGCTTCTGGATGTTCACGTAATACTTCAGCGTGCTATTTCCGAGCGTTGCGGGCTATTTGTCGAGAAGCAGAAAAGGAGAAAGAGCTGAAAGACGCTAAGCGGCTCTTTTGTGAAGTGTTTATGGGATATGAAGAGACGAGGAAAAGGGCATTAAGTCTTGAACAGCTTCGTATGGTGGCGGATGCTGATTTGGAGGATACACCAAGTTTAGGGATGGCACGGGATCTGTTTATTCTTTCTTATTATTTAAGGGGGATTCCTTTTATTGATTTGGTTTACCTACGGAAGACGGATATTCAGGATAATGTGCTTTGCTATCGCCGTAGCAAGACGGGAAGGGTATTGACGATTACACTTGAACCGTGGATGTGGGAAATTATCGAGAGGTATTTATGTGATGATTCGGGTTCACCCTATTTATTAAGGATTATACGCCAACCGGGAAGTATACCTGAGGAGAGGAAACAATATGAGAGTGCCTTGCGACTTTATAATAAACATTTGTATCGGTTATCTGAACGATTGGGATTGGGAGTGAGACTGACTTCATACGTAGCGCGGCATACGTGGGCGACTCTGGCATATAATGAAGATATACCGGTAGCCAAAATCAGTGCAGGGTTGAGCCATGCTTCGGAAGAAATTACGCATACTTATTTGAGGTCGTTCTCTGATGAACAACTGGCGGTGGTGAATTTGCAAATGGCAGCGTTGGTTAATCCGATGGCAGCAGAGAAATGGAAATGGAAAGGGAAAGAGAAAGAAAGGGGAAAAGGAAATAGGAATGATAAAGAGAGGAAAAGCATTCAGAATGAGCTTCATATTTCTGTTCCGATTCCCGGTAGGAAACGGAACGATTCCGGCGGTAAAGGAACAATTTCCAATTGAAATAAACAAGGAAAGCAGGAAATACTTATCGAAGTTTCCCAGTTTTCTGTAAAAAATCAGTTAAATTACAACACCAGACGCGACAAAAACATCTCTCTTATCCTGAAAGTTAGATTTTGTCTCAAAAAGTCATGTCAATAAATATTATATTCCTGTAATAATATGGTATATCAGTGGAAAAGCTCTTTGTATTGATTAAAAAGCTTTCACTTTTTTTGTTTGAATACATAATTCCCCTACCCATATCTCAATACAGGGGAATCTCATTACTAAATCTAAGAATAGAGGGAAGGAAGAGCTAAGAATTGTCTGCCTTTTTAAAATGGAAGATGATTTTTATCTGTCCAATCTATGGTTGCAATAGCGCCCGTTCCGTTTCCTACCGGGAATCGGAACATTCCAAACAAAACAGACAATAATCTACATAAAAAGCAAGCGCTATGTTAACACTCAGAACAAAACTCGCCCTGGCGGTACTGCACGACATACAGTATAAGGATTACCAGTTAAGTACTTCACTTAATCCTTCGCCTTCCGAAATCGCGTACCTGCTGCAAAAGCTATCAAAAGGACGCCTAATAGCACTGATAGAAAATCGACCGGATAACCAGTCTGATAACCGCCCGGAATCCTACCGCCTTGCCTGTGCATATCATCAAATCAACCTCCTTTCCATTCTTGAAGCATTGGGAGAAGGCGTTTACTTCAACCGCCCCAGTGACGAAAAATTCTATTCCTGTTATGGGACGACAGCCCGCAAACTGGGCATTGTCAATCAGATGACACGCCTTTATCTGATGGAAATTTCCATAGCCGAACTTCCCGTGAACGAATGCCTTATCGAGAACTCCATACCCCATATTTAAACTGTGCAATAAATCCGAATTGCCATGAAACGACTTTATTTGCTGTTCCTGCTGCTCAGTCTGATGAGTACCGTTGCCTTTGCCCAACGCGTGGCATTGCGCACCGACCTGCTATTGTGGGGAACTACCACACCTAATGCAGGAGTGGAAACCAGCATCAGCCGTCATTTCACAATGGCACTGAACGGGGCTTATAACGCCTGGAAGTTCGGCAATGATATGAAACTGAATCTCTACCTGATACAACCGGAATTACGCTACTGGCCTTGCCGTAAGTTCGAGGGACACTTCCTGGGAGTGCACGGACATTACGCTTACTACAATGTAGGACAGATCCCTTTTTTTTCGGGTATGGAAGACATTATTTACCGGGGCGACCTGTACGGCGGAGGCATCACTTACGGTTACCATTGGGTGCTGGGCGACCGCTTCTCGATAGAAGCCGTAATTGGTGGCGGATATGCCCGCATGGAATATGATAAATACCGGTGCGCGGGCTGCGGCGAGCGCATGGGACATTATAAAAGGAATTATTTCGGGCCTACACGGGCCGGTGTGTCACTCATTTATTTCATACGATGAAAGTTATGGTAATCCTCTGTTGCATACTATGGTTCTGCACCTCTTGCACGTTCGATTTTGACGAACCGGGAGTGTGTCCCTACAATGTACGGCTGAATTACCGCTATGCCGGCAGGCCCGACGCCGGACAACTCTCCATGTATGTGGACAACATCCACCAGTTCCTTTTCGATGCGGACGGAGTGTTGAAAGACATCCGGTTACTGAAAGGTGACAGTCTGGAGTATTGGCAGGGAGAGTTAGCTCCCGGACGATATACCCTCGTGGCATGGGGAAACTGGGGATATGAAAGCGATGTAGTACCCGCACCCCAACCCGACGTGACGCAAATCCGTGAACTGGCAATGACTTCGGCTACGGGAACACCCACAGGGACATCCACAAGCGAATATCGTTCAAACACCGAAAGGCTATACTATGGATATAGCACGTTTGAGATTCCCGCTACGGGAAATTCAGTGAACCGAACCATCTACCTGACCCACTGTCACGCCGTCCTCCGGATTACCGTACATTGGGAAGACGGATATTATCCGGCGAAAGGAACAGGAGGCTATACATTCCGCCTGCGGGGCGTGCCTTGCGAATACGGCTTTCCGGCAGGTTACGACATACCGCTGACCGGTGGTGACGGAGCTTTCACATTTCCCTCCATAGGCAGCCCGGTAATATGGCATCAGGCCAAGGCGGCGATGAACTATAACGATGAACTGACGGGAGAATTGGTAACGTATCGCCTGACATCAGGATCACATCCGTTGCTGAGCATCTACCGGGGTAATGAACGGATTATGAAGGAGATTGACTTGCAACTGTTCTTTCGTAAACTGCCTGTCAATCTGGATGAAAACACGGAACAGGAGTTTGACCTGCTGGTAACCATCGGGCAGAAGATTGTGGTAACACAGCTCAGTTCGTCGGACTGGGCGGAAGGCGGAGGACTGGGATGAAAAACAATTAAAAATTAATAATTAAAAATTAAAGAGGCTGGATGAAAAGGATGAAGAAAATAATAGGATGTCTGGTTGGGGTACTGCTGACTGCGGAAGCATGGGCGGGCGGAACTTTAACACTCGGTTCGCATGTCTTTACGCAGGGAGACAGTCTTCACATAGAACTGCTACTCAATCTGAGTGATGCAAAAGCGGGGAATGCGGAGGCTTATCTGTTCACTCCCGTGCTGCGTGGCGCAGGGCGTCTGCAAGAGCTACCCGCTGTGGTAGTGAGCGGACGTCGCCGTGCCCGTGCCGACCACAGACAGCAGGCGCTTCAACCGTCTCCCAGCTATTTGCCTCCTTACCGTACGCTTTATACCCGAAACCGGAAAGACAGCATTATTTATAAGGTATCCGTTGCCTATAGCCCATGGATGGAACACGCTTCATTGGTGTTGATGCGCGAACGGCGGGATTGCTGCCGGATGAAGATGCTCGGAGTAGAGCCGGTGATAACCGATCTTGCCCTGACAAGCCCTTTCCATGTTCCGCAGGGACAGATATCAGTTTCACAGGTACAAATGGCCGTTTCACAAGGACAGGCTGTAAATCTGCCGGAGCAGACGGCAATCCCGCAGGCAGTTACAGAAAGACATGAAAATGCCGCCAACCGGCAAGAAACCCAAAGTAGGTCGGACTGTATGCCCTGTGCCGAATGTACAGCCATGGTGACTTACCTCACTCCTGATATGGAAACTCAGAAACACCGTTCGGAAAGCGCCACCTTATATATAGACTACCCTACCGGAGTTTATGACGTCCGCCGCGAATTCCACAACAACCGACCCGAATTAGAGAAACTGGACAGGCTGATGCGCCCACTTACCAAGGGGAATCTGGCAAATATTTCGAGTATCTCCATCTGCGGTTACGCTTCGCCCGACGGGATATATAAGGATAATGAAATACTGGCTTCCAACCGCGCACGCTGCTTCAAGGAGTATATGCGTGCCACGTATGCACCCGGGCGCGATCTTTATAAAGTTTCTTCCGTACCCGAAGACTGGGATGGATTGGTGGAACTTCTGCAACGCCGCCCCATGAATCACGGTGACGAAGTATTGTCTCTCATTGCCCGAACCGGCATTTTTGAAGGACGCGAAAAACAATTGATGGATATGCACGGAGGAACCGTATATCGGGAACTTCTGAAAAACTATTTTCCGCAGTTGAGACGTATCCGTATCACGGTAGGTTATGAGGCCCGCGCTTTCAATATCGAAGAGGCGGCAAGTCTGATATATACCCATCCCCGCCTGCTATCATTGCAGGAGATGTACCGGGTAGCCGCATTCTATCGCCCCGGCACGGAGCAATACCGTGAAATTTATGAGATAGCCGCCTACCACTTTCCGGACGACGTGCTGGCCAATATCAATGCGGCTTCGGCGGTAATCATGGCAGGCGATCCGGTTAGCGCACGGCAATATCTGAGCAAGGTGGCCGATGACCCGCGTGCATGGAATGATTTCGGTGTGCTGGCCTATCTGGAAGGTGACCGGAAGAAAGCGGAAGAATGGTTTCGCAAGGCACTGGAAGTAGAACCGGAAAAGGCGAGGAAGAACCTGAAGAAAATGAAGAATGAAAAATAAAGAACGAAAAACAGAAAACATAATAGAGAATAAAAAGAACGAGGAATGGAAATAAGTAATAACCGCATAAAAGTAACAAGCATGAAAACATTCGCTAAATTCTTTCTGCACTTTTCATTGGTGATACTGTCCTGCCTGACGGCTGGTTGCACCTCCGAAGTGGAAACAATAGGCGGCACTCCCGAAATACCGGAGAACCCGCAGGCCAATGACCCTAACCGCCGTTCGGTGGTAATCTCTCTACAAAACAAGCTGATCCTTGTAAACGGTACACCCGAAAGCCGGACTATCACCCGCGACGGTATAGCTGAGGAGGACGAAAACCGCATTGAAAGTTTCGATATTTATGCTTTCGGCAGTGACAAGGAGGAAGGGCCTTACACCTTTCAGGAACGTTTCGCCTACCGTTCGGATGCCGGAACCCTGCCCACAGGAGCTTCCCCTATCGATCTGAAAGCGGACGAGGCCGCAGGGAAAATAAATGTGGTGTTCTACCCCCGCAAGGGTTTATTCACCAAGTTTTATTGCGTAGCCAATCAAACCGAAATGAATGATGCCGCAGGAAATACATACACGAATTATACCCCGTTACAGCAAAGTTCACAACCACAGTCCAGCGTACCCGGAGACATGGTAACAAGCCCCGGAACGCCTACCGAAAGCGATTTCGTTAAATTGAATACCCCGCTCTTAAATCCCACCGGCTTTAATGCTGATATCCTGCTTGCCCCGCTGCCCATGTCCGGTGCCAACAGTCAGCCCACCGACTTGCGCGAATACAGTATGGGAACTTACGTGCGACTGAATGTTTCACTTACTCGCGCCGTGGCACGCTTCGATATAGTAAACGATGCTACGAAGTCTCATTTTACTATTACGGATATCAGTATGGGAAACGGAAGACAGGGTGTAACACTGTTCCCCATTCGTCCGACAGGAGATGTTCCTGCCACAAACGGTCAATTGATTATGTACCCCTACCGCCTTTTCGGCGGACTGAATGCTAATGCGGGAACTACCACCAAGGCTTTCTATTGCTACCCATGTAAAGCTATAGATGCAGGATTTTTGATTTTGAAAGGACTGTATACCATGAACCTGACGGATGAAAAGAAAGAGGTATCTTATCGCATCCCTTTCGAACGTGTGACCGACGGTAACGGTACGCGCATCGAGATAAACCACAACCACCGCTATACGGTGCGGATAACAGAAGCTGACCCTTTTGAACTGACAGCCAATATCCGTCTGGTGGATTGGGAAACGGGTGACTATATAGATGATTACGAGCCCGACAACGGATTGGAGACAATCGCGGTAGCTGATTTGTTGCCTGTGGGTGAAACCACTTATAACATCAGCACCAATATTGTGACACTGGCGCTCAAAGTTGGAAGTAGCTTTACTGTTTCCACTGGATCCAATGCCGGGGTAGCAACAAAACTGACTTATAACGGCAACAGCCCTGCTGACGGCTGGTTGAAACTGGAAGAAATCCCTGTCACTACAACACGAACAGGAGCCACGCAACAAGTAAAGTACAAAATTTCTTTCAATGAAAGTTACACAGGCAATAGTTATCCTCGCGGTATCCTGCGTCTGACGGATAATGCAGGAGGCGGTGAAGAAGTGATATTAATAGATACAACCTTTGGAATTCCTATTGTGGAATCCACAGGTGGAACAATGAATCCCGACGGAGTAAATAAATGGGATGCGGCAGATAATACACACTCTATCTGGTACAGGTGGCCGGCGCTAATGTATCCACAGGTGCAATAACAATCACTTCCATAGGCGGTAGTAAAATTGTGCTTCCTGCAAATTCCGATATTACCGTTAGTCCTACTTCAAGTATAAATACTACGCAAGAATATACTTTCCGATGGGAAGGTACAGATACTACCGACCTGACTGAAAAAGAAATCACCGTAGCCTTGAAAAATGGTTCGGACGAAACAAAATCCGAGAATATCAAAGTAAAATTACTACCTAATCGACTCGATAACTTACAAATAACAAATCAAAGCGCAGGAATCAGTCTTTCATCTATAACAGCTACCACAGCCACGCTTACTATGCCTATCATCAAGGACAAGCAATTCACCCTAACGATGGATAATTATAGTAAACCTACCATAAGCAAGTGCCCGTCATGGCTGGAGAACATTACCCCAGCGTCTACACGTAGCACACCGGAAAGTAAAACAGTAAGTTTCACTTTTAAACTGATAGAGGACGCAGCAAGTTTCGATGATACGCAAATCGTATTCACAAACGCTTCCGGAGGAACAGGAATAACAGTGAATATTGCGAGAGAATTCCAAGCACCCACAATTGAGGTAGTCAGTACAGACCCTTCCGCTAATTCATATATATCAAGTAGTAAATCACTGAACTTGTATCAGTTGAAATCGTCTTATTATTCTACAGCAACGTTGAAAATATACTCTTTGGGAGGAAGTGTATTACAATTACCCGGAGGAGTAGAAGCTGACCTTGCGGAATCTAATACGAAAGAGCATAATTATGTAATAAAGTACCAAACAAGCAGTTTCTCACTTAGTGATGCGAACGGTGGAACACTCTATGTAAAAAACTTATCGGATGATACAAAAAAAGAAGCAATTGCGGTTACTTTTAAATCATCATTGCCCACGTTTACAGCAAACAAATCCGGAATAACCTTCACACGGGCAGCAACAGACGTAGACATGAAATTATCTACAACAGATACAAACCTTTGGGGAATAACTAATTTTACGGTGACATTTAAAGGAGGTACAACTTATAGTTATGATGAAAGCTCAACAGATTCACGTGCAAAAGACTATCAGACCGTAAACCAGGAAAGTAAAACGTCGGGAACCACTACCACTTTCAAATTTACATTTAAGGGTAATGTCATTATCAATGAAACTGCAAAAAATCTATACTATTTTAAGTTTAAAGCAGATGATGTCAGATTTCCCGACTACCAAATTGATGAATGGACAGGTTCACCTGTTGTGTACGGAGTGACAACTTATGCACTGAATAATTACTGGATTTATTCACGGCATACAGAAGAAACGTGGAGCACCGTCAATAGTTCTGTACCTTCAGGATGGAGTTTCGTAACGATGGATCAATACAGAATTTTCTCCGGTAGATCTCAAACTAATTATGATGACATTGCTTCTTACAGCATTAATTTTAGTTCTCTTCAAAAACAAGTTTTTAATAATGGACGACATTGGTCAAAGGACGGATACGGTGATGCATCAGCACGGACCCTTGACGTTAATTACGGCTTTACAAAATCAAGCTACGGCTATCCCCGTAAGACAGAGAAGCATTATTTTTTCTATTGCAGACCTTTTTAAAAAACATTCAAGAGGATTTGTAATCCGCTTGCCTCTAATATTAGGATTTAGAATCCTTCGTTCTTTGACATGTTGGAATGATTTTTATAATACACAAAAGTGTCTCTATAAATAGAATATACATTTTGATAAAAACGTAAAAACCTGTTCTTCGGGATGCTGAGAATAGAAATTATGATTATCTTTGTAAAGCCTTCATCAAAACAATAAGATTATTGATAAAATAAAGGAGGTTGAATTATGAAACGCAATTTTAACAAAGTATTCTCTTCTTTAAAGAAGATAGCAAAAACTAATTTACCTGCCGGAGCACAAGTTCTGTTGTATGGTTCGAGAGCTCGCGGAGATGCTGATGAAACATCTGACTGGGATGTGCTTATCATATTAGATAAGGATAAACTGGAGAAATCAGACTATGACAACGTTTCATTCCCTTTCACCGCTTTAGGATGGGACCTGAACGAACGCATCAATCCTGTACTATATACTCTTAAGGAGTGGGCAGCCAGTAGCTTTACACCATTCTATAAAAACGTAAATGAGGAAGGAGTAGCACTATTATGAAACTATCGGATGAAGAAAGAAAAAGTCTAGTCATTTTCCAGATGGAAAAAGCCCGTACCACTTTGAAACAAGCGGAAGGTAATGTCACTCTCTGTTTTTGGGAAGTGGTAGCTAATCGTCTTTATTATGCTTGTTTTCATGCCGTTTCTGCACTTCTTATAGAGTATGGATATGCATTCAAAAGCCATGAAGGATTAGTCAATCTATTTGGGATGCATTTTGTTAGAACCAACTTAGTAGACATAGAACTGGGACGTTTTCTATCCCAATTACAGTCTATGCGCGAAAAAGGTGATTATAATTGTATTTATAATGTTACTGAAGAGGATATATCTCCAATGATTGAACCTGCAAAAAAATTAATAGCAGTTGCTGATCAATTGATAACATCGCACACTAACGCCTAATTTTTAAGCGTTACCCCATATTATAAAATCATTCTAACATGTCAAACGAGCTTTCGCTTTTTGACATGTTGGAATGATTTTTTGTGCAACTCCCTCCCGGCTTTTCTTCAAGAAACTCATTCCTCATGCCATAATTATTTGAATTATTAACAACGGCAAGACTCTGGTTTTACCGATAGTATTCATTATAAATATTTATAAATTATGGCAAACGAAATCAAGTATCAAATCAACGGCCAACTGGCGGACAACACCGTGACCGTAGACAACAAAGAGGACATGATCCTCGTCCCCGTATCCATCGGCAGTGCGGACGAAAACCGCATCATTGCCGAACTGAAAGCGGAGGACTCCGGTCTGCGTGAAGAAACCATCCGCCACGTCTTCGACCTGCAAAAACGGGTCATCAAACGCATGCTGATGACCGGTATGAGTGTGAACACGGGATTGTATTACGCCTCAGTCGCTTTCCGCGGCGTCATAGAAAACTCCACCTGGAATCCGGCAAAGAACTCCATCGTGGTGAACTTCAACGTAGGCGCCGACCTGCGGGAAGCCATCAAGGCAACCACAGTGGGCATCATCGGCGAGAAAGGCAGTGCCATGTACATCGGCGGCGTACAGGATGCCTCCACCCGTGCACAGGATGCTTCAGCCACGGCAGGACGCGCTTTCACCCTCACAGGCGGCAAGCTGAAAGTGGTGGGAACCGACCCGTCAGTGGGTATCACCCTGAAAAGCAGTTCAGGAAAGGAAACCAAAGTAGCCGAAGACCTTTGGGTGACAAACGATCCCTCGAAACTGACGTTCATCATCCCTGCCGATCTGGCGGACGGGACGTATGAACTCAAAGTAACCACACAATTCGGCAGCAATAGCAAGACCATGCTGAAAGTGCCGCGCAGCGTGATGAAAACCATCTATATAGGCAAAGCACCCGATGGAGGCGGTCTCGGTCCTGATGGAGGTCTGGAAGAGGACCCGTTAGGATAGTCCGGCGGCAGCCGTACTGCTACGGCAGGCGTAGGTGGGCACCTACGGATGGCATAGACGACCGTCTACAACCGACGTAGCTGACCGTCTACGCCACCCGTAGCAGTACCCCCCCCGGGAAATGCCTCACAATAAGATTATTAACTTTCAAAAACAGTATAGACAAATGATGAAAACGAAAAACATGCTTTGGATGTCGGCTCTGCTGGCCCTGCTTGCAGGATGCAGCCAGGGGGAGCTTGGCACCGACGATACTCCGGGAAAAGGAGTAGGCAAAGAGATCCGTCTCGTATTTAGTGGCGGAGGAGAGTCGCAGGAATACACCCGCGCCATCGCTTCCGAAAGTGAGAACCAGATAGACAACCTGGACATCTATGTATTTGCAGCCACCGCCGACGGCGGAGACTACCAGTATCTGGAAACGTGGAAAGCCGCCGCACAGGACGACACCGCAGCGAAAACCTTCAAACTGAGCGGTGCCGGAACCGCCCGCAAGGCCTCCATCTTCCCGACGGAACTGAAGGGCATCCCCAACCTGAAACTGTATTGCGTGACCAACAGCACCACGCTCTACAAAGCCGACGGAGACCCGATAGACCCTCTGGTAGCGGTGAAAACCAACGCCGCCACCGGAGCCATAGAAAACGCCGGCACGAAAGCCACTGACTTTGAGAAGTACTGTACCGCCAAACTGGAGCCGGCAGGCACCGCCCTGGGCACTCCATTAGTAATGACCGGAAGCGGCACAACGAAGATACTGGGCAATATCGCCACGGTGAACATCGAACTGAAACGCCGCGTGAGCCGCTTCGACATCGACAATGAATCCGCCAAGACGGGACTGATCATTGAAAGTGTCGCGCTGGGAAACGGACGCAACCAGGCTACCGTGATGCCGGGGACGCTGACCACACTGGATGATGCCGGTCGTACTGCCAGTCTCATTAAGTACCCCGTAACCGAAGGCAGCTATCTGATGCTGCCCAAAGCCAATCAGGGAGTGACGGAGAGCGCGCTCTACACCTATCCTTTGAAAGACACGGACGAGGCGTTCCTCATCATCAAAGGCAAATACCAGAACCCGATGCAGAAAGACCCTGTACCCGTGGAATACCATCTCGACATACAGCGTGCTCCCGATACCGGCGGAGCGACTGCATTCATAGACGTAGTGGCCAACACCCGTTACACCCTGCACATCAAGGAAGTGATGGAAGCCACCATCACCGCCTTCTTTGAAATTGTGGACTGGACCAGCGGCGGCGGAGTCATCGTCAAGCCCGATAATGCCGCGCCCGTAGTGACCGCCCTGAATGTGGAAGGAACCGATACGGACGTCGCCACCAAAGAAATCAGCGTGACGGCCGACGGTACGGAGAAAATCATCACACTGACCGCTACGGCCAGCGGCAAGGTACAGCCGAAGTTCAGCACCACAACGGGATGGGACATTGATTGGCTGAAACATGACGATGCCAGTTACAAGTCGGAAGTTGTGGACGGAGTGACCACCACTACCATGACTTTCAAATACACGCTGACTGCCGCCACTCCTTATGTTCCCGTCACACTGACCCTGGCCAATGAATCGGCTTCACAGGATGAATCGGTTTATACTACGCTGACCATTGTGCCACCCGCCACGGCACCGGTACTGGATTTTGCCACACCGGATGCGGCTACGGGGAACTTCAACTTATACGATCAGGCGAATGGTAAACTCACGATGTACAAAACGAGCAAGAGCAGCATCACACTCGGGGCAAGCTGTCCGTTCGGAACGAAATTAGTATTGAATAATCAGCTTCCCTGGCTGGAAGTTTCGAAGAGCAAATCAGGCCCTGTGCCAAGCACGACGGGTACTCCCGCCACGGATGTTGCTGTTTCTACTCCGGTGGAAGAGTACTATACGCTTATGCTGAAAGACGTGACGGCAACCAGCGATGTAAACAGCAAGTTCGAGATTGTCAATCTGGGAGATGCAACTCAGACACTGGAATTGACGGTGGAATTGCTCGATCCTGCCATTACAACGATTGAACTGACGGGGACAACAGGCGGAGCCGCTTACAATAACTATAAGATTACTGATGTGCCCCGCACTGACGGAAGCACCGTTGAGGTGAAAATTACTTCTCCGCAAGGCGTGACGGCAAGCACGCTGTCGTCCTGGTTCACCATTGCCGAGACCACCGCCTTTGCAAGAACCGCTCCGACGGATGCTACCGGTAGCCAGACGTTCACTCTGACCGTGAAGGATGCCGTAACCGACTTCACAGCCGCGCCGATTGTGCTGAAAAACAATATCTCGGGCATGGAAGACGTGACAGTGCTGGTGAGTGCGGCTGCTGTAGCTCCTTAAACCGTAATATAAATCCTGCGAGCAGCCTGTATGTTAATGAACTATCCCAATTCCCCTCCTCCGTCGGAGGTTGCTCTCCCCCGATAACGGGGGAGCCGGAGGAGGTGGGTGCCCAAAGGGCGGGGTGGTAGGTAAAGTAAGAAATACCGATGAATCATATAAATAAGGAATTATTTTCTCACCTACCACCTCCCCCCGTTGGGGTACTCCTCCTCCGCCGGAGGAGGAGAATTGAGATACTCGGTTAATTAAAACAGATACTCTTATTAATCAGGACGATATGAATAACTTGCGAAATATCAGTAAATAAGTAAGTAACTAATAACAATAATATTAAGATTATGATTAAAAATAGAAAACAGTTTTCCGCATGGGTGATAGGCCTGCTTGCCCTGTCCCTTGCGGGATGCAGCGAAGCGGAAGTGCCGTCGGCCACTACTCCCGGTGATGATCCGCTGGTCAATGACCTGACGCGCCGCGAAATCATCCTCGGCTTTCAGAACAAGCTGAACATAAAGACGGCAGGTACTACCCGTGCCGATGCCCCCATCGCTACGGCCGAAGAGAATGAAATCACTTCGCTGGATATTTACGTGTTCTCTTCGGACAAGGAGGAAGGGCCATATACTTATCAGGAACGGTTCTGTTATCGTTCGGACGGTTCTACGATACCTAACGCTACGAAAATTATATTGACCGTGGAGGGTGACAACGTAGCACTCGCCACCCTGCGCCCCAAGAAAGGCCTGTTCACCAAATTCTACTGCATTGCCAATCAGCCGAAATTGCTGAAAGCCGGAGCGGAATACACCAATTTCGTAGCGCTGGAACAGAGTTCACCGGGTGCGGACTATAACATTGTGACCAAAGCGGGTATTCCCACTGAAACGGATTTCCTCACCTTTACCACTCCGTTGCTGGACCCTGCCGAGGATACGGACATCTTGCTGACACCCCTGCCGATGGTAGGTTCCTACAGCCCCGCACTCGACCTGCGGGATATCAGTATGGGGTCCCGTACCCGCATCAATATGACACTGTCGCGTATCGTCTCCCGTTTCGATATCATCAATGACGAGAAATTGTCACATCTCACCATCACCGGTGTATCGATGGGGCACGGCCGCAAAGGCGTTACCTTCTTTCCGGTGGTTCCCGTGGAAGATGCCGATCCGGACAAGACGCTTATCACCTACCCCGACCGTGACTTTGACGGCGCCAATGCCAATAAGGGAACACAGACAGGGGCTTTCTACAGCTATCCCAGTCCGATTGCCGACAAGGGGTATCTGATTATCAAGGGAAAGTATGCGCTGAACCAGACGGATATACCGCAGGAGGTGAGTTACATGGTAGAGTTTGAGCAGTCGGTAGCGGGTACGGGCGGTTACATCGAGGTAAAGCCTAACCACCGCTACACGGTGCGTATCACCGACGCCGACCCGTTCAAGCTGGATGTGAACATCACCGTTTCGGACTGGACGGATGGCGGGGACTTTGAGTATCAGCCGGAAAATGAACTGGCTATCGGGACACTGACAGGAGCTGGAGCAACCACTATTGCGGGTAACAATACAGCCACCGTCTCCCCGGATGAGACTGAATATTTCAGTATTCCTTTCACCAGCAATTCGGAAGCGGAATGCAGCATTGTCTATACAAGTTCCGCGGGTGGCAGTGCCGAGTGGCTGAAGACGGAAATCACACCGGTAACCCGTGCCGGATCGGCATCGTATACTTGTAAAGTGTCAAAAGCCGATGGATATTCAGGGAATCTTTTCCCGAAAGCCATCATCTTATTGCGCAGCAAGGCAGGGCGCGAAGAAAGCCAGATTGCAGTGAAAGCAGCCGTAGGAGTGCCGGGAATTGCTGCGGCAGCAGATACGCCATCGCAGCCGGATGCGGCAAATACCTACACTGCCGGAAGTGAATCACCGGATGTAATCACAGGAACACTCAGCATGCAGAAACAGGCCAATGCCGGAACCACCTCGTCCATGAAACTTACTGTGACTGCCAAAGGCGGTAGCCGGATTGTAGGTTTACCTGCCTGGCTGAAAGCGGATAAGACGGAAGGACATAGCACCGAGGCTATAGACTATACCTTGACACTGGACCAAAATGCAAAGGATTTCCCCACAGGATCGTTCCCGGCAAATGCGGTGGCAACCTTTGAGATACAAAATCTGTCGGATGCGGCAAAGAAGGTGACGGTAACAGTTAATGTGACGGAAGCACCATAAATAGGAAATGAAGAAGAAATGATGAAAAAGGTCTTTGTGACATAATAAAAAAACTTCTGAAAATAAAGAATCGGGTAGGAAGGAAACGATGGGGTTTTCTTCCTACTTTGGTTTTATTGTTTATCTTTGCAGAAAATAGAATGACATGAAAGATTATCCTATCAGCACAATGAACAGCGAATAAATTCCATTCTATAACCTAATTGTCCTCTAAGTTGAAAGAGGCCTCACAGATTATTAATCAAAACCATCCCAAACAAGATACTCACCAATAGAATTTAGAAAACATGAGTAAAACTATATACACAATAGATTCGAGAGATAATACAATGCTTGAAGTTATGAAACAATACTTCAATATCTCTGACTTACAGATGGGCAAAGAGATTAACAACATGCACGACATTTTAGTAGAACTATTAGAGAAAAAAGGTATATCATATTCAGTACTAAAGTCAGTTTTAATTCCCCAAAAGAAACATCATGAGATTATTCTCGTTTTTGATACTCTACAAATAGAAGATTCTGAATACGGGGTAGCATGTTATAATGCCGTAATTAAGCTTTTAGACAAATCAGAATCTCATAGCTTCTTATGCGGTGATTATATTTCTAAAATCAACACATCATGGAAAAACGCAAACGATTTATTATATCAAAGTTTATCTGAACATATTAATTTATCCCAGATTGAGTATAAATCAAGTGAACAGCTATTCTTCATTTACATAAATAACGTCTCCAATAATTTCATTGGCAGACTAAAAATGGGTTTACAAAATTTTCAGGGGTTCGTAGGAATAGCTGATGTAACATTATCCTCTACTCTGAAAATTTACATATCTTCCATTCTCACAAATGGATTCATTCAATATCATGATATTATATTGCAACCTTCCTCCGATCAAGACAATTTTTTTAATGTTAAAGACAATAATGAATTTGGTTATGACTTTGAGTCTAATGGATTTAAGATTCGCTGTATATACGCAGATTTATTTAAGACATTTTTAACCTACAAAATAGAACGAGTGTATTTTAATATCATAGATACTTCCGATCAAGCTATGGCCATCAATTCCATAACCCCTGTATTTCAACGTCTGAATACTTCAAAGATTATTATTACTTCGGAGAAATTAGAATATCTCAAGCAAAAAAAGAGTGACACCATGCAAAGAATAGGCTTTAGTAATATCACCCCTGAATATTTAGCAAAGAAAATAAAAGAGAATATAAACTCAAATTATCTTTTCTGTATGGAGTTCAACGATATATATCAAATTGCAAAATTCAATATAATGCTCGAAATTCATTCTTACAAAATACAATTAGGTTTAAAATATGATTATATAAATAACACATTATCACTAATTACAATGTATTAATAAGAGAAAAATTATAAAGCCTTAGCCTATTTCATCTTCCCCAAAATCTTAGGAAACTGCCAAAAGAACAACAGCGTACAGCAAATTGCAGCCGTAGCATCGGATATAGCCTCAGCCGCATATACTCCGGTCACTCCCATATAATGCGGCAGTATCAGTGCTAACGGAATCAACAGAATAGCCTTGCGGAGCAAAGCGATAAAAATGGATATCTTAGCCTGCCCCAATGCAACAAACATATTCTGACAGGCACGTTGCAAGCCGAAAATAGTCATACCACCCAGAAAAACAGGCATGGTCCAACAGACCGTTTCTATCAACTTTTCATCACTTGTAAAAGCAGATGCAACCGTTGAAGGGAACAGGATCATAAGCAGCATCAGAATCAGATTAAAAGAGAACATGGTGATCAGTGCAATACGGAAACAATCCTTCACACGCTGCTTGTCACCATGGCCATAATTGTAACTTACAATCGGAATAAAGCCTTGCGCAAACCCCGTCAGCGGCACACTGGCAAATTGCATCGAAGTTTGTAATATCGTCAACGCACTGACGTAAATATCTCCAAAATCTTTCAAGCTACTATTCAGCACAAAGCCCACCAAACTCTCTGTACTGGCCATAATGAACGGAGATACTCCCAGTCCCAACATCGCAACAACAATTCCCCGGTTCAACTTCATATAGCGCCTCTCCAAAGGCAGAGAAGCCTTCCGGGAAAACAGGAAAGACAGTACCCATGCGGCACTGCAAGCCTGAGAAATCACCGTAGCCAAAGCAACACCTTTCACCCCCATATCAAACCAGAAGATAAAAATAGGATCAAGAATGATATTTAATAAAGCTCCGATTAAGACAGAGTACATGGCAATGGCAGGACGCCCCTGCGCATTGATAAAGGAATTCAGTCCGCTAGAAATCTCTACAAAAACAGTTCCCAGCAAATAAATGGAAAGGTAATCGACCGCATAACCCAATGTATGTTCCGAAGCGCCTGTAAAGAGCAGGATAGGCTTCATGAAGGTATAGGCAATGAAGGAAGTAATTAAAGTAAATAGAATCAGCAAGGTAAAACCATTCCCCAATATCTTTCCGGCACGCTGGCGGTCACCTTGTCCGAGGGCTATGGCAGCCAACGGTGCACCACCACCGCCCACTATTGCTGAAAAAGAAGAAATCAATACCACGAGAGAAATTGTTACCCCTACGCCTGCCAATGCATCCGTCCCGATGCCCGGTATGTGTCCGATATAGATACGGTCGACAATGCTATAAAGCAAATTGACGAATTGTGCTGCTACTGCCGGAAGCGCCATCTTGAAAACCAGTGGCAACATACGCTCGGTTCCCAGACGTTCTTCATATTTATTGATCATCGTGATTCTTCTTTTCTAAAAACGAGTGCAAAGGTACAAGAATTTCCACTCGACCCCAAAGTAATGAGGGCGGCTTTTACAGGAAACGGAAATAAAACACTTCTACTAGCATTACAGAAGAAAAGTGTCCCGACAAAACTGTATCAAGAGCTATGAACCCTAACTATAGTTTCCTCGATTGTGAAGGTATAGTGTAGAAAAATCAGAGTTAAATATCTACAAGAGTTTATATTTTGCTTGCCCAATTGTATCTAATTGGGTACATTTGCACAATGAAAGCAACAGATAAAAAGGACAACGACATACGCGAATTGTATTTCTCAAATGAATTCACAGAGTTTTACACATGCTACAAGACTACAATAAACAAATTAAGATTGCAGAACGGATATTAAAAGACTTTGAGTTATGAGAAAATTAGATGAGAATAAATTAGCCAAGCTACATACAGCAGGTGAACTACTGGACAATAAATATGGAGAAGCAGGAACTGAATCTCGTACAGTTTTTCATGAGAAGTCAATAGCATGGTATTATGGTGAGATTTTACGTGATCGTCGAAAGTAACTAAAGATAACTCAACAGGAGTTAGCAGAGAAGGTTGGTACGGCAAGAAGTTATATTGCCCGTGTAGAAAAGGGAGAAACAGATATTCAGATTTCAAGTTTCTTCCGTATAGCCCGTGCCTTAGGCATCGAGTTCACACCTACGTTTTTATAATTCACTGAAAATATAAAATGAAAGTGTGTCACAAACCCAATAGGTAAATGACACACTCTTAAAATAGATATTAGCGATTTGCTTTACGCTTCTTCACCTCATCCACGAGTTTTGAAAAGGATTTATCCCTTTTACGCTTTTCATATTCGGAAGTGGAGAAATGCCACGCTTCCCGTCGAAGTTTCAGATAACTTTCATAAACCTTACGGTCCAATACACCACTACTTACCGCTTCTAAAACGGCACATCCTGGTTCGTTGATGTGCTTGCAATCCTTGAAATGACATGATGCAGCATAATCTGAAATCTCCAATACCTCTGCAAGAGAATCGGGATCGTCAATGGCCAAGCCAAATTCCCGGACGCCCGGAGTATCGATTAATACACCTGAACCGTCCATCAATACCATCTCCCGACGAGTAGAAGTATGTCTTCCTTTTCCCGTGGACAGGCTGATATCAGACGTTAGTAATACCGATTTCTCGCAAAGCGCATTCACCAGAGAACTTTTCCCTACACCTGAAGAACCGACAAACACAACCGTTTCGCCTGCCGATATAGACTCCCGTAATTGGAGAATCGTCTGAGGTTGATGAATACTTGTAAAAAACACCGGTATCTGACGGGCAATGTGTCTGACCTGTTCTTCAACTTTCTGCTTGTCAAACCCTAAATCAGCCTTATTGAATACCAATACAGGATTAATATTCTCTTCCTGCATCTGAACCATGAAACGCTCGGCTCTGCGAACATTGAAATTATCATCAAGACTTTGCACAATAAATGCCTTGTCAACATACGAGGCAATAGCCTGTTTATCGGCAACCGTTCCGTTTTTCTTGCGATATAAAGTCCGTTCACGAGGCAGCATATCCACTATAATCCCATTATGTTCGTCGAATGGTTGAAAAAGCACCCAATCACCGGTACAAGGGAGTTCAAAGTCTGATTTTCCATACATCATATTCCCCGTCAGTTCGCACTGAAACAGGCCGTTTTCTGAAACGACCTCGTAGCATGTACGGTGTACGATAGATATACGTCCATGTGTAAGGGCATTGTATGTTGACTTTTGCTTTAGTTGGCTTAACTTGTCATTCCAACCATAATTATTCAAATGAATCATTGTTCTATCTTTTTTGCAATAAAAAATGTATAACCGTAGAATGCTTTATACTTGCTGTATAGTTCTTCTTCATCAAACTGAAGCGAACTGAATTCTTCGGCGATCTTATTTCCCGCATATTTATGAAGGAAGATTTTCTGAGCTTCAATCTTTGCAGCAAAGTAATGCTCTGTCCAGCAATTTTCCGGCAGAATAAATGTAGCGACGGGAAGATATCCTGCTTTGTGTATCTTGGCCACCTGATTGGGAATCGTATCTATTTCAGGATACGCATTCACCCAGAAGTCATTGATTTCCGCAGGACGTTCGTCAGTAAACCACGAACTTTCAGAAACGCCAATGTATCCTCCTGTTTTCAAATATCTACGCCACTCATTCAGTCCCCGTTCAAAACCAATATTATAAATGGCTCCTTCCGACCAGATCAGGTCTAATTCCTCATTCTGAAAAGGAAGGTTATCCATAGAACCGACAATGCCTTTCACTCTATCCTGCAAACCTGATTGCTTTGCATTGCGATTGAAGATATCAATAAAGTCGGGAAAAAGGTCAAGTCCGGTGATCTGCCCGGGAATGTGTCCGGCCAATACCATTGTCTGTCCTCCTGTTCCACAACCGATGTCGGCTATAAGGGATTTATCAGTGAGGTTATCTATAAAGCTCAGCGCTTTCAGTGTTACGTCAGGACTTCCAGGTCCTTGGCGTTCCATATTGGAGAAGAAGTCACAAATTAATTTAAGTTCGAAATCGTGAATTGTTTTATTTTCGTTACTCATTTTCTTAATGTATTTTGCATACACGGAAAGCATAACAATGCCTTCATCATTGTACGCAGATTAAACTTGAATTATAATAATAGAAAACTACTCTCGAAAGGAGTTATCCGAGAGTAAACGAAGGGACAATCTGTATCAGAAACACAGATTGTTTATTAAACCAAATCCGATTTGAATGTCTTTGTCATGGTGCAAAGATAAATAATATTTTGATTTACAGCAAATTTCATGTATTCTTTTCACCCTTCCACACATCTGCATCTCCTTATTCATCGGTCTTAGCGGGTGGAAGGGGGAAAGACAGCATACAGATTACTGCATTGATAAGTAAGACATTGTACAGGTTTACATAAAGCATTATGAAGTATTGACAGCTCAGGGCTGACGCATTAAAAATACTTCATTGATAAAAGTTCACAAAGTAGTTCATTATCCCATCCTGCGGCCTTTCTTTTCCCTTTTACGCTTCCCTTTCTTTCATTTTTCTTAATGACCATCAGCGCTATTTTATTCATAAGTGAAACATTTTGTGCCGCATTTCCGGTTTTTCTGCCTGCATCTTCATTAAAAGAGACATCCAACTGCCAATGCAAATTGTTTTCAATAGTCCAATGTGCTCGTATAGACTCTGCTATTTTTTGAGGTTCAAGTCCTAAAGAGGTGATATAAAACCTATGACTTACAGAGATTTCGCCTGTTGTTTTGATTGTTCTTTGTGAAGATATTCTCACAACCGCCCTCAATCCCTTCCATTCTTTCAACATTCCGGTTAACGCCTGGCAACTGTACACAAAACATTCACGGCGTTCGTGTCTGCCATGAGCCTCTTCCTCTGTTATATATTTGCCGTATCTGGTGGCATAATATGCTTTGTTGACATCTATATTTTTCTCATCCAAATCCTCAAACCATCCTTTGACGGTATTATAGAGATTCTTATGATTTTCTTTCAGAGCTAAAACATAATCGGCTCCACCTTCTATTATCTTTTTAGCAATATCTGTTTGGCAACCCATTGCATCAATGGTTACAATACACTTGACTAAATCCAATGCTTCCAGCAACAAGGGGATAGCCACGATCTCGTTATGTTTTTCATTAACTTTCAGCTGTCCAAGACTGATTCCATTAGCGGTAGCCCAGGCACTAACCATATGAAGTTTAAAATCAGGATTGCCAGTGGGGTGAGAGGAATTACATTTGCTGGCACCACGAAGGGTCTTGCCGTCAATAGCTACAACACCCTCATATTTCTCGCAGATTTCAAACATCCAATGCCGAAAAATACGTTCGAAATACTCAGGATTCAGAGCGCTGAAAAAGCGATTAAAGGTATCGTGGCTGGGGATAGATTCCAACCCGGGCAAGCGTTCGCGGAAAAAGTCAATCTTGGCATTGCCGAAATCTTCTACTTCATACCAGGATTCTGCACCACATATTACAGCGGCCATTGAAATATAAACGATAGCATCGGCAGAATGTACACGTTTTCGGTCAATACGAGGATCATTGATTTGTTTACAAATACTAAATATTGCCATTGTTTTAGTCAACTTATGTTTCTTAATTTCTTATAAAGATAAGAATTTTAGATAACATATGAAAGCAATTAGTGCATTAATTATCAATTATATACAGGGTGCATTTAATAGATTAACTATAAGTATTTATGGTAAAAACTATAATGCGTCAGCCCTGATTGACAGCTGTCAACAAATCTACTGACAGCAATCAACATACTTGCCGACAGCTGTCAATCAACTTATCAATGGCTATCAACATCAGTTAATCCTTATAACAAAACTTATGTATCCTATATATACATGCTGCCGATGGATGATCTCCCCTCCCACCCGCTAAGACCGATGAATAAGGAGATGCAGATGTGTGGAAAGAATAAGAAAGAGAATGTAAATATGAAGTCATCCAAGGAAAGAAAAAGCAAAAATTAAGAGGTTTGTAATGATAATATATAAAGGAAAGATTTACCTTTGCACCCCCAAAGAAAACCAGAACTAAGAAATTATTTAGTGTTTATGAATACAAAGGTCAAAGGATATATATTGGGAGCCGTTGCTGCCGCCACTTATGGTATGAATCCCCTCTTTACCCTTCCACTATATAAGGAAGGAATGAATCCGGATTCTGTTCTTTTCTTCAGATATCTGTTTGCCATTCCCATCCTAGGGATTATGCTCAAAGCGAGAGGTAGAAGTTTTAGTCTAAAGCGGAAAGAAATATTGCCGTTAGTCATACTGGGATGGTTGGTCGCCATTTCTTCTCTCACCCTGTTTCAAAGCTATAACTATATGGAAGCCGGCATTGCCTCAACAATACTGTTTGTCTATCCTATTTTGGTGGCACTGATTATGGCTGTCGCTTTCAAGGAAAAAGTCACATTACAAACAGTCTTATGTATCTTTCTGGCTTTAAGTGGTATTGGGTTACTATATAAAGGAGGAGACGGTACAACGCTTAGTCTGGTTGGTGTTGGGTTAGTCATGGCATCGGCCCTCTCCTATGCTATTTATATCGTAGGGGTAAACCGACCGATATTAAAGAATGTGGCAACGCTTAAAGTTACTTTTTATGTATTGCTTTTCGGCCTATCGCTCTTTTTAGTCCGTGTAGATTTCGGGCAAAGCCTGCATGTTGTCGATAAATGGTATTTATGGGGGAATCTGATTGCATTGGCAATCTTCCCCACAGCCATATCCTTCCTCTGTACTACGCAAGCTGTGCAATATATAGGTGCTACCCCTACAGCCATCCTCGGAGCTTTGGAACCTGTAACGGCTGTATTCTTCGGAGTAACAATCTTCGGAGAAAGTCTGACACCCAGATTGTGTTGCGGAATTGTATTGATTATCCTGGCTGTGACATTTATTATAGCCGGAAGCAATATTACGACACATTTGGTACGGTTCAGGAAGTTATTCCCACGATTGCCGATAAAGAAAAAGGGGCATTAATTCCTGCATATTTTATTTAAAATACTACTCATCCGGCAGTCACATGATCTGAATCCGGATGAGTAAATTATTGCCGTATTCAGGAGAATATTCCTGAGTAAGACACCCTCTATCGCCTTTCTGTCTAAATTCTGTTATCTTCTGTCCAATTTCTGTCTTTGCCCGTCAGTCTCTGTTAGCCATTGTCTAATTTCTGCCATAGAGGAAGTACATCCTCCTGTATCTTTGCCTTAAACTTTTTAATATAAATTATTATGAGAAAACACAGATTCTATTCTTTATTATTAGCCGGTATCCTCCTCACTGGTGGATTTAACGGCTTGATTGCAAATCCCTCGACACACGCATATGTGGAGCAACAAACGAATGTAATCAAGGGAACCGTAACAGATGAAAAGGGTGAGCCGCTGATTGGCGTAAATGTCACTGTGAAAAATGCATCGGTTGGTGGCATTACAGATGTAAATGGCATATTCTCTTTAAATGCTCCCAACGGTAGTACTTTAGTCATATCCTATATTGGATATATAACTCAGGAAATTATAGTAAAGGGAACTACTCCTTTAAAGATTACTTTGGTAGAAGACTCCAAAACACTGGACGAAGTAATCGTCATTGGTTATGGAACTTCCCGTAAAAAGGACATTACCGGTTCCGTGTCTTCAGTCAAAGCCGAAGAACTCAACTCAGTGGCTTCCTCCAGTGTGAGCCAGATGTTACAAGGAAAAGTATCCGGTATGAACTCTATCCAAAGTTCAGCACAGCCTGGAGCCGGGATGAGTATTAATATTCGTGGCGCGGCATCCCCAAATGGAAGTAACGCTCCCCTTTATGTAATAGACGGGGTACCTTTGCAAACCAATTCAACTGCGGATCCGGGTTTACAATCTGGCTCTTATGATTTAAGAACGGGCGTAGACCGCGACCCGCTAAACACCATTAACCCGAATGACATTGAAAGCGTAGAGGTACTGAAAGACGCCTCTGCCGCTGCAATCTATGGTGCTTCTGCGGCCAATGGTGTTATACTCATAACTACTAAAAGTGGAAAATCGGGCAAGGTAAAAGTGGACTATAGAAGTACGTTCACCGCACAACTCCCCAAACAATACCCGGAAGTAATGAATGCACATGACTTTCGTGAGCAGACCAACCTTTGGACAAAAGAGTATTACCTCTATCAGAATAAGATGAGTGTATACGGCACGAATCCTATCGACTTCAGCAAATATACCCCTATCTTTGCAGATGTAGATGCCTACAAAGCCGATACAGACTGGATGGACGAGGTTATGCGGAATGGCTATATCATCGACCAGAATGTCTCGGTCAATGGTGGAACGGAAAAAACCAGGTATTTCTTCTCATACAACTTCTACGATAATGTGGGCATGTTAAAGAACTCTGACCTGGCTCGTCACAACATTCGTTTGAATCTCGACCAAGTATTCTCCAACCGCTTCAAGGCCGGAATCAAAATAAACTATTCGAATGTAAAGGCTAACAGTACTTCTATCGGTTCGGCAGGAAATGGAGATAACATGGTACTGAACGCACTTCGTTTTGGTCCCGATATTCCGGTCAAAGATGAAAATGGCGAATACACTTCATCACACAATAAACTGATCAATAATCCTGCTTCATTTCTCGATATTCAGGATAAGACAATCACCGAACGTATATTTATCGCACCGACTTTTGAAATCAAACTTATCGACGGTTTATTACTGAAAGGTGTCGGCGGTTATGACAATCAGTCAAGTACGCGTGACTTTTATCTTCCCACAACAGCGAAGAACACAACCGTCCCTGAGGGTATGGCACAACTTGGATATAACAAAGTAACCAATATCAGTGCTGAAACCTTCTTGAATTATGAAAAAATATTCAAAGACATACACCGGATATCAGCAGTATTGGGTGTTGGTTATTATAAAACATCCGGTAACGGCTTCCGACTGACCGGAAGAGGGTTCTTCACAGATGCATTTGGTTCGAACAATGTAGGTATTGCTTCAGTGAAAGATAAAGAAGTGATTAACTCATGGAGGTCTGAGCGTACTAAACTCTCACAATTTGTCCGGTTGAACTATTCGCTAATGGATAAATACATCGTTACCTTTACTGCTCGTCGCGACGGGTCCAGCTACTTTGCCGAAAATAACAAATGGGGTATTTTCCCTTCCGCTTCTTTGGCATGGCGTGTCAACGAAGAAGCCTTTATGAAAGACAAAACTCCGTTTAGCGATTTGAAACTACGTGTAGGTTATGGTACGATGGGTAATGAAAACGTGATTGGCACAAATGCACAATCCCTTTATAAATCAGGCTATAACTACTTGTTTGGCAACACGATGAATACTGGTCTTGCTTTGACACAAATAGAGAATCCGAACCTGAAATGGGAGACGAACTATACCTTGAATATCGGCATTGATTATGGTTTATTTAACCAGCGTATATCAGGTTCTATAGAGTATTTCTATCGTGGAGTAAAAGATCTGCTCGACTTTCAGACATTACCCTCCAGCAATCCGGTAGGTCGTGTGGCAGCCAACATAGGTGAAACAAAGAGCCAGGGATTTGAGTTTTCTCTTCGCAGTGATAACCTGACTTCAGAAAAGTTCAAATGGGAAACCACATTCAATCTATCTCATTTCAAAACAAACTGGGTCAAGCGTAATCCGGAAGTGGCTCTACCTGAATATATTGGTGAAAAAGATGAATTGGACGCTATCTATGGCTGGAAAACCAACGGTATTGTAACCTCTGCTTCCGACAAACCGAGCTATATGCCCGATGCTGTCGTGGGAAATGTAATCTATGAAGATATAAATGATGATAAAGTGCTCGATTCGAAAGATGTGGTGAAGTTGGGTAACAGTACTCCCCGCTGGATGTCCGGTCTTGGAAATACATTCAGTTACAAGGGATTCGACCTTAACATATACTTCTACGGTGCCTTCGGTTACAAAAAATGGAGAGGACAAGTGCCCGATGCTGCCATTATCGGTAATAACGGTACGGCTGCAGGAAATACTTACAAAACATTGATGACAGATATATATAACAGTCAGACAGGAAAAGGCTGGATGCCCGGTATAGCGACAAATGTATATAGCAATAGTAACCCTTCCGGCCAGAATGACTTCTTCCTGATGGACGGTAGTTATGTAAAACTCAAGAATATTACATTGGGATATACTTTGCCACGTTCCATTTTTACCAGTAGCCGGTTCATACAGGGTGCACGCTTCTTTGTGGATGCCCAAAACATTGCCACCTTCACCGGTTATAAAGGTTTTGACCCTGAATTGAGTACTGACAATCCTTATCCGCAAGCACTCTCCTTGTCCTTCGGATTTAATTTGAATTTCTAATCACCTATAAAAGAAACACATTATGAAAAATAGTTTTAAATATATTCTGATGGGTATTGTACTTGCCGGTGCTACCCTCGTATCCTGCGATGACCTTCTTGAAACAAAGAACTTTTCAGATATGTCACCTTCCAATTTCTTTAAGACTGAAGGTGATATGGCAGCGGCCGTAACCGGTATATACCTCCCTTGTACCACTAATTGGGGGTATTCCGATGGAGGAACAGGCAAATGGTATAACGCTCTTTTCAATGCCGATATCAATGCGTATTATCCGGCAGGAATGGTTACAACTGATGCAGTCCGTCATTATTCCAGTAATATATTCGATGAATTTACAGTAGGACCGGCAACGCAAGGTGCACTGATTAATACTTATAATATAATTCGTTTTGTGGCCCGTGCAACCGATGTTATCAACCAAATCAGTAAAAGTAGCGGTGCTACCGAGGACATTCGCAACCGCTTCATTGCAGAGACAAAAACACTTCGTGCTTTCTATATGTACACTTTGCTGGATTGGTATGGTCCTGTTAATGTAAAACTAGACCCGGAAACTTTGATGGACAATTCCATTCAGCCTCGTCCGTCCGTAGCCGAATATGTGGCAAACATCGATAAAGATCTGGAAGAAGCCATTGCCACCACTTCATTTCCCGACAAGTATAACAGTGATGAGCTGAATTGGGGACGAATGTCTAAAGCTATTGCCTATGGCATCCGCATGAAACTGCACATGCACCAGAAAGAATGGGCTAAAGCTAAAGAAGATGCTTCTAAGCTGATGACAATGGGATTCTCTATCCTGGATAATTATGAAGATGTATTTAATATAAGCCGGACTTCGGAACATATATGGTCTATTCCCTCCAACCTGGCATCTGACAATTATTATATAACAGAAATATTGCCCAGTGATTTTAAACGTGGTTACAATCATAAAGGCGATTCTTATATTCGCGGCAACGAAAGCAGTCACTTCTCCGGATGGCAGGTATTCTGTATGCGTTGGGAGTTCTATGATACTTTCGCAGACAATGACATCCGCAAGAAAACCATTCTTTGCGAATATAATACGAACGATGACGTACACAAAGATCGCAACAGTGGTATGGTGGGAGCGATTCCCCTTAAGTATACCGATACGCAATTTGCAAATTACGGCATACAGAAAGAGCATCCGGCCATACGCTATGCAGAAGTTCTACTATCTTATGCCGAAGCTGAGAATGAGCTGAATGGTCCGACACAAGGTGCAATAAATGCAGTGAAACAAATTACGGATCGTGCCGGAGTCACTATTCCGGCATCGGCAACAACCGACAAAAATGCTTTCCGCACTTATCTGCTTGCCGAAAGAGGACGCGAACTGTATTGTGAAGGTCAACGCCGTCAAGATTTAATACGTCATGGTGTATATATCAGCCTGGCAAAAGCAAGAGGGAATAATGCGAAAGATTATCAGGTTTTGTTCCCCATACCACAGAATGTAGTAACAGAAGCCGGAGGAATCATTGATCAGAACGAGGGATATACGAAGTAGTGTTTGTAACATTTGAAATAGATTGTTTTCAGGATTTCAACTAAATAATAGAGTTATGAGGAAATATTCATCAATCCTACTTTGGGCACTAATCAGTCTGCTTTCAGCTTGCCAATCCAATGACAGTATGAAAGACAAAATAGTGGTATCACGCTTTGAGAACCCGCAGAAAGAAGATAGGGCTACTTTATTCTATTCCTTAAACGATAGTTTAAAGCCCAATTTAATTCGTAGGCAGATAGACGACTTTGCACAAGGTGGAGTTGGTGGAGTATTTCTTCACGCTCGTGGTGGTCTGCTGACCCAATATTTTGAAGAAGACTGGTGGACAGCAATTGATGCAGCGGTGGATCAATGTGTAAAATCGGGTATTGATCCCTGGTTCTACGATGAGTATAAATGGCCCAGTGGTTATGCTGCCGGTTATGTTCCGGCAAAGGACAAAGCTTATCGCGGACATTACCTGGCAAGAGTAGCAAAAGGAAATGACATTCCGGAAGACGGAGTTATTGTCTCTACAGATGAATGTTACAATTACGTATGTATGACGACAGTTTATGGTAATCCTTGGCTCAACGGTACCTGCAAAATAGATTATCTGAACCCGGAAGCCATAAAGACATTTATTGATCATACCTACAAAACGTATGCAGAGAGAAACAGGAACTTGTATAATTCCGCAGGTAGAGGCATTTTTTTTGATGAACCGGACATTCGTCCGGAAACCGACGGAAACAGATATAAGGGTGTAATCTCTTATTCACCGGCTTTTCGTGAAGAATTCAAAAAAATGAAAGGATATGATATTGCAGATAAACTGGCTTGTTTGTTTGAAGAGCAAGAAGACTACCGGAAGGTTCGTCTTGATTACTGGCAAATGATAGGTGCCCAATATGAAAAAGCATTTGTAGGGCAACTTGCTACATTCTGCAAAACAAACAATCTCGTGCTGACTGGACATTTCTTCCCCGAAGAAAATCTATCTGGCAATAAAACAGGTATTGGTAATTTGATGAGGCAGGTACGCAACGAAGGTATGCCGGGTATGGACCATCTGGAGCTACAAATTGATGGCAGTTTGAATGCTGCCAAAAGTATTTCGAGTGTTTCTAACCAGTACGGCAAAGAACGTAGAATGAGCGAATTGTTCGGAGTAAGTGGACAGAACATGTCTTTTGAAGACCGTAAGTGGATAGCCAACTGGCATGCGGTGCTCGGCATTAACTTCTTTGTTGAACATCTGGCTCTGTACAGTATGAAAGGCGAACGCAAGAGAGACTTCCCCCCTGCCTTATCATATCAGCAACCTTGGTGGAAAAAGAACAAACAGATAGAAGATTATATGGGAAGATTATGCTATGTATCCACTCTTGGCAAATTTGATGCTTCCACACTTCTGCTTGTCCCCATTGAAAGCGAATATATAGCCAATCAAAATGAAAGTCAGAAGTTGTTTAATGACTATTACAGCGCCATGGAAAATCTTATGAATATTCATTGTGATTTTGATTTGGGTGATGAACAGATCATAGAAGAAATAGGTTCAGTAAAAGAGAAATCTCTCCAAATAGGCGAAATGAGATATCACTATGTTGTAATCCCCGAACTGTTGACACTGCGCGAATCGACGGTGAACCATTTGTTGGAATTCAGTAAAAAAGGAGGAAAACTGATTATTCTGGGAAATTATCCAAAGTATGTGGATGCAATCCCCTCTCATCTATTGGAGCAACTAAAGCAGCACTCTATTTTATTACCCAATGAAAAGAAAGATTTGGTACGCAATCTTCCCAAAGGATTGAACATTGCCCATCGTACAGAGGCGCAAATCTATACACAAAAGAGAATACTACCCGATGGAGAGATGTACTTCATTACCAATCTAAGTAGAACTATCCCGGAACAAGTTTCCATTACATTTGGTAAAGAACCGGAAAAGCTGACTTTATGGAACCCTGACAATGGAAAGAGTTATCGTGTGAAAACAGATGCAACCAATACATGCAATCTGGAAATCGGAATAGCCGACTTCATTATTCTATCCACCGGAAATATATCGGTAGGAAATCAATATACTGAGAACTATACATTACCATCCGCAACCAGTATCCTGTCAACCATTGATACTCCATGGTCCGGAGATAAACTATCTCCTAATGCCATCACACTTGACTATGCCCACTACTCGATTGATAATGGAAAAACGTTCAGCGAGCCCGAGCCTGTGATTGGAATCATGGAAAGGCTTTGCAAACAAAGCTATAAAGGACAACTTCAATTGCATTTTGATGTGAATGTGGAACAACAATTGTCAAAAGCCAGTCTGGTAGTAGAGTCCCCTTTTATGTATCAATCTATTCAAATCAACGACAAGAATATAAACAGCTTCAATGAAGAGGCTTATTATGTGGATTATTCCTTCAAAAAATCGGAGAATATAGCCTCTTACTTAAAAGTCGGCAAGAATATAATCTCTCTTACACTTAACTTTAAGAATCCCGTTATATCCGATCCGGTTTTCGCCAATCGTTATGGAACGGAACTGGAAAGTATCTATTTGATTGGAGATTTCGCAGTGAAAGCACATCATGCAGAATGGAATATCTGGGATACAGAAAAGAACCAATATGCAACATTTATAAAGAAACCCATACATCGTTTGAACGATCTCTATCTTTCTTGTGAACCGGCTGCCTATAGCAATGATCTGACCCAATGCGGATATCCTTTCTATGCAGGTTCGTTTGAGTTGAAGAATACATTTACCATAGAGAAGATAGAATCCGATAAACAGTATTATGTGAATCTTCCTCTTTTCGAAGCTATACTCTGCCGGCCAAGCATAAACGGGAATGAACTTGATGAATTAAGCTCTTCACCTTTCAAATGGAATATTACCCCTTATATAAAGGAAGGTGTAAATACTATCTCGTTTACCTTATGCAACTCATTAAGAAATTTACTTGGGCCTCATCATCATAAAGGCGGAGAACTGAAAGGAACTTCCCCACTAAGCTTTACCGGTTCGGGAGGTTGGCCGCATGGTGAAGGTGACAGTAAGTGGTATGATGACAGACTGAATAAAAAAGCATCATTGAAAATATGGACAGACGATTTCAATTTTATACCTTTTGGTTTTATCGAACCTGTGGAAATAACTGAAAGCGTAAACAATAGAAACTAATCAGAACATGAAGAAAATAGCATATACCACCTTACTGCTCTGCATAGTAAACCTTTCTATATTTGCTAAAGAGCATTATAACGAAAATTACATTCAGGTAAAAAGGCCTGTCATGAATAACTATGGTACCGAGTTCCATATGGGCACTGCTATCAATCCATCCGGCAGTACACTACAGGCAAACTCTACCGGATTACTCCTTGACGGACAACCGGTAATTCCTGTTATGGGCGAATTCCATTACAGTCGCTTTCCTGATACGGAATGGCGCAAAGAACTACTGAAGATGAAAGCTGGAGGCATCAATATCATTGCCAGTTATATCTTCTGGATTCATCACGAAGAAATGGAAGGAAAATATAATTGGGAAGGACGACGCAACCTGCGCAAATTCATAGAATTATGCCGTGAACTGAATCTGCCTTTTGTATTAAGAATAGGTCCGTGGTGCCATGGAGAAGTCCGCAACGGAGGATTGCCCGAATGGTTAGTAAATAGCGGCATCAAACTGCGCAGCAATAATGATGCCTATTTAGAAAAAGTACATACATGGTTCACTCAACTTTACAGTCAGCTGCAAGGATTAATGTGGAAAGATGGCGGTCCGATTATAGCTGTTCAGATTGAAAACGAATATGGTGGAAGCGGTGAACACTTGATGACTCTAAAAAAAATGATTCAAGAGATTGGTTTCGATACTCCACTTTACACACGGACAGGATGGCCCAAATTATCATCACCTGTTCCCTTTGGCGAAATACTTCCATTATACGGTGATTACGCTGACGGCTTCTGGGATCGCACAATGGATGAAATGCCCGGCGAATATGGAAAAAGTTATCTTTTCCGTTCTTTCCGGAATTCTACAGTGATTGCTACAGAACAATTACCCAAACAGTCGGACAAAGATAATCCGGATGATGTGGGGTATCCCTATTTCACCTGTGAACTGGGAGGTGGCATGATGACGAGCTATCATCGCCGTATAGCAATTGATCCGATGGATGTATTTGCAATGTCACTGGTACGGGTGGGTTCCGGTAGTAATTTACCCGGATATTATATGTATCATGGAGGTAGCAATCCGACAGGTGAACATACTACTCTTAACGAACAGCAAGCCAGTAATTTCACATCCCATAATGACCTTCCGGTGAAATCTTACGATTTTCAAGCTCCTTTAGGGGAGTTTGGACAAATCAATCCACACTATCACCTCTTGCGTCGTCTACATCTGTTCTTACAGAATTTCGGAAACGAATTAGCCACAATGGTGCCTTATTTTCCCGGCAATGCTCCTACTGATTACAACAACGATTCTGTGGTACGCTGGAGTGTACGTAGCAATGGAGAAAGTGGCTATGTGTTTATTAACAATTACCACCGCCTGAAAATACTTACAGAAAAAAAGAATGTACAATTTACCATAGATTTACCCAATGAGAAAGTTATTCTTCCGGCAAAGCCGATAACAATTCCTTCAGGTGCAAGTTTCTTCATGCCATTCAATATGAAGTTGGGGTATAGCAATTTAGTATATTCCACCGCACAGCCTATTGCAAGAATGGAGCAAGATAAGAATGTTACTGTTGTATTTGCACAAAATAAAAATATACCGGCTGATTTTGTATTCGATGATGACGGTATCCTTGTAGAAGCTCCCCATGCAAATCTACGTAAGTACAACAAGCGGATTTTTATTGAAAATGTAAGCACCGGGACAAATGCAGCTATCCGGATCAAACAACCGGATCAAACAACAATTACTATCATTCTGCTCGATGAAATTCAATCATTAACTTTCTGGCAAGGAAACTTGGCTGGCAAAGACCGATTCTTCTTATCAACCTCCGGACTGACTTTCCAACAAGATGAATTACAATTGGAAGATGAAAGAAGAAACAAGATTTCTGTTGCAATTTACCCCGCTCCCACAAATCTTACATTGAATAAGCAAACGTTGAAAGGGAAGGCTGATGGCATGTTTACCCGATTTGATATTTCAATCCAATCTCAAAAACCAATCCGGGCAAAACTGGTTCCACTTCAGAAAGAGATTTTACCCCTACGGGACATTAAATTGGGAAAAGCAAAAGTAGCTGAAATGCCGACAAATAATGATTTCAAGAATGCAGCACAGTGGAAAATCGTGTTATCTGAGAATTTAGACACTCAACGTGATATTTATTTAAGAATACCATATATAGGAGATGTCGCCCGCATTTACAAAGGAAATGAACTGTTAACGGATAACTTTTATAATGGGAAACCATTCAATGTTGGATTAAAAAACTTTACCCCCATGGAAAAGGGAGAACTTAGAATAGAGATTCTACCATTACAAAAGAACTCCCTGATCTATTACCCACCTGCTTCATTGCCGGATTTTAATGCACAAAACTATGCTATTGATCTCCCTAATATAGAAGTCATCGAAAAAAATTGTTTAACTTTACGTGCTATTCAATAGCATCTTATAATACAAAATACGAATGAAAAGACTTATTTTATCCGTCATATTTTCTTCCATGGCCCTTATTTCGACTTTGGCCACATCTTTCTCCTTGTATCAACTAAGTTGTGAAATGGAAGAAAATCCTCTCGGAATTGAAAATACACATCCCTGCTTTAGCTGGAAAACATATGCAGTAGACCGTAATTTTGTTCAATCGGCATATCGCATCCTTGTAGCTGATTCACCGGAAAAACTATCTATGGACCAAGGAAATATCTGGGACAGTGGTAAAGTGAATACTTCTTCCTCGGTTCTCGTTCCTTTTGAAGGAAAAGATTTGCTATTCGCTACCACATATTACTGGAAAGTATGTAACTGGAATAACAAAGGTATTCAATCCGCATGGAGTGAAACAGCACAATTCACAATGGGATTACTCCGCCCGAAAGACTGGGGGAAAGCATTATGGATAGCCATGGAGGCCGATAAACCGGAAGAGAAAGTGACACCGGGAATAACATGGCCTAATTTAACACCTTTTCTAAACGAGAAGAAACCTGCTAAGGCAAAGAACCCACAATTCAGAAAAGAATTCATGGTCAATAAGCCATTAAAGCAGGCAATTGCTTTTATCTCCGGGATGGGGCATTTCGATATGTTTCTGAATGGCAAGAAAGTAGGGAACAACTTTATGGACCCAGGATGGACAGACTATAATAAATCAATCTTATATGTCACTTTTGACATTACAGAACAACTAACACAGGGAGCAAATACGTTAGGTGTTATGTTAGGAGGAGGTTTTTATAATACTCCCGGTCAACGTTACCTGAAACTATATACCAAATTTGGTATGCCTAAAATGAAACTCCACTTGAAACTCCGCTATGAAGATGGTACCAGTGAAGAAATTGTAAGCGACAAAAGATGGAAAGTAACAGAAAGCCCTATTATCTTTTCGAGCATATACGGTGGAGAAGACTATGATGCAACCCGTGAAATAAAGGGCTGGATGCTATCTGGATTCAATGACCAGGATTGGAATAAAGTTATCACTTCCGATAATGCGATTCCAATAATTTCACAGCGTGCTACACCAGTGCATATACATCAACAGTTACCTTTTACACGAACCTTTAAAGATGCTTCCGGGCAATGGATTTACGATATGGGACAAAACTTTGCAGGTATCTTCCATTTGAAGGTAAAAGCGAAAAGAGGACAAACCATACGATTGCATCCCGGAGAACGCTTAAAAGGGACATTTGTCACACAAGAGCGTATTGGAAGCCCGGTAGTATTTTCTTATACAGCTAAAGGAACAGGGCAGTCTGAAGAGTGGCAACCTCAATTTACATATTTCGGGTATCGTTACATTCGTATTGAAGGAGCTGTACCCACTGGAGAAGATAATCCGGACAATTTACCTGTTATTGAAAATCTGACAGGTTTGCACATTACCAATTCTGCTCCTGAAGCCGGTACATTCAGTTGTTCCAATCCTTTGTTTAACAAAACGCACGAATTAATAGACTGGGCAATGCGCAGTAACATGACAAGTGTATTGACAGACTGTCCGCACCGGGAGAAATTGGGTTGGCTGGAACAGTACCATCTCATGCAATACTCTTTGCAATACCGCTACCAACTTTCCAGGCTATATGAGAAATGTTTTAATGATATGCAACAGGCACAAAGAGCGGATGGGATGATCCCCACCATAGCTCCTCAGTATGTCATATTTGAGCAAGGTTCAGGCTTTGAAGATACTCCAGAATGGGGTAGTGCATTTATTATATCCCCATGGTATACCTATCTGTGGTATGGTGATAAACGACCTATCCAGAAATATTATTCTGCCATGCAAAAGTATCTGGAATATTTGGGTACACGTGCAGATAATTACATTATAGATTACGGGTTGAGTGACTGGTATGACTTAGGACCGGAACATCCCGGATATTCACAACTCACCACCCGTGGAGTTACTGCTACTGCTTTTTATTTTTACGATGCAAAGATTATGCAGCAAATAGCTTTGCTTTTAGAAAAAGAAGAAGACGCACAAAAATATGCCGAACTGGCTTCTGCTATCAAAGGTGCATTTAATAAAAAATATTTTAATCAGGATACAAAGACTTATGATAGAAATAGTCAGGCTGTAAATGCCATCGCCCTTTATTTTGGATTAACAGAAGAAGAAAATCACGCACAGGTATTTCAGAATTTAGTCGCTGACATTCGTGCCCATAACAATGGCCTAACAGCAGGTGATGTAGGCTACCGCTATGTACTCAGAACACTGGAAGCAAACAATGCACAACAGGTTATTTATGACATGAATTGCAAATACGATGTTCCCGGATACGGATATCAGCTGGCACATGACGCGACAGCCCTTACCGAAGGATGGAGAACAGAAGGTTCCAATAATCACTTTATGCTGGGACATCTGATGGAATGGTTATACAGTGGATTGGGAGGTATTCGCCAACAAGAAGGATCGGTAGCATTCAAAAAAATTCTGATTGATCCACAAATTGTGGGAGATATTACGCATGCGCGCACCTCTTACGAATCTCCTTACGGACTTATTCGTTCCGAATGGAAACTGGATGCTCAACAGTATACTCTAAAAGTAGAAATCCCTGCCAACAGTGAAGCTATAATCTGTTTACCAACTGCAGAATTAGATAAGGTCACCGAACACGGGCAACCTGTCAAAACACATAAGGAGATTTCTAATTTAGGTGTAGACAATGGCAGACTGAGAGTTAAAGTAGGCTCCGGCAGTTATTTATTTCAGGTAAAATAATATCTTTGCTATAAAAAGCACTGATAATAACGTATACTATGAAATCCAGGTTTTATCTAATACTCTTGATTCTTTTTATATCTATTTTCCATGGAAAGGCTCAAATCTCTTCCGGTCTGAAATTTGAAGATATCAATCAAAGTGGAATACCGGTAACCTGCCTGTTTCAGGATGAGCAGGGACAAGTATGGGTATGTTCCCAGGAAGGCATGTATATTTATGACGGAGTCAGACTCCGAAGAAACGATAGTTGGGCATCTCCTGATCTGGCAAATCGCAGCATCCGGTGCGTCTACAAAATTGATAGGGAGCAGTATTACATTGGTTGCGAAAGTGGACTTTATCTTTTTAACTTAAAAAGCAACTCATTTACATTGATTCCTGAGACATCAGGAATCGATGTTCGTGTAATTACTCCTATAGATAATACTACTCTCCTGTTTGGTACCATGAATGGAGTTATCAGATTCAACACTGAAACCCTACAAGTCGAAAAAGTAGATGAAATACATTCTTATCCGGTGATCGCCATCTTAACAGATCGTGAGAAACAATGTCTCTATATCAGTAATAACAAAGGTTTTTTTGAATATAACTTATCCACAAAGAAATATACTTTTATTTCTCTACCCATCCATCATGAGAAATCATCACTTATCCATGCCATGAATTACGACAGTAAACATCATTGCCTCTGGTTAGGAGCAGAAAAAAGGCTATTCAGATATGATATTGCCAGAAAAGAATTTCAGGAAAAACAGTTGTTTTCTAATAATACAATCAATACCATTTCAATAGATAGTTCCGGCAATATTTGGGTAGGAACGGATAGTGGTATTTGTACATATAACGACGAAACTGGTAATGAAAAGTATTTGATGCACAGTTCTCGAAGTAACAAATATGTGATCTGGGCTATCTTTGAAGATAAAAACAAAAATATTTGGGTAGGAACAGATAGTGGACTCTCTCTTTATAAAAACAATCCATTTGTTCAAATTCACCGTTGGGAAGATATGTCAGATCAGAACGAAGGAAATCGGATGACATGTATATTCAAAGACTCAAGAGGTAACTATTGGTTTGGTGGTACCAACGGCTTAGGACGACTGGCACCCGGTAAAAAGCAACTGGATTGGTATAAAGTAAGCGACAAACTTTTTTTCATATCCCATGACCGCATACGCTCCATTTACGAAGACAGCGATAGAGACTTGTGGGTAGGTACCAATGAAAGCATCAACAGATTTGACTATAATGAGAACCGTTTCATTCATTATACAATCATGGACTCAGCACAAATACGCAGTGCCGACTGGTGTCAAAGCGTTTTCGGTGATACAGAAGGACATCTCTGGATTTCTTCTTTTCTTGGCGGAGTTTTCCGTGTCGATAAGAAAAATCTGATAGCCCAGGAAGGAAGAATCTATTTAGCTGAAAAAAACTATTATCAGAATTCCGGAAGGTTCGGATTATCCAGCAACCGGGTACAAACTACCATACTGGATAAACTGGGTAATATATGGGTCACAACAAATGGGCATGGACTAAATAAAATAGATTTTCAGGCAGATAGCGTTGTTGTTTTTGCTCACGGACAATCAGAAAGAAACCTTTCTAGCAATGCAATTTCAAGCCTATTCTGCGACACAGATGGATATATTTGGGTAGGACTAACAGGTGGCTTGGACAGAATTGACCCACAGACACATAAGATTGTCTCTGTGCAGAATGATCTGCTGAAATCCAAAGAAGTACTTAGTATTACAGAAAAAGATGATTTCCTTTGGTTTACAGTATCGGACGGCTTGTTTGCTCTAAACAAAAAGAATCATGGCTTACTCTACATGAAAATGGAAGACATGAGATATATGTGCAGTCTATTAGATAAAGAAAGTGGGAAAATACTAATTGGTGGAATCAACCACTACATATCTTTTGTTCCGGAAAGAGTTTTAGATGAAATACGGCAAGGACAGCCCGTAATTCTAACAACCCTCTATGTGAATAACGAACCCATTTGTACAGGTATGGAATACGATGGAAACGAAATATTAAAGCAATCACTCCCTTTTACCGAACAAATTATATTAAATCATAATCAAAACAATCTCACCATTCAATTAACCGATAGCAGATATAACCAGATCATTAAAGCTGAGTATATGTATATGCTGGAAAATCTGGACAAGAGTTGGGCGCCTTTAGATATAACTAACAATCAGATTACATATACTAATCTTCATCCCGGGAAATACAATCTGATTATCCGGCAAACAGATGACTCAGGGCGTGCTATCGCTATACGAGAGCTTTCAATTCAGATTTCATCTCCCTGGTATAGTACACTATTAGCTAAACTCATTTATATAATGCTCATTGGATGGTTTTCTATTTGGACCATTAATTACTTCCGAGTAAAGAATAATTTAAAGATAGAACGTTTGGAAAAAGAAAAGGCACTTGAAATTTCGTCTTTAAAAATGGAGTTTCTGACGAATATGTCTCATGAACTTAAAACCCCATTAAGTCTCATCATCAGTCCCTTAAATAAACTACTTATTACCACAAAAAATACACAAAACAGAAAATTAGTTGAAACCATTCATCAAAACGCAACGCGACTAAGTTCATTAGTGAATCAAATCACAGATTCAAGCAATATGACTATTTCTAAAGATGATATATTATTGTCAAAACTCGAAATAGTAGAGTTTGCCCGGAGCATATTCGATATGCATAAAGAAACATTCAATGAGAAAGGGATACAAATGGAGTTTAAAACAGATACTTCCCAATTATATATTTATGTAGACATCCTAAAATTAGAATCTATTCTTAACAATCTCCTATCAAATGCTTATAAATTCACTGAAAAAGAAGATACGATTTCTTTAATCATACAACATAGTAACGACAAGGAAACACCTACATTAAAATTAATCGTATCGGATACAGGAGTGGGCATTCCAGCCAAGGATATTCCTTTCCTATTCAGTCGTTTTTATCAGTCGGAAGCCAATGCACATAAAAATAAAGATGGCTCAGGAATCGGACTTTCTATGGTAAAAAGATATGTAGAACTTCATAATGGCGAGGTACATATCACCTCTGAAGTAGGAAAAGGCACGGATATTACAGTCTCTCTGCCGATAATAAATGAGGAAATTACAGAGAATTCTGTCTTAGTCCATGATGACAATAGTCTTTTACCCACTTCCGAAATAAAAGTCCTGATTGTAGAAGACAATGTAGAAATAGCCCGTTTCCTCACAGATAATCTTAAAGATATGATCTGCACCGTTACGCATAATGGGAAATCAGGATATGAAATGGCTCAGGAACTAGAACCAGATATTATTATTTCGGATGTTATGATGCCCGTTATGGATGGCATTGAAATGAGTCGTTTACTGAAACAGAACATTTCAACTGCTACCATTCCTATCATTCTTATTACTGCTAAAGATGACAAACGAACGGAATCTCAAGCATATAAACTGGGAATAGACGCCTTTATTTCTAAACCTTTTGATATGAAGGAATTGGAAGAACGAATGCAACAAATCATACGGAGTAAATCTCTCTTAATTCGCAAGATCAAACAATCGGATATGATGCAACAACACAAAGAAATCGTTGTTGAATCTATTGAAGAAAAGCTATTGATCAGAATTACAGAAATCATTGAAGAAAGATTAGCTGATTCAGATCTGAACGTACAAAAGCTATCTGAAATATCCGGGTACAATTCCAAACAAATATATAGAAGAATAAAACAATTGACAGGACACACAGTCGTAGATTATATCAAGTCTATCCGTCTAAAAAAGGCTGCACTGCTTTTGGAACACCGAAAGTATACAGTGTCCGAAGTCATGTATCAGGTTGGTTTTTCGAATCCTTCTTATTTCTCCAAATGTTTTGCAGAGAAATATGGAAAAACGCCCAAACAATATATGGAATCAACAACTAATACAATATGAGATATTTAAAGATTCTGATTTTCATTTTAGGAAGTATGTTCCAAATACATGCAACCGCACAAATAAAAGAGTTATTTCCAGATGGAACAATTATACCTGATTGGTTCAGACAGATAGAAGAAACCCAGATATCAACATTAGGTAAACACTTTAAAATAACCGATTACGGTATAATCAATGATAGTACTATCGTGCAAACCGAAAAGATACAAACTGTCATTGACAAAGCGTATGCATCAGGGGGAGGTGTCATTATAATCCCCCAAGGGACTTACCTAAGCGGCTCATTATTTTTCAAACCAGGTACGCACTTACACTTGGAAGAAGGGGCTGTTTTGAAAGGTAGCGATGATATCAGCGACTTTCTCATAACAACAACACGCATAGAAGGACAGACATTAAAATACTTTGCTGCTTTGGTTAATGCAGATAACGTGAATGGATTTACAATTTCCGGTAGAGGCACCATTAACGGAAATGGCCTTCGCTACTGGAAATCTTTCTGGCTACGAACCAAAGTTAATTTCCAATGTACCAACATGGATGAAATGCGTCCCCGTTTGGTATATATATCAAATTGTAAAAACATACAAATATCTGATGTAAGATTGATAAATTCTCCTTTTTGGACTACCCATCTCTATAAATGCGAAAATGCCAAGTTACTTAATCTTCATATATTCTCTCCGGAAACACCCGTCAAAGCTCCCAGTACAGATGCCATTGACTTGGATGCATGTACCAATGTGCTTATCAAAAATTGCTATATGTCTGTTAATGATGATGCCGTAGCTTTAAAAGGAGGAAAAGGACCCTCTGCAGATAAAGACAATAACAATGGAAAGAATAGCAATATAATAATTGAAGATTGTATTTTTGGTTTTTGCCATGGAGTACTTACCTGTGGAAGTGAATCTATTCATAACCATAACATTATACTCAGACGAATCTGCGTTGAAAATGCATATAATCTGCTTTGGTTGAAAATGCGCCCTGATACCCCACAGAATTATGAATATATTACAGTTGAAGATGTCAAAGGAAGTGCTCAGAATTTTTTATTAGTCCGTCCATGGACGCAATTCTTTGATATGAAAGGACAAACAGAATCTCCACTTTCATATTCCAGTAATATAACAATGCGCAATATAAATCTCAAATGTCATAATTTTCTAAACGTTAGCGATTCCAAACAATATAATTTATCTAAGTTCACATTTGAAAACATCAACGTCGAAACAACTAAAAAAGCAAGCATTGAATTGGATTACATAAAAGATCTAAAACTAAAAAATATATCTATTAAAACCCCATAGCCTCTTTCACTAAGCACATTTCATGATAGGAAGTCAGTTTTTCCAATAATAAAAAAGCTACGCCATAAGAAGTTTGAGGGCAATAAGAAGTAATGATATTATCGTCCACTACGATAGGCTCATTGACTACTATTGCCCCAAAATCCTGAAGCACTTTTTGCTTATGGGCGCCTCTTAGATGATAAGTCGTCGCTTTTCGGCCTTTCAATACCCCACTTTTACCAACGGCTAAAGCACCTACACAGACAGTTGCAATCCACTTCTTTTGAGCATCAAACCTGCGAATCAAATCCATCAGTTTTTCATGATACGCTTCTTCATAGAATCCAAATTCCTCGAAACCACCGGGTATGGCAAGCGCATCATACTCATCCGCCGATACTTCATCGATCGTTTTATCCACCATAACCGGAACATTAAACGAACTTACCACTCTCCTATTCAAACCGCATGTAACCACATCAACCTTACAACCGAAGTCAGTCCTTGCCCATCCCATAACATCAATGAAGACACTAAACTCTATCGTCTCAAATCCTTTAGTCAAAAACACCAATAATCTCATAATCAATATTGTTCTAAATTCCACAATTTGTTAACGCCGCAAAGATAGGCATACCCCGAATTGTCTGAAATGACAAACTTCCGTCAAAAACTGCCATATTTTATCTTTGGATAAAATAAGCTGCATCTCAGCATAACTTTTTCATGCAAGCATGAAAGTTCTGCATTCGATTTACATTATCTTTGTCTGTAAGAAGAACAGATAAATAATGGATATGGATAAGACATACAAGCATATAGCATTCCTGGTCGTACCCAATGCAACTTTACTCGATATTACAGGACCTTATGAAGCCTTCTCACTTGCTACGCAATGTCTTCAATCCTATACCAACAAAGATAAAACCACCTATAAATTACATACTTTATCAATAGACAAAAACAAGATAGTCAGAACATCCTCAGGCCTTTGTTTGCTCTGTGAAAATTCTATCAAATCTCTGGATTATGAAATAGATACCCTATTCATTCCGGGTATTCCCGAAAGCCTCACGGATATGGTCGATGCCAAAACACTATCATGGATTAAGCGACAATCGACTAAAGTACGGAGGATATGCTCTGTATGCACAGGCGCTTTTATTTTGGCAGAGGCTTCAATCTTAGAAAATAGAAATGTAGCAACCCACTGGAAATTATGCAATCAATTAGCAGAAAGCTACCCTACTCTAAAGGTAGATAACGAATCGATCTTTATCAAGGACGGACATGTATATACGTCGGCCGGAGTATCTTCCGGAATAGACTTGGCATTAGCACTGATTGAAGAAGACTACGGGAGAACGTTAGCTTTAGAAGTAGCCAGAGAGTTAGTAGTATATTTAAAACGGCCGGGTAATCAAGCCCAGTTCAGCGTGACACTCAGCCACCAGGACAGTGACCATAAACCTATTCAGAATATAAAAGACTGGCTTCCCGAACATCTAAAAGACCGGATAACCATGGAACAATTGGCTGAACAGGCATTAATGAGCCCCAGGAATTTTGCACGTGTATTTACCAGGGAAACAGGCACTACACCAGCCAAATACATAGAGAAACTGAGAATGGAAGCCGCTTGCCGCTTTCTTACAGAAACTGATTTAACATTGGAATTTATTGCCCATGAATGTGGCTTGATAGGCATCGACAATATGCGCAGACTGTTTCTGAGACACCTGAAAATTACTCCATCAGATTACAGGCAACGTTTCAGAACCGTGTAATAAAATGTCGTTTTTTTACAAGTGTATGCGAAATCCGAACGCTATTTTTGCATATTATTTGCAGCCAGCATCAGATTAGCAAGAATGGACAACCAAATCTGATATCCGGGCACTATTTTTGCAAATTAAACCAGACAGTATGAATATACAGGAAAAAAGCAGAATAGAATATCGTTCCAGAATCAACCGGGTGATGGATTACATTGATATGAATCTTGATCAACCCTTAGAACTGAAAGATATCGCAGAAGTTGCCAGTTTCTCACCTTACCATTTCCACAGGATATTTACTTTCCTAATAGGAGAAACGCCTATTGATTACGTACAACGACTTCGCGTAGAAAAAGCAGCATGGAAATTACAGCAAGAGCCTTTGCACCCCATTACTGAAATTGCATACAGTTGTGGTTTCGGAAGTGTATCATTATTCAGCAGGACTTTCAAAAAGTATTTTGGACTCACTCCTACACAATTCAGCAAAGAGGAAAAACCAATCTATGCACACCATGGAATGTTGTTTAGCAAGAATGGTCAAATACTCCGCAAGAATTTGATAAACGAAGTGGATTTCGATTCCGACCTTTGCAGAGTAGAATTAAAAAACATATATTTTATGAAAGCAAACATCGAAATTAAAGAAATGCCGGAAATGGAAGCAATTTATTGCCGTCATATCGGTCCGTTCCACCTGATCGTTCAGGCTTATGAGAAATTAATTAAATGGGCTGAGCCACGAAGATTGTACAATCAGAATGTTACTAAAACAGCCACAGTAACCCATGATGACCCATCTGTTACAGACTTGGACAAAATCAGACAAAGTGCTTGTATTATTGTGGATAAAGACGTGAAAGTGGAAGGCGAAATCGAGAAAATGATTATTCCCGATGGTAAGTATGTGGTGGGACATTTTGAAATTGGGACTGATGAATTCCAAAAATCATGGAATACAATGTGCAAGTGGTTCACCGAAAGTGGATATCAACAGGCAGATGGATGTACGTATGAATTGTATCACAATAGTCACCGGACTCACCCTGAAAATAAGCATATCGTTGATATTTGTATACCGATAAAGCTTCTTTAAATTTCTCTCTTTTTAAGTTGGTCACTCATATTCTTAATTTCGTCATAAGGAATCTGCAGGTTGGTCTACAAACTTTTTACGAGAAGATTATTCGGCTTATCTTTGCATCAAACGAAGTGCTTCCAGAAAGACTAAACAGACTAAATAACATAAGTGGTATAAAATAAGTTATCGCAATGACAGACAATATTTTAATTTTCCGGACTTCTATAGAAAAGGAGCAGGAAATAAAGAAAATAGAAAAATTGTTCATCGAATATCCGCAGATTCACGTATGGAACGTAGATTTTGAAGATTGGGAGAAGATACTGAGAATTGAATGTCAGGGGATAACTCCAGCTGATGTCTCGGATGCGCTGAGGACAATTGATATTTGTGCAACAGAGTTGGAATAAAACGGAAACTTCTTCTTCTCAAAGAATAATCACTCATATTCATCATTTCGTCATAAGAAACAGTATGGTTCGTCTACAAACTCTCTAAGGAAGAATTATTAAACTTACCTTTGTAACCGAAATCAAGATGATAGAAATATAAAGATTAATAACAAAGAAAACCAAAATGATGAAGAAGATTTTAGTTTTAATACTATGTGTATTAGTTTATAGCGCATTGTTTGCTCAATCCAATGAAGACAAGAAAACCGTATTTCAATTGAGCTTTGTCCCACCCCTGAGTACCAATGGAGCCTATTCGCATCAGTATACGAATACAGTTTCACTCAACTTACTTGTAGGTATTTCCAGAAACGAGGAGGCATTCACCTGGGGAGGTATCTCAAACATTATTCTGAATGATGCCAAAGGTTTCCAAATGGCAGGACTTTCAAACTATGTAGGAAATGACGGACGGGGAGTGCAGTCGGCAGGATTGGCTAATATAAATAAGAATAAGTTCAGTGGTTTCCAGATGGCAGGATTGGCAAATACAGCTTCTGAAATGACCGGGTTCCAATTCGCCGGATTAGTCAATATTGCCAAAGAAGTAAACGGTTTGCAGATTGCCGGATTAGTCAACATTGCAAAAGAGGTCAATGGCGTACAATTTGCCGGACTGGTTAATATAGCGGATAAGAGTGACTGCCCCATCGGATTAATCAACATCATTAAAAATGGTGAGATGGGGGTTGCTGTCACTTATGATGCATTGGGCAGTACGGTAGCCACATTCCGTTCGGGCGGCAGATACACTTATGGTATTATAGGCGTTGGATATAACCATAAAACTGAGAATAACTCATTGGTGGCTGAAGGTGGATTCGGTGCTCATATCCCTGTTACCTCCTGGTTCAGAATTAATAATGAACTTAAAGCCTCAACCATCGGAAGTGATTCGGATGAGCCTGTTTTAAATACTGGATACTCGCTCATTCCATCCTTCAGAATCGGGAAGCACATTGAGTTATTCGGAGGGGTAGGCATAAACTATATGATGACCAAAGATGTGAACAACAGCAAAATATTCCCGAACCATTCCTTATGGAAAAAGACTGAGTCTACAAAACTGCAACAACTGTATATCGGATACCAGTTTGGTGTACAATATATATTCTGATAGTTCAATTCAATACTCTTTATACTCAATATCCCCTGAATCTACATTTTGACTGTAGATTTAGGGGATTTACAAAAAAAGAACTATATTTGCCCCGAATTCTAAAAGCAAATATTTTGGGCACAATTCTTAAATTTGTTATTGCTTAATATTAGCCTCACAAACCACAGGCTAATTTCTTTCGTTTGAATAATTCTTATTCAGACAGGTTTTTCATTTTATCATTTTTAGTATTAACTACATTGTCTCTGCAAGGCAATTGTAATTTGCTATTCAGACTTTTAGCAGGCTTCACAGCAACCGCCTGAAAGTTATGGATGCGCTGAATGCGAATGGAGAATTTCGTAAAGAACATTAAGCAAGACATAGAAGTAGAAATCCAAAGAATTGAGCAACAAGATATTGATATCCTTGATAAGATAAAGCAAATAGTCGGCTTCATACAGACTTCACTCGCCCGACTAAAAGCAACCATTGCGGACTATCAGTTTATTAATCCCGAGGAGGAGATTCTTTTCTTTAAAGTCCGGAAACCGCAAATATCCGGTCTACTGATATTTTATATCCGTCTGTATCAGATTGAAAGGAATCGGATTGAGAAATCACCGTCAGCTCAATATAAATACCTGAAGGAGGAATATGAAAGTCTGAAGAATATCTCTTCGGACAAGAATTTCTATAACTATTATCAAGCCGGTAAAACAGACTCAGATCATCTGTATTTCATGAGAAAGCATTATGATATCCTTTCAGATGTTCACTGCCACTCGTTGGACAGAGATACTTCTTTTTCCACTTTGCATGATTCCAGCGTAGCAGAGATCTTAGCAAATAAGCAACTCACTCATTATCTCTCCACGGAGATTGATGCGTTATCGGAGAAACTACACCTAAAGTTCACCTCTATCATAGAAAGCAAACTATTGCAATGGACGGAAAGTAAGGTTTCATTGGTAGAATTCATTTATGCACTATATGCCGGAAAATGCTTTAATAATGGTAACACGAACCTGAAAGAAATCGCTTTCTGCTGCGAAACTCTTTTTGATATTGAGATTGGTGATTTCTACCGGATATTTCTTGAAATCAGGAACAGGAAGAAAAGCAGGACACAATTTCTGGATAAACTGAAAGAGAAAATAACCCAAATGATGGATGAACTTGACAGGTAAACAAAGAATATTTCATAGCGTCTTGTGACATCTTGTGAATTATGCAAATGGCTAATATCCAACTTTGCCGGAAAATTACTTAACCCGCAAAGAAAGATAATAGCTTATTTATGGAGACAACAATTACATGGGAAGTAAAGGTGAAGAATACCCCTTTATTAATTAAGAAATGCAGTCACTGCGATAGTGACCGATTTTATTGTAGCGATAAGTTCAGGATGAATGCTCAAAAGAAGAACATAGATGTATGGTTGATTTACAGATGCGTGAAGTGTGACAACACCTGTAACCTCACTTTGTTATCACGCAGTAAACCGGATTTGATTGACAAGACATTATTCCATAGTTTTTCAATGAATGATAAAGACACAGCCTGGAAGTATGCTTTTTCTACTGAAATGGAGAGAAAGAATAACCTGAGGCTGGATTATGATAGTGTAGAATACGAAGTCATTCCTAATACCTCATTGGAAGATTTGCTGAATCCATCCAATGAGGTTATCAAAATCCATATCAAGTGCGAGTTTGAGTTTGATCTCAAATTATCATCATTAATCAGAAGGTGCTTCTCACTCTCTGCCAATCAGATGAAACGTATGTTCGAAGATGGTATAATTACGATTTCAGGTAACAAACCACCTCAGAAGCATAAAGTGAAAGATGGGGATATGATTCTGATACAACGAGAGGTATTAAGTAAGTCTGTCAACCGTTCCATCCATGATATAGGGTAAGGACTGACGTATCTTCTCAACAGACCAGTTCCACCATTGTATCTGTTGCAGCTTGGCGATTGTCTCTTCCTCAAGCAGGTGTTCCTCCTACTATGGTGTAGGGAGGAACATTTTTAGTTACTACTGCCCGGGCTGCGATGACAGCTCCATCTCCGATATGCACTCCTGCCATAATAACAGCTTCATAACCTATCCAGACATCATTGTCTATAATGATATCACCTTTATTATCCCATGCTGAGGCTACATTTTTCTTATCCAATTCCCAGTCTTCAAAGAACAAGGGGAATGTGTAGTTGGACAAGGATTTCAATGTATGGTTGGCACTGTTAAAAAGAAACTTTGCCCCACAGGCAATAGAACAGAATTTTCCGATAATCAAGCGGTCTTGGTTGATAGGATAATGATAGAGGACATTATTCTTCTCAAATTGAGCCGGGTCATTTACAAAGTCATTGTATATGGTATAATCACCAACTATGATATTCGGATTGTTGATAATGGTATTCAGATAGATAGTCTGATAATCGTTGGTACGCGGATATGTTTTCGTATTCATTGTAATTACTTCTTTTTGTATGTTTAGTATTTTAATATCTTGTGACGGAAACGGTCACAATCAAGTTGGGCAACAGACTTAGCTATTGCCCTATTATACTAAACGAAGCTATTTACAAAGTTGCCATTTCATGATGATTAAAAACTATGGTTCATATCGCATAGCAAAGATAGTAATTATTTCACTTCAAATTTTCCTTGTAACTTTATATCTTGTGAAGAACTTCCTACCATTACCGCAAACGTACCCGGTTCTACTACGAAATGATTATCCTTATTCCATAATCCCATCTCTTGCGAGGTGAGTACGAAATCAATCACTTTTTCTTCGCCCGGTTCCAGATGGATACGTTCGAAGCCACGCAATACTTTTACATATGTAGTCACAGAACTCATCTCGTCATGCAGATAAAGCTGAACGACTTCATCTCCGGCTACTTTTCCCGTATTCTTCACTTTACAACTCAGCTTTACACTACCTTGTACACCAATGACCGGATTCTCTATCTTTAAATCACTATAAGCAAAAGTAGTATAACTCAAACCATATCCGAAAGGATAAAGCGTACCGGTAACACGTACAAAACCTTTTGAATCGGAACCCGGTTTAAAAGGAAAAGCAAAAGGTATCTGCCCTACCGAACGGGGAAAGGTTACCGCCAATTTACCCCCCGGATTATAATCACCGAAAAGTACTTGTGCCACAGCATCTCCCATAAATTCTCCCGGGAACCAAGCATGTACAATACCCGGAATATAACGCTCAGCCCAGTTGATGGTGGCGGCGCGTCCGTCTACCAATAACAAGATCACAGGTTTGCCCGTTGCGTATACAGCTTGCAATAGTTTTTCCTGTCGTCCGCACAAATCCAGATTGGTACGGGAATATTCCTCACGTACTGTCTTCTCATTTCCTCCCAGTACCATGATGGCTACGTCCGATTCCTTTGCCAAGGCTACAGCCTCATCCATCATAGCCTGTTCTTCCTGATCCAATGGTACTTCGTAAAGCTCACTCTCCGGAAAATATTTATCAATAATGTCTGTTCCTTTTGCATAGCGAACCTCTGCATCAGGCAAATACTCTTTTATTCCCTGATATACCGTCTTTATCGGAGCATTAGCCGGACCATAACGACAAATCAGATTCTGCACTTCATCCGCATTAGGACCAATCACTGCTACTTTCTTCAAATCTTTGGAGAGTGGCAGGATATTATTCTCATTCTTCAATAAAACGATAGATTCTAAAGCCGCTCTCATGGATACTGCCTGATGTTCCTTGCTATGCACCACCTTTTCAGGATGTTTGGCATCTCCCTTATAAGGATTATCAAACAACCCCATCCCAAACTTTACCCGCAACACATCTGCTACACGGCTATCAATCGTCTGCATGGAAACCTTTCCTTCACTAATAGCCTGCCGAAGCGGACGAATGAAGTTCTCGGGCAAAGTAAAGTTAGTACGCACATTCAGTCCCGCATTTACTACCTGGGCAGCTCCATCTACAGCATCGGCAGCCACCTGATGCTTGGAATAAAGAAATTCTACCGCTTCACTGTCAGACACTACATAACCTTTAAAGCCCCATTCGTGGCGAAGTATTTCAGTAAGGAAATGATAGCTTCCGGTAATCGGTTCACCATCATAGTCATTATACGAACTCATGACTCCCAATGCTCCGGCTTCACAGAAAGCCTTGCGGAAAGGTTCGATATAAAGAGTCCGCATCTCGCGTGGTGCTACGTGTGGATCGGTACGGGTACCGGCATCACGCCCACCAACAGGGATACTATATACTGCAAAGTGTTTGGGAGTGGCAACCAGTCCTTCTTGCTGAAGTCCTTTAATCATTCGTTTTCCAAGTTCTCCCACCAGAAAAGGATCTTCTCCATAACATTCTACCACACGTCCCCAACGCGGATCTTGTGCAATATCCAGAATAGGAGAATAAATATTAGTATAACCTAACGCTTTTGCCTCTTCAGCGGTGACCTGAGCTATTTCACTGATCAGTTCCTTATTCCAGGTAGCCCCCTGTCCGCATTGGGCAGGGAACATGGTGGCCCGGTCATGGCAAAGTCCGCGAATTCCTTCGTTGGTGAAATCAACAGGTATTCCCAGACGGGTCTGCTCCACAAACCATCGCTGAATGGTCTGCCGATTTTCTACACTATTCACATAAGGGTATGATAAAGAAGAACCGAAACGTCCCAAGCCATTGGCCTGTTCATCTATATTGGCTATACCGTCCTTCCAAATTTCATCTTTCCACTTCTCAGTAGGAAGAGAATCTTTCAGTACACGTCCGGACCCGTACAAGGTAGCCATCTGGCAAGTTTTCTCCTCCAAGGTCATCTGCGACAGCAGGTCTTTTACTCTTGCCTCTATCGGTTCCGAAGGATCTTCGTAGATATCCTTCACACCGTTCTTGTTAAAATCAATCCAGCCTTTCTTATATATACCGGGATTATTACCCGCATACACACCCGCACAAAGCGATACAGCAATACATAAAGCGATTCTTCTTTTCATAGCATCTTTTTAGTTTTCCATTTCAAATATCAGTTCTCCACCCTTCATCAAGTCGAAATGAGAGAATCTCGGTTCCGCCAAATCCTCACCATTCAACTTCATGGAGCGAATATACTTATTTTCCACACTATTATTCTTCGCTTGGATTACAAAATCTTTCCCATTACTCAAATGAATAGTCACTTTATCGAATATCGGACGGCCAATTTCATAAACCGGACGGCCCGGACAGAACGAATAGAATCCCATAGCACTCAATGCATACCAAGCAGACATTTGCCCAACATCCTCGTTTCCGGAAAGCCCGTTAGGATCATTATGGTAGAGTGTACGAAGAATATGGTCTACTAAAGCCTGTGTCTTACGAGGTGCACCAGCATAATTATAAAGGTATGGAATATGATGACTTGGTTCATTGCCATGTGCATACTGGCCAATCATTCCGGTAACATCGGCAGCGGCATTCGGATCACCCGTCAGTTCGGAACTTGTAGTAAACAGCGTATCCAGATGGGCCTCGAAAGATTTCTGTCCTCCAACCAGTTCCATCAGTCCTTCTACGTCCTGCGGAACAAACCATGCCCATTGCCATGCATTTCCCTCTACGTAATTACTGGGACGTTGCACGGATGCCGGATCAAAAGGAGTAATCCAACTGCCATCACTCAGACGTCCCCGCATCAGTTTAGTTTCCGGATCAAAATAGTTCCGATAGTTCCTGGAAAGCTCCATATATTTATCATAAAGGTCTTTACGGTTATGCTCCTTCATCATCTGGGCTATCAGCCAGTCATTATAAGCAAATTCCAGTCCTTGTGAAACAGAACCACCTACCTTATCACAAGGAATATATCCCAGTTCATTCTTATATTTAATGGATACAGGCATCAGTTTCCCATTCAGAATCTGGCGATCCATCATCGGCGTAACACCCGTAGTATCATATACCGATGAACGTATGCATGCTTCCAGTGCCTTCTTTACATCAAAATCGCATTGTTTCTTCATCATAGCATCGGCTATGACAGAAACGGCGTGGTAACCGATCATAGTACCTGTTTCATTAGAAGCCAGTTCCCATTTAGGCAAGATGCCACCCTCATCATACTTACGAAGCAGTGAACGAATGAAAGCCTGATTCTGCTCTGGTGTAACAATAGTGTAGAGAGGATGAGCTGCACGGAAAGTATCCCAAAGAGAGAACACCGTATAATTTGTATAAGAAACATCCTGCTTAATCTCATGTCCCATTGTACGGTAACGCCCGTCCACATCGGATGCCAGGCTCGGCTGGATAAATGCATGATACAGTGAAGTATAAAATACAGTACGACTATCATTGTCCGAAGTTTCGATATCAATCTTTCCAAGGGCTTCATTCCAGGCAGTATTCGCCTGTTTCATGACACCTTCAAAGTCCCAATTGGGGATTTCAGCCTCTACATTCAATCGGGCACCCTCTTCATCCACACTTGAGATACCTACCTTTGCCAATACGCGTCCGTCAGCAGGGAGATTTCTAAAACTCATCACTGCCTTAGCGGTATTGACCGTTACAGATGTACTATCCGGTTGATACTCAGTTCCCGAATACAATTTATAATCAAACGGACTGGAAAACACTGCATAGAAATATACATAGTGACGCTTAGCCCAGCCAACAGTATATTTCATTCCTGCTATGGTAGAATCATTCACCACACGAATCTGAGTAACAGGATGCTGATGACCATGAATGGTAGGTTCCATATCCACAATCAGACGGGCATCACTTGCCTTAGGGTAAGTATACCGATGCAGGCCCGCACGCAAAGTAGCGGTCAGTTCCACATTGATAGAATCATCCTGCAACAGTACTTGATAATATCCCGGCCGGGCACTCTCTTGTTCATGCGAGAAACGAGAACGATAACCTTCATCCGGGTTTTCTGCTGTCCCGGCAATCAAAGGTTTCTCGCCGACTACGGGCATAAAGAGTATATCGCCATAATCTCCAATACCCGTTCCACTAAGATGGGTATGGGTAAAGCCCATGATGGAAGTATCGTCGTAATAATAGCCGGAACAGGCATCCCAGCCAAAGAGACGGGTATCCGGACTCAACTGTACCATTCCATGGGGTAAAGTTGCACCAGGGAAAGTGTGACCATGTCCACCAGTCCCTATAAATACATTCACGCTATCGGTATACTCCTTGGGGAGATCCTTTTCTGCACAGGAAAACAATCCGATTCCTGAGGCCAACAACAGCATGCAGAGTTTATTCTTCATAAAATTATATGTTTATGTTTTTGTTACCAATCATCTGTCCTGAATGAAGATACCGGAAGACCGAACATATTATAAAGACAGCCTTTCACATAATCCTTAAAAGCATATCGCACTGCCACCGGATGTGGCACCTCCGGGCTGGAAACGACCACCGTTTGAGCATCTTTACCCAAATGCGCATTGGCAGGATGGAACACCCTATCCTCACCGGCTATTTCGAAACCTGTCAGTGGTTGGCGATATGTAGTCAAACCTTTACCTACTTCATCAAATGATACCGCGATCTTATTTCCCTCTATCTGCATAGACTTATACAACGGACCGGTTACGGGGAAACCCTTCTTACCATAAGTTAGTCCTAAGGCCATGTATGCAAAACGATTACCTACGGTTTCCTTCTCCATAGGATGTATGGTACGCGCATCACCGATATCAGTCAGAATTATCATTCCGGAAGAAGGTACAATACCCAGACATTTTGCCTGAGCCTCACGCAAATAGGCCGAGTTTTGTCCTTTCCCCTCACCCTTATTATAGTTGAATGGAGCAATCTGAGCATAATAGAAAGGAAATTCCCCTATTCCCCATTGTTTCCGCCAGTCATTCACCAACGAAGGAAACAGTTGCGTATACAGGTCGGGGACATCTACATTGGCTTCTCCCTGATACCACAAACAGCCTCGTATGCCATAACCGACTACGGGACTCAACATACCATTATAAAGAATAGAAGCATTGTGTACATCCGACAAGTCTTTGTAAGGTTCTATCCCTTCTTTACTCATCCAGGCTTCCACCCGCGAACCTCCATAACTCGCATGGATGATACCTACGGGCACCTTGAGCACCTGGTTCAGTTTGCGTGCAAAGAAATATCCGGCAGCCGAGAACTCGGGGACTGTTTCAGAAGAAGCTTCCTGCCAAATACCTTCACAGTCAGTCAGTGGTTCGGACGTCATCTTGCTTCCTACCATAAACATACGAACTTCGGGATTTCCGGAAGTGGCAATGGCATCCAACGAACCAATCACCGGATCACCATAACGTCCGCTTACCCGCATATCCATATTGGACTGGCCGGAACAAAGCCATACCTCACCGATCAGTACATTATTGATATGTACCGACTCACCATCGCTCACCTCTATGCTGTAGGGACCACCATACACAGGTGTCTCTACCTTTACTTTCCAGTTACCCGATTCATCGGTAACTGCCGTATATTTCTTAGCATTCCATGAAGTCTTTACAGTTACTTTCCGCTGTTTCCTGTCACTGCTTCCCCAAATGGCAACCGCACTTTTTTGCTGCAACACCATTCCGTCAGAGAAGAAAGACGGCATTGTAATACGTGCCTGCACCCCTTCCGCCAGAAGCAGAAAGGATGCAAACAGAGCCATTATTAACTGATATCGTTTCATTGTTTAATTTCTTACGGGCATCTTAAATGTCAATGGAATTTCTTTCCTGAGCATACGGGCCGCCTCACCAGTCAACCACAGGTAATGATCGGAAGGTTGGCCGTCCATATCGATAAACTTGGCAATGTCACTAACCGGATGATCTCCCGTACATTTAAAGATAGCGGTACCTTCATCCACCTCATCAAACATGGCTACATAAATCATTTCCGCCCCTGCCATCATCGCTGTAGAAAGTTGCTGCCAATAGAAGCGTCCTCCCTGACGGGGAATACTGCCTACAGGCTTTACGTCATCCGGAAACTCCAGTTTGCTGAGATTATGCCAACTGAACCCAGGAGTTACGGCGGGAACATAATCTACTCCATTCTCTTCGCACCAGCGGATATCTCCAATAACCAGGTCACGAAAACGATCCATATCATTGTGCAATAACGGAGAGAAGCGCTGGATAGTCCACGGCAGAATGATATCCGCCTTTCGGATCAATGTATGCAGATAAGGATCATTCATACAATCGGATTCCAGAGTGCGCCAGAAGGTAGGAACACCCAACATTACCGTGCAACCGCCATATACCGGATCATTTTGCAGGAAGTCAATCAAGCGCTCCATGCCGATATTCCTGATATTGTAAGGACGGTCGGGGAAACCGACACCCCAGATAGCCACTACCGGCTTTCCGTTATGGTGCAAATAAGTTTTCGTACCGGACTGATTAGTCACCTTCTGATTGTCCACCAGCCTCTTCCAGTCTTCTATTATCATGGAGCAGTCTTCACCGGATCTTCTCAAACCGGACAGATCATACATCACAGCGATGGCACGATCATACTTGGAAGCTGCTTCCAAAGCATTTTCCAGGATACGGTTAGGCACCGAATTCTTTTGATCTCCACGGGTATAGTCCACAAAACGCTGTACAAACACGCCATCCACTCCGTAATCTTTCATCCACTTGAAATGCAAATCAACAGTAGACTTGTCCGCAGAGCTGAATACACGTGCTTTTCTTCCGTCGGCATGGCGGAAAGAAGTCTCATACGTTTTCTCATACTCGCTCACATCGGGCCATGCATCAATGGTACAATGTTTCTCGTCAAATTGCTTTCCGGTTCCATAATGGCCATAACCTTGATTTGTACCATCCTGCGGTCCACGAAACCAACCTTGATATCCCGCCATTACCAATCCTTTATAACTCGGATAAGAAGTCTCCGCGGCGTGTCTGGAACCGGCATAAGTGAACAAACTCATACCAAGCATACCCAATGCTATGAATAACTTAACTCTCATAAAATATTATTATTTATATCTATTATTAAAAAACTTTCCACCTATACCTCTGCCATTGTCTATTATTTCACATTGCAAATGTAAGCCCGACAGATTAATGCTTCAGTTATATTTCAATTAGCTTACACTTAATTTTCAATTAATATGAGGATTGTTTGCCTTTCCTATATTAAAATCATCTTAAAAGTGTCTTTTTAAAGATTATTAAAACAGATTTCGAATGTAGTTAATACGAAATTAATCACAAGATAACAACCCGGACTTACCTTTGTACATAGTTTATAACTCATAGTTCAACTACTAATAAAGAATATTATGAAAAAAGTTTTTTCAAACCGTATGAATGGATGCTCACTGATACACTTCTCATTTCTGTTAGCTTTCCTCTTTCTTTCTGTCAACGCAGAAGCTAAAGTAAAACTCCCCTCCGTACTTGCAGATAATATGGTGTTGCAACAACAGACAGACGTCAAACTCTGGGGGCAAGCGCAAGCCAAAGCAACCCTGACAGTAAAGACCTCGTGGAACAACAAAACATACAAGGCTATCGCTGACAATAAAGGCCAATGGGAACTACAGATCCCCACTCCACAGGCAGGTGGACCTTACGAGATAACTTTCAATGACGGTGAACCGCTCACTTTAAAAAACGTATTGATAGGTGAAGTCTGGTTCTGTTCCGGACAGTCGAATATGGAAATGCCGATGGGAGGATTCGACCGTCAACCTACCAAAGGAACCAATGATCTGATTGCCAAAGCAAAACCATCTACCCCTATCCGCATATACAATACCGACTCTCAAGAAGGTAAATGGGTGCGCCAATTCAGCAAGACCCCACAAAAAGACTGTCAGGGTGAATGGTTGGAAAACACTCCGGTGAATGTAGCAAACACTAGTGCCGCCGCTTATTATTTCGCCCGATATATACAGGAAGTTCTGGAAGTACCGGTTGGTATTATCGTTTCTACCCTGGGAGGTTCTAAAGTGGAAGCATGGATGAGCCGGGAAGCGATTTCTCCTTTCAAAAGTATCAATCTGTCGATCCTTGACAATGATGAGCAGATAAAGAATATAACCGCTACTCCCTGTGTACTGTATAATGCCAAAGTAGCCCCTTTCACAAACTTTGCTATCAAAGGCTTCCTCTGGTACCAAGGGGAAAGTAACCGAAACAATGCCGATCTGTATCAGAGTCTGATGCCGGCCTTTGTAAAAGACTTGCGAAACAAATGGAACCGAGGTGAGCTTCCCTTCTATTTTGTGGAAATAGCCCCGTTCAATTATGAAGGAGCAGATGGAACTTCAGCTGCACGGATGCGCGAAGTACAACTGCAAAACATGAAAGATATTCCGAATAGCGGTATGGTTTCAACTTTAGACATAGGCCATCCCGTCTTTATACATCCCATGGATAAAGAGACTGTCGGAAACCGTCTGGCGCTCTGGGCACTTGCAAAGACTTACGGTAAGAAAGGATTCGGATATGCATCACCTATTTATAAATCCATGGAGATATCCGATAACAAAATATACATCAATGTTGAAAATGCCCAACGGGGATTGTGCCCGATGTGGACTTCTCTCAAGGGGTTTGAGATAGCAGGAGAAGACAAAGTATTCTATCCGGCATTTGCTGAAATAGAAACCAGCACTACCCGTCTGACAGTATCCAGTGATAAAGTACCTCATCCGGTAGCAGTTCGGTATGCCTATAAAAACTATGCAGAAGCCAATGTTTTCAATATTCATGGTCTGCCACTGATTCCTTTCCGAACAGATAACTGGTAAAAAGATAAATTAAGAGATACCTCCCAACCGAGGAAGGTTCACAAGAGTCTATCCATCCAACATCTACTTCTTATCAGATCCATAAATCAATCCCTCACCCGACTTATTAAACCGGAAACCGGAAATATAGTAGTTGTTAGTAAACTCTATCGATTTACCCTGCGCTCCCAGTCTGGCGTACCCTTCATCTTTGACAGTTGTCTCCGCCATTTTTTGAGCGAAATAAGAAGTATAGACATGCGCTTTACCACCTCTAACATCTACACCCTGCGTACCGGAACGTGAGAAATTAGCTTGTTGGAAAGATACAATACCATTATTTATTATCGCCCCGATGACAGGGCTGCCCCAAAATGCACTATTGTACAAAATCAATTTAGCATCAGGATGAACTTTATCGGTATTGACCTTATCTCCCATGAGAACATAAGCCCTGACCGGCTCATTTGGAATTTTAGTATTGACCAATTCTGAGTTAATGGCAACTATCTTAGTATCCTTATCCGCATCTTCTACAAACAGAGAATAAGTACACCCGTCAGAACCATGACCTATAACGGTCATTTCCCCCGGATACTTGCCTGTTATTGCATCTTTCAGAAAATGGATTCCATATACCGAGCCATAAACGAAATTATTGAAAATAGTCTGATTCTTGACATCTGCAAATTTAAGCGCACTGCAATTGGACTGTACGAAGCGCATCATAAATACTTCCGGATATCCTTGTCCCCCTTCCGGAAGCCTTGATCCGTAATGAGGATTCAACTGCATATTGCGGATGAATCCGCCTTCGGCGCCACCGCCAACCCAGATACCTGCCCTTAAAGGTACACCACCCAGATAATCGACATAATGCCCACTCGTGTCGTATGAAGCCAAGTCTATCCCTTTGTCACCTACAGCTATGGTTACGTTTATAATATACACCTTCGGACCTTGTCCCTGTATCAGGAACGGGGTCTTTCTCGGGTTTTCAACACTAAAACCATCGGAAGCGATATTAAGCTGTGCCAGCGTAATACCTCTGATACCTGCATGGGCTTCAAGCTGTATGAGCGAAGGCCCGCTTTCTCCTGCGTTTCCGCCATCATAATTGGTAAATATGGCAGTTCCACCACTTTGTGTGTGATGTTGTACATCCCATGATCCCCGCAGTTCAACCCCCGAAGGCACTTTTATAGGGTTATTCACTAAATATCTTCCGGCCGGCAGGTAGAGCGTACCTCCGCCAGCGGCTTTCACAGCATCCAGCGCAGACTGCAAATCAGCCGATACGTCTTTTACGGGACGATCATTATTAAAGCCAGTCGCCCTCGCTAAATCCGCTTTCAATACTCTATCCGATACCGGTCTTGGATGCACGTCGATATTTGTTTTCACATTTTTAGGAATGGGCTCAAAGAAGTATTTCTTCCCTGTGATAACTTCCACTTTAGCGGAAGTACTGTGATTATCCACCTTCAGTTTAGATTTATAGCCCGAATTAACCGATTTCAAGGTATGCATATTCGCTCCGAGATAGACATGCCCGGCATTCTTTTTAAATTCGCACTGGGACAACAATACATTACCCCTGTTCATCCTAAGAGCATAATCATTATATTCACTGAATGTACAACTTTCAAACGATACGACCCCTCCGTCGCCATCACCTACGACAGAACCTTTGAAATCCACACCGTTGAATTGTACAGAAGTGCTGAAATCCTTATAGAAATACACTGCATTACCATCTTGACCCGCTCCGAAGGATGAGTTGGATATAAGTATACCATACGGATTGACATCTTCAACGTACAACCCGTTACCGCAGTCGCCTACATGCACCTCATACAACTGAGCGTTGGGAGCATCGGCAAAACCGGGTTCACGCCCTATCCACACACCTGTTTTATAACCTGATATATACAGATAAGAAACATACTCCCAGTCTGAACGGTGCATTTGATATCCCGTGCCATTTGCCCTTGTATAAGCTGTTACATCCTCAAGAGAAGGCGCTCCCGGAAGACCGGAATTTGCCCAGTATTCAGGACTTATCCTGACATTCTCAATGCGTCCGATATCGGTACATACATGCACTTCGATACCTTTATTAAGAGCAGTCATATAACTGTTCAGAACATAATGTAACTCACTCGGAGCAGAATTAAAACCATTGTAAGAGTTTACAAGAGTGACACGTTCTATCGTAGCACAATCTCCCTGGGTTTGGAACAGCGTCCACGGATATGGTTTTACATGATGGATATCCTGTTCAGGATACCAGATAGAGAGATTAGTAACTCCAGTGCCCGCGTTCATCTCTATGAATCTATCAGCTATACTGGTATAGGTGGTACGAAGCGCATTATCTGCCTGGCCGTCGTTCCACCAGCTTTCAACACTTCCATCGTAATTCGGTGAGTCTTTACCGACACGTACTTCGAGAATTGTTCCAAGGACTTTCCCATTATGGGATGCCGGATCAGCCCAATCACCACGAAGCTGCACACCAGGGTGGAGACGCAAAACATACTCAAAATGAAAATCTTTCTTTGTTTCCGAACTGCCTTGACGAACTCTGACGTTTTTAGTACCGACCTGCGTACTACGGAACTCATAATTTCCGGCTGGTATATATACTACTCCGCCACCACTTTGATATGCAGCGTCAATAGCCGCTTGAAAAGCAGCTCTATTATCAAATCCCGGTTCAGCTTTAGCTCCAAATTCAGGGGCAGTCACAACAAAGTCGGATATGGCCCAGTCTTTTGTGGGATAAATAGTTTTGATACTTTGCTGTGGTACCTGCTGCTTTGTTTGCGAACAGGCGACATTCACAGGAAGCATCATCGTTAGGGTTATCATAGCTGTTACCCACAACTTAGAAAACGTTTCTGTAGTTTCGTTATTTCGATTCATAATTATTGATTGTTCTAAAAGGGATTAAGACTCACCACAGATTACACAGATTGACACAGATTCATGGATCTAATAATCAATGAAATAATTCATCAATCTGTGTTAATCTGTGTAATCTGTGGTGATTTGTATAATCTGTAGTGAACTTACATTCCTAACGCAAAGAGTATTTAATATAGTTACACAAAATCTTTCGAGCCACTTCTGCCGGACCTGACGGATCACTCAAATTATCAGCAATATCCAGAGAAGAGAAAATAATCTTCCCTTTTCCGCAAGGAATAACTCCCACTGCTGTACCCAATTCAAACGGAGTACTCCGATAAGAGCCCACCACTAACTCTTCTCCTTGCATACGGAAGCCGAATCTACGATCCCCATTCTTTACTACGACCTGATAGGGCCAATTCAAAGCATCGTCCACCGGAAGGCCTTCAAATAAAGGATGCTTCTTCACAAAATGAATTCCTCCAATCCAGTCTTTCCCAACATTATAATAACCGTTGTATACCGTATTCGTATATTCAGCAACAGACTTCATCCAGGTTTCAGTGGAGCCAAGCAGAATCAATGTGGTACCCTCATTCTTTACCCGCTCAAACAACTTCTGCGGAGCTATGGTGGCGGCACTGGGTTGAGACCACTTCAACTGTATCTGACCGGACTGATGGGTTTGTCGATACACCAGCCTAACTTTCACCGGTTTACCCGCTTCCATCACCACAGGTCTATCCTGCTTCATGGGAGATTCATTATAATATTCATCAATCAACTGCCGGCCGTCCACATACATACGTACTCCACGATCCGTTTCAACACCAAGCAGATACTGCCCCGACTCAGGTGGATAGATATCTCCCTCCCACACAACAGAGAAAGGCTGATTGGCAGGAACCGACTCATCAGGTTGCGCACCGTCTACGAAAGTCCGGTTAATTTCTGTAGCACTCTTTACAGCTGCTACAATGTTCATATCTGCCTCACTATACCAAGTAGCCTTCAAACTGGACTTTCCATCTTTATCCTTGAAATAAGCCGAAGGGATCACAACCGGTTCATCCAGTGATGAACGATTAACAACAAGCCAGTCCAGCTTTCCCATTTCAGAAGTAAACGCCGGAAGTTCCTTACCGGTGGCTTGTTTGTAAAAAGCGGCTACTTTATCATTATTGCTTCCATAATAAGCACCCTTTCCGGCCAAATCACTTGCCTGCCAGCTTACAGCAACCACCTCGTCATTTCCCAAAGCAAAGATCTCCTGACCGCCTGCTTTCAGGCCGGCTTCTACGCGATAAGTACCTGCCATTCCATTGATAGGAATCTCTACATTCTCCAGTAAAAGCTGGCCAAAGTTCTCGCCACCCTTAATATTTACTTCTTCATTTCTGGTATAAACCACTTTTCCATCGGGAGCAATCAGTTTGATGTCAAGCGTATGAGCGCCTTTCAAGTTTTCCTCATTCACTATGTAAAAGTCTACCGTCGCTATGCCTGGAAGCTTAACAACCTGATTGCGTGAAGCAACGGCTACATACAGCGACTGGTTATAGTACGCCAAAACAGAAGCATCTCCCTTAGGATTACGATAGATATCCACAATACCGGAATGATTGTCATAGGGCATCGCTTCCCAACCGTTCACCATATAGGCATCGCCCAGGTTCTGCATTCGCATACCTTCGATACGTCTTCCCTGATGTTCAAAAGAGACATTGCCCATTGCACGTGTCAGAGCATCGAGGCTACCAAAGTGAGGAGCAAGTCCTTTCTTTTGAAAATAATCAGTGAAAGCCTTATATTGGCTCTGCCAGAACAGACCGTCCCAACCTGTTTTACCCGTGCTCTTTATTTGATCGTATATCATCTGGATGCGAGGAGGAGTAGATATGGCACCCTCTTCACCGCGCAGATAAACTTCCGTACGGTTGCTGGTGTACATAATATTGTCTTTAGGACCTTTATAATAATTCTCAACCCAGGTTTCAGGACCTCCGGCACGGTGATTATCATACCATCCTTTCCGATACAGAGTAGTATCAAACGGTAACATGTGCGCCTTGGAGTCTTCTTCTTTATCTTCACTACCTGCCCAGCCGGATGTGAATGACATGATTCTACTGGGATCAATGGCATGTGCCTCACGCATATCATTCATGCGCTTGGCAACAAGCGCTTTATCTTGCGACAACGGCCCGCCAAATTCATTGATCAGATTAAAGATAACCAAACTCGGATGACTACGGTCCCGATATACCATTCGTTTCAGTTTCTCATTCACTATGGTACGAATAAACGGATCATGATTGGCTGAGTGGAAAGACCCCGGCTCTTCATAATATAACAATCCCAGTTCGTCCGCCTTTTCAAGAACAACCGGACTGCCTATGCAACGATGAAAATTCAGCATATTCAAGCCCAGACTCTTAGCAGTACGTACTTGTTTCTCAGCCATTTCGGTTGTTGCTATCAATCCCGTCACCGGAAAGTAACCCCAACTGATCGCACTTCTCAGCATAATGCGCCGCCCATTCAGACGCAAAACAGCATCCTTACCGACACCGTCTACAGTAAACCAGCGGAAACCGAAATCTTTCTTATCCTGGTCGAGCGTCTTCTTGCCCTTCTTTATCAACACATTGCAAGTATACAGTTCCGGAGTAGAGAGATCCCATAATTTGGCATCGGGAACATTGACAGGAATTGTCACTTCATGATTTCCCGCGGGGAACGAAATAGCCTTCAAGGTTTGCCGGAATACGACTTTATCAGGATTACCTTTTTCATTCACTATCAGCTCCACATCCTGCTTCACGCTGGAAGATGTTTCATTAGTGAAAGACAGAATGGCATTCACCTTAGTCAGCTCAGGCGTATTTTGCATATAGATATCAGAAATAAAAACCGGATTCACACTCTCTAGCTTGACTCTGCCGATAATTCCGGTGAAGCTTCTCGAAGGAGGAATATTGTATTCTCCCCATTTCATTATGTCGAAATCCTGCCAGTGGAAATTGCCTCCGGGATTGGTAACACGTATCGCCAACAACTGCTCTTTTCCGGGTTTTGCTTCATCGGTAATATCCACATGGAAAGGTGTTTCACCAATCAGGTCATAGGCCACAAGCTTACCGTCAAGATAAACTTCTGCGCGCATCCGGACAGATTCAAAGTAAATTATAAAGCGTTTCTTTTGCTGATCTGCCGGAATCGTAATTTTACGATACCACCAGCTCACTCCCCGAAAGTTCTCCGGACGAGGATTATCAGTAACAGTGAGATATTCTTCCACCGTACCCGGTACCTCGACAGGAACTGCATCGGGATTATGACTCAGGGTTTGCCAACCACCTGTGGGGACATTTACCGGCAACAATGACAAATCTGTTATCTCATGAGGAAGGTAAAGGCGGTCATTCTGCCAGCTCGCTTCTTTATCGAGCCACAGCGACCAGCCACCTCCCGTCAACGGAATAGTATATCTTCCTTCTCCTGCATGAGCCGAAAAAGCGCAAAGTAGGTAGAAGACCCAAAATAAAGGAAAATACTTTTTCATAAATATTCGTGTTAGATATTAGTAGGTTCTGATTTTTATTTCTTTACTGTAATCGTAAGTTTCTGCAAGGCTTTCTCATCCGAAGTTCCACCATAGAGCAACTCATACTTTCCGGGAAGGATTTCCATCCGGTTGGTAGACGGATTAAAGCACTCAAATGTCGAAGCGGGTAATTCAATCCGGATATTTTCCGTCTGACCGGCTGGAAGGGAAGCTCTACGGAATGCTCTTAAAGTCTTAATCGGTCCTTCCTTATCAGCAGGATTGCGTAAATAAACTTGTATCACTTCATCGCCATCCAGTTTACCGGTATTCTTCAAAGGTATTGTCAAAGTCATTCCTTCACCTGCACGAACGTTTTGTTTGTCCACTTTGGCCTTACCATAATCAAAAATAGTATAGCTCAAACCATGTCCGAAAGGAAACAGGGCTTTACCTTTGAAATAACGATAGGTACGATTACTCATGTCATAGTCCTCAAAATCGGGGAGATCATCGCTCGAAGCATAGAAGGTAAGCGGTAAACGTCCGGCAGGATTATAGTCGCCAAACAGGACATCGGCCACAGCTGTTCCCCCTTGCTGACCGGGATACCATGCTTCCAGGATTGCGTCCAGATTCTCAGCCTCCCAAGGTAACGCCAGTGTACTGCCGGAGCATAATACGAAAATAACCGGTTTACCTGTCTTTTTCAAGGCTTTCAGCATTTCCGTTTGTACATGCGGTAAATCAATGTTAGTACGGTCACCTTTTCTAAAACCGGGTAGATCCACAGGCATTTCTTCACCTTCCAATGTGGGAGAAAGTCCGCCTACAAAAATGATAGCATCAGCTTCAGCTGCTTTATCCGCTACCTCTTTATAATTAATTTCTTTCTTAATACCTATATCAAACTTCAATGAGGCTTCTCCACCAGCTTGAAAATATTCCAATACAACTTTGTAATTCTTCCCTTTCACAGCATTCAAGCGATACATTTGCTCTTTCGCAGGTCCGTCATGCCAGTCTGAGTACACTTCTTTTCCGTCAATGAACAAACGGGAACCGTCATCAGCAGAGATAATAAAAGATACTTCACCTGATTCCTTCGGAGTATATACCGATTCAAAACGTGCTGAAAAGTTGTTCAACTTTACTCCTGGCATAAACACCGTGTTACCTCCATTGCCAAAATTAAGCGGCTCGCTGAAATGCCCCGTTGCTGCGGCTTCGCCTTTCAGTTCTTTATTATTCCAAAAAGTAGCCTTAAAGCCTTTCTTGCCATTATAGGAACAGCAGTCGAAATAGCTAAATACAGTTTGAGTATTTACATAATCACACCCCTTCTCATAGTACACCGTTCCTTCCGGGAGTTTACTCTTAATGCCTTCAAGAATGGTGACAGATTTTGTCGGAAAACCATTATAGTTAGCCCAAAGCATCACAGAATCGTTAGCATTAGGTCCCAGCACTGCCACCTTACGGATAGATTTACTTAAAGGCAGCGTATGATTCTTGTTAGTCAGTAACACCATACTCTTACGCGCCATTTCCAAAGCCTTGGCCACATGTTCTTTTGACTCTACAACTGAGTAGGGTATCTCCGACCAAGATACAAGTGCATCATCATCAAACATACCCAACTGAAAACGAGCACGCAATAGGCGAAAGACCGATTCATTTATCTTTTCTTCTGAAATCAATCCCTTACGTACAGCCTCATTCAAAGAAGAATAACTACCGCCACACTCCAAATCCGTACCGGATACAACCGCATCGGCCGAAGCAGCGGCAGCTGTCGGATGAGTTTCATGGTGATTGGGATAATAAAAGTCACCAATAGCTCCACAGTCCGAAACGACTATATCATCATATCCCCAATCTTCACGCAGGATACGAATCAGTAATTGTTTGTTCGAACAGCAGGGTTCCCCTTCAAAACGGTTATAGGCACACATCACCTCCTTCACCTTTCCTTCCTTCACCAAAGTTTTGAAAGCGGGTAGATAAGTCTCCCATAAATCACGTTGGGAAATATTCTTGGCATCAAAACTATGTCTGTTCCATTCCGGACCACTGTGCACGGCATAATGCTTTGCACAGGCATGTGCTTTATCATATTTCCCGGTACCACCACCTTGCAGACCTTTTACTACTGCCAGCCCCATCAGCGAAGTCAGATAAGGGTCTTCTCCATAAGTTTCCATACCACGTCCCCAACGCGGATCACGATAAATGTTGATATTCGGAGTCCAAAAAGTCAACCCTTTGTAACCATCCCGCTCGCCTTTGCGCTGAAAGTCGTGATACTTGGCACGGGCTTCATCAGAGACGATATCAAAAGTTTCATAAACAGCCTGATTATCGAAAGTAGCGGCAAGCCCTATTGCTTGTGGAAAAACCGTTGCCTTACCGGCGCGTGCCACTCCATGCAACGCTTCATTCCACCAGTCGTATGCAGGTATTCCGAGGCGTTCAATAGCCGGAGAACCGTTTTTCATCTGGCTTACTTTTTCTTCCAGGGTCATACGTTTCAGTAGATCCCATGCACGCTCAGAAGGCGATAATTCAGGATTCTTATAAGGTTCATTCTGAGCGGTAACATTTAAAGTCATCGCACTCAGCCACAATATTATCCATCTTTTCTTCATACATTCATTCGATTATATAACCAAAGAAATAGCAAAAGAGAGTCATTTTCAACTTAATTTATAAGCCGAAAATGACTCTCACTACCATTTAATCAATAAATTGCTAATCTGTTACCTCTATCAATTAACTTTCTGCATCTTTATTGTCAACTGTACCTGTCCGCCTACCCCTGATTCCAGAGATTGAACATATACAATACCCCTGAGAGAGTCATCTTCATTCTTGAACAAATAAGACTTGCCTTCAGCTATGGAAACAGAAGTATATGTTCCGTATTCAATAGGATTCAGATTACGCATAAAAGCATCATTCTTCAAATTATCAAATACATCTTTGGTGAACGGTATATTATTGAAGGCTACTATCTCGCAAAAGCTGGAGATATTATTACCTTTATAATCAGCCAGAACCGTTTGATTAATCAGCTCCGTCGGAGATACGAACATCGGTTGCTTCTTATTGATGTTATAACCGAAACATAAACCTTCCGGATCAGTCATCTTCATCATCTCAGTAACCGAATAAACCTTCTGGTCTTTGAAAGAGAAGAAGAATCCCTGATAAGGATTGTACTGCGCTCCCATAGTCACTTGGCAAGCCTCAATCGGTGCTGATGTAAGAAAATGAAATGATTTGGTCACCACATTACCCATCTGGTCTGTCAGCACAAAGGGAACATCAAATGCAGTCGTTTTCCCCTTGATTGCCACATTACATTCAAACGCCTTGTTAGGATCATCTCCCAGGTCTTCTCTTCCCAGTTCCTGATCTCCCATACTGAATGCCTTGAATAAGCCTTGAGCCGAAATACTTCCTTTAATAGTAAAGTCAGCAGGATCTGAATTGTCAAGGTCCATTACATACGTATCTACATCGTAAGTAAAGAATATGTAAGGAGGCATCATTTCGATTTCGTCATTGTCACATGCAGTCAGCAACAATGGTAAAATGAACAGTGCTATAAAATATCGTTTCATATCGTTTGCTCTTTAATAATTTACTGTAACCTTATACGTTTTTGTATTCTCTCCGTTTTCGGAAACTACTTTGTACTCCACAGGATTAGTGAAATCTTGCAGTTCTCCTGATTTCGGAGTAACGATTGCTCCTTCCGAAATCAATACTTCTGGTCGAATTGTATGTTTGTCAATTCCATCGGGAATAGTCAGTACCACAGTATTTTCTTCCGCATCAATCGTTCCATCAAAAAAGAGATTCTGATTCTGATAAATCCGGAAACGTACAATATTGGCATTTACACTCTTCTCGGGCATCACGCCTTCTTCAGGCTTCTCACAGCTAACAATACACATCAGCATGAAGAATAGATATATATATCTTTTCATGATTCTTAGTTTGATTATTTGGTTGATAATTTAGGCCATCCCGGGTTTTGCTCAAGTGCCGGGTTCATCAATATCTCCTTAGTAGAAAGCGGATACAGATAATGCTTCTTCTCAAACACCATCGGATCGCCTACAGTAACGAGGGTATAGAAACCACCCTTTTCACCTTTGGTTACATCGTAACCATGCAAATGTCCATTCAATACCTTCTCACCGATTCTCCAGCGACGAACATCAAAGAAACGGAAATCTTCAAATGCCAATTCCACGCGACGTTCATGTTGGATTTTCTCACGCATCTGGTCTTGGTTCAAGCCTGTCGGCAAATCCGGCATGCCAACACGGGCACGAATGTCATTTATCGCCTTATAAACATCTGTTGTAGGACCACTGAATTCATTCATAGCTTCCGCATAAATCAAGAGAATCTCATTGTAACGGAAAAGATGATTAATATTCTTGCGCAAATTACGTGGCAATCCAAGAGCATCGTTGAAAAGAGGATCTATGTACTTTTGCAAACACATACCTGTCTTCTGGCTTTGCAAATGACTTGCACTTCCGCCTTGCCAGGGCTTGAAACCATACGCATCATATTGAGCACCGGGATACGAAATAGTAGCCTTGAAACGCGGGTCACGGTTTTTACCCGGATCATTGAAGTCATAACCACTTTCCGCTTCCTCCGGCAATTTTCCATTCAGCATTTCATACTCTTTCGCAAGTTCGTAAGTCGGGTTTACCCAGTTCCAACCACCGGCAGAACGATTCAACCAAGGAATCTTCACATAATCCCATTCCTTCTTCTCATAAGAAATCCATATAGACTCTTTTCCTACGATAAAGTATCTACCTAAGAAACGACGATAGTAGTTTTCCCAACTATCCGGGTCTGCACCGGTTTCATTCGTCATATCCAATCCATAATACTGGCTTCTCTGTTCCATGATGAATCTGCAAGCATCAGCTGCCAATTTCCATCTGTTCTTATCATAGTTGCCATAATAGTGTGTAGTATTATAGTCAGGAAGAACCGGACTATCCGTATTGAACAAAGGACTGGCTGCTGTGATACGTAAACGAGCCATCACTGCATAGCAAGCTGCATCTGTTGCACGCCCCACATCGGAAGCAGAACAAACCGGAGGAAGATCTCTGGCAGCCTCTGTCAATTCATTACAAACCCATTCTACCGAGTTTTCAAATGTTTCGCGAGGTTGGTTGGTCAATGCTGAGTAATCATTAGCATCAATGGAATGATCCAGTATAATAATTCCACCAAAACGTCTGACCAGTTCAGAGTAATAGAAAGCACGCAAGAAACGGGCTTCTGCATACATGCGAGTTTTCTCAGACTCATCACCCTTTGCTCTATAGAGGTTTTCCAAGAACAAGTTTGCTTTTCTGACTCTCTTATAAGTATTATTCCAGAAGCTACATGTAGGAGATCCACCTTGATTATCATCTCCCATATTAGGATCATCATCCGGCGTCCAGGAACCACTATGGAATTTATCTCCCCAAAGACCTGATCCGGGTAGTCCATCATCACATGCCTGCGCATAAGGTATTTTACGCGTATTCACATTATAGGCAGCTGTTCTTACTTCATAATAAAGATTATTCAGAACCTTTCTTGCCGACTTCACCGTTTCAAAAGCCTTATCAACAGTAACATCATCGCTATCTGGCTTATCCAGATATCCTTCACACGCACTCAGGAGTGGTAATACAAGGATTAACAATAAACTATATATCTTTTTCATTTCGATTCCACTTTAGAATGTTACTTTAACTCCAAAATTAATAATTCGCATCAGGGGATATTTGGTTTCCGTGTTCTCCGGGTCATATACAGGTACATTGTCCCAAGTAAGCAGGTTAGTTCCATTAACATACAGACGAGCATTTTCCGCACCAATCACACCTATCCAACGTTCCGGTATCTTATAACCAATCTCGACATTTTTCAATCTCAAATAGTTTCCATTCTTCTGCCAGAAAGTACTATGTTGGTAGTTATTGTTACCAGGACGGGTATATGAAATACGTGGCAAGCTTGCTCCTCTATTTTCCGGTGTCCAACGATCCAACCACTCAGTGATAGGAGTACTACCTTCATTGTTGAAAGGAATATTCGAGTTCTGGAAGTTATAAGTAACATTTCCGGCACCTTGGAACAGACAGCTGAAATCAAGTCGCTTATAGCTAAAACCAAGTTTAAAACTGTAGAACATTTCCGGTACATTATGGAAACCGATAGGATATCTATCGTTACTGTCTATCACACCATCACCATTGATATCCATATATTTAATATCACCAGGATAAAGAGGTACACCAAATTGTGTCGGACTTTCCAGAATTTCTTCTTCAGACTGGAACAATCCAAGAGCCACATAACCGAATGATTGTCCTACACGACGACCGGTTGCATACAAATAATCGTATGCTTGCGGAGACTCCGGCTTTTCAACAATCTTATTACGGGCAAAAGAATAGTTACCACCTACAAAATATTCAAAATTCTTTCCGATTCTGTCACGCCACGTCACATCAAACTCCATACCCTTGTTTTCTACAACTCCGGCATTAGCCTGAATGGCAGGACCACCATAAGTACCGGGAATAATATCCACACTTGTAAGAATGTTCTCTCTTCTTTCAAAGAATACGTCAGCAGTCAATTCCAATTTATTATTAAACATACGGGTATCGAAACCGAAGTTATACTTCTTAGCCTTTTCCCAAGTCAGTACTTCATTACCTGTACGTTTTTCCTTTGTACCTCCACCGGCACCTGATGAGTTGGGATAGCCGAATTCTGCATCATCTGCACTTTCCCACAAACTCAAATACAAGAAACGGTCTCCACCAATCTGATCGTTACCAACAAGGCCGTAAGAAGCTCTTAATTTCAAATAATCGATGAAACTAACATTAAAGAAACTTTCCTCTGATGCTACCCAACCCAAAGAAAATGCAGGGAAGAATCCAAAACGATGACCGGGAGCAAAGTTCTCAGAACCATTGTAACCGATATTGACCTCACCCAGGTATTTTCCTTTATAACCATAGGTGGCACGTCCTACAACACCAAGGCGGCGATAGGGAAGACGCGTCAGAGCATCACCTTTCTTCACATATTCTTGTGCATTGAACAGTACCAAACCGGAAACTTCATGGTCGCCAAACTTGTTATTATAATTAAGAGACGGTTCAAAAACATACTGGCTGTTATAAACACTCAAGTCGTCACTGAAACCTAATGCACTACCAGTCTGAAAGTTTTTATAAGAACCATCTGAATGGAATTCCCACATATCGCTAGTCTTACCATACTTCTTAACATACAGGTTGTTAAAGTCGAATGAGAAATCCACATTGATAGAAAGTCCTTTTACCCATTTGGACAAATCAGCTTTCATACCCAGTGTAGCCTGTACAGCCGTTTCTTTTTCGTCAGCATAACCGCTATCTAATATATAAGCAAGCGGATTGAAGTTAGCTTTCTCCAGAACAGACCATGAACCGTCCGGATTTCGAATTGGAGCACGATCAGGATTTGCTATTTTCAGACGGTCGAAGATAAACGTAACATCACCACCAGGAGCCGGGCGATGTTTGTCACCAATTACACCAGCCAAATTCAACTTTGCAGAAATAACATCACTCAGTTGAAAGTCAAGGTTACTTCTGAAGTTATACTTCGTATACTTTACATTAGTACTGTAATTGTCATTGTAATCGGCATATTTGAACAAACCGTCCTGCATCATTACATTGGCCGCAACGAAATATTTAACTTTCTCCGTACCACCTGTAATACTCAGGTTGTATTGTTGCATCAAAGCAAAATCCTTCAAACATTCATCCGCCCAGTCTACATTCGGATAAAGAAATTCATTACTTCCATATCTGAAAGCATTTATCTGTTCCTGCGTATATTTAGGATTCATACCGTCATTAATCAAAGCCTCATTGGTGAGGATTGCCATATTGTAAGAGTCCACCATGTCAGGCATAGCTGTCGGAGACTGTAAACCGGCATCAGCAGAGAATGAAATACTTGCCTTGCCCGTCTTACCACGTTTAGTTGTAACAAGTACTACACCGTTAGCGCCACGTACACCATATACTGCCGTAGCGGAAGCATCCTTCAAAATACTGATTGACTCAATTTCCGATACGTCCATCATACGGATATCACGGTCTACACCATCCACCAAAATCAACGGACTTTGATTGGAGCCAAAAGTACTGATACCACGGATATACATATTCGCCATATCGCTACCCGGTTCACCGGAACGTTGCACGGTAATCATACCCGGAAGTCTTCCGGCCAGTGCATTTGACACATTAGATACAGGGCTCTGCGAAAGTTCCTTGGTAGAAACCTGTGCGATTGCACCTACCACAGACGCTTTTTTCTGTTGTCCATATCCTACGATGACTACTTCATCCAACATTGCTTCGTCCGGTAACAATGTAACTCTAAAAAAGTTATCCGACTTCTTAATAACCTGCTTAAAGGTCTTATAACTCACATAAGAAACAACCAATGTATCTCCAGGAGTCACATTATCCAGTTTGAACAAACCATCCACATCCGTGATACTGACAGATTTCTTATCAGCAGTATATACAGTTGCACCTGGCAATGGTTGATTGGTTTCGTCTACCACCAAACCTTGAACACCTTTCATCTGCGCCTGAGCAAAAGCGGTAGAAAGCAGCAATACACATATCCACGTAAGCCGCAGTAAATTTCCTTTTATATATGATAGTGTTTTCATAGTTTATTTCTCTATTTTCCTAAAGACAAGTTTCTTAAAATTATGACCACCCGATGGAAATTCGACTTTCATCTGATGTTTTCCCTTGGTAAGAGAAAGAACAGGACCAGGAGCCTCTATATAATTATCCCATCCGGAAGAGCCTTCAGCAGTCCGACCTTCAATTGCAGGTCCGTCATCAATCGTTATTGTATAAGTTTTAGTACCATTGGCAGAGAACCACATGACAGTTTCATAATCACCATCCTCGTACACATTAACATCATACAATCCATAGATAGGAAGAGAACCTTTATTCTCAAAGTTTCCAAGATTACTATTGAAACTCTTACCGTCATTGTTACGCTTAACATTGACCCCTTCTTCATTAAGAACTGTTGCATGAGTCAGCATCAACGTTCCGGGAATATTATTGTAAGTAAGATATTCATAAGTAGAAATCTCTTTTCCCTTAGACAATAAGGTTACTTTTACAGGTTCAAGCCATGAACCTTTCGTTTTAGCATCATCTAACCAAAGTTTCTGATCGTTATCCACCGGCATCGTCTGCGTATAAATTTCAGGAAGCGGTGAAGTACTACTCTTATATTCCTGGTTGAAGTATGTAATGACATATCCGTCAATTGCCGAAATGATAGGATCCTTATGTATCAGCACCGTCTCTGTTTCGCCATTATCAAATCCATCAATTGTCACAACAGCAGCATCCGCCATGGTTTCAGTAGCATCGGAAGTATTTCCGGAATAGTCTACCGCACACACCTTCAATGGCATATTTATGTTACCATTTATAGTTGCGAAAGTAGATTCTCCATCCACTGTAACTGACTCATTGCCCAGTGTGACAACAAACTTCTCAATATCGATATCTTCAGGACTTTCCCATACAGCAAAAGCTATACTTTCACCTAACTTATATCCAACCAGATTGATAACTTTACCAGGTTTCACATTATCATGTGCAAAGGGTTTAGCACTAATCGTAGCACCGTACGACAACTGTTCTTTCAGACTTTCTGTCTTTACCAGAAAGGTGTATTTTTCATAGTTAGTCAATCCTGTAAAGGTGATTTCACTTGCAGTACCGGATAATACTTTCTCTTCACCGGTATTCTTATTAGTTACATGAACAGCTTTCAATGTGTTTTCTACAGCTGCATCCCATGTCAATGTCACCTGTCCATCTCCTCCTTTAGCTGCCAGCATATTGACATCACTGGGTGGGATAAACTCAAATTGATCCGGTACTGGATTTACTGGAAACTTATTTTCATCACACGCTTGCAGGATAAAACTAAGTGATACCAGAGGCAGAATTATCCAAATTAACTGGCTAATTATTCTACCGATTTTTACTTGTTTTTCTAATAAAAAGTTCATAATAATTAGTGTATTAAATAAAGGTTAAAATAAACTCTTATTTCTCTGAGACTTGTTTTAGAGGTTTTCATGGACTCATAAGTATTCATATTAAAGGTTATTATTGTATTAAACTATTCAATCGCGCGTTTTGTTAAAAGCAAAGGTATTTCCACAAGATTAATTAAAAGCTGAAATAACTCTTAATTGGATATTAAAAAGCAGTTAATTTTCAGATTAACCGCTTTTTCCAATTAATTATTTCATAAGATCATTAATCATATTAACAAGCAGTTTCCCAGCAATCGGATCTGTCTCAGCTTTTTCAGTACACATGGTTGAAACTGTGGCAATTCCTCTTCCATCTTTAATCTGAATCAGTGTAAAACCTCTCATTGAATTAATCCGATTTATCCGATCTTCCGGAGCACCGCCATCAATGTAAGCATGGATTTTCATCTGTCCGGCCAGCTCTGTCAGATTTTCATTGCGATTCACATGAAGAGTAGCATTACAAGCGGTCGGAATCTCACGTTTGTTATTATTAAAATAGCGCAGTTCTAACACACCAATACCATCAAATACAGGGGCATCATTGCGCTCCATATTAACTATATCGCCTTCCGTCGGCATAATCCAGCCGGTAATATGTTCGGGATAAATGATCTTGGCAGCTTCTTTACTATTCAACAAAAGAAGCTTACCACCTTTTGCCTGATAGCCACGAAGAAATTCTTTTTCTTCTTCCGTACAGTTCGTCAAACCGGAAATGACACAAAGATCAGCCTTTTGTTTAGAATTAACGGCTTCTCTTACAGACGATACAGTCTGGTAATTAATCCTCAAGAAATCAAAAATAGCTTTTGTACCATCGTTATCCAACAATACAATCTTCTTGTTTTCCGCTACCTGACCGATATTCCATTTTTTGTCAGCTAATAATAGATTATATTCATTTTCAGAAACCGGCAGGCCATTTTCTGTCAACTTCAAAACCAGCTTTGCATTTACCTTATTTGAAGGCAACTTAGCGGGTAACTGAATATTAGGTTCAATATAGTATCGCCCATAATGCTTCACAGCCGGAAGTTCTTCATCCCCCCAAACTAATTTCTTTCCTGTTTCATCCTGTATCTCCCATCTCAATAAAGTGGGTTTCAGGTCCGTACCGTCCTCACGATCGTTTACGACATAAATACGTGTCGGCAATTTCTCACCACCATAAAGATTGCGTCCCCACAATTCTGCACTAACCAATATTGGTTGCAAAGCACGTTTCAATGCATAATATGTAGGATACGGCTCTATCTTTTGATAATCGTATACTTGCCGGAACCATGTCAACAATGCAAAATGCATGATACCTGAGGCTTGGTCATTGGAACGGCGAAGCGCCTCAGCCAATTCCCCGGTAATAAATGCCTGTACATTAAGGAATGATTGTGGATTAGAGAAATCATAACATTCATATCCAATCAGTGATTGTGGATTCTGATGAATCAATTGATAAGAACGCGTAGGATGTCCGGTTTCATTATTCGGATATCCGGTTGACATTTCCTGACTGATAAGCGGACGATCAACCATCTTAAACCTTTTCTGAAATTCTCCGTTGAAAAAACGGAAAAGTGAATAATCATACCAGTTATAGTAAGCGTGCATATCATCAATGTCACCATCATCTATAGTATTCATAAAGTCCGCACCATACTTTTCTTTCTTACCTTTTGCCTGATAGTTAGAATCAAAACAAATAGGACGTGTAGGATCAATGCGACGCATTTCTTTCACTACATCCGAAATCACACGGTACTTTTCTTTGGCACGTTCCAAATCATTGTCATTGTCGTAGAACTTCATCTCATTATTCACAGTCCAGAAGAGTAGTGAAGGATGATTACGATATTTTTTCAGCAAACTAAGAAATTCTTCTTTCCACATCTCTATCAGTTTTGCATCAGGCAAGGGAGTAGAGTGTATCATCAACCAAGGCCAGGTGCCTTCAAAACTAACACCGATACCATTCTTATCAGCTGCTCCCATCCAGAGTTTATTCCACGGAGTAGTATGGGTACGAGTGACATCTATGTTGCCAGCCTTCATCAATTGCATGAAAGTATTAGCCAGGTTCAAGTCATTCGGGGCAAGAGCAAACGGAATATGATTACCACCACGCAACCAATAACGATTTCCGTTCAGAAAAAACAAACCTTCTTTCACTTCAAAAGTGCGGAAACCGGAAGTCTCCGTCAGGCAATCCAATTCGTGACCTTTTGCAGCAACCAAACGGAAACGAAAATCATACAAATTAGGATGCTGAGGAGTCCAAAGACGGGGTTTCAACCCATTTATGTTATAAGTGAACATCTTTTCTTCGTCAGCATTCAACACCAGTTTTTGCAGAGAAAGCTTACTATAAAATACTGAACCAGTTTCTTTATCTACAATATCAGTATAGAGATTAAATTGATTCTTTTTAGTACCATGATTTTTCACTGTCAAATCAAACGTAGCTCCGTCCAAACTCGGTTTAATAAATACATTTTCCACTTTCAACGGACTGGTAATCGTCAGTTTCACCGGTTGCCAAATACCAGCAGGCTCGTCACCATAAAAACCATGGGCTATATCTTTCAAAAGATTACTCTTCGCTGATACTTTCCCATCTTCCTTTTCACTCTCACGAACAGAAGAATAGAAGAAATCAATTGCAGCACTACCAGATTCAGAAGCACTGCCATCTGTTTTACTGACCACTTTCACCACAACCAGATTTTTACCGGACTTCAACAGTTTACTTCCATCAACCTGTATTTCACCAAACATACCGATATGTGAACCGGCAAGTTCTCCATTAATATAAATCTCCGCAACCTTTGAAACAGCATCAAAAGTCAACGTCATATTTTTACCCTCAACATTTGCAGGCAATTCTACCCATTGTCTGTACCAAGCTGCTTTAGTTTTTCTATAATCGAATGTATATCCTTCGCAACGCTCTGTTTCCTGCTGATAATAAGTATCCGAAACACCTTTAGGCTGAGGCCCTGCGGGTGAAGGCATTGTCTCTCCATGTAACCAAATACGAATAGGATTCCAGAAATTTGGAACAGACATCACATGCCAGTTCTTATCATCCGTAGCTACAGAAATAGCTTTATCCTTATCATTCAATTGATATTCGGGCATAAAAAGCCAAGTACCATCCAAAGATATATCCGTGCGACTATCCACTAACTCATTTACCTTAACAGTCCTATAATTGGCACGCTCCTGTTGACGCTTATTCTCTTTCTCCTGAGGAGTTACCATTTTACGATACTCTACCACCTTCACATCTTTCAAGGCGTCTTCTCTCATAGGAGTAACAACAAGATCATCAAATTCTGTTTCTATCCAGCCACCACCTAAAGTGACCTGACCTGAAGGAGCCAGATTACCATTTTTATCCGTCACATCTATGCGAGGTTCTTTCTCATTATTCAGGAAGACACGGATACGGTTTCCACATACTTCCACCTTTATATTATACCATTCTCCCGGTACCGGATGAAACCCAAGCGGACGTACACCCAAAAACTCATCTGTTCCCATGTATCCCAAACGCATCAGATAGATATCATCCTGCAATCCACCTTTAAGCCCCAGTACATATCGGTCGAAACGGTTATAAGCACGGAAACCTGCCCATATTTGTACTTGGTCGGCATCTTTAGGTGCACGAGCCTTAAAAGACATCGTATAGTTTTTCCACTCGGGATTTCCAAAACAAGAGTAAGCATCTACCGAACGAAACACCCCGTCAGTAACACCACAAACTCCTTTTCCCACCGTTTTTAATATTTCCCCCTGATTGGAGAAATCATTTTTCCATTCAGCCTGTGCATTGGAAGGCAGTGATACCAATGCGCACGCACTAATCAGGAATGTAGCATAAAGTTTTCTCATAAATAATTAGAGTTTTTAGTTAATAACTCTTGCCACAAAAGTACTCCGGACAGATTAATAAAGCATGGAAAACAGACTTAATTGGGCATTAAAAAAGCGCTTAATTTTTTCAATTAAACGCTTAATTATAAATAGATTGAGATTATTCGCATAATTTGGAGAGTGGTATCTTATAATCTTCTCCAAGAGATTCACGGTACTCTTTACAGAAACGGTCATAAACACTTTTGGCAATACCTTTTTTTCCTTCCAGAAACAAGACCGAGCACTTAGCTGCCAAGGCTTCCTCATTTAAAGGATCATGCAAGAACATAATATCAGTAATACGAAGCACCATTTCACGATCACTTTTCCGATATTCAATATCCAGAAGATTTCTAAGCAAATCAATAGAAAGACTTGAATAAGCATCCTTAAATTCATCCAACCAGTCAACAATCGTATTGGAGAGTAGCGGACCATATAGCAACAATTCCAATATCTGATTCAAAAGTACTTCATCTTTCTGAGCTCCGTTTTTCTGTAATAGGTCCATACAATGAAGCGCAGTACAATAATCGCAAAATACATTTTCATTCCAACGTATTTTTAAGAATCCACCATCACTTATCACTTCTACATCTCCCACTTCTTCCAGTAATACACGCAGTTTACGTAATGTTACATTCCGATTATTTCTGGCAGCAATCTCATCTTTATCCGACCAGAGCATTTCTGTCATCTTCCGCGTCAAAATACCTTTCTCGTTCTTTTTCGTATAAAGAATCAATAAGACCAAGAGACTTTTCAGACGAGGAGTAAAATTAGAAGTAATATCATTTCCTTCCTTATCTCTCACATTAAATGTTCCTAGCAAAGATATTGCCGAACGACTACGATCGAAATAGTTTTCAATGGGCTTAGCCACAAGTATATTTTCACCCTCTAATTCAGTTCCTCTATTTTCCTGTTTCTTACTCCCCTCCGGCATATCTCCCATAACAGTCGAAACATTTTCTGACAGAGATTTTACCGCCTTATTCCGGGATAACCAGAAATATATAACATATCCAAGCCCCAACAATGCCAATATCCCCACAACAATCCAATACCATGCAAAAGAATCGGCTACAACTTCTTCTTCAACCTGCATAATATCAGATTCACTCATCAACGGAGTATTGATAGAATAGATAGACACATCGTGCGTACGATCTGTCAATATCTTATCCATTACCAAGAAAAGTTTCTGATGAGAAGGCGAAGAATAAAAACTAAAATCACAATCCTGATGAACTACATCATTATGAATTGGTTTAGAAACTTCTGTCCAAACCGTATCTTTCATAGAAACTTTCCATAGAACTCCACCATCTTTCAGTGCAACTGCATAAAAAGAACTATCCGAGGGTTCGAAATACATAGATGAAGCCATTAGCATATAGGCATCTGTCTGTTGCCTCCTCCATACCACACGCGACTTTTTCTTTTTCAAATCAATAGCACAAAGTTCCGTATAGAAATGAGAAACTAATTCTTGCTTACCATATTTATTTCCTCTACCGCCCAAAATATAAAGCTCATCCCCCACCACTGTTATGGCCGACGAATAACGAGGATTCAGTAAAGGTTCATAGTCAATCTTCTCCAATTCACCCGTAGTAAGATCCATACGAAACAGATCATTCTGATATCTGTAAAAACCATACCCTCCAAAAAAATAGAATGATGAATCGGCAGAATTAAAAGTACGAGCATGATTATAATAATTCGGTTCTTCTATATGACGCTCCGCAAGACTCCACCTTTTTGTATCAAAAGAGAAAAAAGACACACACTTTTGGGATAATGAATAAGATAACAATCTATTACTCAATGTGTCATACATCAAATGATCCGTAAATTCCATGGCAGGATATCCTCCCTGTACTTTTATTTCATCTACTATATCTCCATTTTCATCCAGTACTTCCACCATTTCCGGTTTTACCAAATAAAATGAAGCATCCAATGCATTAAAGGCAACATCCAATCTTCCTGATATATTACCCTTATAAATTTGTTTCCACTCTATATGATCATCAATCAGCCAATAAGGAGACTCAGCACGTGCTATCGCTCCCTTCATTTCATCAAAACAAATGTTATTATTGTGTTTCCAAAGTTTCCATTCACAAGTTTGTTCACCGTCCTGCGACACTTTTACATCCTTTATATTCACAGGTGCTACGTCTGCCAGATATTCAGGAGCATGTCCAAACAATGCTCTTACATGTGTTGAACCACTTAAAGGTACCATTATAGTCGTATCCTTTCCATTGTAATTCACAGCGATGGAATTATTATTCATATCCATTCGCAGGGAAACAGGTATCCATTTCTCTCGTTCAATGGGACTATCAACAGTGACCATTCCTTCATTAAATACCAATGCCGGATAATGTCTACGCCCTCCCGCAACAAATGAAAAACGCACTAATTGGTTCGTATTCGTATATAAATGCAATATTGATCCAAAGTCGGGTTCATTGTTTCGTACCCACATCTGAAAAGAAATGGTAAACTCATTACTAACGTCGAAAGGTTTGTCATCATTCAGAGTAAGAGAAGTCCTATCAACACTGGGAGCGGAATGAGACTTAAAATAGAGTCCCCCGTTATATACAGAGGCAAATAAATCAGCCCCTGTGAACAGGAAGAGTACAAGCAATATATATCTGCAACAGTTTTTCATATTTCTAGTTCAAGAAGACATGACAAAGGTATAAAAAAAAGATAAAATTAGTAATAAGATTAATAAAAAGTAACCAGTATTCGACAAAATCATCAAAAACGATTCTATTCTCTATACAAAAGTAATTTCAGTTATAATCACTCCGGTATTATGCTAATTATTTGCATAATACCAGAGTGTATAACTGAACCTATTGAAAAACACCTATTCAAAAACTTTGTTTTTTTCCCTTAATCCATTTACCTTTTTCAGTTCACCTCAAATAACAGACCCGGTCCGTATCAAAGCCGTATCTGAGCCGTACAAATCAAGTACAGCCCAGATACCTTAGAGGCGAGATAAACCTATTTTTTATTTTGCTTCGGGATTGATAAACATTACTTTCAGAGAAGAAAGGAATTCATTTCTGTTATCACACCTAAAGTTACCACTGAATTCATTTTTATCTCTTTCTCCTATCTTTATGCTTATCTTATTCCAACCTTGCAACAAAGGCAGTTCTTTATAAGTAGCCTCGTGTCTGTTTTGTGAAGCAGCAGTGTATGCTTTATCATTAATGGCAAGCTGGCATTCTTTAGCTTTCACCACTAACGTAAGTTTCGGCATATTCGGTTCAATCAGCAAATCATCTAAAGGACGCGGACTGAACACATAAATATCCAAAGCCCATCCATCTGCCTTTTTCACTAACTTGTCCTTTGTAGCAACCGGGAATATTAGCTGATTATCACGCAAGAAGAAAACTTCATTTGATTTCACCTCAATCTCATTACAGTCAATACCGGCATTCTTCAGAATTACCCCTAACGTATTATAACCTTTTTCTGAGTTTGTAAACTCTTTCAAAGTACTGATATAGAAGCAGGAAGCATCTTTCCGATATTTCACAAATACAGGAGTAGCTGCTGTACACTCGTACTCACTCCGTACCGTACTAGCTGTTTTAAGTTCCTCCGGACGTTTATTCCAAGCTCTCCAATCAGTTTTACAAGCATTCAGCAATACCTCTCCTTCTTCCACTAAAGCGCCTGTCAACGAGTGCTCTGAAGCATCAGCTCTTTGAAGTTCACAGAAATAGAAATCTGAATTGTTCAAGCCACGTATCCATGATTTCTGAACTGGCAGGAAAGAAGAACGTTTAAGGTTATCCAGAGCCACCGGAAGAGGCAGAATCTCATTGTACACATTCACTGTCTGAGGTGTTAATCCCCAAATCCATACATCAGCACCCTTAGCAATATTAGCTAACATACTCTTCTTTTCAGCAACAGACAAAGTGTAAGTACCATCTACAATATAGATCATACGTGCAGGTGCAGTAATCTTTGCAGCAAATTTCACGCCTTGTGCATCCAGAATACCTTTCAATTTACTGTCATCTCCGCCTATGAAAATCACTTCTTTATATTTCTCTGCCGGAGTAGCTGTCGGTGCTTCATATTGCTTCTTGTCAATATCAGCATAAGCAGACCAACCAGGATGCCCCGGTGCATTGGCTGCACGCATAGCATCATACATAGGCCACGGATCATACAAAGGTAGACTTGGATCATATCCAGGATTGAATGTAGTACAGTAGGGACCTACACGTTCCGGTTGTACCCCCGGAACACCTTCCTTATATTCTGTGAAGAAGACACCGTCCTTACTTATATCCGGCTGTGTAGTCATGTCCTTTTTACCCAACGGCAGTGGTTTCAAGGCATACCATGCCATATTGAAAACCGTGCTATAAGAAGCCCCCATATTACGCTGGTTAGCAAGGAGGTGGTAGCACTCATTAGCTAATCCTTCCATACGTCCCAACTGCGATTCATAAGCTCTTTCACCATTATACTTAGCAACCTGCTCGGGTGTACCATAGTATGCCATACTATGTTCACCGATTCCCCAAGGTTTACCTATTCCAACCCAATGTTTCATTGAATTCATGTCACCATAGTGACCTACTGTAACCGGCAAGATGCCATCTCCATCATCTTCTCCATCGGCAGAAATCCACGGGCGAGTCGGGTCATTTGCACGAACAATATCCCTCCAGTCTTCCCAGGCTTTCTTCTGCTGAGGCATCAATTCCGGTCTGTTGTAAACATGCAAAATCACTGGTTTATTTTCATTACTGATACTCCAACCAAAGACAGAGGCATGATTACGGTCTCTGAGTACAAAACGTTTCAGATGCTCTTTAGATGCCTCCCAAAAGAGCTCGGAATCCAGTTTCGGCCCCCCATCACTCGCCCAGTTAGCAGTTTCATTCAATACGCAGATACCCATTTCATCAGCTACATCCATATAGAAACGAGGATAAATCTGTGCATGAGGACGGACTGCATTGGCATTCATTCCCTTAATAGCAGTGAACCATGCCCACGCATATCTGCGCGTCATTTGCGGAATACCCATAAAGTGCCAGGAATCACCTCTTAACTGATAAGGCTTACCGTTCAAATACTGTGTAGTACCTTGCAATGTCCATTCACGCCATCCGAAACGCTCATATTTCATATCAAGGGTTTCTTTCTTAGCCTGCAATGAAAGCAATACGGCATAAAGATTCGGCTGTTCAGGAGTCCAGAAATTCAACTCACCGGATACCGGAACCTGCAATACAACTTTGCTCGAAGCATTAGCGGGAATAGCCACCTTTACAGGAGCTACTTTCAAAGCTTCCTGACCAAGTTCCCATGCTGGTACAGGAGCCGAGTTTATATCTGTTCCTGCCAGATTCACCCACTCATTGACTTTACCTTGAATCTGTAAGTCAGCTTTCTTTTCCGTATTATTCTGCACAGTCACTTCCAGTTCAAGCATATTCTTTGAAACCAACGGTTTCACATATACATCTTCCACATGCACTTTAGGCAATGCCAGCAAATATACATCCTGCCAGATACCGGCAATATGATATCCCCACATAGAACCGGCAGGAACAATGCGGCGACCAATCGTAGAATTGTTTTCAAACAAAGACTGGCTGCGAACTCCCACCCATACTTCAGCTGTCTCACCTGCATTCACTTTATCCGTAATATCTACACTGAACGGAAGGAAAATATCAAAATTCTCTCCCACCTTCTCCTTATTAATATAAATTTCAGTATATCCGGATACAGCCTCAAAATAAAGTTTTATCTGTTGACCATCCCAGTCAGCAGGAATCGTTATCATTTTCTTCATCCATGCCATTTTCACTTGCTCCCATTCTTTCGGATAAGACGGGTAATTGCGATGATCGGGACCTTCCACATCCCGGTTGGCAAAAGAATTAATATTCCAGGGAGAAGGTATTTTTATGCGGGTTTTACTCCAAGCCCCTTCTTTAGGTAACGGCAGTTCCGGTGCTATCCCCTTACCTTGCACGTAACTACCCGGCAAAGCCACAGGTTGGAAGTCCCAGTAACCATTCAGGCAAACTTCTTTCCTATACTCCTTTTCTGTCCTATTTACAAGACCCTCACTTGGTGCAAACGGGAAATTATACACCAATTTACCATCGCTCGATATGGTTTGCCCCACTGCCTTTCCCGGTAGCAAGAACAAAGCCGTCAGCAAGCTTAATAAAATTGCATTTCGTTTCATTTAAGAATACTATTAATTAGGTATTAGACATATTTGTTTTCCTGTTTGCAAAGTAAGCGGGGCAGCATTAAAAAGTAAGCCGAAACAGAATTAATATTGAATTAAAAACATATTAATCCTCCATATTTCAGCACTTTTCGATTAATAGATGATTTTTTCTGCAATCTTTGTACCTTTGTCATATGTACTAATACAATAGCTATGGACAAATTTAATATAAAAGACAGTCACCCCAATATTTCCAGGCTCGAAAAATTATTTCTGGAAGAAGGGGTACTTACTAAATTCAAGAAGAATGAATATCTGGTACAGCAAAATGAAAAAACAAATCAGATAGGTTTCATCATGTCCGGCATGTTCCGCTTATCACATATAGATGCAGACGCCAATGAATGGATTGTTGGTTATAGCTTCGTAAACGATTTCGTCTGTGACTATCCTTCTTTTATAAAACAGGCAACTTCTACGGTCAATATACAGGCTACTACCGAATGTGAAGTTTATCTTCTTAGCTTAAACCGACTTAATCAATTTTGGGAAACAGACATGGATACCCAACGATTAGGCAGACAGATAGCCGAAACCATGTTTGCCGAGATATACCAACGCTTATTAGGCTTCTATTGCGATAGTCCCGAACAACGTTACCAGTCATTAATGAAACGATGTCCCGATTTGCAAGAAAAACTTTCTTTAAAAGAAATAGCCCAGTTTCTCGGTATTACCCCCGAAACCCTCAGCAGAATACGAAAAAAACAACTGTATACTTAAAAGTCTTGACTTTGGTCAAGGCTTTTATCTTTTATATAGCCTAATATTGCTGCCATAAACATTAATCATAAAAATATGGCCACTTATACTCATTTCGGGAAACAAGCAGATGTATTTAAACATCTTGTACTCTGTGAGATTCTTCAAACCGAAAAGCCACAAGTGTACGTAGAGACAAATTCGGCATCTGCCATTTATCGCATGTCACATACTGTGGAACAACAATATGGTATTTATCATTTTCTGGAAAAAGCCAATAAAGAAAAGTTTCTTAGAAATTCTATTTATTATAAGCTGGAAAGTATAGAAATGGAAAAAGGGAATTATTTAGGATCTCCGGCTTTAGCTATGAATATACTAGAAAAACGAGCATCCCAATATATCTTCTTTGATATTGAAAAGGATGCTTTAGAAAACATAGAACTTTACGCCGGACAAATAGAGTTAGAAACGCATATTCAAACATATCATGCAGATTCTCTCGAAGGAGTTATAAAACTACTACCTACGCTTCCCAAATCTTCTTTTCTTCATATTGATCCTTATGAAATCGACAAGAAAGGAATATCGGGAATAAGTTACTTAGATATATTAATAAAAGCTACCCAGGCAGGCATAAAGTGCTTGTTATGGTATGGTTTTATGACTGAAGATGACAAAATGCACATCAACCAATATATCATAAACAGACTCAAAGAAGAAGATATTAAAGAATATACTTGCATTGAGCTAATAATGAATTCAATAAGGAAAGATACGATTATCTGCAATCCGGGAATACTAGGTAGTGGCATCTTAGCTACAAATTTTTCTCAAGAATCAAGGAATAAAATACTCGATTTCAGTTCTGTATTAGTCAATACTTATATTTTTACTAGATATAAGAATTACGACGGTAGTCTATATAGATGTATCATAGAAAAAAGCTGATATTACTTGCAGCGCATGAGTGGATCTTCATATTATTTAGGCAGTAATTCATTCGGAGTACATCCAAAGAACTTTTTAAAAACTTTGCTAAAATAATTTGGGAAAGAGAAGCCTGTCATATAAGCTACCTCACTTACATTATATTTTCCTGTTTTTAAAAGTTCTGCAGCTTTATTCATACGTACTTCATTTATGAATTCTGCTGGAGACTGATTACTAATTTCTTTTAGTTTACGATAAAAAGTAGAATTACTCATCCCAACAGCATTACACAATATTTCTATAGAGAATTCAGCATCTGACAAATGTTCCAAAACAATTCCAGCTACTAAATTCACAAATGCCTGATTCTGATTATTCACCAAAGAAGTATCCGAATCAAATGTCTTCAATATATTCTTTCTTAACACAGATTTATTCTTCAACAAATTCTCAATACGAGATTGAAGAACTAATATATCAAATGGTTTCTCAATATATCCATCAGCACCAGCTTTATAACCATCTATCTTATGTTCATTTGAAGACAAAGCAGTCAGTATGATAACAAGCACCCCTTGCCATTTGGGTGTCGATTTTATTTTCTCACAAAGTTCAATGCCATTCATTTCTGGCATCATAAAATCAGTAATTACAATATCTGGTAAATTATTCTCAATACATTTTATGGCCTCTACCCCATTAGACGCCGAATCAACATTGTAATATTCACCTAGATTCTGTTCTATATAAAGTAACAATTCCGGGTTATCCTCAACAATTAATATCTTCGCCCTTTCTTGATCCTCATTAGCATGTACCGGAAATGGAGTTTCCAATTGTTCCACATAGTCAACCAACTGTTCTGCAAAATGTTTTCTGCCCAATGGTATAGCTAGAACGAAAGTAGTCCCTTCTCCTTCTCTGCTTGAGAATGTTACAGTACCACTATGTAATTTCACAAGCTCATTTACAATAAGCAATCCTACTCCACTCCCCGGAATTTCTGAATTTACAACATTAGAAGCCCGATAATATTTCCGAAAAATTATTGATTTCTGATTCTCCAGAATTCCGATACCAGAATCTCTTATTTCAATAATATAACTATCTGCATCTACTTTGGCTTTTATTTCAACCTCACCGTTTTCGGGTGTATATTTAAACGCATTGTCTAACAAATTATATAATATTTTCTCGAATTTGTCCATATCGAACCAAAGCCAGGTGGTCACCTCAGGTAGTGTCACCAAGAAATTAATATTCTTTTTCTGTACTATCGGAGCAAATGTCTTTGCAATAGACTCTATAGTAGCTTCAGCCCGGTATTTACCAACTTGCAATTTAACTTGCCTGGAAGAAGCCTTTTCAAATTGTAATAATTGATTAACCAGTTTCTCCAGACGTTCCGAATTTTTAATAGCTATATCCAATTCTTTATCCAGTTTTTCATTAAGCACTACTTCTTTCTTCATTTTGGAGAGAGGCAACATTATCAACGACAATGGAGTCTTGATATCATGTGCAATACGCACAAAAAAGTCCATTTTTTCCTTCGCTTGGCTGACTACAATTTGGTTTCTATAAAACCTCATAATCAATCGTATCAGCAAAAGTATAATTAAAGTATAAATCAAATACGCTATTGGAGTAGCCCACCAAGGTGAACTTATTACGATGACAATTGCTTTTTCATTATAGCTTCCACCTATTGGAGCAGTCCGCACCTTAAAAACATAACTTCCAGGACTTAGATTTGTATAATAGGCAGAAGTTCTATCTGTATAAGCATTCCATTCTTTCTCAGCACCTTCCAGTATCCAAGAATACCAATTCTGCTCTATTCGAGAAAAATTAATAGCAGCAAAATCAATAGAAAAAGTATTTTGGGTATAATCAAGTTCTATTTTAGAAGTCAAATCAATGCTTTGTTCAAGAAGCCCTCCTTTCTCTTGAGGCTTTACAGAATGGTTGAATAATTTAAAATCAGTAAATATTAAAGGGGCTAATACTGATTCACGATTTACGGATGGCGGATCGAAAATTGTACAGCCATTAAAACCTCCAAACAATAACTTCCCATTTTTTAACGAAGCACGTGAGCAATACAAAAACTCACGTAATTGCCCATGAGCGACATTTCTTGCAGAAAAGCTCTGTAAAGTAAAATCATTCCCATTTATACAAGTTAAGCCCATTTGTGTACTAACCCAGATATTGCCTAAAACATCCATCAAAAGGCAATAACACACATTAGAAGCCAGTCCATTGTCTATACTGAATGTAGTGGTTTCTTTAGTATCTATATCTTGACAGATGACTCCTAATCCATCCGTTGCAAACCATAACCGTCCTTTTTCATCTTCCAAAACACTATAAACCATAATATGCTTATTCTGATTCTTTGGTGAAAAGACGTTTTCTACTTTACCACTTTTTTTATTTATCTTTTGTACTCCTCTGATACCACTTACAAGTATATCCCCCGAACCAGTCTCAGTTATGGCGCGAATACGACTATTTATCCCATACAATATCAGTTGCTGGGATGCACTATTATAGCAACTAAGGTTCCCGTCCTCTCCCGAAATCCAAATATCCTTATCACGATCCGTATATAATACAAATATATCATCTGATGTTAAGGAGCTATTGGTGGTTGTTATTTTACGCTTAATATGCAAGTTTTTATCACAAACTGTTATTCCTCCGGCAAAAGTTGAAATCCAAATATCTCCGTTCCCATCTTCAGTGATAGACATGGTAGAATTAGAACTGAATTTAGAATCCGTCCCACTATTCAAATGCCGCCATTGTTTTGTTATTGGCGTGTATATGCTTACTCCTTCTTTGGTCCCAAACCAGATATTACCATCCGTATCTTCATAAATAGCCCGTACCATATCATTTGAAAGACTATTCTTATTATTAGAAAAATGTTGTATAGTATGAAAGGGAGATATATGAGGATCTATACAATTGATTCCTCCTCCAAATGTAGAAATCCATAAACGGTTCTTATTATCAGCAAAAAGAGACTGAACTCCACTATTAGACAATGACAAATCAGTATCATTGACTTTTATTGTATACAACAATTCCAAGTTCAAATCACAGAAAACAAGCCCAAAACCATCAATAGCTATTACTATCTTATTATTATAGCTTTGTATATCAAGCACCCGATAATTATGGGTAATCATATCCCATTTAGGTTTTATGACTCTGCCATCAGATTTTATCACATAAATGCCCTTTGTATAAGTTGCCAGCCAAATATTTCCATATCCGTCACTCTTTATTTTCCGCAAATCAAGCCCGTTCAATAAAGGATTATTGAATTTTTCATCAGAAATCATATTAACTATCCGATCCGTATTCAATTGCATAAACAAAAGACCTTGATGAGTAGCAATAAGAGAAAATCCGTTTGATAAAGGCATAAAAGAATGTGCTCCAAAAGCCTTATCTACACTGTTTAATTTACGCAGTGCTATATTATAATGATACAATTCATTACTGGTTACTACATATAGGTTCAATGAATCTGTTACATGAAGCTCCATTGCTTCTATAAAAGTATTCTTTTTATCAGAGATAGAAAAAGTTTCAATAAAAGTATCCAACTCCTTACTATAAAGAAATAATTGATTACGATTCATAGCCCAGAGACGACCAAATTTATCATTCTGAACCAACAAAAAACGATTATCATTATTCCCCGTTACCCCTCTCATATCAAATACATCGTATTGTTTAAAGAAGGTTCCATTATAACTTTGAATTCCACATTGAGTTGCAATCCAAATAAGCCCATTATCACTTTGAGCTATATTACGTACAATCATACTACTCAGCCCATCATTCACCGTAATAGTTCGTAACTCCTGAGAATATCCTCTAATAAGAAAAAAGATATTAAAACAGATTATACTAAATAAGATACGCATAACTCTATTTCTTTTCTAATTATATAAAAGCTATATGCAAATATAACATATTAATTAGATAAACATCACTTCATTCTTTTTAGAAAAAGAAAATCCTTCAAGCTAATACACTATATACAAACACATTAGATTATATACTATACATTCTTTTGAATAAAAAATATCATTCTTTGAATAAATAATTTCCATTCTCTTTCCACTTCCTTAAGTTCTGAATAGAATATATCTGCACTTGAATAAATTATCCCCTATCATATAATTCATAGTCCCTACTTTTGCCTGTGAACAGACAGAGTATGATTCTGGTAAACGGAGATATATCCGAGGACTTCCGCCCCTCTAAGTAAACTTCTCCCCGAATATAATCATGTCACTTTCTAATTAATAATCTATAAATCATAAATGCGGAAAATAAACAGAAAAGAGATTAACTATAAGAGAAGAAAGGCAGAAATATAAATTACCTATATTTGCCTTACCCCATAAAGGGAAACTATAAATCTAATATTTATTAATGCTGACTCATCAGCAAAACACATTATTCTTATGACGCACACACTTTGTTATCTAAGCAGAATCTTTCACTCAAAAGAGTTCAGATTCTATCTGGTTATTGTATGTCTATGCCTGCCCTTATCCGCAATGGCACAAAGCAAAATTACCGGGAAAGTAATTGATACTGCCACTGGAGAAACTTTGATAGGAGCTACCGTACAAGTAAAAGGTACAGGAAAAGGTACAATAACGGACATAGAAGGAAACTATTCGATAAATGCATCTTCTGATGACAAACTGATATTCTCATCCATAGGATACATTACACAAGAAGTTTCGATAGGAAAAAAGACTATTATAAATGTGAATATGATAACTGATACGCAAACTTTGGATGAAGTGGTCGTTATCGGATACGGAAGTCAAAGTAAAAGAGACATTACAGGTGCAATTGGTTCAATCAACAATACGACTTTGGAAAGGCAAAATACACAAACTGCTGCCCGAGCTCTAATAGGTCAGATAGCAGGTTTGAGTGTAGTACAAACCACAGGTAATGTCGGAGTAGATCCCGTAATCGAAATACGCGGTATGAATTCTATTGATAAAGAATCATCACCTCTAATTGTGATTGACGGAGTATTCGGTGACATGGCTGCCTTCTCAGCATTAAATCCATCAGACATAGCTAAAGTTGATGTGCTAAAAGATGCATCTTCAACAGCTATATATGGATCCATGGGAGCAAATGGAGTAGTTCTCGTTACAACCAAAAGTGGTAGTGAAGGAAAAAATAAGATCAATTATTCTGGAAGTTATGGCATCAGAGTACCGGTTCGTATTCCTAAAATGATGAATGCACAGGAATTTGCCAAAACCCTTCAAGACGCTACCGACTATTTCGGGTATACTTCCCGCACACTCGGTCCCGAAGAACAAGAATGGGTAGATTCCGGCAATTCTACCGACTGGTTAGATCTCGTCCTTGGCAATGGAGTACAAACACAACATACTCTCTCACTACAAGGGGGAAATAAAAACGAAAATCACTATATTTCATTAGGTTATTCCAATCAAGAAGGAAATATCAAGCCGGAGAAGTTCGAACGTTATTCATTATCCGGAAAAATCAACGCCAAGGTCGGCAAGATATTCGAAATGGGCGCAGCACTCAATGGAGCATTCTCCGAAAATAAAAAAGGTGGTAATAATGAGATTATCCGTTCTGCATTTCGCCTTCGCCCCACCGGACGTGCTTTTGATGATGAAGGGAATCGTATCTTTTGGCCTACCAGCACCGACTCACAGATTCCTAATATTTTATATGAGTTAGATAATTCCAAAATAGAAACCATGCGTGCCAATGTATATGGAAATGTTTTTCTGTCGGCCACACCTCTAAAAGGACTTACATTAAAATCATCCTTTATGCCCAGTATAGCTTATACACGTTATGGATTTTATATGGGACAGTTGACAAAAATCAATGTCGGCAAGAATCCTGCCTATGTTAATCAATATAATTCATTTAACTGGGCATATGTGTGGGACAATACCATTAATTATAACACCCAATTCAAAAGCCATAAATTCAATATAATGGCCGGCTACAGTGTTAATGAAAAATTCTATGAGCGATATGACTCTGGAGTAAAAGGACTTACTTTCAACTCGCTTTGGCATAATATGGGAGCAGCATCTGAATTAACAATGGTAGATAGCGACTATACTCGTTGGACTGTTTTGTCTTATTTGGCACGTATCAATTATTCATTCAAAGATAGATATTTATTAACATTGACAGGACGCTACGACGGTGCCTCCAATTTAGCGCCCGGACACAAATGGCAATTCTTTCCTTCTGCAGCTATAGCTTGGCGAATCAGCGAAGAAGAATGGATGAAAAGACTAAATATATTTGATAATTTAAAGCTCCGTTTGAGTTATGGTACTTCAGGCAACAACAATGTAGCACCTTATTCGGCATGGCCTACATTAACAAAAGTCGGATATGACTTTGACGGAACAGGCGCTGCGGGGTATACAGCTAATCTAGCTAACAAAGCGTTAACATGGGAAAAAAGTGATGAAATCAATGTGGGACTCGACTTTGGAATATTGGGCAACCGAATATCTGCCACTATTGAATTTTACAATAAAAAAACCAGTGATCTGATATTAAAGCAAAAACTGCCTATTCATACAGGATACGATAATATTGTATCAAATATTGGAGCTGTGAGAAACAGAGGTATTGAGATAACATTAAATACAGTCAATATTAAAACTAAAGACTGGTCTTGGGTGACCAATATCAACTTTACGCGAAATCGTAACAAGATACTTGAACTCTACGGAGATAATGAGGATGATATAGCTAATCAATTGTTCATTGGGCAACCTATCAAGGTTAACTATGCGTATAAATACCTAGGGATATGGCAAGAAGGAGAAGAATATTATCAGAAAGCTAAAGCCGGACAACCCAAAGTGCTAGATGTAGACCAAGATAATGCGATTACAGCAGATAAAGATATGATGATAATAGGAACTCCATTTCCCAAATGGATTGGCGGTATGACTAATACTGTTACTTACAAAAACTTTGATTTATCCATTACAGCCTATGCACGCTATGGTGAACAAAAATTGAGTTGGTTCCACAATAGCCATACAGATATGAGTATGCGATATAATGTGGCAAAAGAGTGCTTTGGTAACTACTGGACCCCCGATAACCCGAATGCCGAATGGTGGGCACCAGGTTCACAAGCCAATGCTGACTGGCGAAAATCAAAACTATACATGGACTGCTCATTCCTCAAAATCAGCAATATTACATTAGGCTATGAATTCAGTAAAAAACTATTAAAAAAAATTGGCATGACCCGCCTAAGAGTATATGCTACCGTACAAAATCCTTTTACCATAACAAAGTACAATGGTTTTGATCCGGAATGGGCAGATACAGCCATAACAGGATTAGATTCGAATTCTACCGGATTTGCTTCTACAACTTATACCTTTGGCGTAAACATCGGATTTTAATAATATTAAAAAAATAATAGATATGAAACACTATAAATTTATCGCTTTATTAATTTCGGCTTGTATGGCATTTTCCTGTACAGGAATGCTTGATGAAGATCCCACTCATCGCGGAACAGCTGAAACCTTTTATTCGACTCCTGATGGTCTGAATGCCGCGGTTATTGCCTGCTATTCTTCCTTACGGTTGGTTCATAAAGATAAAACTCTATATATGACCGGAACCGATATTATTTCCAATTCTGCCAGCAGAGTTATCAGTACCAATTCTGTATTCACTTCTGTCAATGAATACGGACAGGATTTAGACGCTAACAACAAAGTTGTTTACACTATGTGGCAGAACTTATATAAAGGTATTAACATCTGTAATCTGACTTTAATCAACGGGCAAAAGACTGTTCCCGATGAAACGATGAGCGAACAACTTAAACAAACCAGACTGGCTGAGGCTACATTTATCCGCTCATTATATTATTATTACCTCGTACAACAATTCGGAGACGTACCTTATATGATTGAACCTGTATCAGAGGTCATAACGACAGCTGAACGGACCCCTGAAGAAACCATTATGAATGATATTATAGAGAAAATGGAAGAATCTATAAAATCCCTTCCGGAAAACCCTGAAGCGTGGGGAAGAATCACTAAAGGAGCCGGATTAACTTTACTGTCCAAACTATATCTGGCTCGCGGATACAAAACCTATAAACACAAAGATGACTTTTCAAAAGCCGCTCAGTATGCAGATGAAGTTATTAATTCACAAAAATATGCATTACTTACCGGTCCTGACGGATTTGAAAAACTATTCTGGTATAATCGAGGATCCTATAATAATCCAAAAGGGATTATTCCTGTACAGACCAACAATGAGAAAAATAGTGAAATAATCCTTTCCATACAATTTCATGACCAACAAAACGGCTCTATTTTTGATGAATCAATTGGTACAGCTAAGACCAACTACGGAAACAATTCTCACTATATCTTCAGAGGATATTCTTCATTTCCGGGAATGGATGATCGCCCACTACACATAAACTACCATCTCGGAAGTTTATGTGAGACTCCCTTTATCTATTATCTTTACGGTTATGATGGCAATATGTCACGATATAAGGAATATAATGCACAGAAAACAGATCAAGCTTTTGATTTCAAAGGCAGCTATACTTTGGATAAACGATTTGATGGTACATTTGATCGTTTATTTATCACTGCTGCCAATGTAAACGCTTCAAAATTGCAAAAAGCTGGACGTATTACAGCATTGAACCGCAAGACAGCATCGTATACAATCAGTGCTGGAGATACTTGCCTCTTTATTCCCCGTCCTGGAGAAAGATGGCCACAGGACAAAATTGATGCTTCCCGCTACACTGTGGTCAATGATAATTATTGGTATTACGGAAAAGTCGATATACCCATTGCTGGCGGAAATACAGAAACAACAGATGCTTTGGCCGTTCGTCCATTCATAAAAAAATTTATGGAAGAGGGATTCTACTATGAATTTACTGGTTCAAGAGACATGTTTATGTTCCGTTTAGGAGAAGTTTATCTTCTTGCAGCTGAAGCCTATCTGCAAAGCAACAACCTGACAAAAGCTTTAGAACGTGTCAACACAATCAGACGTAGAGCTTCGGGGGCAAGAGACTTAACAATCCCATCAGAGTTAGATGTAACATCCAATGATTTGGACATTGATTTTATTTTGGACGAGCGGGCTCGTGAACTGTTCGGTGAAGAACTCCGCTGGTTAGAATTAAAACGTACAGGAAAGCTTGTAGAACGTACTCTACGTTGTAATATGCAAGCTGGACATGAAAATGCTAAATATCTAAATGAAAATCATAATTTACGTCCATTACCCTATCAATGGTTTATCCGTTTATCCAACCATGACGAGATTAAACAGAATCCTGGTTACTAAATCTGAGAAAAAAATTAAATAATATATAGTATGAGAAAAATTAAATTCTACTCTCTATTTATATTTCTGGTTGCATCACTTCAAATATGCGCACAAAAGAAATATGCATCCCCTAAACCTCGCCTATTTCTTACAATACAGGATATAGACAGAGCCAAACAACAAGCCGCTACCGATGTTTCCGTAACACCCAGCATAAAGAAATTAAAAGCAGATTTGAAAGTAAACGCTCAAAAATGGCGGAAAGACTTTCCGGCTAAAAATAGCGGATATACGATGAAAGAGCTTTTCAGTAAAGCAAAAGAAAAACCAAATAGACCTGAATTTTTAACGGAAGCAACAGCCTTTGTCCTATTTCCTACCGAGGAAACCGCTCAGATACTGAGAGAAAAGATTCTTGTAGAATTAGGAATAAGAAAAGCCCTTGGCTCTTGGAGACAATTAGGGATTCACGAAAGTGAGCGTCTATTACGATTCATACAAGCTTATGACATTGTATGTGAAACCGGACTTCTGTCAGAAAAGGAAAAAGCATTGTGTAAAGAAGAAATTCATAATAGTGCTCGCTTTTTAGAAGCTTGGACTTTAGAAAATGATCTGAATGTAGTTTATCAAGGCCAAACATACTGCTTTAATATTAAATATTTTCCTGCTATAATGCTGGGATGTGTAGCAATGTACTATCCTGACTTTGAGGAATCACCGGCTTGGTTAGCGAAAGCTCAGGATGAAGTAATTCGTTATTTCTATACAGAAAACTTCCTGGACGGTGCATACGGAGAAGGCTCTATACATTACTTTCATCCTGTAGCCAACGCTATTATCAACTTTATATATGCAAGCCGGAATACCGGACATGCAGACTACATGAAAGATCATGCTTTCAAAACAGCATTCAGCAATTTCATGCATTGGAGAATGAATCTGACAGCTCCTGATGGGAGAAAAGTCGCCATTGGTGATGCCAAACGCTCTTCATATGGCGCCGACTATCTAGAGCAAGCTGCTACCTTGTTGAACGATCCGGAATTAGCTTGGTGCGGGCGTCAGATACTAAAACTATGCAATAAAGATTGCTTTCTATCTCCTTTTGAGCTACTAACTGTAGATCGAAGTATTACTCCGATAGAACCAGCCAATCTTTCTGCTAACTATATATGGAGTGGATACAACGTATATCGTTCTTCGTGGGAAGAAGACGGAAACTATCTGATGTTTAAATGGGGGCCAACTTTTGCCGGAAGACGGGAAATCGAACGCTATGCAGTTATTGCAGGGCACGCACACGAAGATTGTATGGAGATAGAAATGCATTATAAAGGTATCCCTATGTTAGTGGATGGAGGATACAGGGGAGTATATGCTAATTATGATACTTATGGCGGATATTGGAAAGCCACCATTTCACATAATACCGTAGGTTTAGGAAACGCTTATGGTTATAATCGTACAGACGGGAAATATCTGGAACACGTTCAAAAGCACGGAAAAGAGTTCCGTTATGAGAAAGAACAAAAAAATATTTCACAGCAAACGACACGGCTCTTATCATATGGAGATGTGACAGATGCAACCATGACGTCCGCTAAAGCACAAACATTTGACGACGTAACCCATCAACGTACTGTACTCTGGTTCCGTGACAGTTCTTTAACCTTAGTCTATGACTGTTTGGAAAGCGATTATGAACAAACTTATGAATGGTATCTCAATCCTATAGGGAAACATTTGGAAACTAATAATGCTTATACTTTCGGGGATAATAAAGCAAAATTGGATGTAATACCACTAAGCAAGAATCAGACAATTAACATCATTAGTCAAGGGACAAAAGGATTACCAGAGTATTATCACGCTTTTCGCGATAATTTTGCTCCAGAACCCAGTTGGGATGGTCCGAATGCTAGATGGCAATACTATAGTTTAATGACTGAATCTCAAAAAAAGAAAAATGCTATTTTCTTCAATATGCTCATTCCTTACCAAGGAACCAACCCTTATAAGGAAGAAAAATTTGGAGAATCCGGTCATCGTTTTGCATCTGCCCAAGAAGAAATCTGTGTAATTTCCAAAGAAGAAAGCCCTGTACTTTCCACAGATGGTTTATGGAGCTTTACCAGAAAGAAAAATAACAAATTAGTAAATTATGGTATTCAGCGTGGTCATATTTTAAATAGTAATCAAAGTGAACTGATAAAAAGTCAACTGATTAGTTTGCCATGGACTGATTTGTACGACCCCGCAATCACTGCATTAGTAAGTTTGGACACCCAACGCGCATCCTTTGTACTTGATCCTGATCCATGGAATGAAAGATTACTTTTATTCAATCCCAAGTTAGAAAAAGACAAAGAGCCAGCATTACCTATAGCCGTCAAGGTTAGCTTTAAAGTTCATAAAAAACCGCAAAAGATCGTCCGGTTACGTTCCAATAATCAAATGCCCGAATTAGAGAACGAAATATATGATCAAAAAATCAATAAAGGAAAATTCTTTACCGGAAAGAAGAACTATGATGTGATTGAAAGTCGTATAGGCAGAGAAATACTTAACTTCGACTATGATGAGAAAGAGCAAATAGTCAGTATCATCCTGCCACATGGTTTCAATCAGATTGTTTGGGAATAAACATTTTTTTAAACTGACATTATACATAAATCAAACTTATATGAAAAGTAAAAATATTCTTTTTATACAGATAATGATATTGGTGCTAACAACATCCTGTAACTATTCACCTCAAAATGTAACCCAATCGTGGGTAGATTCCATTGCAAGATATGGTAGTGAAGAATTTATGCCTGCCAAAAAATACAAATGGGGATGGGGAGAGGCAGTTATGCTAAATGGATATGTTCACCTCTACAACAATAAACCCAATGAGAAATATAAAGATTATATCCGTACAGCTATGGATATTACTTATAATACAGCTAATGGTCATCACCCTAACGCTGTCGCTTCTGGTTTAGGAATGGCTTTTCTAGCTAGGCAAAAGGAGGATGATAAATATCTGGAAAAGGCTAACCAAATATTCATTGATTATAAAAGAATTCCGGTTGCTTTAAATGGCGGGGTATCACACAGACCCAATACTATTGAATTATGGGACGATACAGTCTACATGATTGGTATATATCTTAAAGAAATGTATCAACTTACCGACGATACAAAGTATTTAGATATCTGGATGGAGCAGTTTCTTGCCCACAAAGAAAAGTTACAGGATGAAAAATGGGGTTTATGGGTACATGGTTATGATGATGACAATGAAGATTTTGACGATAATTGTTGTCAATACGGTTGGGCCAATATGACTCCCGAAAGAAAAAGTATAGAATTTTGGGGAAGAGGAAACGGATGGATCATTATGATGATCAGCGATTTTCTACAAATCTACCCCAAGGGCTCCCAGGAGTATCAATTTCTGGCAAACGAATTGAAACGTATGGTGAATCCTCTCATTTCTCTCCAAGACAAAGAAACTGGTTTATGGAGACAACTTCCCATACACACAGATATTCCTGAAAATTATTTGGAAAGCACATGTACCGCTATGTTCGCTTACGGTATGTCTGTAGGAGTCAGATTAGGAATTTTGGATGAAGAGGCATATATAAACACCATTCAGAGAGCTTATCGAGGTCTTAGGAAAAATGCAATGAAGCAAGAAGGAGCTTATTTAATACCTACTCGTGTATGCTTGGGAACCTGTATCGGAGATCCGGAGTACTATTACAAGCGTCCTACCGGAGAGGGAGTAGATTATGCCATTGGAATCTACATCATGTTCGGATTGGAATACGAGAGACTAACGAATAACATAACTCATTCATAAAAGAATTATGAGACTGAAATTAATAATTATGCTCCTTTTTGTCACTCTGTCCGCTATATGCCAGAATTCTTATGATTTGGTTATAGTAGGAGGCAATCCCGGAGGTATTATGGCAGCTGTACAAGCTGCCCGCCTCGGGAAAACATCCGTCATATTAGAACGTACAGAACACATAGGAGGACTTCCTGCTAACGGTCTAGGAGCAACTGATATAAATACCCGTGGAGCCACAACCGGCTTATTTCTGGAGTTTGTCAACAGAGTAAAGGAGCATTACACGAAAACGTTTGGTCCCATTTCCAGACAAGTAATTGATTGCAGCGATGGATATCATTTTGAACCATCCGTAGCTGCCAAAATTTTTAATGAAATGATTCGGGAACAAGACTCTAAAATTACCGTACTAAAAATGCGCCAGTTTGATTCTGATCCTGCCCATATAAAGATTGTCGATAATAAAATAAAAAAAATAACCATCAAAAACAGATTAACCGGTGAGACTGAAGAATATTTTGGAAAAATATTCATAGATGCAACCTATGAAGGAGATCTCGGAGCCGCAGCAAACATTCCTTTCAGGATTGGAAGAGAAGGTTATAATGAATTTCAGGAAATTGGAGCTGGAAAAATCTACAAATATTGGGATGGTCCGACAGGATCAGGCAGTAGTTTCCAAGGTGACAATGCTGTTCAATCTTATAATTATCGCTTATGCCTAACGAATAATCCGCAAAATGGAGTTCCGTTCCATAAGCCGGAAAATTATAATAGAGAAGAATATCTTTCTCTGGTGGAAGATGTCCTTTTAGGAAAACATACTGGAATAGAAATGCTGTCTGTAACAAAAAAAATGCAAGAAGAGAATAAACAAAGAATTCTCAAAGGAGACTCTACGAATATCCCCGGAGATATTTGGGGAATTAAGAAACTAACGAATATGGTTACTCTCCCTAATTCCAAAACAGATGCCAACAACCAACATCTGGCATTTATTTCCACTGACCTTCCCGAAGAGAACTGGGGATGGGCAACCTCTTCTTGGGAATGGCGAGATAAATTTGCAGAAAGACTCAAAAACTATACTTTAGGCCTACTATGGTTTGCTCAGAACGATAAAGCATTACCACTTTCATTCCGCAAAGCCGTAGCACACTGGCAATTTGCTAAAGATGAATATACGGATAATGCAAACTTTCCACGACAAGTTTATGTACGAGAAGGCAGACGATTTGAATGTTCCTACTTTTTCACAGCAAAGGATGCATTACCTATGGAAGACAAACGGCCTCCTATCTGTCCCAATAGTATTACAGCCAGTCATTATGCCCTCGACTCACATGCTGTGAGAAAGAGAGAAAACGGCAAAATCCATTTGGATGGTTTTTTAAGCTATCCATCAGCCCCTTATACTGTTCCTTGGGGAGTTATACTTCCCAAAGAAGTGGATAACCTCTTGTTACCGGTTGCAGTATCCGGCTCACATATCGGATTCTCCACACTCCGGATGGAACCATGTTGGATGGCTTTAGGACAAGCAGCAGGTGTAGCTTCTTCCATAGCTATTGAATCAAACTGTAAGATGAAAAATATATCTATCGAACTGTTACAGGACATATTGCTCGATAATAATGCAACTCTCATCTATTTCAATGATTTAACTCCTCAGAATCCACATTTTCAAATGGTTCAATATTTAGGCATACGAGGCTATCTTCCTGAATGGAGTGCCTGTTTAAATGAAAAAATCAGTCAACAAACCTTGGAGTTTTGGACAAGGAAATCAGGAATACAGCTCAAGGCTGAAATAGGGAAAACACTCCGTATAGAGGTTCTTAAAGATATATACGACATGCTTAAAGGCAACACCAATCCTCCCAAATATTATAGTAAAACCCACTAAAAAAAATCTATGAGCAATATTAGACTTTTAACGGTTTTTATCACCTATATACTCCTATGTAACCATTCATCGGGGCAAAACAACACTCCACAGTTACATACAAACAGCATTGATGAAGTCATATCAGCTATGAGCCCGGAAGAGAAAGTTTATATGGTCATAGGAAACAACAATAATGTTTGGCGTAAAGTACAGGGAGTTGGTTCAACCTGGCAATGCGAACGCCTGGGTATTACACCGGCCATTCTGGATGATGGCCCCGCCGGGTTACGTATGCCTCCACAAAGAGACGGTGACTCCCACACCTACTATTGTACAGCCTTTCCTACTGCCACAGCTCTGGCGGCAACATGGAATACGGAGTTGGTTAAAGAAGTTGGACTAGCTATCGGAAACGAAGTGCTAGAATATGGCTCGGATGTCCTATTGGCTCCCGCAGTAAATATCCAAAGAAATCCGATGTGCGGTCGTAACTTTGAATACTATTCAGAAGATCCGTACTTATCTGGATATATAGGTAGTGCCATGGTAAAGGGCGTGCAAGCCAATGGAGTAGGAGCCACGGTTAAACATTTTGCAGCCAATAATCAGGAGACCAATCGAAAAGATATAAATGAAGTTATTAGCCAAAGAGCCCTCCGCGAACTCTATTTGAAAGCATTCGAAATCATTGTAAAAGAAACATCTCCATGGAGTATTATGTCATCCTATAACCGAATAAATGGTTTCTACACCTCTGAAAACAAAGATCTGCTTACAACCATTTTACGTAATGAATGGAATTACCAAGGTATAGTAATGACGGACTGGGTATCAGGCGATGATGCGGTAGCTCAAATGAGGGCAGGTAATGACCTTATAAATCCAGGCTTTCCAGTTGAATATGCCTACTACCATTACAATGAATTATTATCAGCCTTAAAAGACAAGACGCTGGATGAAGATATATTAAATAGAAATATCCATCGCATTCTATCTTTTATAAAAAAAACTCCCCGATTTAATGGCTATATTTTCTCTTCCACACCAAATTTGAAGGCACATACACAGATTGCCAGGAATACTGCAAATGAAGCCATGGTCCTTTTAAAAAATAAACAAGAGACTTTACCTCTAAAGAAGACAAGAAGCATAGCTTTATTTGGTAAAACATCCTACGAACTGATTACCGGAGGCACAGGAAGTGGCGAAGTAAATTACAAGCACGCTGTATCCCTCAAAGAAGGACTGAAAAAGAATAAATACAACTTATCTCAATCCGTAGAAAACTTGTACTTAACTTATCTTGATTCAATACGCCATACGGATTCGAAAAATAAATATGTCACAATGAATAGTGCAGAAAAGATTATAACAAAACAATTCATTCAAAAAGAAGTCTCACAGAGCGATATCGCAATAATCACAATAGGACGTATTTCAGGTGAAGGTGAAGACCGCAATCCCGAAAATTATTTTTCATTATCTGAAATAGAAACTCAATTGATAAAAAACGTCTGTGATGCATATCATGCAGCAAATAAAAAGGTCATCGTTATCCTGAACATTGGTGGAGTAATTGAGACTGCAAGTTGGAAAGATTATCCTGATGCTATTCTATTGGCTTGGCAAGCTGGCCAGCAAGGAGGCAATGCCATTGTTGATATATTAAGCGGTAAAGTCACTCCATCCGGAAAACTTCCCGTATCTTTCCCCATTGCATATAGCGATGTTCCTTCTTCTTCATTTTTTCCCGGTATCCCCAAAAAAGATCCCATAAATTCATTTTATAATGAAGGAATCTATGTAGGTTATCGCTATTATGAAACATTCAATATTCCTACATCTTATGAATTTGGCTATGGCCTTTCCTATACCAACTTCGAATATTCTAATATACAATTAGACACCGATACCATCGGAAATATAAAAGTTTGCGTAACTCTCAAAAATATTGGAAGGAAAACAGGAAAAGAAATAGTACAACTCTACATTTCAGCCCCTACCACAGAAATAGACAAACCACTCTACGAATTAAAAGCATTTGCAAAGACTACATTGCTAAAACCTCAAGAAAGTCAAATTGTCTCTTTCTTATTATCCGCAAAAGATCTGGCATCGTTTCAAAGTGGCATTTCATCTTGGGTAGCGGATAAAGGGGAGTATATACTTTCAATAGGAGCCTCTGTGAAAGATATACGCCAAAAAGTATCTTTTCATCTCCCTTCCAGCATTCTTGTCGAAAAAGTCCATGATGTTTTATATCCCAATTTCTCAATTAAGGATATGAACAGTGCAAGCCGCAAAGTATTAAAAGAAATCCCGCCCAAACGCCCTACCAAGAGGATACCTCATGATTTTTTGTGGCATTGGTAACTTGGCTCACCAGTAGCTTAACTCAGATAAATAGAGCCTTCAAGTATGGTCATAAAAAAAGGCTATCTATCCCAGACAGCCAATCTTTTGTTAACCTTAAATCTAATACTATGAAAAACACATTGCAAAGATACGGACTTTGAGGATATCTCCAAATTTTCAGGTCCAGACAGGGACATTTATAACATGGTTTAATAGAATAAAGGAGGTTGTTAACTATTTAGATTCATTATGTTAACAATTAACATAATTCAGATAATATGTTAAAGAAGAGATCTAATAATGCTTTTTACTTCCCAAGAATCATTGCTCTTTTTCACCTTCAGCCTCCAAATCTTTGATTTCTCTGTTTAGAAAGACGGATAAGATAGTTCTCAGAACGACTATACCACCTAAAATTGCCAGTTCATTCAAAGTTGGTTCCAGTACGGTTTTTAAGATATCTGATGCGATAAGAAATTCAAGTCCAAGTAGCAAATAAGTTCCGAAAGTAGCCCGTAACTTCCGGATATTGGTAGTTGAGTACTTGCCCGTGAATCTTTTAAACTCATTGACCAGAAAAGAAATTATCCCAATTAATGCCCCATAAGTGACGATGAGAAGACTTGTCACACTGATTATAGTGGCTAATGCATTTAAGAACGTAGTAAGCATGTAGATTGAAGTTTATTAATATAACATCGTAAAAAGCTTTAATGTTTGAATTTTAAAGAAATCCCACTCAATTGCACAAAAAGACAGCAATTCTGAATGATATTCCATTCGCAGAGACTCAAATTTCACCTATTTTTGCACCAACAAAGAATTAAGGTTATAGAAAGATGAATAAACACACATTTTACAGCTATCTGATTTTAGGAATGACATTCGCATTTGTTTTCTCGGCACAGGCTCAGAATAAGGTATCTGCACCGATGAAGGATGTCAACCAGGTGATTGACAATACACTGGACAGTTTGAATAAGGCCCGTACAGCAAGACCTGTAGCCGGTTCAAGCCGGAAAGGAAATAATCCCATTCTGTTTCTGGTGGGTAACTCTACCATGCGTACCGGAACCTTGGGAAATGGGAACAACGGTCAATGGGGCTGGGGATATTATGCCGGTGATTATTTCGATTCAGACCGGATTACCGTAGAAAACCATGCATTGGGAGGAACAAGTAGCCGTACGTTCTACAACCGTTTCTGGCCGGATGTTATAAAAGGGGTCCAAGCTGGCGATTGGGTGATCATCGAACTGGGACATAATGACAATGGCCCTTATGACAGCGGGCGGGCACGCGCTTCCATACCGGGAATCGGTAAAGATAGCCTGAATGTAACCATCCAGGAAACCGGAGTGAAGGAAACTGTATACTCCTATGGAGAATATATGCGTCGCTTCGTGCAGGATGTAAAGGCGAAAGGTGCCCACCCTATCCTGTTCTCACTGACTCCCCGCAATGCTTGGGAAGATAAAGACAGTACAATTATCACACGCGTCAACCAAACTTTCGGCCTGTGGGCCAAACAAATAGCCGAAGAACAAGAAGTACCTTTTATAGACCTGAATGATATCACCGCATCCAAATTTGAGAAATTCGGCAAGGAAAAAGTGAAATATATGTTCTACTTAGACCGTATCCACACCAGTGCCTTCGGGGCAAAAGTGAACGCAGAATCTGCAACTGAAGGTATCCGAAACTATGAAAGGTTAGAACTGGCCAACTATTTGAAACCGGTTGAGCAGGATACAATTACCGGTTCCAGCCGGAAAGAAGGATGCCCGGTGGTATTCACTATCGGTGACAGTACGGTAAAGAATAAAGATGATGATAAAGACGGTATGTGGGGATGGGGAAGTGTAATAACTGAGATATTTAATTCAAAGAAGGTATCTGTAGAAAATTGTGCCATGGCCGGACGCAGTGCCCGCACTTTCTTAGACGAAGGACGCTGGGACAAAGTGTATGATGCACTTAAACCGGGAGATTTCGTACTCATCCAGTTCGGACATAATGACGGAGGAGATATCAATATCGGAAAAGCCCGTGGTGAATTACACGGTTCGGGAGATGAAAGTAAAGTCTTTCTGATGGAAAAGACCGGAAAATACCAGGTAGTCTATACTTTTGGCTGGTATCTCCGTAAGTTCATCAGGGATGCACAAGAAAAAGGAGCAATCCCGATTGTATTGAGTCACACGCCCCGCAATAAGTGGAAAAACGGACAAATAGAACGCAATAGCGAAAGTTACGGTAAATGGACACGTGAAGCGGCAGAAGCAACCGGAGCCTGCTTTATTGATCTGAATAAAATATCCGCAGATAAACTCCAAAAGATGGGGCCCAAGAAATCAGCTGTTTTCTATAATACAGATCATACACATACATCTTTGAAGGGTGCGCGAATGAATGCCCAAAGTATAGCCGAAGGATTAAAAGTTACGGACTGCCCGCTGAAGAAGTATCTGAAATAAAAGCAATACGGAAACATTGCTGAAGTGTCGGAAATAAAAACAAAGAATAGAAAATAAAATAGACAAGGTTAATTAATCCAAAAGAATAGCTTCATCAAACAAATAATCACTTCTTTTGCTCCCGTCAAAAAACAAAACCGGACCATAAATGAGCAATAAGATTGATATAAAAACCTTGGAGGCTTTACGGCAAGATAGTCATGAGGCCTTCGAGGAGGTTTTTATCACTTATTACGGTAAAACAAAAGCCTTTATCCAAGACTACATCAAATCGAGTCCGGATGCTGAAGAACTGACAGAGGATTTATTTGTAAACCTCTGGATAAACCGCCACTCTGTCGATATCTCCAGATCATTTGATTCTTACCTGCATACAATTGCCAGAAATTCTGCCATCAACTTTCTGAAGCACAAATATGTAGAGGATACTTATCTGAGTAGTGTCCAGCAGCAGGAATGTAGTTCTACTTCGGAAGAAGATCTGATAGCCAAAGAACTCGGATTACTAATAGACGACACGGTAGAAAAAATGCCGGAACAACGGAGAAAGATATACATGCTAAGTCGCAACGAGGGCCTAAGCAATGAAGAGATAGCCGTACGACTGAATACTACCAAGAGAAATGTGGAAAGTCAGTTAAGCCTCGCTCTGAAAGAGATACGGAAAACTATTTCATACTTCTTCTTATTACTGGCATAATGGTATGGTAATGAATCTGTGGTGAATAAATTCATAACAGAAAAGAGACAAACAACATACAATATTACCTTTTGGTCAAAAGTTCTTCCTCCTTATACCCGGTTCGCATTTCCTTCGCTCCTATACGAGGAACAAAATAGCGAAGTTGGTACGAGGAGGGTACGAAGAAGATACAAGCCTGGTACGAAACAGATAGTTCTGTTCTTTTTCTCGCTTATTCAGGTAGCCCCCTATTTCTAAAAAGAAAAAATAGAAAAAAGATTCATTTACTTACTGAGTTTTTCATCCGTTGACTGTATATATAGTAAATGCAACAGAATGGAGAAAAATAATATTGTTAGAATCATCGGAACATATTTATCCGGCCGCTTCTCTCCCGAAACGGAAGAGAAGGTTCAGAAATGGATCATTAAAGATAGAGACACTGAAGAAAAAGAAAAAGCTTCATTGGAATATTGGGATCAATTGGAGGCAAAAACAGACCCGGACACTAAACTTGCATTAGACAGAGTAAACCAAAAGATCGGTTATAAGAAAATAGTGCCCCGACCTTTCTATCAAAAACGAATGAGCATCGCGGCAGCCTTGATTCCGCTACTGATTATTGCAGGAAGTTATCTGTACTATATTTCCACGAAGGATAAATGGGTTGAGATATCTGTTGCATACGGTGATAAAAAACACTTCCTATTGCCTGATAGCTCCGAAATATGGCTGAATGCAGGAACAGCGATCAAATACCCGGAAAAGTTCTCGAAAACACAGCGCCTTGTGTACCTTGACGGTGAAGCCTATTTTTCTGTTCGGAAAGATGTAGCGAAACCGTTTATTGTAGAAACGTCCCAACTTTCAGTCAAAGTATTAGGAACCCGATTCAATGTAAAGGCATACACTGATGATGAACTGGTGACCACTACCCTGACAAGTGGCAAAGTTGAAGTCACCCCTCCCGTTCAAGGCTCGCAGATACTGAAACCTAATGAACAGTTGACGTACGATAAAAAAACATCCGCCGTCAACATTACCGAAGTTTCTCCAACCGATGCAGATGGCTGGATCACGGGAAAACTGATATTTACCGATGCGCCTTTCACCGAAATCCTGCAAACATTAGAGAGACGTTATAATGTAACTATCAATCATACAATGAACGTTCCCGCCTCCAAACGATATACCGTCCGGTTCCTGAAAAATGAAAATCTGGAAGAAGTTCTGCCTGTATTGAGTGAGATGATCGGCTTCAGTTATCAGATACAGAGAGACAAAGTAGAACTAATCAAAAAACAATAAAAAGAAACTGCCTATGAAGAAAAGGAACCGGATTGCAGCTTGAGACCCTCAACCCGGTTCTGAAATGCTAATGCTCCATCAAACCGTAAAGTAAAACAAAGTATTAACTATACAAAGATAATGCAAATTGAGTGCAGAACTTTCATGCTTGCATGAAAAAGTTATGCCGAAATGCAGCTTATCTTATAAAAACATACAACAATGAATCGAATAACCATTAATAAAGAAACAGATAAGATACTCCTTTTTTTATTTTTTGTCTTTCTCTCATTGAATGCCACAGCACAGAATGACAGAAAGCAAATCACTATACAGAATAAAAACATATCACTGAAAGAAGCTTTTACCGAGATAGAACTACAAACCGGATATAGCATAGCCTATGAATTATCGGCCGTAGATGTAAAGAGAAAAATATCCCTGTCCTTAGAATCCCAAAGCATTGACAAGGCGTTAGCGCAAATCTTGAAAGACACCCGATATTCGTACAAAATAACAGGCTACCATATCATTATCACTCCGTCCGGCAACGAACTACAGAAATCCACCAAGGAAAAAACAGAGAAACCTACCCAAACAGTCAGAGGAATTGTACTGGATTCCAAAACCAATGCACCCATAGAGTTTGCTACTGTAAGAATTATGAATGTCGGTTCTTTAGGCAGCACAACAGACAGTCTGGGGAGATTTCGGATAGACAATGTTCCTGTGGGACGATGCAATATACAAACCTCCTATGTAGGATATAATGCCAATATTTTCAATGAGATACCTGTAACCTCTTCCAAGGAAGTATATATGGAAATCACTCTGGATGAAAACATTCACTCGTTGGCGGAAGTCGTCATACAACCGGAGATAAAGAAAGATAAACCTCTGAATGCAATGGCCATTACCGGCGGACGCATGATCAGCATGGAAGAAGCAGGCAGGTTTGCCAATGGTTTTGATGATCCGGCACGTCTGAGTTCCGCATTTGCAGGTGTGGCAGGAGATGTAGGAACCAACGCTGTAGCTATCAGAGGAAATTCACCCCAGTTTACCCAATGGAGGTTGGAAGGGGTAGAAATTCCCAATCCGACTCACTTCGCCGACCTTACCGGACTGGGCGGGGGCTTTCTTTCGGCCCTGAGTACACAGGTGATCGGTAACTCCGATTTCTACAACGGTGCGTTCCCTTCCGAATACAGCAATGCGCTATCAGGTATCTTCGACATGCAAATACGAAATGGCAACAATCAGAAGTATGAACATACATTTCAGTTAGGTATTCTGGGTATTGACCTGGCATCGGAAGGCCCGATAAGCAGGAAGTATGGAAGTTCCTATATCTTCAATTACCGCTTCTCCACCACTTCCTTGGCTACAGGAAATGATATGAATCTGAAATATCAGGACTTATCATTCAAATTAAATTTTCCTACCCGGAAGGCCGGAACTTTCTCTATCTGGGGAATCGGGCTGATTGACCGTTATAAACCGGAAGCCATCGACCGTGATGAATGGGAGACACAAGGTGACCGGCAGTCCGGAAATACAGCTTTTGACAAAGCGGCAGGAGGACTTACACACAAGTATCTTATCAATGCAGATACGTATATCCGTTCTTCATTAGCCGCCACTTACTCGAAAGATCGCACGAGAGCTGATCAGATGACAGAAGATGACAAACTGGTCCATGTAGGAGATATCCGGAATTCCAAATGGGATATAGTCTTTAATTCCTATCTGAACAAGAAATTCAATTCCAACCATATCAACCGGACAGGTATCACAGTTACAGGGCTCCAATATGACTTGGATTACAAAATCAGTCCTAATTTCGGTTTAGATGTACCTATGGAACAGATTTCAAAAGGGAATGGGGGAAGTTGTGTGCTCTCGGCATACAGCAGTTCTGTCATCAACCTAAGTAACCATCTTACTACCAGTCTGGGCATCACCGCACAGTACTTCACCCTGAATAAGAACTGGACCGTAGAACCCAGAGCAGCCCTTAAATGGAGCTTTAATCCGAAACACGCCTTGGCACTGGCATACGGTCTGCACAGTCGCAGGGAAAAGCTTGACTACTACTTTGTGGAACAGGAAGCCAACGGAAAAACCGAATCCAACAGATACCTGGATTTTTCAAAGGCTCATCACTTCGGGCTTACATACGAGTGGAACATCAACTCGTACATGCACTTAAAAGTGGAACCCTATTATCAATATCTATTCCGAATACCTGTTGAAGAGAATTCTTCCTTTTCCATCATCAACCATCAGAGTTTCTATCTGGACAGGATATTAAAGAATAGAGGCTCCGGAGTGAACTACGGTATAGACATTACATTAGAGCAATACATGAAAAATGGTTTTTACTATATGATAACGGCTTCTCTTTTTAAATCAAAATACAAAGCCGGAGATAACATCTGGCGTAATACACGGTTGGACAAAAACTATCTCCTGAACATACTTGCCGGAAAAGAATGGATGGTAGGACGTAATAAACAAAATGTACTAAGTCTCAACGGGCGTATCTTTTTCCAAGGTGGTGACCGATATACCCCTGTAGATGAAGGTAAAAGTATGATAGAACATGATATCAAATTTGATGAAACCAGAGCTTACAGCAAGAAGTTTGATCCCTCCATCAACGGTGACATCTCTTTCAGTTATAGAATTAATAAAAAGAAAATATCTCATGAGTTTTCTATTAAAATGCTAAATGTAGGTATGCGCACAGGAATGCACTTTTACCAGTACAACGAAAAAACTCATAAGATAGAGAAAAAAGACGGATCGGGATTGATACCGAATATCAGTTATAAAATTTACTTTTAGTACATAAAAGAGAACAATCATTGTTTGCACTGTTATCCCAATAAAAGCAAAGAAGATGTATTTGGAAATTTCCCGATACATCTTCTTCTTTCTATTTACTCAGAGCATCCTCAACGGAATACTCCCATCATCCGATAATAATTCTCTATCAGCTTGTTGAAAATCTTTTCACCTGCTCCGACTTCAATAAGCCACGATCCTTCATCTGCTCCGAAGCCACCATAAGCTGCCGATCGAATATCAGGCAGATACATCGGCCATCTTCCGTTGTTCCAGGTATATCCGAAGAAGAAAGGAATAACATGATCGGGTTGCATTTCCCGTTTCCAATCAATCTGGAACTTGATGAAAGGTTCACCGGGAACAGTGGCAATGGCAATACGGTTATTAATGGATATTACGGAGAAATGCACATTATACTTCAGGTTCTTGTCATGTCTGCCGATAAAATGCAGAGAGTCAGTCTTCACCTTGATATTGGGTACATCATACGGGTTCGGATATATTTCTTTGGCCAGTTTAACGGCTTCAATAGAAAGCAATTTACCCATACGGTCTATCAAATCATAATTGGACGGGCGAGGGTCATCCGGCCCGGTACGTCCGCCATCCTTAAATAAAGGTGCCTGGTTTCCTGCACCGCCTTGTACAAAGAGGCAATATACCTGATTGTTAAAAGCTTCTTCCGTATATTTAGTGGCATAACCCACATAGTCGGCAGAGATTTCAAAGTTATTCCAGGCCACATCCGGATGGCAGGCATAATTCATTAGAATTACTTTCGGATTGCCTTTCGTGTCCTCCAGTTTAATGACACCTACAGAATTATCAACAGGCCCATGAGGAATACGCTCCGGATTCACCGCCCTGTAGTGGTCATCTCCTACCCATGATTCGCGGGCGCGACCGTCTTCACGAAGAAGCAACCGGTTGAAACTTAATTGAGGAAAACTACGATAACCGGCTGAAATACGAGCCTCGAACATAGAAGAAGAAGCCTGTTTCAAAGCTTTGGTTATCTGAGCATCGAGCCACTCTTTGGGCCCTGCCTCACCGGAATGTGTATGCTGGGGACAAAAATAGACTTCCTGCAAACCAAATTGCTTTTTTAGTTTCTCGGCTAACGGAACATTACTGTACATAACCAAATCCAGAGAGACAAAAGCAATACGCGAAGCTCCCGCTTCAAGAATAAGAGTTCGCGCATAGAGTGAATCGTGAACCGGATAGCGGGGATTAGGCGGGGTTATATTCACTTTGCCGGTACCAGCCATTAACTTTTCTGCAGCGTTGGTATTCACTGTAGAAAAAACACCTAACAGCACTAATAGTGCTGTCAACCAAAAGCTTTGTGTTTTCATTTGAATTACATTTATCAGATTCATACTAATTACTTTTTTCATGGTATTATTACTTTTTAAATTTACTTTTACGCTATTATTCGGCAATAATACACGAGGAGTATTAATAAAGCTATTAATTCTCTATTAACTTAGAGAGGAATTATTATTTTTTGTATGAACTAACCGTTCATAACAGACGTTATATTAATAGAACTTTAAATACCAACGATCATGGAAAAGTATCTGATTCATAGTAATGAGTTGCATTTCATCAACAAGGAACGCATTCACAGGGAAGTAGAGAAAATGGTAGAGTCATTAGACATGGCAGCAGGTTCCACCAAAGGATTCGACCTGTATACCGTAGTAGAAAGTTATTTCACTGACCTCGAAAAGCGAAGGGAAATCAATCGCTTACTGCATATAGAGAAAGATGAATGTGAAGCCATAGAGGAAGAACTCGGAGTATATGAAATGTGATTTACAATAAAAAACATCACGAGTATTAACTATAATGAATAAAGGGCATAACAAATTGTTGTTATGCCCTTTATTCATTTATGGTTATCAATTCCAGACCACTATCAATCCTTTGCCTGATGTACCGTCAGTTGTGGGAAAGGGAAACCGATACCCTCCTTATTGAATACAGAGTAGATGGTCTTGTTCATATCGAAATAAACTCCCCAATAGTCCTCACTCTTCACCCAGGCACGGATAATCACATTCACGCTACTGGCATCCAGTGCATGAAGGGCTACAAAAGGAGCCGGATCACTAAGAATCCGCTTGTCTTCGGCAATGATACGACGGGTAGTTTCTTCCACCTTATCAAAATTTTCGCCATACTCCACACCGATTATCCATTCTACACGACGGGTAGCTTCACGACTGTAATTAGTCACAGTACCACTGCTCAACGCACCATTCGGGATATAAATAATCTTATTATCACCGGTAGTCAGAATCGTATGGAAAATCTGGATCTCACGAACCGTACCCGTGATGCCTTGGCTTTCAATCAAGTCACCTACTTTATAAGGACGGAGCAGCAATACAATCAGACCACCTGCAAAGTTCTGCAAGTTACCGGACAATGCCATACCGATAGCCACACCGGCGGATGCCAGCAAGGCAGCAAATGAAGTTGTTTCTACTCCTAATTTACCGATAACGGCAATAATCAATAAGATAGTCAGCAAGATGTTCACCAAACTCTTTACAAAACTCTGGATACTGGCATCCACATGCCGCTTAGCCAACAACCGGGCCACCATTTTATTAAGGAAAGATATCAGGAAACGTCCTACTATGAAAATCAGCACAGCGCTGATGATATGACCACCTGCATTTACTCCCCAGTCTATCAGTTGTTGGAGAAAGACCTGCAATTTACTAAAACCATCTTCTACAACAGTTTCGGCAGCAGGAGCTGCCGCTTGCAATAATAATAACATAATATTTGTTCGTTTGAAGTTAATAATTACACTTTACCAGCAGGATTAAAAAATACCCACCGGCCTACAAAATTAACAAATATTTCCGGTTATCGTTCACTCGATTTGCGTGTTTCAGCGAAAACACTTAATTTTGTCCCCGATTTCAACTAAGGGGTGCCCTAATATGACGGGCTGAGATCATACCCATTAACCTGATCCGGGTAGTGCCGGCGGAGGGAAAAGAAGAAAAGCTCCCTTTTTCTGTATTCATCTTTAATAGTTAAAATTGTAATGAGAAAACATGCAATGGCGACCTGCCTGTTAATGGCAACGCTGGGTGTCTGTGCGCAGACGCATGAGAAAGACAGCTTGCGGGTGATAAGCCTGCAGGAAGTAGAAATTATCTCTACCCGTGCCACGGGAACCACACCTGTGGCGTTTACCAATGTCAGTAAAGAACAACTCAAGAAGCAGAATTTCGGGCAAGATATTCCCTATCTGTTGTCATTTACTCCGTCAGTACTGACAACGAGCGATGCAGGTGCAGGTATCGGTTACACGAGTATCCGGGTACGCGGAACAGATGCTACACGCATCAACGTAACCACTAATGGTATACCCATGAACGATGCGGAAAGTCATTCTATCTTTTGGGTTAATACTCCCGATCTTGCCTCTTCGCTTCAGGACTTGCAGATTCAACGGGGCGCAGGAACTTCCACTAATGGTGCCGGAGCGTTCGGTGCCAGTATCAATATGAAAACACAAGGAATTTCGCCCACACCGTATGCGGAGTTTTCCGGCTCTTACGGCTCATTCAATACACATAAAGAAACCGTAAAAGTAGGTACGGGGCTCATTAATGGACGCTGGGGATTCGATGCACGTTTATCCAATATCCACAGTGACGGCTACCGTGACCGTGCCAGTGCTGACTTGAAGTCTTACTTTGTACAAGGCGGATATTATGGAGACAAGACCACTATTAAATTCATCACCTTCGGAGGAAAAGAAGAAACCTATCATGCTTGGGATGGCCTGGATAAGGAAACACTGGAAAACGACCGCAAATATAATCCCAATGGCGCCATAGAAGATGATAATGGAAATGTAATCGGATTTTATGATAACCAGATAGATTATTATCGCCAAACGCATTATCAATTATTATTAAATCAGATATTGTCTCCTTCGTGGAAATTGAACATAGCGCTACACTATACAGACGGCTACGGTTATTATGAGGAATATAAGAATAAGCGTACGCTGGTAGAATATGGCTTGGTACCCTTTGAAACAAACGGTACTACCATAGAGAAATCAGACCTTGTACGCCGTAAACTGGTAGACAGCCGTTTCGGTGGTGGAGTATTCTCTTTCGATTATAAAGGGGACAAATTGGATGCATCCATCGGCGGTGGCCTAAATTATTACAAAAACACCCATAACGGTAAGGTGGTATGGGTAAAGAATTATCTGGGTGAACTGAATCCTGACCATGAATATTATCGTAATATCGGACGGAAAACGGATGGCAACATCTACGCTAAGATAAATTATGAAATACTGGATGGAGTTAACTTCTATGCCGATATGCAATATCGTTATCTGCGCTATAAGATAAACGGCAATAATGACAAATGGGACTGGACTGCTGATCCGGCACATCTGCAACCGCTGAATATTGACGAAGATTTCAGCTTCTTCAACCCTAAAGCCGGCATATTCTGGAAGATAAACAACAATAATAATCTTTATGCCTCTTTCAGTGTGGCAAATAAGGAACCGACGCGCAATAACTATACTGATAACTTATTTGCCGCACAGCCCAAATCAGAGCGGATGTTCGATTACGAAGTGGGATATACGTTCCGTAAAGGTTGGTTCAATGCAGGCGTCAACCTGTACTACATGGATTACAAGAATCAATTGGTACTGAACGGGCAATTGAATGAAATTGGCGAAGCCGTAGCAGAGAACGTGAAGGACAGTTATCGTATGGGTATTGAACTGATGGCAGGTGCACGCATCACAAACTGGCTGCGTTGGGATATAAACGCAACATGGAGCCGTAACCGCATCAAGAATTATACAGAATATCTAAGTGATGTGAATGAAGACTGGAAAGATATGTATAGTGAAAACTGGGGTATCTCTCAGACAACCCGATATATTGGCACTACTCCCATCTCCTTTTCACCGGACTTTATGGCAAATAGTCTCATTTCTTTGGATTATAAAGGTTTTAATGCATCTTTGCAAACGCAATATGTCAGCAAGCAATATTTAAACAATGCTCATCAAGAGGACTGTACACTGGACGCTTATTGTGTGAGCAACCTAAATCTCGGATATACTTTCAAACTGAAAGGATTGAAATCTGTTAATGTAGGCGTGACGATTTATAACCTGTTTGACGAAACATACGAAAGCAATGGTTATGCATCGGGAAGTGCCGTATACGAAGGGCATGGAAAGAATCAGATAAAGGACAAAGACAGTAAACTGCTCTATACTTCCAATTACGCAGCCTACTATCCTAATGCAGGTATCAATGCGCTGGCACATATCACATTGAGTTTTTAAAGCATGGAACAAACTCTCGAAATTATCGGAACCATCGTCGGGCTTGTCTACCTCTGGTTAGAATACCGGGCGAGTATCTATCTTTGGATAGCGGGCATCATCATGCCTGCTATCTACATTTTCGTCTATTACGATGCCGGACTGTATGCTGACTTCGGAATAAATATCTATTATCTGGGGGCAGCCGTCTACGGTTGGATGATGTGGAAATACGGCAGTTTTGTAAGACGAAAACTGCATCTGCATATCAAAAAAGAAGGACAGCAGGAACTTCTCATTACCCGTATGCCAATGAAATATTACCTGCCCCTCGGCATTGTATTCGCCGTTACTTTTGTCGGCATTGCCTGGATACTCATTCGTTTCACCAATAGTAATGTACCCTGGCTTGATTCTTTCACCACTGCCCTCAGTATTGTAGGCATGTGGATGCTGGCACGTAAATATGTAGAACAGTGGTGGGCATGGATTGTGGTAGACATTGTCAGTGCAGGACTCTATGTTTACAAAGACCTCAATTTCACGGCAGGACTGTATGCTCTTTATACAATAATCGCTATCTTTGGCTACTTCAAATGGAAGAGGATGATGGAAAGAGTGGTAGAGTGATAAGGTGATAAAAGAAACAATGATGAAAGAAAATAATAATAAGAATTCAGTGGAACTCTGTGTTCTCTGTGGTGAACCGGAAGCAGTAATTTTAGCCAATGGTGATTATCCAACCCATCCTATACCTTTGCAAATACTGGCAAACGCTCCTTATATCGTTTGTTGTGATGGCGGTGCAGATGCTTATATAGATCGCGGCAATGTACCTGATGTTATTATCGGTGACGGAGATTCCCTGAGTGAAGAAAACCGCCGGAAATATAGCCATATTCTTCATTGTGTCTCCGACCAGGAAACCAACGACCAGACCAAAGCCGTAAACTTCCTTTTATCACAAGGCAAAAAGAACATCGCTATCGTAGGAGCCACAGGCAAACGGGAAGACCATACTTTAGGAAATATCAGCCTGCTCATTGATTATATGCGTACTGGAGCTCATGTCCGCATGCTGACCGATTATGGTATTTTCATTCCCTGCCATGATACCTGTTCTTTTCCCAGCCAGCCAGGTCAACAGATTTCAATCATAAACTTTGGTGCCCACAACCTGCGAGGCAAAGGCTTGGTATACCCTCTCAGTGACTTCACCAACTGGTGGCAAGGTACACTGAACGAAAGCACGGAAACAGAATTCACCATTCACGCAGAAGGGGAATACTTGGTAGTGATAAACTATTAGTTCATTTTCTCCTCTCAGCTACCTCCACAAAGTACACACTCAGACATATCATCCCGATAGCCACCCCCTGTTCCCAGGTAAAGCGGTCTTGTCCCACGATATAAGAAACGACGGTCGTCACAATCAGTATCAGATAGCCATACATGGCTACTACGGTTGTCTTCAGATATTTCAATCCGATGGGCATCAACCAATAACTAAGGTAAGTAGGGAAAATAAGGATGAATACCAGAACCACCCACGGCATCCAATGCCAGGTTCCATGTGCTGCGTCGGTGAACAACGGCGCGTCCCAGCCCAGGATAGTAGATATCACCAGACCGGACAGCGCCGCGCCCCCAAACACATATTTCATTACGGTCACCAAGCCGATCTCTTCCAGTAATTTCTTACTCAAAATCAGATAAATGGCAAAGAACACCGAACTGAGCAGGCACAACATATTACCTGTAAAGGCATCATGTGCCAAGTCATCGCTGCCTTGAGTCAATATACACAGCAATGCACCACCGAAACCGAGGGAAATACCGATAATTTTCATCAGTGTAGCCCGCTCGTGCAGAAAGAGAACGGAGATAAGAAATACCCAGATAGGTTGCAGGGAATTGAATATGGCACTACTGACAGGTGTCGTCTTACTGATACCCAGCAAATAGCAGAACATAAAACCATACATGCCGAATGCCCCCAGGCAAAGTAACCCGATACGCTGCCGCCGTGTGATAGGTGCTTCTTTCACAAACCAGCCTGTCACCCAGAACGCTATAGCAGCAAAAGTACAACGCACCGTGACACCCGTCAATGCACCCATCCACACGGGCAGCAGGAATTTCAGGGCATTCATATTCAATCCCGCAAATATTCGCGAGACTACCAAACTTAAATTGGCCTCCAGCTTCTTATCTTTCATTCGGATATCACAATTTTGGTTTCAAGGCAGAGAACGCAGGGAGAAGAAAATTGTTCAACGTGCATGGATATTCCAAAACTATTCGTATCTTTAGGATGTTCTATGAAAAACAAAAATGAATAGCCCTATGAAAAGTAAAGAAAAAGACACACTGCGTAGCGAAACCCAAGATGAACCTAAGAGCAAAGAACAGGTGCTCACATTCTCTCATCAACTGCGCCGGGAGATTGAAACTGCCTGCCGCCAATTGGATAACCGCGAAGGACAAAATAACTTAACAATAAACAAGGAGGTAGCAGAATGGCTAAGCAAGTAATATGGTCACTCGTCGCCAAGAAACAGTTGAAGGAAACATTCCAGATACTAAAATTGAAGAATGGGAATAATGAGGTTAGTGAAGTGCTCTATGTACAATTACAGAACATATTACACCGCATCAGCATGAATCCGTTCATCGGACAAACAACAGAAGTAGAAAATATACGCTACATCATTCCTCACCCGGGATATACACTTTTCTATCGACATAGTCTCAAGAAGATAGAAGTTGTTGTATTATGGGACAACCGACTAAAAATGGGGGAACTGAAGGTGATTCCTAAGAAAGAATAGAAATAACCTGAAAAAAGGGAGTACACCAGTTCCGATGTACCCCCTTTCATCAATTACAAACTCATCATCACATATTCATCGCATCGGCACCCAAAGCGCCTAATACAGCCGAAGCCACCGCTATAACAATTTTCAAAATTTTATCCCAAACCGTCTTTTTCATGTCATTTTGTGTTTTAATAATCAACCAAGGGGATTTTCATCAAGTCCTCCGTCACCACCGGAATTTCCTCCTCCGTTGTCATCCGGATCTTCTCCATCACCGGCAGAGCCATTCACACCTGTCCACTTCTCAAATTCAACGCCCTGCCACAATGCACGGGTAGTGCCCAACGCCGCCGGACGTGTATATTCGGGAGTAAACATGAAGTGCAGGGATGTCACCTGATTCGGATTCACATCTTTCTCATGATCCACTCCTTTACCACGCGTCCGTGCAATCACCGTAAATGTTCCCAGACCATCCAGGCGGACAGTGCGGCTGTTCAACAGCTGCATCCGCATTACCGACATCAGGTTTCTGATCACATTGTGCACATCACCCGGTGTCGCCGAACATTTCTCAGCCACCATCTCTCCCAACTGCTGCAAACTTACAGCCCTACCTATCTTCTTCAGTGTCAGGTGCCATTGCTTAACCCCATCTTTCGTTTTCAACTGCGATTGTCTCGCATAATACAATAAAGGCATAATCTTCCTCCTTTTACATTTTAATTCAACTTCGTTTTTATTTATTCTTGTGTTGATCAACGATGCAAAGATGAGGATATATCCGCGCATAAACGAAAAAAACAGCCCACCGGGAGCTGTTTTCCACCATAAGATTATAATCAACTGACTCTAAACGGGTTGATGTAGCGCAAAGAACTTCTTCATAAAACATATATAAACTATACCAAGCAAAAGAACCATACATAGTAAAAATGTATAGCCATAACTCTGACAACTAATATACCCCATTATGATAACTGCTTGCGCTACCATATAAGTCAACGCCACCACCACATGCGGCATCTTCAATTCATTCGCCATCAACTGATACATGTGTTTACGATGGGGTAAACCGATGTTCTCGTGAAGCATCAGGCGATGAATGATAGTCAGGACACTATCTACACCATAAACGGATAATAGAATTATCCAACTGAAATCTCCAGTCATCAGAATTAGCTTACCTATCAAGAAAAGAAGAATAAAAGCGATACTAACCGAACCGACATCACCGGCAAAGCACTTAGCTTTCTTGCGGAAATTGAAAAAGCAAAACACCAGGACAGAGCAAAGAACGGTATTAATCAAAGCCGATTCAACAAACGTAGTGATCTCAGAATTGATATAAGCCAAGGCAACTAAAACAACCAAGGAATAACCGCCAGTGATTCCATTGATGCCATCCATGAAATTATAGGCGTTGATAATACCGGTACAAATAACTAATGCTACAATTATCCACCACCAGGAAAGAGAAAACAATCCCCACTGGTAAAACATCAAAGCCATAGCGGAAAAATGGAATACCAACCTCAGACCTTGAGAAGTGGAACGGATATCATCCACAAAGCTGATGAATGTTATCAAAGTCAATGCCACCATAAACCAAGGATATTCCCAATGATTCGTCAGGAAATAGACCAATGCACCGAAATAAAAGATAATCCCGCCACCACGCAAAGTAACTTTTGTATGTGAACTACGCTCATTAGGCTTATCAATGATATTGCACTTATCAGCCAGCTTAAAATAAAAAAGTTCCGCTAAAAATAGCAGAACTAAAACTATAATATAATACACCTTTTATAATTTATTTTATTAAACCTCCGTGTCACTCTGTGCTCTCTGTGGTGAAACTGCGGATCGTTTTCATAATCCCATCCGCTGCACGGACAGGCATCCTGTCAATCCCAAGTGCAGACTTTATCTTTTCATTACTCACCACATAATTCTCCGTCAACTTCCGGAGGCGTTCAGTATTCAAGGGTAGATGGAACAATGTTCCTAAACCCGCACAACCTTCCATCATCTTCCTATTCATCTTCCAGATACGAGGCTCCTTGCCCATAGCCTCACACATAAGGGCAATCAACTCATTCGTAGACAGAGCTTCATCATCACCCATGTGGTAAATGCCACTTGCAATATCCTTTTCAAGCAGTCCCTCCACCACATAGCAAAGGTTATCAATCGAAGTAAACGAACGCTTATTCTCAAAATCACCCAAAGGCCAGGGAATGCCTTTCTTCACAACGTTATAAAGCAAATTCAGGTTTCCCTTATTACCCGGCCCGTGAATCATACAAGGCCTTAAGATATACACCTGCTTACCACGCTGCATAGCAACTCTCAACTCTCCATTTTCAACTCTCAACTTATCCAAGATGTAATTCTCGGCAGCTATCTTACTCTCACCATAAGGTCCCACCGGGGTAGGAATCACATCTTCCCTCAACATATCCCCCACTACACTATCAGCAGCAGCTTTCACAGAGCTAAAGAAAATGAATTTCTTTGCTTTTGATTCTAAGAAGAAATCAAAAATCTTCCGTGTCAGTCCCGTATTGATATCAAAATACGCCTGTGCAGCGGATTGATTCTTTGTATCATGGGCTTTACCGGCCAGATGAATGATGGCATCGAACTGGGGCAATCGCTGCATAGGAAAAGCAGTAGATTCAATATCTTTCCAAGAGAAAGTTTTCTCAACTCCCTCTTTCTCAGGTGCAATAATATCAAGTCCATAAAGGACATGGTGCTCCTTTAAAGACATAACAAGATTGGAACCCACGAAACCGTGAATTCCGGTAATAAGTATGTTCATGAAAAAGTATTAGCTATAGAAATTTATTTCTACCAACTTCAGAAATTCCTGTTCTAAAAACGCTTTATTGTAGTGGTTAGCAGAAAAAATATTGAACATATAAATCTTTGTAGATAAGAAATCTGAAACAGTCGGATATGAAATAAAAGTTAGAAAGTATGTTACTCCTATTTGAGTAACAAATTGATAACCTAAATCTATTTCTTCAACATCATAATGGTTTTGCAAATATAATAAAGTCATCCTTAAATCCTTTTAACGTGCCGTGTTCCCGAATATAAGACTGCACAGCCCGCTTGTCGGCAATCATCTTCTTAAAAACATTTTTCACATTTTTGATATACAAAGATACAGCTATTTTTTAGAAAATCAATAAGGTTGAATTCTTATTTCCCCACTTGAGCTTTCAGATATAACTTTTTCACAAACTTCATATCATGTGCCACCATTATCCTCACAAGCTCAGAAAAACTAGTTTTCGTTGGATTCCATCCAAGCAATGTTCTTGCTTTAGTAGGATCACCTAACAACTGCTCAACCTCACAAGGACGGAAATACTTAGGATCAACCTCAACAAGAACCTTACCCGTTTTTAAATCAACACCTTTTTCATTAACACTCTCACCTTCCCAGCGCAGTTCAATGCCAACCTCATGAAATGCTAAAGTGGCAAACTCGCGAACAGTATGCATCTCACCGGTAGCTATCACAAAATCTTCCGGCGTATCGTGTTGCAGAATCAACCACATACACTCTACATAATCCTTTGCATATCCCCAGTCACGACGGGCATCCAAATTACCCAAATATAACTTATCTTGAAAACCTTGTGCAATACGAGCGGCAGCAAGAGTGATCTTACGGGTTACAAAAGTCTCTCCCCGACGTTCACTCTCATGATTGAACAAAATACCATTTACGGCAAACATATCGTAGCTCTCACGGTAATTCTTCGTTATCCAAAAACCATATTGTTTAGCCACGCCGTATGGGCTACGAGGATAAAAAGGAGTAGTCTCTTTCTGAGGAACCTCCTGAACCTTACCGTAAAGTTCCGAGGTGGAAGCCTGATAAATCTTCGTCTTCTTCTCCAAACCGAGAATACGGACGGCTTCCAACATACGAAGCGTACCTACTGCGTCAGCTTCAGCCGTATATTCAGGAACATCAAAAGATACCTTTACATGGCTTTGTGCCGCAAGATTATAAATCTCGTCAGGTTGCACCTGCTGGATGATACGGATCAGTGAGCTACTGTCAGTCATATCTCCATAATGAAGATTGACTAGTCGCTGCTGCTTCATGTCACGTACCCATTCATCCAGATAAAGATGCTCGATACGTCCTGTATTGAATGAAGAAGAACGACGGAGAATACCATGGACCTCATAACCTTTTTCTATTAAAAACTCGGCAAGGAAGGAACCATCCTGACCGGTGATACCTGTAAGTAATGCTACTTTTTTCATATATCTATTTTAAACTTTTCAATTCCACAATAGGAGCGATTTCCCAATTTATGATTTCATCTGCCTGTTCCACATTATAAAACTCATAATGATCCAATAGCCGTTGAAACTTAATAAATGCACCTTTTATACCAACATAACTTTTAAAACGTCTCATTGCAGGTAGTGTCTCTATTACAGGCTGATTTACATCAAAATCTCTCGGATGAAAATAAGTCATCACATAGTCACTATGCTTTCCCCAATGATTAATCAGCCAATAAGGAAATAGCCGGAAGAAACCACCGCCGGAAAAAACAATATGCTTACCCATTATCGGATGAATATTTATCGGAAACTCCTTGATAATTCTTCCATCACCGACATCAATCCGTTTAGGAACACCCTCTCCATAGCTTGGCATACCACCGTAATCATGAGGAGCAGGAAACATTGAGCAGTCATATTTGAATCCCATTTCGACTAAACTATGAAGCGCCCATACATTATTCTTTGTAATAGAAAAGCCCGGAGCACGGAAAGCATTTACTTCCTCTCCCGTCACATCTTCTATCAAACATTTCGCTTTCAAAGTATCCGCCTTAAACGTCTTCTCATCAAAACGGAAAGATAACTCATGCTGGTAAGAATGACAACCAATATGATGCCCTTGTTTCTGAATGGAACGAATCACATCCGGATGCCTTTCAGCAATCCATCCAAGGCAAAAGAATGTTCCCTTCTGATTCCGCTTCTCCAATTCTTCAAGAATACGGTCTACTCCCTGATATATACGTACTTCATGCTTATCCCAGTCAAAATCGCCTGAGATAAAATCACAATTATACCAGTCTTCGATATCAAAGGTTAGTATATTCACTATAAAATAAAGATATTAATTTAAGAACGATATTTTATAATCTTTGCAGGAGAACCAGCAACAATCGCATTTGTAGGAACTTCTTTGGTAACAACTGATCCCGCAGCGACAATAGCTCCATCGTTTATTTTTACTCCAGATACAAGAATAGAATTAGCACCAATCCAAACATTATTGCCTATAATAATATCCTTTTCATGACGTTCTTGATACACCATTGGAATATCACATAATTTTGTGCCATGATTACCACAAAACATTTTCACACCTGGTCCCACAAGAACATTATCTCCAAAAATTATTTTAGAATGTTGCTCTGCCCATATACAACAATCCATAGTTATCCGCACATTCTCACCTAAATAAATATTTCGTGCATTACGAAGAGAAGCTCTTGCATGAATACGATAGCCGCCTTTGTGGTGTATCTGCTTTCTCCAGATTACTTGTTCATGCAAAAAATAAGCAAAAGAAGAAAAAATAGCTTTGACAAATGATAGTGAGAAAAAGCCTCCGAGCACCTCCTGAAAAATCAAGCTTGCCTTCTCTATATACCAAGGTTTGTATTGCATAACTTACCTCCATAATATTTTTTTAAAGAGCACCATATATATATACAAATATAGTGAAACTCGCTCACATACGGATGGATTTCAGAGGAATAATGCAAAGTGCTTGGACGAGAAAGGGATAAGTCGTTTTGTTCCACATTCTTCCATTTGAGGTTTTTGACCTGTTTTTGGGGAGTTAGGCAAACAAATCGCTACTTATCCGTTGCCTTTTCGGGATTGAAAATAGGTATGAAATTTACTTCCAAAACTGTTTTTCTACCCCTGTTCACCACCGCAAGAACGCTGTTCTGTCTGTTTTTTGCTAATGCAAAGTTAGTCAAAATTTTCCGTATCAGGAAAAAATACAGTCTCAGATTGGAAGTCAAGGGGGCTTTTTCTATATTCCGCTATATTTTTCATGCCATTCATTTGCTCGCTATATAATAATTTTGCAAACAAAGGAATAGGTTATGAATCAGGCAAATGTAAAGGTGTCGTTCTACCTGAAAAAGAGCGAGGCGGATGCCAATGGAGAGTGTCCGGTAATGGCTAAGTTGAACATCGGGAAGTACTCCGAAGCGGCATTCAGCGTGAAGATGAAAGTGCCGCAATCCCGATGGACTTCGGGGCGTGCGTCCGGCAAGAGTGTGGCGGCAAAGGAAATCAACAACCGGTTGGATGAGATCCGTGCGGTGGCGTTGAGTATCTATAACGAGCAGTCTGCCGTCCGTGACGGTGTGACCGCTGAGGAAGTGAAAAGCATTTTGCTTGGAATGGCAAGCGGGCAGGAAACACTGTTGAGCTATTTCAGGCAATTCATCAACAATTTTGAAAAGCGGGTTGGAGTCAACCGCACAGCCAAAAGTTTGCAGGCATACCGCAATGCCTATAGGCACATTGAGAAGTTTCTGCAAAAAAAATACAGGCTGACGGATATTCCTTTCTCGGCATTGGACCGCTCCTTCATCGACAAATACGACCTGTACCTTCGTACAGAACGCAATCTCGCTCCCGGAACCGTCATCAACCTGACCGTCCAACTGAAAACCATCGTGGGTGAAGCTATAGCTGACGGTATCATTACCGCTTATCCATTCATGGGTTACGAGCCGGTTCGTCCGAAAGCGGTGCAGAAGTATCTTACCGACGAAGAGCTGCAACGGCTTATGACCACTCCGCTTCACAGGCAGACACTTTACCTTGTCCGTGACATGTTCCTGTTTTCCTGCTTCACCGGCATTTCATACAGGGATATGCGCTCGCTGACAAAAGAAAACCTGTCGCTTGCGGAAGACGGCACATGGTGGATTAAAAGTGCCCGCCAGAAGACCAAGATAGAATTTGAAATCCCCTTGTTGGACTTGCCGTTACAGATCCTGAAAAAGTACAGTGATACCGCTTCTGATAACAGGCTGCTACCGATGTATTGTAACTCTATGCTGAATCTCTACCTGAAAGAGATTGCCCGGATTTGCAACATCAACCGTCCGCTGGTATTTCACGCGGCCCGCCATACCTACGCCACGGAAATCACCCTTTCGCATGGAGTTCCGCTTGAAACCGTCAGCAGGATGCTCGGACACAGCCGGATTGAAACCACACGAATTTACGCGAAAGTGACCGATGACAAGATCGATACCGACACAAGGACTTTGAACCAGAAAATATCGGAACGCTTCTCCGTCGTGATTTGATTACCTCTTAAAAAACATGGATATGGATAAGAATATGGAAAACCAGAATATCAAACGGCGCAGCACTTTTGCCGTATTGTTCTATATCAACCGCACGAAAGTACGCAAGGACGGTATGTGCCAGTTGTTGTGCAAGGTAAGCATTGATGCCGAATGGGCACAGATAGGAACCAAAGTATCCGTCAATCCCTCCATCTGGAATCCCGACAAAGGACGTGCCGACGGGCGGAGTGAAAATGCAGTTACGGTGAACCGCGCCATAGATGACCTGACAGACGAGATAACCGGACATTACGACAGGATAAAGAACAGTCTGGGGTTCATTACAGCGGAACTTGTCAAGAATGCAGTCAAAGGCATCGGGCAGAAACCACTTACCCTGCTTGCCTTGTTCAGGGAGCATAACGAGGAGTTCAAGAAGCGTATCGGGATAGACCGCATACAGGAAACATACGACTCCTACAAGCGTTCCTACAAGCACCTTTCCGCTTTTGTTCAGGAGAAGAAAGGCGTGGAGGACGTGACATTGAGAAGCCTTGACCGTGCGTTTTATGACGACTTCGAGTTGTTCCTGCGCACGAACCGCAACCAAAAACCCAAGACCGTACATGAACACCTGTACCGCCTGAAGAAGCTGACAATGCGGGCGGTCAGCCAGGGGACATTGCGCCGTGACCCTTACTGCCGCCTGCATCCCGAACTGCCAAAAAGAAAAAGCCGGCACATGAAATTGGAGGACTTGAAGACACTGATGACCACCCCGGTGGAGAAGCCTCAACTGCAATTCGTAAGGGATATGTTCATTTTCTCGACATTTACCGGATTGGCGTATGCGGACTTGAAAAAACTGTCGGTCAATGATGTCACGCAGGCTGAGGACGGCACATGGTGGATTCACATCCACAGGCAAAAGACGGATACGCTTTCGTCTGTCCGCCTGTTGGATATTCCCCTTCAAATCATCGAGAAATATCGTAGCCAAAGAACCGGGGACAAGGTATTCAATGTTTACAATCGTGGATATTTTATAACATTGACACGAGAGCTGGGACAGGTATATGGCTTTGATTTGACCTACCATCAGGCCAGGCATAATTTCGGGACCCATATCACCCTCTCGCTCGGTGTGCCGATAGAGACGGTCAGCCGCATGATGGGACACAACTCCATTTCCACCACCCAGCTGTATGCCCAAGTAACGGACACCAAAGTGGACGAGGATATGAAACGGCTAAAGTCCACAGGTTTCGGAAAACAGATACAGCTTTGCGAAGAAGATTTCATCGTCAAGAAAAAACGGGGAAGAAAGTCTGAAATGGCATAAAATAAAAACGGAGAAATGCCCTTTGTAAAAAGGAAATCATTTCTCCGTCTCTTTTAGTGAACGATGCTATACCCATCGTTGTTCTTCCCGGCAACGCTTGTAGGAATCCTCCAGTATCTTCAGAATATCCGATTCCTTATACAGAGTCTTGCCCTGCACCATGTAATAAGGAACCACCCCGAATGTCCGGTACTCCTGCAATGTGCGCCTGCTTACCCGCAGGACTTTGGAGAGTTCCTCGTCAGTGAGGAAGCGCTCACCGTTAAAGAGGGATTTCGGCATCTTCTCAATCACGGAGAGCATCTTCTCCATTTTTTCCAGCCCTTGAAACATCACGTCGATCCGAGGGTCTTTGTCGTCCAAGAAATGATAGCTCATAATCTGCTTTTTATTAAAGGGTGATAATTCAAATCCAACAATCTCTGTACGTCTTCAGGCTTGTAGAACAGCTTGTTCTTGATACGGCTGAAAGGCAATATCCCTTTGTTGCGATATACCTGTAGTGTCTTCTTGTTGATGCGAAGCACATCGCACACCTCCTGATTATCCAGCCAGTTTTTCAAGCCGAGGTCCTCGGCCGGACGGCATACCCGCGTCATCCGTTCCTCAAAATCACAGAACCGGACACGCAATTCTTCAAAAGTCTGTTTGTCAACACATATTATTTCCATAATCCTTGCTTCATTTTAATTAAACATTTGGCTGATGTCTGAACCTCGCCGGCAATGACTTGCCCTTTTGGTTGAGGAACGCCTCCACTTCGGATGCCTTGTAGTAGGTTCTCCCGTCAATCATGTAATAGGTCACGAGCTTCTTCTGGCGGTAACGCGCCAGCGTGCGTTTGGTGATGCCGAGCAGCCGGCACAGGTCGTAGTTGTCCAAGAGCGTGTCGCCGTCCAGGCATTCCTTCAGCTTGTTCATACGCTCCAATGCCCGCTCTATCCTGTCGAACCGTTCCATGATTTGGGCGAACATCTCGCTGTTTATCTGTAACATGAGTAATCTGTTTTAAGTGTAACTTATCGTTTGCTTACACCTTGTTGCGCAACAGGTTATATCATATTATAAGGCCAACAGCGTACCAATGACACCGATAGACACCAAGAGGAACTGATATAACATTGTATATCAGTGAAATAAAAATCTGAGGCTGTAAAAATGAATAAATGGCGAATCTTGCAAATTGCAAGATTTCCTTGCAGGATGCAATGGACTATCGCGAGGATTTGCGATAAATGAGACGGACAATCCCGTTTTTGAAAGCAACTGTCCTGTAAAGTTTCCAACGATTGACCGGAAGTCGATGCAGGCAGTCCGTACCGTTGCCTGTTGTCAGAGGAAGAATGTAGATGATGATTTCGTCAATGAGGTGGTAGATGGAAAGCCCGTGTAGCAAGTCAAGGCTCTTTGGGTCGGATATTTCTGAGGTAAAGGTAAAGGAGTCCGGTTTCTCGTCCTTTTCACAAATCAAGTCCAGCATGGGATAGCCGGGAAACAGCGTGAAGGTACTCCTCTCGTGCCAGAACGGGAAACCTTGGCTGTCCGTCTTCACCCATTGCAACAACTCTTCATTCGGGTCGGGAAGATAACCGTCCAATGTCACTGCCGTTATGATTTGTATTCTTGCCATACCTGTCCGTCTAAAAAAAGAAGCGTGGTAGCCACGCACTCAGACAGAGGCTCTGGTAAAGCCTAAAGGAGAACACGCAACACCACGCTATGACAGAGCATAGCATAAGCATTACGCAATCATTCTCCTTTAACGTCAATTTACCAGATTTCTGTCCGAGAAGCTTGCGCTCTTATGTTATATAATCAGCAGAGGGGTTTTCCCTCCACCGGTTTTCTTCTATGTTTCAGACCGGCAAGGCTATACCCTGCCAAATCTTTTGCAAATTTACAAAATTTCAGTCGGATTGAAAAATCATTTCAATATATTCTGTGTCAACACTGTTGCCGGAAATAGATAGAATATCGGGGATTATCTTATCCCGTATTTCTTCATCTTCCGGTACAGTGTTGAAGAGTTTACATTCAACAATCGTGCGGTCTGTTCACGATGCCCGTTGCACGCTTGAAGGGCATTTGCAATGGCTTCCCTCTCGCTGTTTTCGTCTTTCAAAGGCAATATGTCCGGAGTTTTCTCCGTAATCCGAATATCAGTCTGACTGTCTGCGTTCAAGTCCGGCAACTCCAATACAGGGGTTTCCGTAAGCAACACCGCCCGTTTGATCCGGTTCTGCAATTCCCTGACATTGCCCGGCCAACGATAAGAACGAAGTCGGTATATGGCATCTTTTGAAAAGCCTTTTGTCTCTTTCTTAAGTTCTTTGGAAAACCGTTCACGGAAAAATTCCGCCAAAGGCAAAATGTCATCAGCACACTCGGCCAAAGATGGCATCCTGATTTCCATCTCTGCCAGACGGTGGTACAGGTCTTCCCGGAATCGTCCTTCCTTGATGGCCCGTTCCAGATTTTCATTCGTTGCCGCCACAATCCGCACGTCTGCCATCCGCTCCCTGTCGCTGCCGATAGGGGTATAGGTATTCTCCTGCAACACTCTAAGGAGCATGGACTGTATGTCAATAGGCATCGTGCCGATTTCATCCAGGAAGAGCGTACCGCCTTTTGCCATGTCGAAATATCCGTTCTTTGCCGTATCCGCACCGGTGAAGGCGCCTTTCTCGTGTCCGAACAGGAGGGATGCCGCAAGTTCGCGTGGCAACGCTCCGCAATTGACCGCTACAAACTTGCCGTCACGTCCGCTGTTCGCGTGAATGCCCTGTGCCACGGACTCCTTGCCGGTACCGTTGGCACCGAGTATCAGCACCGACATATCCGACGGGGCTACTATCCTCGCGTATCTCTCCACCTCAAGTATTTTAGGGCAGGTACGTCTGAACAGGTCTTTCGGTTTCGTGCGGACAGTCGCGAGCGGACGGAATATCTCTTCCGCCAGTTCAAGCAGGTGTTCCCGGTGTACCGGCTTGGGCAGATAGTCTTTTGCCCCCAACTTGATGGCGCGTACCGCATCCAGTATAGACCCGTATTCCGTTGTCACTATGAATGGAATGTCTTTCTTCTCTTTTGTGAGCCACTCTAAAAGCGATATTCCGTCACCTTCAGGCAAGCGCACATCGGACAATATGAAGTCGAACCGATGCTTGCGTATCAATGCACGTGCGGCCGGTTCACGCATGGCGGTCATTACATCGTACCCCGCCTGTTCAAGCCAGTCTTTCTGGCGTTGTGACAAACTTATATTGTCTTCAACTATCAGTACCTTCTGTTTCATCGCTCATTTTCTTTATTTCCTTTTCAGCTTCTGTTATAAGTCCGGAGATGTGTCCTATCAGCAGCTTCACCTGTTCATTGACGGTATTCATATCGCATGCAGAATCGTTTAACGTTGTGCGGAGTTTTACCAGTGGAGCATCGGCCCGTAACAACTCCAACGAGGGCTTTATCTCGTGGGCTATGTCATGGAGCTTTTCAATGTCCCCTGTCTTTATTGCCGATTGCAAGTCTGCCATATTTTGTTCGGACTGGATAATGAAAGTTCTTAGCAGTTCTCTTTTATCAAGCACATCTGCCGTGAACGTGGCAAAATCCGGTGTATGTGACTCTTCCACATCGCGTGACACCACAGAAGAGACCATATCCAACAGTTCTCTCATGGAAAACGGCTTGTGGATGGAGTCCGTGAATCCGCCCTTTATGAATGCCTCTTTTTCTCCTTCTCCTCGTGCAGTCATGGCTACTATCGGAATTGTGTGTGAATTTCCGATGCAGGATTTGCGAAGCAATGCCAGAATTTCAAAACCGTTGGTTTCCGGCATCTGTATGTCGCTTAGCAGCAAGTCGTAATCCTGCCTGCGCATCTCATTGACCAGTTCTTTGGCATTGGAACAGGTGGTACACGATACTCCGTTGCGTTCAAGCATTTCCTTGGCTATTTCCAGTTGTAATGTGTCATTGTCTATAACAAGTACGCGCTGTGGCAATGGCAGACGGTCTTGCGGAACTGCCGACGCTTCACTATTGATTTTCTCATTGGAAACCGCTAACGGCAGGGATACACGAAATGTGCTGCCATGCCCGATTTTACTTTCCACATCAATGCTGCCTCCTAAAAGTTTGACCAATCCTTTTGTGATGGGCAAGCCCAACCCGAAACCTTCGGCATTCGCCTCAGACGACAGGCGTTCAAACGGACGGAAGATACGCGAAACGGTGTCTTGATCCATACCGATTCCCGTATCCTTTATTTCTATATAAAGCATTCCATTTTCATATCGGACATTGAACTGTATCATACCGGCGTTTGTAAACTTCACAGCATTCGTCAGTAGATTGTCTATAATTTGAGAGATACGATCCATGTCACCGCACAGTACGACATCCGTATTTTGGGAATCATGGTGGAATATGATTCCCTTATTATTGGCAATATGTGAAAATCCGGTCACAATACGTTCCAACAGATCATTAAGGTTGAACGGTACATTGTTGCAGGTTTCCTTGGACTCGTTCAGGCGGTACACGTCCAGCAGATTGTTCAGCAGGTGCAGGATATGTTTGCACTCCGTTTCGATATTTTCCAAATGGTGATTCCTGCGTTTCCTGTCCCGGGTATCTTTTGCCAGTTCGACATATCCGTAAATGATGTTCAGGGGGCCGCGTATGTCATGCGAGATAGTAAGTATGACGTTTTTACGCGTTTCCAGCAGTTCATTATTCCGGTCAATGACACCCTCCATCTTTTTCCTGAGCAGCGAATCCCGTTTCAGATGTTTCTGGATAATCAGGTACGAGAACACCAGCAGGAGGATGGCGGCGATGATCAGCCCGGTGATGATGGAGGTGGAGCGTTGGTGCGCTTGGGCTATCTGCTCTTCCCTGTCCCGGAAGGCGGCTTGTGCATGGTCGCTGATGTTACCGAGCAGGGCGAACAGTTTGCGGTTCAGTTCCCTGTTGCGGATGCGCAGGCTGTCGGTGTAATTCTCCATGTTGCGTATCCGCTCCGCTTGCAGGGCGATAAGCTGTTCGTTCAGCGAGCGGAGCTTGTCGGACGAGGCGGGCACTTGCACCGTTTCCTTGCCGCCGAACCATCCGGCTATGCCTTTCTTCTTCTGCACGACGGTACGGGTCTGTGTCGCTTGCCTTGCAGCTTCTGGCAGATGGTTCACCAGCAGGCTGTCGGCTTTGTCCTGCCGGTGGAACACCTGCATGATTTGGTGCAGGTGTGTCTCCTTGTCCGCCAACAACTGTTGCAGGGTATCTATCTGCGACAGACCGAATATGTAGCTATGGTTCGTTTGCAGCATTTGCAGCAGGCTGTCCACCCTCAGCCGTCTCGTTTGGTAGGCATGGTAGTCCTCATCCTCCCAAGCGATGACGCTCTCGCCCAATGAGGCGAGTACCGTGATGTTGCGGTGTATCTCGGATATGTCACGGCGTGCCTGTCTGATTTCGTAGGTGTCGGCCTCGATTTTCCGAAGGCGTGCGTGTTCATGGAAAAGAATAGCGGCCATGCTGATGATGACCGCCATTAACATCATATAGCCGAAGAGGATTTTAGCTTGCAGGGGTATGTTTCTGTTCATATATAACAAGGTCATATTAAACATCTGTATCGTAAATCCTCTTTTGCAGCAGGTCTATAAAGTTCATGGCATCCATAGGGGTGGAGCGAGAGAGGTCGAACGAGAGTATCATAGCCTGCAGGCTGTTGTCATACGAACTTTTGCTGCCCTTGCGGTCTTGCCCGCCCTCCGTTTTTTCGGGGATGGAGACCAACGCCTCCGCTTCGCTGCCGTCTATGCCGGAAAAGACGAAAGAACCGTCGTCCTGCCGGTCGATTTTCCCTCCGGCGGCTATTATCTGTTCCATCACTTTCCCTACATGGCTTTCCGGGAATCCTGTGGTCAGCACAAAATTTCCGCCTTTACGCTGCCGGTGCATGACACGGTAGCCTGTGGCGCGTGCCAAGGCGAAAGCCCCGCAACCGTAGGCGGAGAAAAACTTGCCCGACCGGGTCACGAGGAAACGGCTGTCGCCGAGTTCCTGCTGTTGTTGTATCAATTCGCGTTCTGTCATACAGTCCTCCTCAGTTCTTTGATTTCATTACAAATCTCCTCTTTTTTGCATTCAATCTGTCTGTACCGTTTTTTCAACACGACTTTCTCCAAGTGTCCGGCAAAATAGATGACCTGCCACCATTCCTTACCGATACGGCTCATGACCTTGCACCGCAGGTTGTAGGAGGAAAAATGCCGCATCATTCCCAAATAGGAGTTTATCGTACTGACAAACTCCTCCCCGTGGGTTTTCACGTAATCGGGCGAGCCTGCCGCCAAGCGGTTCAGGCGGTCGATGGCATCGTAGCAGAAGCCGACTGTGCGGTTGCTCAGGTATTTCCGCCCCGGAAGTATCATCCCTCCGATAAACAGGACACCTTTCGTGTAATGTTGCAGATAGATCTTGCGCGGGTGCAACGACAGCCCGTGTTCGGAGAGCCAGCCGGCAATTTTCGCTTTCACCTCTATCAGGTGCTCTTTCGAGGGATGGACAAGCACCATGTCGTCCACATACCTGCCGTAGTGCTTCACGCCCCATTCTTCGCTGATGAGATGGTCCAGTCCGTCCAGGAAGTTAAGGGCGAGCAACTGGCTTGTCAGGTTGCCGATAGGCAGTCCGCACGAGCCGTCGGAATGGAACAGGCTCTTGTCTTTGGGCAATCCGCGCCAGCTTTGGGGAGGCGTCTTGCGGATGCAGTTCTTTTCCGGACGGTTGAATATAGTCTCACGGAGCAGATAGAGCAGTATCGCCAGGTCGTTTCCCCCGTAGCGTTCGTGCAAGAGTTCTTCGGTCAGGTCATACAGCCGCCTCTTCGATATTTTCATGAAGAACGAACGGATGTCTATTTTCAGGATGTAGCACTCTTTCGTGTAGTTTTCCGAACAGAGCCGGATATGTTCCGCCACATGTTCGATGCCATAGAGCGTACCTTTCCCCTTGCGGGTGCTGTAGCTGTCATTGATGAACTTCTCTTCCAAAAGCGGAACGAGCCTGCGGGCTATGAGGTGGTGTACCACACGGTCGCGGAAGTCTGCAGCGAAAATCTCCCGTTTCACGGGTTTGTTGATAATGAAAGCGATGGAACGCGAAGGGCGGTATGTGCCGGCATTGATTTCCCGCCACAGTTCCACACACCTGCGTTCGTAATCGCTCTCGAAGGCAAGGGCATTACAGGTATTGCGTTTCTTTTTACGGCACTCGAAATACGCCTCGAAAACATCCTCCAACGGAATGCCTCCGAGTTCCTCATCCGTGAAAAGACTTTGTTGTAACTCCATATCGCAATACCATTTTGTTTATCGTAAAGTTTTTATTGAAAAGGCCAAGACCGGACGCACGTAGCTATTTCTGTTGTTCTTATTGTTGTTGTTCACGTTGCCGTTGTTCACATTCACATAAAGAGCGTTGTTCGCCGGATTGTTGTAGTTCTCCGAGGAGGACCAGTAAATGTTGTCTGTTTTTGTCTTTGCGAGCCTCCCTGCACGAGGAAAGCCTGCCGACAACCCTTTTTCAATAATAAACAGTTCGCTTCGGGAAGCCTTGACCGCCCGAATCCCGACTGATAAATCATTGCCTTTTATCTTCCTGTTTCTTCATTCCGCGTTCGTTATATTGTTTCCAGCTCGTAGCCTGCTTGCCTATCTTCTCCAACAGCAGCCCGAACGAGGCGTATTTGCGCTCGGTAATGACCTTCTGCTCCACACATACGCGGAAAAGCATCTGCAACATGCGGTAACGGTCGAGAAATTCGGTCAATACGCCCACTTTTTCATAGCTGCTGTTCGCCTTGTAAATCAGAGAAAGCATATCCAAAGTCAAATCCACCATACGGCTGCCCATACTGTAGCGGAAGAAGCGCGGAAAATCCTGCGTCAGGATCAACAGGTTGTTCAACAACCGGTAAGTGTCGCGGTATAGGGGTAATTCTTCGGATAATGCCATAACTCGATTTTTCAAAAATTTTTCCGACCCGCTTCGCGGGTATTCCATCTTTTAAATGAGCGGCTACGCCGCAAATAGATAAATAGATTGAATAGGTAAATAGGTCAGAAAGCCAAGACCGGACGCACGTAGCTATCGCTGTAGTACTTATTGAGGTAGCTCACGTAGCCGTAGTACACATCCACATAAAGAGCGTTGAGCGCCGGATAGTTGTAGTCCTCCGAGGAGGAACAGTACCAATCGGACTTTAAGCCTGATACCACTGTCTTGCCGTCAAACAAAGAAGTACGGTTTTGATAAACATTCCACATCTGACCGATAGAAGGAAGAAACCAACCGCTGCTATTGGCAGGGGACGGGACTTTGCTCGCATAATCCACAACGGCATAGTAGGTGGCAGGATAACCGGAATCTTCGGCGGCATTCAAGTTGCCCGTACCTCCGGCAGCGGCGATGATTTTCTGTGTCCAGGCGTAGCCGCTCCAGTCGATGTCAGGTGTAGAGTAATTGTTCTGTTTGTTTCCGCTTCCATCCGTGGGGCAGCAACCCAACTCGGTTCCGTAAACGCCCCACTGACAATAACCGTTTGTGGCATCCTGCAAGGCAACGGCATAGCCGTGGCACTTCTGCTGACCGATACCGGTGGCGGAGTAATCGGAGGCATCGTTTTCGTGATGACCGGCATGGAACACGATGGCGATGCACTCCTCATTCGGCATTTCCTCACCGGGGATAATATACCAATTACCATCGGAATTCTTGCACAGGTAGTCGCCCATCTGCAAGTTATAATTCTTTTCCATAGCCTGCGCACCGTCCACCTTGTATCTCTTGTATTCCCCTACGACAGGATGGGACGCGGACGTGGTGATGGTAAACTCCCTGTTCCCCCCGTCATAACATCCCTCGATAGTCGGCATGGACGAGTGCACCAAGTAGCGGTAAGTGCCGTCAGCCATGCGCAGCGGCTTGGCGGTGCCTGTGAACGTAGCTTCTGCCCCCACGGTGTAGTCGGGAACATTCGCGTCGATAAACTTGTAAACGGTCTTCGGCATCTCGATGACGGCCAACGCCATGCGGTGTTTCATGGCGAAAGAGAGGTGGATGGTGTTGCCCGTCCCTGTCGTTGAGCCTCCGGCTGTCATCAGGTCGGAGGCGGTGTAAGCGGCATGGGTGCTCTGGTCGTCCCCGGGTTGCCAGCCATCAATGAGCGGCTTGAAGAACTCGGCATCGGTCATGACCGCCCCCTCCGCAGGTGTGGCAGTCTTGCCCGCCATGTCCGCCTGATAAGGATAGTAGAGGTAGTAGCTCTCTCCATCCATTCCGGCGGCAAGCGTCGTACCGTCGGTTTTCCACATGATGCCGCCCGTGGCGGCATCCTTTTCGGCTGTCAGCTTCACGTTTGAATAAACCGGCTTTCCGCCGCGCACCATGTAGAATCCGCAGGCATCGCCTTCGGTGAACTCGGTGGTGTAGCCGTTCTCCACGGCACGGGTCTCGACACGGGTTTTCATATTCTCAACAGCCGATGTATATCCGCCATCGGTAACGGAGATTGTCAGTTGCTGCGCCTTGTCTTGCACGGCAGGGAACTCTTCTTGCGTGCAGGATACAAGCAGCAGGAGCAACGCAGCTTGCAAGAGGTGGTATATGTTTTGTATCTTCATATTCTTAAAGGACTAAATAGGCAAATAGTTCAGAAAGCAAGGACGGGACGGACAGCGTTACTCCATTTCTTATAGACAAAGTCGCAGCACACGTAATCAGAGGAGTACACGTTCCAGTTCCGTGCGCGGAACTGATTTAACTCCGATGACGACCAAAAACGGTCACCGGTGGTAAAATCATTCTTGCTGTCGGCTGCAATTTTATTCATCCAAGCATTCAAGGCAGCTGGAACATCGCCTTGACCTAGCCAACGGAAATCACCGGAATCCGACGAGGTTTGCTGACCTTTATCCGCCATAGCCGGACAACCGCCCAGATTCTGAAGGATGTCCCACCACTGACCGGAGGAAGGAATAAACCAGCCTGTGGTATTACGAGGTGGGCGGTATTCATTTATACTGTACATATCATTCCATTTCTCGACGGCTTCGAAGGCCGGATATGCCTCAATTCCACCGATACTATTTGCATGGTCAAGAATCTTGGTGTAATTGTGCAGACCGCTGATGTCAGAGTAGATTTCAGACTTGGACCAGCAGTCTTTCACGTCTTCCAAATTATTCTCTTCATGGCTCCATTGGATATCTGTTGCGGTGTTCTTTAAGGCCATTACAAGGCCATGCACATTCCCTTCGCCCAATTTGGACTTTTCGGCAGTGCCGATACGGCTCGGGTCCGTCTGGAAAACGATACCGATGACTCTTCTTTCTATTTCACTTTTTGTTTGGAGTACGGGAGCAGGCTTGGGGCTTGCTATCTTCATACTGCCGTCAGTATAGATTTTGCGCAGGCCGCCGTCGCTCCAAGTCCCGTCGGAATAGAAGTAGTCGCCGATTTTAAGTTCGTCAGCTGTGAAACTTTGCTTTACCTTTTTGGAGGTGACGTTCTCCTCGCCACATGCAACCCACGTGCCACCGGTCACCGCCTGCACGTCTATTCCGCTTGCTTTCACGGTGATGGTGTAGGCATACCGCTTGCCACCGAAAAACCCAAATTTGCCGGCAGCTTCTGTTTCGGGAGTGTAGGTAAAGTCATTGCTGCCTATGCTGATTCGGATGAGCGGCTTGCCCGTCATATCCTGCGGCGGCACTAACGCCTCGTATTTCTTCGTTGCGGCATCGTAATAGGGCTTTATCTCGCCGTCCGATTGGTCACCCGGTGATACCAAGCCGGCGGTTGAGTGCGTTAGCGGGTCTCCGAAAATGGTGACGGTCGCACCCTCCAACTCCTCTTCCGTAATGCCTTCGCCAGCTTTGAGAATTACTTCGATTTTCGCCATGCGGTGGATGAAACGGAGATTTATGGCTTGGTCATAACGCCCTATGGCACTGGCGTACAGGACATCGAAAGCGGCGTACCCGCCACTTTGGTCGGAAATATCCGTTTCCGATTCTATGTCCGGGGTCCATGCACTGACGCGGGCTTCATCGGTGTTCTTCCAATAGAAGGCATTATCGGCATCCTTCGGGCTTGCATTGCCCGATGCGTCCATCACGTATGTTTTGTTACCAAACACGCCTTCCAGTGACACTCTAATCTCCTCGCCGCCCGTCCACGCATCCTTACCTCCGGCGCGGGTCTGCGGCTGCGCCACCTCCGCCGTCAGTTGCAGCGGGTACTTGCCGTCGGGCAGGGGCGCGGTGCTTTCATCCTCACTGCTACAGGAAGCGAGCACCCCACAGATGAGCATCACAACCGGCAACCAGTCGCCGATGCGCGGCCACGGCCTTCTCGCTATGTTCCTTATTATTTTCATATTGTCTTTATTTATTTCGTTTTGTGCCACTGCCCGTTGCGACGCGGGCTGCCGCACCATTTATTATATATGGCGTGCCTCCGTCTTACGCCTGATGCACGGCAGTGGCTTTCAGACACACTACATTTTTGCATCACCCGCATGACTACCACCGTCGTTCCAGTTTTCGATGGTGCTTCCGCTAAGGGTCAGCCCCGTCTTCTTCACCGTGATGGTGTAGGTATAAGAATAACCGGCCTCCAACGCGGGTTTGATCATGTCCTTGTTGGAGTAGCTCTGGTATTCCCCGTCATCGGGAGATATCTCAAGCACCAAAGCGTTGGCGAGTGTCTGCGGGAGCAGGATCATGGTGAAAGTCATCACGCCCGTGGCGGCGTCAAAGGTTGCCACGCACTTGTCCGTGGCCGTCTTCGGGGCACCGGTGCACTGGCGTAACATCCAGTCGCTCACAACGCCGCCCGCGGTCGCGGCGGTACCGGTCTTCACATCGAACGTTCCCTCGTGAACCAGGCCGCCCAGCTTGTAGTCGGCGAATTCCAGCACGGCAGTGTCGTCGAAACCGTCGGTGTTCGACACCTGCACCTTGAGGATAAGACGGGCCATCTTGTGCTTGAAGGAGCAGTCGCTGCCGCCCGCGGCGGTGTTGTCCGTGAAGCTGACGGTCGGGCTGTCTTTATCGGCCTTGGCTCCCGTGGCATGGATGTAGTCCACCTTCTCCTGTTCCGTGGTCGTGGGCTGGTTGCTTGTATTTACCGTAATCTTCCCGTCTGTACCAGGCAGGGTGGAGGCGTTTGCGCCCGATGCGTAAGGCGCGTAGGCGGCAAAAGTAAACTCGATGAAAGCGTCCTCGAAGAAGATGCCGCCACCCGCCGTCATCGGGGTAAAGTCCGCGTTGGTGCCGGTACTCGTGGTTGCGTATCCCACGTTCTTGTACTTGCCGCTCATGGTCGTGGTCGTGCCAGGGGCATCCACCACCATCACGCCGATTCGGTCGGCGTTCCACCCGTTGTCCACAGCACGGGTCTTCGGCCCGCTCACGCCTGCCGTGATTCGTGCTTCCACCGGATTGTTCTGGACCTCGTTCTCTTGTGTACACGCAGCCAATAGCGTTGCCGCTGCTGCAATAATGAAAAACCTCATGTTCATTGTCATAATCTTGTTTTTTTGATTAAAATATTTATCGTCAGTTAGCATCCCCATTGCCGCTTTCTACCTCGTTCCAGCCCGTGATGGTTGCGCCCGTTACCCCGGCCTCTACGGGCAAAAGCAGATTACCCGTGAGTTTAACCGGTTTGGTGCCGTTATTGAAGTCCCTTATGGCCTCGGTAAGGTCGCTCACTACCCGCTGCGTGTCACCGTTGTTGAAAGTGATGTCCACCGTCAGCGTATGCGTTTCCGTCGGGACGATGCCGAGCAGTCGGAAAAAGATTGTGAACTTGTTGTCGTCCTGCCTGAAAGCGTTTGTTACTTGTGCCGCTACACTCCGGTCGCCTGTTGCCATATCCGCTGCCGAAGCCACGCCGGAGAGCGTTGCCGTAGCCGACTGTACACGGCTGTAGTCGCCTTCCGTGGCGGTCAGTTCGATGTCGAGCCTGCGCACGTATTGTCTCATCGGGGCGGTGACGTGCAGGGTGTCGTCCGCCACGACGCTGATGTCCTGGTGCGAGGCGAAGAGGTAGCCGGGGTGCGGCTCTATTGCACCCGTCAGATCCACCGGATTCACCGTTGCCTTGTTTCCGTCGATACTAATCCCCTCCGGGGAGTTGTACACCGTCAGGCCGTAGCCACCGGGTGCGAGCAGCGCGTCGAACACGTTGGTCGCCGCGCTCACGTTCTGTTCCCTCCCGCCGATGCGCAGTGTGTATGCCTGCGGTATGTCCGCCTCGGTGCTCTTTCCGCTCCAGTCTGTGGTTACGACCACCGCCCCACGGTCGGGGTGCGGCGTGTCATAGAGGTCGTCCTTCACGCACGAGGTCAGTATGGTCACCGCACCTATTAGATATAATAAGGTATAAGCCTTTCCGTATGCTCCCGTATATTCCTTTATCTGTCGTATGATTATCGTTGTATTCATTGTTCCTCCTTTCCGCTAAAAGATGTTCCACACCAGGGTGACACCCGCCGAAACAGGACCCCACCAGTTCTTTGTTCCGCTGCCGCGCCTTACCCTCACGCCGTTGATGACCACATACTTGTCATAGTCGGCATGGATATAGCCGATGCCGAGGTTGAAATCAAGAGAAAGGGCATTGTTGAGTTTCAGCTGATAACCTCCGACGATACCACCGCCCATGAGGTCGCCCTGACGGCCTGTTCCCGACAGCTTGTAATTGAACTGCCCTGCCTTGTACATCGCGCCGATATAGCCCCGTTTCTCCTTATCTATATAATAGCGCACTTCGGGAGCCACTTCCCAAAGGGCATAGCGGCGATTCTTGTCGTCCCAGCTCCATGAAGCCCACGTACCGTTCACGGCAATACCCACATGGCGGTTGATGCGCCACTCGATACCCAAATCGGGAGTGAGGGTTGCCCAACGCAGGAGGTTGGCACGCAAGGCAAAATGATACGGGGTGGCTATTGCCGTTTCTTCAGCTTGCAGGCGGGCTTGTTCCTCCGCTTCCAGACGCTCTTTTTCGACTTGTTCCGCTGCCATGCGTTCACGCTCCATCCGTTCCGCCTCGGCTTTCTCTCGGGCTGCCTGCTCTGCAGCGATACGCTCCTGTTCTGCCTTTTCCTTGGCAGTCTGTTCCGCTTTTGCCTGCTCTTTCGCTGCCATACGTTCGCGCTCCGCCTCGCCAGACACCTCTTTGTTATAGGCTTCCACTCTGGCGGCGGCTTCCGCACCGGCTATCTCCGCCACTTTCTCAACAGAGGCAGGGAGGGTGACGATGACCATGTTGTGCAGGGATTTTCCGTTCCCGTCCGTATAGGCTTCGTCAAACAACTGGTCGGTGACGAAGTTCGACTCTTTTATCTTGCCGCGCACAATCAGTTCCGACTTCACACGATTGCGGCGTGTCTTTGCCACTTGCGCCGCAGTCTGTTCTTCGTTGCCGTCCGTAGCGTAGCTTGTCACTAAAAGATACATTTGTCCGGCTTCGATGGCGGGGCGGTGTTCGTCGATGGCTGCAAGCAACCGCTCAAGTTCCTGTCCGTTGCCGCTCCACGGGGAGAAGAACATATCGTTCTCTGCCACGAACCGGAAACGGTAGGCAGTGGAGTCCGGCTTCTCCTGTGCCGAAAGCGACAATCCTGTAACGGCAAGAAAGACCGTCAATAATATTCGTTTTATCACTGTCATATTTGATAAGATTTGTTGTTACGGGTTAATAAAAAAGCATATCGGCGGCGTATGCGGGCATTGTTGTTCCATGCTCCGGCATACACCGCCGACGGATATGACGATACGCGCCCCCGATTGGTGAGGGCGGCATGTAAAGGTTCGGATAATAACGTGGAAAGGAGAGATATTCCGGAAAACGGACTCTCCGTAAGTGATTGGTATTTAAGGAATATTTTGTATATTGACGCGCGTAGCCATGAGAGAGAGAGAGAGAGAGAGAGAGAGAGAGAGAGTAACCGAATTATCTGAATATCCAAATAATCGGCACACATTTTAAGCGCATCGGACAAATATTTTCCGGATATGGAAACAACTTTACGAAACAGTAATGACACGAAAAAAGCCTCCGTCTTATAGGACGAAGCACCGCCTGAACAAAAAATATTTGTTATATACGGGTGGTATTTATATGTGCTTTTATTGCCGTTCATACATCGTTAACAAAACATTCTCGAAATACAATAGCAAAAGTACAAATAATTTCTCATTCCGCAATGAATTGAATGATATTATTTTGCAGAAACTTTTCCGGCAAGGCGGTTCCACTTTTTCATATTTGCTTTTGCCTGTCTTATACCCCTATCGGATTGACTTTCATCGTTTCTAAGTTCAGGAACAGCCCGTGATGCTCAATCATCCCGTGGCGGAACATTTTCCAGAGGATATTGCAGCCGAGTTGCGCCAGCGTGGAGTTGATAAACAGATCCTGTTTTTCCAATGCCTCTGCCAGTGAGCAACTCGGTCCGGAATCCACTTCTTTCACTCTCGCATATTTCACAAAACGGGTAATGACTTTCAGTGAGCCGACCGTTTCATACATCGTGGAAACCGGCTGTTTGATTTTCTTCGGCACGGTTCCCAGTACAACCTGCCCGGCGGTCTTTGTATTCCCGAAATCCATCCAGTAGAGCGGCGTGTTATTGTCCGTATAGGAGGATGAAGGAACTTTCGCAAGCACGTTCCACAAATCGAGTCTGGATTTTATATTATCCGTACAGGTAATGGTGATGTTCGCAATTTCGGTCCGCTTTACCTCCTTCAATACCGACGGATAGAAACTCGCCTCCGCTTTCCAGTCGTTTCCGAAAAAATTGTTTATCCTTGTGACCAGACATTGTGACTTGTTCAGTCCCAGGTCCGACGGTCCGAAGAGCTGCCGCCCAATGTTTGCGTCCGTCACGATGTCTGGATCGTAGACCGTTACGAACAATCCCGGATGTCCGAGTGCACGGAGCGTGACATCCAGTCTTGCCATACCGGTCAGCACTTGCGAGCCTGTACCGCCCGCGCCTATGATGTTTACCGTCACCGGATGTTGCGGGTTCATCAGGTAACTGTCTGTATAATGTACTCTTTTCATCGCAATATGTCTTTTAGTTTCAGTTTTTTTAAAGGTTGCAGTTCGTCAAGGTCAAAAGGCTTGTCCTTTGCCGCTTTCGTTACCAGTACCAGATTGGATTTCGTGGGGTTCCCACCTCCACCCAGATGGGAGAACTCCGTCAGCCAGAACCTCTTTTCCCAATACTCCAGCAGGTTCGTGTAGGTCAGGTCTTTCGGCTTCTCAATTTTTGCGGAGCCCAGACAGACGCTCGCTCCCGTCACATTGAAGAACGGAGCCGCAAAAAGGTCCGAATTGTCTGTCAGTTCAACATCTGTATAGGCATAGACATTCAGACGGTTTTCTCCGGCCTCATAGATCACGCCCGGCAGGTTGTATTCCGCGCTTTCAATCTTCAGGATGTCATGGAAGAACATCATGCGCTTTTGGGGCGGGTTGTACCAGATGTATTTCTCACTGCCCTTGCGCGGGTCAAACCACAGCAGGTTGGACGGTATCCTGCCGTATGGTGTCACACTGTGGCTTTCGGAATAGCCCCGTACCAGTTCGTTCATGAACTCCACCGTCACCGGACGGCCTTCGCCCATTGTCCCATTTTCGTCTATGTCCCTGACTTCGATAAAATAACCGTCGTCATCCGTGCTGTGGTTGTCATTCTCTTCCGCATAGACAATCAACGCCGCCCTCGGATGAAGCAGCGTCCTCAGTTTTCTTGTAAGTTCATTCGTTTCTACCATAATCTTTCAATATACAATGTTAATAAATTCATCCGCCCACTTGAAGAACCGTTCCGGATAGTCATCCATGATAAACAGGCGGTCGGTTTCCGGTGACAGGGCACAGGTGGTAATCGGGATGATATCGTATGTCTCCTGGCTGTTATTATTGTAATAGTCCACCAGATATTCGGACACCATGTCGTCGCAGTCATAGACCACCCTTATCTGCTGATCCAGACGCATCGGCTGAAAATCCGGTTCCTCCTCGTAAAAGGCATCATAGCCGTATTGCATGATACCGTGTTCCGGGTTAAGGAAGGGCAATCCCTTTTTCATCGCTCCGACAATGGAACGCTCGAAGTCGTTTTGCGGGGTGTATTTTTCAAGTGCCTTCGGCAAATCCTTGTAATAGGACTTTTTTTCAACATGCTTTAGCAGCCTGCCGATTTTCCCTTTCTCGTATGACCGTACCAGTTCCAGTCTTTTGACAGTTTCCTCTTCCTCCTCCTGCGAATCATCCTCTTTCAGCCACATGAATATATAATCCGTGTCCTCTTCGTCCAGGATGGTGGAGATTCCGTTCGCCCTCATCAGCTTGTGGATGAATGTAATGGAAATCCGCCTGAGTGTGGAATTGAGGGATTCAACGAATTTCATCGGGAAATAGTACAAGGTCAGTTCGCCCCATTTGTGACACTTCCACAGATTGAAATAGAGCCTGCCGTTATCCTGTTCGATATTCACATTCATCCCTTCCCCGACAAGTTTGTCCATCTCGTCGTACAGATTGGCTATGCTTGCCCCGATACTTTTGCCCGGAGTATGCACCGCTTCCTGTTTCAACAAAAGGGCATAGTTGAAAAACGAGTCACGCAGGAACTCGTAGTTTTCCTGCGTAATCACGTTGATGCCATTACTGCCGTATGAATCCACGACAATACTTTTCTGTGCTATCGGGGCAAGTGCCGTATTCAGAAAAGAATTACGGCCCCGCTTGGAGCCGTAATCCGTTCTGTCCTGTTCACACCGTGTCGTACATTCCGTTCTGTCTGGCCGATGATGAGCCTTGCGAGCAGTGCCGACTGATGTTCGTCCAATGGTACACATGATTTCTTCTTTTTATTGTCCTTCTTCATGGTTTCCTATCCTTTTGTCCCGATGGTGGTCTTGAACTCGTACACCGCCTTGTCATTCTTGATGACCGGTCCGTGTACCGTCGCCGTGGTCAGCTCCGGGTAGAAGTTGGAGTAGTAACTCATGACCATTTCGGGGCTGTCCGACGGGTTGGGATCGTCGAGCGTAATCATTCCGCTGCCTTTCTTGAACGTGAACGAGCGTGTCATTCCTGTGATTTCGAGTGCCATAATCTTAAACTGTCTGATAAGGTGAATACTTGGGTTCTAACATGGATTGGGGAAAATCGGGATATTCCTCGTAATCCTTGGGATTGTAATTGATTTCTCCGTCCGCGGGATATTGCGCAGGGTAGTCTTCGGGAGAGAATGCCTGTTCCTGCCAGTGCGTGTCAGACTGTGCCCCGTATGGAGGCTGCGGAGCCGTAGGCTGTTGTCCGGCATATTGCGGCTGTGGCGGAAGCGGTCTTTGCGGCGGTTGTTGCGGTGGCCACATCGAAGGCTGTTGCAGCGGTTGTGCCGTCATAGGCCGCTGCGGTTGTCCTGCTATCGGTCTCGGAGCCTGGGGCTGCGGCGGATAGGGCGGTTGCTGCACGGGAACTGCCATTGGTCGTGGCTGTGGCTGTTGTGCCGTTGCCGCCATAGGTTGCGGTTGCTGCTGTGGCTGTGGCTGCGGTTGCGGTGCCGGTTCATCCATCAGCTCGAACAGGCTGCCCTTGTTCATCGCCTTCTTCTGTTCCTCCACCATGCTGTCAATCTTCTTCAGGTCTTGCGGCTTGGCATGGAGGCGTGCCTGGCCGAGTGCGGTGACAGCCTCGCTGTGCTTCCCGGCGGCAATCAGTTCCTCCGCCTTCTTGAGATGCTTCTCGTACTTCTCGCGTTTCTCCTTCTCCTCCTTCGTCTCTTTGGCTTTTTCTTCCTTCGCCGCCTTGCTGTCGGCAGCGGCCTTGTCAGCCTGCGCCTCGAACTGCGCCATGTTGGTGATCAGTCCCGCCACCTTCTGTATCGGCCGGGCGACGGTTTGCAGGAATCCCGCGTCCAGTTCCTCCGGCAGTCCGCTGACCGTCAGGGGCACGATGTGGTTCTGGGCCTCGTCCTTCAGCCCGTTCGACTTCGGCAGTGTGGATACCGCCATTTGTCCGTTCGCTTTGCGGATGACTATCGTGAGGTCCACGCCCTCGGTCATCATCTGGTTGATTGCTGTAAAAAACATAACTGTAATAATTTAAAGTGTGAATAATCGTATTTTTTATCGGTTGAAGAACTCCGCCAGCAGCCTGTCCCTGTCGGGATGGTGGCATATTTCCAGGATGGGGTTCAGCAGCGTGGAGATGTGTACCGGTCCTGTGCCTCTTGGCGGGAACTTGACTACGGGATTCGGCTCCACTGTCCTTTTTCTTCTTGTTGCGGGCATCGGCATCTGCACCGGTGCCATCGGCGGTCTTGAGATGATTGCTTGGTTCATGACTTTATAATTTTAATTGTGAATATCCGGGCTTTGGCAGCCCGTTGAACTACAAGGGCTTTACGGTAAACGCTTCCGGAAAGGCAAGGCTTTCGGGAAAAATACCGGAGCGCAGCGAGGATGATTTTTCCGCGAAACCCGAAGGGCCCGGCCTTGCCGTCCGAAAAGAAGCGTTTGCCAACTTTGCCCTGTAGTTCACGGTCTGTCAATGGCTGTATGCGCTTCCCTGTCTTTTCCATGCGTGTCCTCGTCATTCTCATTTCCATAAGGCATGGGAAACAAAAAGAGCCGCCCGAAAGGACAGCCCTGTTCCGCGAGGTGATATTTGGACCTGTATGGTATATCCGCTTCATATGTCTGTATCTTTAGAAAACCAGATAGCTGAGAATGCAGAAAAGTATAGCCGCCGCTACCAGCAGGCAGGCTATTTTATATAAAAACCTGAAGAATCCCTTGAAACACACGATGGCGACTGCCGCCCATACGGGCGATATTCCTCTTGAGTGGAGATAGCTGAACACGATGAAGGCGACAATGGCCAATGCCATAATCCTTATCCATTTGGCTGTCCTGAGTTTTTCGATACATTCCCTTGTTTTCATGACCGTATATGGTTAATGGGTGAAACATGTCATTTCCAATTTCAGGGGCCGGAAAGCGGACCGCCTCCACCGGCAAGGTTTTCGGGGAAAATACCGGAACGCGAGTGAGGATGATTTTCCCCGAAACCTGCAAGGCCCGACCTTGCGGGTGGAAACGGGCGGTTCCGCTACCTTTGCCCTTGAATTGGAATGGCAGTGCATTATTTCCCCTTCCCTCCCTTGGGCTTGGGGAACGAGAGTTTCAGGTTGAAGTCCGCGTCAAAGGCTACCGCGGCGTCGAAAGAGGCCCCTTTCTTGCCCTTGACCCCCTTGATCAGCCTGGTGGAGCCGGAAGAGAAAAGCTGTTCCAGATGCTGGTCGGTCAGCTCCTTGTTCAGGAAACGGCGGAACACCAGCAGTCCGCACCCCTCATGGTCGCACTTGGCGACTTTTGCCTTCACTATCACATTGCCGGTCTTGCACTTGGGGCAGGTAAAGGCGCGTGACGACGGTTCGGGGAATTTGAGACGCAGTATCTCACCGGTCACTTTCCCGGTGTATTCCCGGATGGAGAGCATGAAGCTTTCCGGATCGAGGGTGTGCCCCTCTATCTGTGCCAGTGCCTTCTCCCATGTACCGGTCAGTTCGGCATCGGCCACCATCATGCCCTTGACCGACTCGTAGAGGTAAAGCCCCTTTTCCGTCGGGCGGATGCTCTTGCCGGAACGCTCGATATAGTCACGCTTGAAAAGGGTCGTGATGATGGCGGCACGGGTAGCGGGCGTGCCGATGCCCAGCTCCTTCACCGCTTCCCGTGCCTGTCCGTCAGCGATTTCCTTACCGCAGTTCTCCATGGCGGTGAGCAAGGTCGCTTCCGTGTAAAGGGGTCTGGGCAGGGTCTTTTTCTGTGCCAGCCCGTATCCCATGACCGGGATTTCCTCGCCTTCGGCAAACACCGCCGTTCCCCCGTTACCTTCCGGCTCGTCCTTTTCACGGTCTTCCTTCCGGGAGAACACGGCACGCCAGCCGGGATTGACGATGACGGCGGATTGTGAGCGGAAATCCATACCCTCGCACACGCACTCCATCTTCAGTGACTCTTTCTCGCAGCGTGGAGAGAAGGCTTCCAGCATCCTTCCGGCTATCATCTCATAAACAACCGCTTCCGCCTCGGACAGCCCTTCGGGAACGACGCCCGTGACGATCAGTGCATGGTGGTCGGTCACTTTCGTGGCGTCCACGCTCCGGGTGTTCAGGCCGGAAAGGTCGAAAGTCCGTCCGTATTCCCTGAACCAGGGCATGGTGATGACCTTTTCCAGCAAGGCCGGGACATGTGCCATGACATCCCCCGGGATATAACGGCTGCCCGTTCTCGGGTAGGAGACCAGTTTCTTTTCGTACAGGGACTGGGCGATGGAAAGGGTCTTGTCCGCCGAAAGGTCGTGGTGGATGTTGCAGTCCTTCTGTAGTGCGGTAAGGTCATACAGAAGCGGAGCCTGCTGAAATACCGTCTTTCGTTCTACCTTATTTATGGTCACCACAGAGTCGGAAGTAATGCGCCTGTACGCGGCCTCCGCCCCATTCTTGTCCCTGAAGTCCTCCGGGTGGAAGAACTGCCGGTGCACGTCGTCTTTTTTCAGCGCGATATGCAGCTGCCAGTATGGAGTGGAGACGAAGTTCCGGTTTTCCTTGAAGCGTGCGCATATCATGGCGAGCGTGGGAGTCTGCACACGGCCTATGGAGTTGTTCGCCGATCCGGAGGCTGTCGCCAGGGCGCGGCTCGCGTTCATGCCCACCAGCCAGTCGGCCTTCGCACGGCTGTCGGCGGCGGCATAGAGGCTGTCGTATCCGCTTCCCTCCCTGAGGTTCGCCATGCCCTCGCGGATGGCCTCGTCGGTAAGCGAGGAGATCCACAGCCGTCTGAAGGGCTTGGTATAGCCCAGATAAGAATATATCCACCGGAAGATAAGTTCCCCCTCGCGGCCCGCGTCCGTTGCCACGATGATGCTGTCGCATTTGGAGAATACTTCATCAATGATTTTGAGCTGTTTGCCGGCGGCGATGTCCGTCACCATCCCCCTGTCCGTGCGTATCTGCCGTGGCACAAGGCGGAACGGTTCGGGAATCATCGGGAGGTCTTCGGCGGTGGTCCTCGTGTAGCCGTATGTTCCCGGCAATGCCAGCGACACTAAATGTCCCAGCGCCCATGTCACCATGTAGCCGTTTCCTGTTATGTAGCCGTCCATTTTTTCTGTAGCCCCGACTACGCGGGCTATGTCCTGACCGACACTCGGTTTCTCTGCTATGATTGCTATCATGATTCGGATAAAATTTAAGCCGTTTCCCGCTTGCCGGTACGCGAAGACGGGAAACGGCGGTTATACATTCGGTTTACATATTATAAGAAGGCGGGGTTACTATTCCACGGGCTTGATACCGAGGATTTCGAGCAGCGGGTCGCCGTCCTTGCGTACCAACTGGAGTGTGGCGTCCATCACCACGTCCACGCCGAGCAGCACCAGGCTGAGCGATACCACGTTTGTCTTCTCACCGCTGAGCAGCGTATCGAGTTCCCCGGCCATTTCCAGTTCATCCTTCAGGATGCCGATGGCTGCCAGCTCGTCCCAGTTCACGTCTTCCGCCTTGAAAGGCGTGTTGTTTTCCTTGTTCATTTCCATGTTCTGATTCTTTTGGGTTCAACATTCGTTTTGCTTTGACCGTCAGGCTATGCTCGCCCCCCTGGATTGGCGGTTTTCCTCTCCCTGTCTTTGTGTGGCGGACACCACGTTGCGCTGCGAGGCGTCGCGTCTGCGGTCGGGATTCTCGTTGTAGAAGTCCAGTCTGCCCTGGTTGAAGTTCGCCTTGACGTACTGCGAGATGGTCTTGCCGTCATACCCCTTGATGCCCTCGACCAGCACCGCCTTGCCGCTCTGGAGGTCGGCACGCTGCTTGCGGGTAAGCTCTACGTCCCATACCTTGGCCGGTATCTTGAACTCCTCGCGCTGGTCAAAGCCGTCCCGGGTGCGCGAGTAGCTCAGCCTGCCCGTTTCGAGGTCTGCCTTGATGAACGAGGAGAATTCCTCTCCCTTGCGGTTCACCATGTCGTTGAGGAAGATGGGCTTCCCTTCGCGCAACTCTTTCTGTTCCTCGGGAGTGATTTTCACGCCATTGATTTCATTCGGGATGTAGATTTCCCGTGCGCCTTCCGGGGAGTCGGGATTGTAGCGGGTGTAGGACGGGCGGCCTGTCGCCTCGTCGAGTTTCACGTAGGAGGAGAACAGTTCCCCGTCCTTGCGCTTCATGCCCTCCACGAAGATGGCCTTGCCCTCGTTCAGGTCGTCAATCTGCTTCTTGGTCAGTTCGACGCCTCCCAAAGACTGCCGGTTGAAGAGCTTGTCGTTCTCGAAGATGAATTCCACGCCCCTGCGCTCGGCGTTGACCTGGAGGTGGGCGTCGAACGGGTTGCCCGATCTGGCTGTCATTCCTTCGACGAATATCTTCTTGCCTTCCCGCAGGTCGTTCTGCTCCTGCTCGGTCAGTTCAACTCCGCTGATTTCACGCGGTATGAAGACATTCTCGGCTTTCATCGCCACCACCTCGTTGGTCAGCTTGTCGATGCTGACGAAAGAGGGGACATACTCGCCGTTGCGGTTCTTCAGTTCCACGACACGCCCCATGTTGCCCGTCTCAAGCAAATTTTTCTTGTCCTCGTCCGAGAAGATGTGCCCGAAGTAGGGACGGTCGAGGTCGGGTTTCTGCCGGATACCGTGGATGCCCAGCACGATGTCTCCGGAGCGGGACTGCTGGAACGAGAGCCTCGCGTCGGTGCGTAGCACGGCGGAGCCGAAGTTCATGCTGATGGGCACGACCTGGTTGGTCTTGTAGCCCCTGAGCATCTGGTCGAGCAGCCCCCGTTCATGGAGTTCTTCACGGGAGAGCCCGAAGTTCTTCAGCTGCTCCCAGTTGATCATGGACTCGTTGTAGCGGTACTGGGGCTGCTGCTGCGTGCCGTCACCTTGGGCGGCCTGCTGCTGTGTTTCGTTTTTCTTTGCCATTTCTTCTTGATTTTGATGGTTGATACTTTGGTTTTCCTTGTCGCGGGGGACAATCTCGTACTGTTTGAGGAATTCCTCCACCGCGTCTGTCTTTTTTCCGGCGGCGAGGTCTTCGACGGTCTGCCGCACTTTCGGGTCGTCCAGCGTGTCTTCCTTGATGGAAAGGATGCCGAAGCGTGTCGGGTCCTTGAGCTGGCTCCAGAAGTTCTTCAGGAAATTCTCGAACATGTTCGCGTAGCGGTCGATTTTGAGGAAGGAGTTGCGGTGCTCCTTGTCTGCCGGCACTGTTTCGTACCTGCCGTCCTTGTCGAGCTTGCTGACCGCCTGGAGGAGCAGCTCCATCTTGTCGAGGATAAGGACGATGTCACTCATCTGCTCGTTCTCGGTGACTTGCGGTTTGAGGGGTTCGTCCCTCACGTTTTTCTTTGCCATAACTTTGAGTTTTTAGCGTTGATAATTGTTGTTGTCACCGCAAATATATAGGCATAATTTTGATAAATGACTATGTTTCAATGCGTTAGGCTATCCATTTCATCAAGTGTCATCATGTTTCACCGCGAGAGGAAAGAGTGTGTAAGCGTCTCCGCGATGACGTATAGCGCATCTCAAAAACGACTTTTACTTTTGCATAAATCAATAAAAAAACGAATCATGGTAATAGAAAATTCCAACCCGATTCTCTTGGAATATCCTACATTGTTGGAAGTTCTAAAAAAAGAACTGGCTCAAGATCCTAAAAAATCCTTAGTATCGTTCTGCGAAAAGCATTCAATCAATTATGACCATTTTAACAGATGGCTCCGAACCACCGGAAGAAGCTTCACCAGACTATGCAATGAAGTACGCCTGAAGACCGGTCTGCCTCAAAATTCAAATGAATTGTACTTAAACAGCCTCGGACTCTTGAAGACTGAACTTGATAATGATATTAATCTACGTTTCGTTGATTTTTGTGAAAGGCACAATATCAGTTATAGGGGAATGGCGAATTGGCTGGCAATTAACAATATGGATTTTTTCTCCATACGGGCGCAAATATGTGCAGCCAAAGGCATAGAGGTTCCCAAAGGCAGCAGACAGCCTTATATTCCGCACCCTTCCAACGGGGACAAGGCACAAGCAAGATTCGGAAAGACACTAGATACATACCGGAAAGAGCTGGATTCCAATCCACGTTATTCGTTGAAAGTTCATTGCGCCAGAATGGGAACAAGTTATTATGACATGTTACGCTGGATGAGATTTATGAAGGTTAGCGTCAGACAATTGCAAAAGGCAGCAAGCCTCAATGCGAAGATTCCCCGGCAGTCTTCCATGGTCATGGTTCAGTTCCGGCCCAATGGTGGGACCCGCTCTGATATGTTCAGAGGAGTGACTATTAGCTGTCCTGACGGGAAGAGCATTCATGTGGAGGAATGCTCTGTCATAGAATTGTGTACATTCCTGTATACTTATGATAAAGACCAAAGACGAAAATAAATACTCCCGACACCATGTTTGAACTATCAGAAAACAACCGGTACTTTTTCTTTCCGGAACCTGTCCGTATGAGTTATGGTATTGACGGCCTTTCCAAACTAGTTTATACCCATCCTGCACTTTCATTGGTTTCAGGAGATATATTTGTATTCTTTTCCCATGACCGGAAACGTATAAAACTTCTTCGTTGGGATGGAGACGGTTTTATCCTATATTATAAACGGCTCACAAGAGGCACTTTTGACCTTCCTCGTTATAGCACGGAAAAAGGCGTGTACGAACTTGACTGGTACACGTTTTATTTCATAATGCGAGGGATAACTGCTCAAGAACTCCGTTTTAAAAAACGCTTTAGAATTGCCTGTAGCAACTGATAATTATTTGATATACAAAGAAATAATATCAAAATCCGCTTGGTAAAATCAGATTTTTTCATTATTTTTATGGTATGAAAAGTTCTGATTTTACATTGGTTCTACAACAACAGTTGGATGTCGCCAACGAGACCAACCGGGTCTTGCTGGCGCGCATTGACGACCTGGGAAAGACCATAGAGGAACTCCGGACTGAACTCGCCATAGCCAATCTTAAACGCGAGGAACTGATGTCGACCATAACATCCATGCAGGAAGCATTATTGGAAAAGGATGCGGACGTAAACAAGCAGAAGAGGATAAACAAGGGGCTGTCAAAGCTTGTATCCAACAAGTCTGAAAAGCACAAACCATCCGTTATGACCTCCTCGGAAGTTGAAAATAAAACCATGCCCTCCTCTTCTCCGACCAAGAGTGCCTATGCTCCCAAAGAAAGAGGGAACAACGGCGTAAAACGTAAGGAATATTTCGATATTGAGACTGTCATGGAGGAATTGTATCCCACGGACAAGGATTTTAATCCGGTGTTGGCCCGTTTTATGAAATTCAGGGATTCCATATCCTATGAATATATACCGGGGAAATTCATCAAGCGCATACGTCGGCAATATTTCTACAGCCAGAACGGTACGGTATATTCCGGTAAGCTTCCGGCCAAGCCGTTATTCAATTCCAACTATGACGGTTCGTTCATTGCGGGAATGGCGCAGTTACGCTATATGTACACAATGCCGGTGGAGCGTATCGTTAAATATTTCAAGGACAACGGATTTGAATTGCCCAAGTCGACTGCGCATAACCTGCTCAAGAAAGCGGCAGTACTTCTTGACAATCTTTACAATACCATGCGCATGGCTGTCTTATCAGACAAATATATGGGATGTGACGAGACCTACGCCAAAGTCCTCATTAAAGAACCCGGCAAGAACGGTCTACATGTCAAAAAAGGTTATGTCTGGGTGGCGGTAGCTCATAATTTGGGACTGGTTTATTTTTTCTATGAAGACGGTTCCAGAAAAGAGGAAATTATCTTTGATTTTTTGAAGGACTATAAAGGAACTATTCAAAGTGACGGTCTGACCGCTTATCGTAAACTAGGGAAACAAGGATTTCCGAATATAATGAGGCTGCCATGCCTCCAGCATATAAAAAGAAAATTCAAGGATTGCGAAAAAGATCCCGATGCGGAGGAGATTGTAAGCCTCATTAACCGGCTTTATCACAACAATCACCTTCATACAATTGGAGTGGATGGGTGGACCGAGGCAAAAGAACTACGTTTCCGACAAAAATACGCTCCGCCGATACTTGATGAGATTCAAGAAAAGCTTTCCAAAATTACAAAACGCCCCGGTTACATTCCTGATTCCGATATTTATGAAGCCGTTACGTATATGCAGAACGAAATGTCGGATATATGGAATATATTTACCTCACCAAATTACCAACTTGATAATAATGCCATCGAGCGGGTTAATCGTTGCATATCACTTATGCGGCACAATTCGTTGTTCTTCGGAAGCCATGCCGGGGCAAACCGGGCTGTTATTTATTATTCACTGGCATGTTCATGCCGCCAAAGAGGGATAAATTTCTTCGAGTATATCTCTGATATAATGAATCGTTCGGCAACATTACCACCTACTGCATCTATTGAAGCGTATCGGGAACTTTTGCCTGACAAGTGGCATAAATCATAATTATACTTTTCAGCAGGATTACTCTTGTCTGACCTAATTACACTTGATAACATTATCGTTATCAAGTGCTTTTGTGTATCTTAATAGGACTATTTTACATTGTTTTACATTGTTTTGCGTCATTGCGGAGACGCTTACAAGAGTGTGGGCCGGAAAATGGGAAAAACGGAGGGAGAAGCCGGAACAACGCACCAAAGCCCGAAAGCGGAAAAAAGGGGGAAGCGTACGGACAGCCGCAACCAATCGAGGAAAAACGGCAGGGACGACACGGAAAACGGAGGCAAACCGCAAGGACGGCACGCAAACGGCAAAGGAAAAACTGTAATATGCAGAGTTGGGAGCGAGCGCAGCCCTTGTCCCCGTTTGAGGTATCCCCTGATGGGACAGGAAGAAGATTTTGTTTGGAAAACTCCGGGTGGCGTGACCCATTGGGATATCATAACGCGGCAAAATATCCCCCGGCAGATTTTTTCATTGACCTTGTATTATGCGTCGTAGGTCGCTTCGCTTGCCAAGTCCCAAACCTTTCCGCAACTCGGACGGCAATACCGGAGCGTTTTTTCGGGCGGAAAATTACCGCAGGGAATTTTATGTCCCGAAAACCGAAGGCTTGAACGTGCAGGTATTCGCCCTCCGAGTTACCTTCTTGATGGGACTTGGTAAGGGAAGCGACATTAATAAGCCCGGCTATTGCTATTGGAGAAATTTGGTACTTTTCCCATTTTTTTCCAATAGAATAATCGCACTACAGATAATTTTTACTACTTTTGCAACATGAAAATACCAAGAGACAAATACTTACAAGAGCTGCAAAGTGTGATGCACAACGGAATGATTAAGATTATTACAGGTGTACGACGTTGTGGAAAATCTTACCTTCTATTTGAGTTATTCAAACAATCATTACTTGATAATGGCGTGAATGAAGATCATGTTATTCAAGTAGATTTGGAAAACCGACGTAGTAAAGATCTCAGGAATCCGGACACATTATTGGATTATATTGACGGGCATATTGTAGATAACGATATGTACTACATACTATTGGATGAGATTCAACTTGTTCCAGAATTTGAAGATGTACTCAATAGCTATCTGAAAATTAAAAATGCAGATGTATATGTGACCGGTAGTAATAGTCGAATGCTATCCAGTGATGTAAAAACCGAATTTCGTGGTCGAGGATATGAAATCAGAGTACATCCTTTAAGTTTTTCGGAATTTCTCAAGACAGGACAGTACGCAAGCGAACTTAACGCTCTGCAAGACTATATGATTTATGGAGGAATGCCGCAGATTGTGTCTTTTTCTGACAAAAAGAAGAAAGAAAACTATCTTAAATCATTGTTTCAGGGTACTTATATACGCGATATAAAAGAACGGTATAATATTAGGAATGATGATGATTTGAACGAACTTATAGACATTATAGCTTCTAATATCGGTTGCCTGACAAATCCGACAAACCTTGAAAATACATTCAAATCTGTGAAAGGTCATAGTATCTCAGATACAACCATACAGAGTTATCTCGGGATGTTACAAGATGCGTTTATGGTGGAAAAAGCCATTCGGTATGACATTAAAGGTAAGCATTACATCAATACACCTTCAAAATACTATTTTGAAGATGTAGGATTGCGCAATGCCCGTCTGAATTATCGTCAGATTGACGGTGGCCACCTTATGGAAAATATTATATATAATGAACTGCGTATCAGAGGGTATTCTGTTGATGTCGGGCAAGTGGAGGTGAGAACAACAAATGCCGAAGGAAAGAAAATACGAAAACTATTGGAAGTGGATTTTATTTGTAACAGTGGGAACAAACGTATGTATATACAATCAGCACTTGATATGCCTACTCCTGAGAAAATTGATCAGGAAACAAATTCACTTCGTCATATCAATGATGGATTCCCTAAAATAGTCATAGTTGGAGGCTTAACCCCTTCTTATGTGAATACTGATGGCATATCAATCATGAATGTGATTGACTTCCTTAAAGATACAGAAATGGGGCTATTGTAAATAATTACAATATGGGCAAAATGGTGTGCTAAAAATGGTGCGTAGGTCTCTATACAAGATGACCTACGCATCATTTTTATAATCCAGGATTCCTTTTAGAGATATACAAGTTCAAGTATGTATACTCCAGCCGTGTATGGGAGTCAGTGTAACCGCATAAGACTGGTCCGGTTTTCCATGGTAAAGCAATCCTCCGACAATACCGCTGCTTCCGTTAGCGGCCACTTCCGCAAAACCGAATGAATGTGGGGCGAAATCCCGGTAGAGTTCAATTTCATACCTGCCGTTTGAGTTCTTCTCCCATTGTTTGAGGCGTTCAATGCAATTCTGAAATGTTGTGTCGCCGATACTTTTGGCGTACTCCACTACCTTATCGTAGTGTTCCTGACATCTGATTTTCATAACATGATTTAATTGGATTTATAATAGTTCTTCGTATGTTCCGAAACCGATACACTCTGCTATGGTGAAATCTTCCCTGCCTTTGTCCGCCATGGATTTCATATCATTCAGGCTGTCGCAGTAGAAGAATATTTCATCGTCCTTTTCCGTATCGGCATCCATAGCCAAAGCAATTCTTGCCTCTTCCGTTTCCAACGTATCGTTCCACCGTATCACGCAATCCGCGTAATGAGGTTCACATCCTTTTTCTGTATAGAATTTAAGATAATGGCTTCCGATTTCCTTTCTGACCTCATCCGGCTTTTTCCATGAACTGTCATCCACGATTTCAAAACTCAGCCCTTCGACCAGCAGGCAAGTACCATTATCATATACCATCATGGTGCGTTTGCCGATGTGTTTTTTACGCATTTCCGCCCAGTCGGGTATATCCCAACGCTCGGTAGTCCATACCCCGCGATAGGCTTCAGATATGGAATTGTATTCGCTTAATGTTATCTTCTTCATGTCAATGTTTTTATAGGATACAGAAAGTTACCTTATAAGTCTTGCACGCCTTTCCGAATGCCGGATTGGTGTCGAATTCGTTGTATGACTCCCAATCCACCGACATGGTGTAACCGTTCGGAAAGTTTTCAACGATGAACTTGGTTATCATCTCCTTGTCTTCATCGGGCAGGAACAGTTCCTCGTCGATGCCGTACTCCAATGAAAAAATCGCCCATTCGGGAATGTTGTCCCAAACGATCGTCTTGCTGTTATTGTTATTCATAGTCCTGCTGATTATTGGGGTGAAACCATAAGTCTTTTTATAATTTCGTCAAGCTCCGTTTCCCACTTGTCCGCCCCCTCAATGAGTGGCGGGTAGGTCAGCTGTTTCCACTGTCGGTAATCGAACAGTTTCATCCGTAGCGGATAGTAGTCGAACAGCTTCCTGTTGTCAGCGAATATTCTCAGGTGGTTGGTTCCCACCTCCATCAGTTTCAGTCCGTATCGGTCGATTATCTCTTTGAACCGTCCCATCGGTGTAAAGTTGCTTCTGCTCATACCTTTTGTTTTTTGAGTTAGACATCCCCGGCTTTGTAGAGCCGAGATTTTATTTCTTGCCTGCCCCGCCGTTCCGTGCCGGATTGCGCAAGGCTTTCGGGAAAAATACCGCAAGCGCAGCGAGGATGATTTTTCCGCGAAACCCGAAGGGCCCGGCCTTGCACAATCCATAAGGCACGGGACGAACTTTGCAGGCTGAAATAAAACAGCGGTGTCCTATTCCTCTTTTTTTCCGTCCTCCTGTGGAATCAGGTGTTTCAAATCCGGGTCATTGGCAATTCTTTCCATCTCATCTTCAATTATTTGCAGTACGTCCGCCTTGATACGGGAGTAGTTGCGGTCTATCTGCTGCTGCATGATGTCGTTACCGTCTGCATCCTTGAACTCGTTGATGACAGGGATTTTTTTGTAGGCTCTGGTCTCCGCCGCCACCTTCTCGTTATCGACGATGATACGGGCATGGAAAATCTTCTGCTCGATTTCCTCACCGAAGTTGTCCGCCACGCTGCCCACGAATGTACCCTGCGAGAGGTTGGCAATCTTGGAAGCGGGTATCAGGGAATCCAATTGCGTGTTGATGGAGGTGGATGTGTCCTGCCGGTTGATGGATATGGACTGCCTTTGCTGAAGGATTTTGCCGAAACGCTCCGAAAGGTTCTTTGCCGTTTCGCCTACCACCTGTCCGGAGAAAATATTGCCGACTGTATTTTGGATCACTTTCGCCTCTTTTTCACCGTAGTCACGGGTCAGCTGCGAGAAGTCCTGGAAGCCGAGACATACCGCCACCTTGTTGCTTCGGGCGGTGGCTATCAGGTTGTCGATGCCGCGGAAATAGATGGTCGGTAGCTCGTCTATAATAATGGAACTCTTCAGCTGTCCCTTCTTGTTCACCAACTTCACGATACGGGAATTGTACAGTCCCAAGGCCGCCGAATAGATGTTCTGCCTGTCAGGATTGTTTCCCACACAGAGGATTTTGGGCTGTTCCGGATTGTTCAGATCAAGTGTAAAATCATCGCCCGTCATCACCCAATACAACTGGGGTGAAATCATCCTCGAAAGCGGAATTTTTGCGGACGCTATCTGGCCCTGGAGCTGATCTTGCGCTCCAGATTGCCAGGCATCCATGAACGGGGAAAGGTAGTTTTCCAGCGAGGGATAAGAGGTAAGAATCGTGAAGATATCGGCATACGGCTTGTTAAGAAATTCTATCGCGTGGGGGAAGGTGCAATACTTGCCGTCTTTGTAAATCCGCAAGTACCAGATAATCGCCGCGAGCAGGATAATCGGTGACTCCACGAAGAAATCACCCTGTTTCTGTATCCAGGTCTTGTTCAAATTGAGCATTATCGTGTAGGCGGATTCGTAGGCATCGGAAATATCCACCATGAATTTGGGATTGATGGGATTGCACCTGTGCGAGCGTCGGGGGTCATCGAAGTTTATGACATAGAACTCCGGTTTAACCTTGTAATGTTCCTTGTGTTTAAGCAGGTGATTATAAGCTATTTCGGATAAATCCGGAAACTTGTAATCATAAATGTACATGGCAAAGGATTTCTCGATTTGCTGTTTGATGTAGTTGTTTACCACCGCGTAGGATTTCCCGCTGCCCGGTGTTCCAAGCACGATGGACGCACGAAAAACGTTTACAACGTTGATCCATCCGTCCCATTCCTTGCCCTGATACACGAACTTGGTCGGCAGGTTGACGGAATACTCGTTTTCCATAAAGCGGGTTTCCTGCATGAAACTCTCGTTGGCGGTGTTGAACACGTCCTCCATAAGGTTGTGTTTCAGCATACGGCTTATCCATACGCCCGACATCAAAAGAAGGATGTACCCGGCGGTCAGCGTTACCGTGTAAATGGCGGCATTGACCGTAGGATTGAACGGCAAATCAAGCATCCACCAGTTCATGAAGAACAATACAAGCCCCGAAAGGAAGGCGGTATATATCTTCCGCCAGGTCATCTTCTGGTTCTTCACGCCCTTCGTGCCCAAACATGACAGGGCAAGGAATATGACGGCGAATACTTTTGTCACCAGCAGGTTGCTGAAAAGCCCCGCCGTCCTCTGGAAATTCAGGAGTATCTTATCGACCACTCCGATGTTGATACCCGCATCCACGAATGCCCGGTAACAGAACCAATAAACGTGGATGACGACAAACACGATGGATATGGCACGCATGAACTCCATGACCTTTGCCAATCCTCTCAAATCATCTTCTTGTTGCATATTGAATAATTTTAATGGTGAATGAATACTGTTTTCAGGAGATACCCCGTGAGCGGCGTTTCTTTTTCTTCTTGCGTTGCAGCCTGCGTGCGAGAGCCTCTTCCTGCGGGTCGGGACCATTGGCTTCAAAATCGAAGATTCCGAAAGCCTGCCCGATGGCGTTTTCCATGTCGGCAGAGAAACTGCTTTGCCTGCTGATTTCCGGTGTGGGAGCATCCAAGTCAGGAATATTGTTCGGCCCATTGAACAATCGTTCAAAGGCATTTGCCGAGAACTCCTTTCCGAGCCGCGAGCCGTTATACACCTCCCTGTTCTTGTGGTCGATGAAAGTAGCACCGTAAATGCGGCCTTCATTATTTTCACGGAATACCACGTCTATTCCCTGCCTGTTGAGCAGGCGGATGAAGTCCTCCCGGTTGCCCCGGCAGCCGTGCATGGCGAGTGCGACACCGTTCCGTATCTTGGGCTGCCATTTCTTGTCCTTGTATTCACGGGCATTGAATCCGATACGCTTTTCCAGTCCTTCATAGCCAAAGCGTTTTCCGATAAGGGAGGACTTGATGGGCGTACATACCGGCTTGCCTGTATCGTCTGTCATGGTATAGACAATGCCGTTGTAAGGCGTCCCTTCAAATTCGCCCCTGACCTGCTTCGCCTCGATGTTGAAGCAGGACAGCAACGCGCTGTACTCCCCGAATGACTGAAAGCGGTAAGTGGAGAACACGCTCTTGAGGATGTTGGAAACTTGTTGCTTTACATCGCCATTCTGATAGTCTGCTTTTTTCAGATATGGTTCCAACATTTCCCTGCGTTTGTCCTCCACCTGCTTCAGTCCGAACTTGCGTTCCAGTTCCCGGCAGGCTTTCATCGAGCGATTCCACTCGTAGGCGTCATCTATCTTTTCCCCTTTCTCGTTCACGCAGGTGGAAACGATATGGATATGCCTGCGGTCTATGTCCTCGTGGATATACACGATGTAAGGCTGGTCGCCGTAGCCCATGCGTTGCATATACTCCCTTGCCAAATCCGCAAACTGGCTATCGGTCAGTTTGTCGTCCACAGAAGGATTAAGGGATATATGCAGTATGGGCTTTTCCGTATTCTTGTTGGCGAGCAGGTAGTTCTCGAATGCCCAAAGCGTGTTCCTCATGACCTGCTCCGGATTACCCGTGACATCGGCAATCATGCGGTTGCCCGAAATGATGCGTGCCGTGGAGTCGTCCACTTTCTGCTGGTTGTAGATGACAGCCCCATAGAGCGAGGCGCCCCTGTTGATTTTCGCCACCATGTCATTCCTCCTCCCTCTGCTTTTTGATAAGGTAGGTTTCCTCAAACTCATGGGTCAGCATGATGATCCGCTTGCTCAGCACCACCAGATCTATGGTCGTCTTTTCCAGATTGCGGAGCAGGGCGTATGCCCGTTTCTCCCCGAAATTGTTCTTGATTGCCTTGACCGTCTGGTTGTAGTTGTTGCCGATGGCCTGGAACTGGTGGTAGAAATTGGTAAGGCGGACATAGTAGTCCATCGTCGCCTTGTCGATTCTGACCACCTTGATTTCCTTTCCGAAAATCATTGCCTTGATGAATTTGGAGCGTTCCCTCAGTCCCGATTTTTGAAACTGGATATCGAACTTTACGTTCTCTTCCGAGTTTAGCCGCACCACATAACGGTACACGGCAGGGTCGGTTTTCGGTTTCCGCCCTACACCTTTTCTTGTTTTTCTGTTCTTGTTTTCTTCCATACGCATTGATGTTTTTTGTTTCTGATCTTCCGTCATGGATTCACGACTTTGGAGTGAATCCCACCCTGAGCCGGCAGGCGAGCGGCAAGTTGTTTTGAGTGCCCGAATTCATTTCGGGTGCCTCAAAACACAACTTGCTATGTTCACTTGAACATGAATTTTCCTTCGTCAAATTGTGTTTTGACCTTCAGCCTCATTCTTCGGCTTCGGGATTACCCCTCCGCGACATCCATTTCGTTCTCGACAGCAAAGTTATGGCGGTATATATTACTGTGAAATAGCAAGTTATATGTAACGTGATGACAAATGGTGACACAGGTCGTCACCTCCCTTGAAACATGGTGACGGTATGAAAAATTACCTTTTTATTTGCAGCGTGAACGGATGGAACCGGGCTTCCGATAATGGAATAATGGTCATATTGTCGGATGCTTCCGTTAGCGGTCGGAATAGTGGAAACAATGTCGGATATGACGGTTATCGGAATGTCATGACCAACAGACCGGCCATTGACGGAAAGTCGGATACGATAACGGATACACTATCGGTTGGAATGATGGATAAATCCGATAACGGATGCAGTGTCCGGCAGTCGGTTGGAAAGAAGCGTTCACGGATTGACGGATGGATAAGACAGACATTTATTCAATAACAAACTAAAAAGTTAAGATTATGAGCAAAGAACCTTTATTCGTTGCTGTCAGCAACCAAAAGGGAGGGGTCGGAAAATCAGCCTTGACAGTGGTGCTTTCCAGCTACCTCCATTTCGAGAAAAACCTGAACGTGGCAATCATTGATTGTGACTCTCCCCAGCACAGCCTTGTGCGCATGAGGGAACGGGACAAAAAAGCCGCCGCCAACAATGCCTATTACCAGCAGCTGTTGAACCAGCAATGGGAGCGTGTAAAGAAGAAAGCCTATCCTATTGTAGGAGCCACTGCGGAAAAAGCGAGAGAGGCGGCGGACGAGCTTGCCGCAAACGGAGATTATGACCTGATTTTTGTGGACTTGCCCGGTACGGTGGAATCCACAGGGGTATTCCGCACTATCGTCAACATGGATTATGTCCTGACACCTACCACGCCGGATCTTATCATCATGCAGAGTACGCTTGCTTTTTCCACTACGGTACTCGATTATGTCAGAAACACGAAGGATGTGCCGCTCAAGGATATCATCTTCTTTTGGAACAGGCTGAAAAAGCGTACTAACGTGGAAGTCTTCAAATCATACTCGGAAGTCATGCGGGAACTGCACCTGACCGTTCTTGACAGTACGCTTCCCGACTTGTGCCGCTACGAGAAAGAAATCACCCATTGCAAACGCGCCTTTTTCCGCTGTACCATGCTGCCGCCTCCTGCCAGGCAGCTGGAAGGAAGCGGTATTGCGGAATTGGCGGAAGAACTTATCGTCAAACTTAAACTGGTACAGTCATGACAAAGAAAAAAGTTGAAGTGAATGAGGATGTCCTCAAGAATATCATTGTCGGGGACATACCCATCTTCGGCAGAGAGAAGCCCAAAGAAGAAAGTACGGAACAGCCGGAAACGGAAGTGCCTCCCATTACAGAACCTGCCGAAGCCCCTTCAGAGAAAACGGTTGCTGCAAAGCCCCGGAAAAAGAAAGAGGAAACGGGTAGCTATAGGGAAAGGTATCTGGTCAATATTCCGGCATCCAACCGTTCCCATGTCTATATAAATCGTGAGGTAGCCGAATGTATCAAGCGTTTCCTTCCGGTCATTGCCCCGAATATGAGCATATCCGGGTATATAAGCAATATCCTCGTGGAGCATATCCAACAGCATTGGGAGGAGATCAATGAATTGTACAACAAAGAATATTATAAACCATTAAAACCGTTTTAGTCATGACACAGATTATTTTTCAAGTCGCAGCCATAGGCTGCTGCATTTACACAGCCTACAGATTGGGATTGTTCATTTACAAGAAACTGCGTAAGAACAACAAGACAGCGAAAGCCGTCCAGGTCACCTCGTATGAAACTTCAGACCGGATAAACTCTGCAATAGAGCCGGCACGAAGTTTTTCATCCGTCATTGAAGAGTATGCCGATAGTCTTCCAAAAGAAAATTCAGAAAAGGTATCGTATCAGATTGCATATCTGATAACTTATCCGCTCGGTAATCGAATACAGGTATATATAAACAGGGACAGTTATACCTATATCAAACGGTTTTTGTCTGTTGTTTCTCCGGATACATCCATGTCAGGTTTTATAAGCAGGATTATAGATGAGCATCTGAAAAAACACGAGAAAGAGATGTCGGCATTATACACGGAATGTATCAATAAACCTTTGTAATTATGGAAGCAGCACTCTATTTTCTAATAAAGATTGCCTGTGCGATTTTTATATTGTGGCATTTGTGGTCATTCATTTTCGGTCAGAAAATGTACGAGGTATGGGACAGGCTTTATCATCGGATGCGTATTGTCCGTATCTGGTTATGGGAATATCGTAAAAAGCGTATGGCCGAAAAAGCACGGAATGCCGGCCGTAAGACGAGGCACAGCAAAAAACAGTTCCGGGAACCGCTGCCGGATACAGTTGGGCAAGGAACTGAAATGGAGGCATCTTCTCCTGCCAATGGCGATGATGTAATAGGCAAAACAAAGATTGTCTATCTGGAAGATCCGGAAGTGGCAAGGAAAACCCCTACACGCTCAGAACCTTTGAAAAAAGAACCCATAGAGGAAGATGAGGAAATACGCACGGATGATGTGGAGGATAATTTTCGGCAAGATGATAAAAGACTGACCGATGAGGATAAGCGTGAACTGATGGCTCCCGTGGACTCCGAACCGGATCCGGAATTTGTCACGGCCATGACATTCGAGGATATAAGCAATGTGGCGGAGGTGCTGATGTCAGAAAATCCTGATGAACAGAAAGCCATCCGTGCAGCTTCGACCATACACCATAAGATGCAGGAGACGGTTATACTCTCTTTTCTTACAGACAAATTGAGCAATCAGGAAAAAGTAAATCAATTGCTCAGTGAATGTCTGGATGATACGGGCAGACCGTTGACAAGACGAAAGTCCACATCCAAGAAAAAGGAGGCTTTCGATATAGGCAAATTCGTTTGATTGTTTCTTTTTGTAGTCATAGTTTTTGGAGGCATGCCGATGTGATATCGGTGTGCCTTTTTCACTTTCAGAAGATTCCACCGGAAAATTTCAGGTATCCATACCTTTATTATATGGCAGGCTTCCTATCTTTGCAAAAAAATGAACGATGTAGTATGGCAGTGACAAAAGCGATATTGGAAAAATGGATGGTGGCGCAGAAGCGTCACCGGCTATCGGATAAACAGGTCCAGATGGCCCGTGAATTGGGACTGAATCCCGACAAGCTCGGCAAGATAGACAACCACAGACAGGAGTCCTGGAAAGCTCCGCTTCCGCAGTTTATCGAAAGCATCTATTTCAAGCGGTTCAAGCGTGAGGAACCGGAAACGGTCAAGCCTCTGAAACAGATTATGGCGGAAATGGAAGCCAAGAAAAAGCTGCAAAAAGAGAAAAAGGAGGAACGGAGAAAACAGCGTGCGCTCTCTTCCGATTCTGCGGAATAGGCATCGCGCATGGAATGAGGCGCAGTCTGAAAGCCGGCGGCTTTCAGACTGCGCTTTTCCGTTCTATACAGACAGACCGATTTCCGCTATTTCATCCTTTCATAAAGATTGATGACCGGTTTTCCGCTTTCCAGTGCCTTGTTCATCGTGTAGAAAGTGCCTCCATCCGGAACATGATCCCAGTACGCTATAATCATATCAGCCTTGCGTACCATGTATTCGTCCCTGCGAAGGTAGCAGCCTTTATGGTAGTTCTCGGAAACCATCACCACCCGGTTCGTCCTTTCCAGCAGACGGGCATACAGCAGCTGGTCTTCCGCATCGAACCACAAGGGCTGTTTCCTGAAGGGTACTGCCGCTATTAGCACGATATCCCCGTATTCTTCCCGGACCTGCAAGACCGCTTCCGCAGCTATCATGTCAAAGCCATTGGCCATTCCGGTATAATATGCCTTATATCCTTTACCATACAATTCCGTTACCATTTCCACCACTGCATCCTTGATTTGTGCAAGTGTCAAGAGATTGTTCCCGTTTCCTTGCAGGATACGTTCCTTGCGGTGTCCCGTGAATGCCACTGCCAGATTGTTTTTTGCTTCCATACCATTGAAAATTTAATGTTTGACCTGTACCGTCAATCCGAACGGTATTTTATTTCATGCAGGCCTTACCGTCCCGGTCCGGGATTGCGCAAGGCTTGCCGTGAAAAAATACCGCAAGCGAAGCGAGGATGATTATTTCACGGCAACCAGCCCGCAGGGCCGCCTTGCCCGATCCGTCAGGACACGGGACGACCTTTGCCGGAAGAAATGAAATGCCGGCTTTCCCCTTATCCTCGTTTTCTTGTCCCCGTTGCTGGAAAAAGCCTTTTTTGATTGGCTCAAAATCCCCTCCCGATGTAACGTGATGACATACGGTGTCATAGGTCGTAAGGTTTGTAAATCAATAAATTAAACGCTATATATTCGCTGTCGAAATGATTTTTTGTCTCACTAATTAAATATTTCGACACATGAAAAAAAGATTCTTTTCGGCAGTCATGACGCTGCTGGTTTCAGTGGGGGCTTTCGCCCAGGGTAACGGTATCGGCGGTATCACCGAAGCGACCAATATGGTCACAAGCTATTTTGACCCCGGCACCAAGTTGATTTACGCTATCGGTGCCGTAGTCGGCCTTATCGGTGGCGTGAAGGTATATTCCAAGTTCTCGTCCGGCGACCCGGACACCTCGAAGACCGCCGCCAGCTGGTTCGGGGCGTGTATTTTCCTGATTGTCGCGGCCACCATCTTACGCTCATTCTTCCTGTAGTATGGCGGAATATCCTGTTAACAAGGGGATCGGTCGCAGCCCGGAGTTCAAGGGACTCAAGAGCCAGTACCTGTTCGTTTTCGCCGGAGGTCTGCTCGCCCTGTTCGTGGTGTTCGTCATCATGTACATGGCAGGCATCGGCCAGTGGGTCTGCATCGGTTTCGGTGTCATCGCCGCCTCGGTGCTCGTGTGGGCGACCTTCCGCATGAACGCGAAGTACGGCGAATGGGGGCTGATGAAGCTCCAGGCGTTGCGCAGGCATCCCCGCTACATCATCAACCGGAGAAGATTTCTTCGGTTGTTTTCCCTAACCTCTAAAAAAAGAAGCGTATGAGAAATGTAATGAAGACAGCCACGCTGGAGAGCAAGTTCCCGCTGCTCGCCGTGGAGAACGGCTGCATCATCAGCAAGGATGCGGACATCACCGCGGCCTACAGGGTGGAGCTGCCCGAACTCTTCACGCTCACGAGGACGGAGTACGAGGCCATCCATTCCACATGGGCGAAAGCGGTCAAGGTGCTGCCGAACTACAGCATCGTGCACAAGCAGGACTTCTTCGTGGAGGAGAGCTACAAGCCGGACATCTGCAAGGACGACCTCAGTTTCCTGAGCCGCAGTTTCGAGCGGCACTTCAACGAGCGTCCTTACTTGCAGCACACCTGCTACCTGTTCCTGACCAAGACCACGAGGGAGCACAGCCGCACGACCAGCAGTTTCAACGCCCTGACACGGGGATTCATCATCCCCAGGGAGATGCAGGACAAGGAAACCGTCACCCGTTTTTTGGAAAGCTGCGGGCAGTTCGAGCGTATCGTGAACGACAGCGGCCTGCTCCGCATCACGCGCCTGACGGATGAGGAGATAACCGGGACGGACACTTCGGCCGGTATCATCGAGAAGTATTTCTCGCTCTCGCAGGAGAACACCGCCTGCTTGCAGGACCTCTCGCTCGGAGCGGGGGAAATGAAGGTGGGCGACAACTACCTCTGCCTGCATACCCTTTCCGATCCGGAAGACCTGCCGTCGGGCGTGGCGACAGACACACGCTACGAGCGTTTATCCACCGACCGAAGCGACTGCCGCCTGTCATTTGCCGCTCCGATAGGGATACTGCTCACCTGCAACCATGTGGTGAACCAGTACCTCTTCATCGACGATTCGGCGGAGAACCTGCGGAAGTTCGAGCAGACGGCGAGGAACATGCACTCGCTTTCCCGCTACAGCCGTTCCAACCAGATAAACCGGGAATGGATCGAGGAGTATCTGAACGAGGCGCACAGCAAGGGACTGACCTCCATCCGTGCCCACTGCAATGTGATGGCTTGGAGTGACGACCGCGAAAAGCTCAAGCGTATTAAGAATGATGTCGGCAGTCAGTTGGCATTGATGGAGGCGAAGCCACGACACAATACGGTGGATGTGCCGACATTGTTCTGGGCGGCGATACCCGGCAATGCAGGTGATTTTCCTGCGGAGGAAAGTTTCTACACCTTCATCGAGCAGGCCTTGTGTCTGTTCATCGGTGAGACCTCTTACAAGGATTCGCTTTCCCCGTTCGGCATCCGCATGGTTGACAGGCTGACCGGAAAGCCCGTCCATCTGGATATTTCCGATTTGCCCATGAAGAACGGCACGATAACGAACCGGAATAAATTTATCCTCGGACCGTCCGGCTCAGGCAAGTCTTTCTTTACCAACCACATGGTGCGCCAGTATTACGAGCAGGGAACGCATGTGCTATTGGTGGATACGGGAAACTCCTATCAGGGGCTTTGCAACCTTATCCATGCCCGGACACACGGCGAGGACGGGATTTATTTCACTTACGAGGAAAACGATCCGATTGCCTTCAATCCATTCTATGTGGAGGACGGTGTTTTTGACATCGAGAAGAAGGAGTCCATCAAGACGCTCATCCTCACCTTGTGGAAGCGTGACGACGAGCCGCCGACAAGGGCTGAGGAGGTGGCGCTATCCAACGCGGTGAACCTCTTTTTAGAGAATATCCGCAGGGACAACAGCATCAGGCCCTCCTTCAACACCTTCTACGAGTTCATCCGTGACGAGTACCAGGATATTCTGAGGGAGAAGCGTACCCGTGAGAAGGATTTTGACGTGTGGGGTTTCCTGAATGTGCTTGAACCGTATTACCGTGGTGGGGAATATGACTTCCTTCTCAACTCGGACAAACAGCTTGACTTGTTGAATAAACGATTCATTGTCTTCGAGTTGGACAACATCAAGGACAACAAGGTACTGTTCCCGATTGTCACCATCATCATCATGGAAACCTTCATCAACAAGATGAGGAAATTGAAAGGCATCCGCAAGATGATATTGTTGGAGGAAGCTTGGAAGGCCATCAGCAAGGAGGGCATGGCGGAGTATTTACGCTATCTCTTCAAGACGGTCCGCAAGTTTTTCGGCGAGGCGGTGGTGGTCACTCAGGAGGTCGAGGACATCATCTCGTCTTCCATTGTCAAGGGGACCATCATCAACAATTCCGACTGCAAGATTCTTCTCGACCAGAGAAAATATGTCAACAAGTTCGATGAGATACAGGCGTTGCTCGGCCTGACCGACAAGGAGCGTGCGCAGATACTCTCCATCAACATGGCGAACAACCCTTCCCGAAAATATAAGGAAGTCTGGGTCGGTCTGGGCGGTTCGCAGTCGGCGGTCTATGTCACCGAGGTGTCGCTTGAGGAGTATTATTGTTACACGACAGAGGAGACCGAAAAGCTTGAACTTATGCGGCTTACGGAGAAACTCGGCGGCAATATCGAGCTTGCCATCAAGCAGCTGGCGGAAAGCAAGCGTGAAAAGTAATCCATTTTATCAACCGTTAAACACCAATAATCATGTACAGTAATTTGGAATCAGACGAAGGTAAACGCAGGGAGGTCATATCGGCCCTCTATTGGTCCCTGATGCAGAACTGGAACATTCCGCAGTCCATACAGGACTATTATGGATTCTCGGAAGATTACCGGCTGTATCATCAACTTGAGGATATGGACTCCGATGTGTATAACCGTAAAAGGGAAGCGGGGGAAGTTCCCGATATTTTAGAAGTGGATGCAAGGCTGACACATGCCGTTGAGAAAGTCTTTGAAACGGTCTGTCCCCATCCTCCGGCAGAATACCTTGACAAGCTGAACGAGGATTTGCAGAAGTTGGGACAGATAGCCGCCATGCCGGATGCAGTCCATGACATCCTTCACATCAGTCCCGCTTTTCTTGTCAGGTACGGCATCGACAAAAAGGATTCCCCGGAGGAATGCTCCCGTCAGGCGGAAAAGGCGTACCGTGAACTGGATGCCCGTTTCGTCAGGATGACAGGTCGAAGGCCGTATGCCGACGAGCTGTTCGCTTCTCTCAAACGCAAAACGGAAGATGTGGCGAAGGAGAACCGCCCGAAACAGTCCCATCGGACAATCCTCCGTAACCCGCTGTCCAAAGGGCGGAAAATGGGACTTTGATTTCCCATCGAAACAACAATCAGATTATTCATCATTAAAAAAGTAGATTTATGAAAGTAAAAGTTTTAGTGCTGTGTATGGGCTGCTTCTTCTTCAGCCTCACGGCAAAGGCGCAGTGGGTCGTGACAGACCCGACCAATCTCGCACAGGGCATCATCAATGCCGCGAAAAACATCGTGCAGACATCTACGACGGCCACGAATATGGTGAAAAATTTTCAGGAAACCGTCAAGATCTACCAGCAGGGAAAGGAGTTCTATGACGGGCTCCGCAAGGTGAAGAACCTTGTCCGCGACGCCCGCAAGGTGCAGCAGACCATCCTGATGGTGGGCGACATCACGGACATCTACGTGAACAGCTTCGAGCGGATGCTCAGCGACCCGTACTTCACGCCGGAGGAACTGAGCGCGATAGCCCTCGGCTACACCAAGCTGCTGGAAGAGAGCGCACACCTGCTGAATGACCTGAAGACGGTGGTCAACGAGAACGGGCTGTCGATGAACGACAAGGAGCGCATGGATATCATCGACCGGTGCTACACCGACATGCTCCAGTACCGGAGTCTGGTGCAGTATTACACCAACAAGAACATCGGCGTGTCCTACCTGCGTGCCAAGAAGCAGAACGACATTGATCGTGTGATGGCTCTTTACGGCTCACCCCATGAGCGTTATTGGTAATCCTGAATCCGAATGCTTATGGTATTGCTGGCAATAAATTTCGACAACCTGCATCAGATTTTGCAGAACCTGTACACGGACATGATGCCGCTCTGCTCGCAGATGACCGGTGTCGCCAAGGGCCTTGCAGGATTGGGAGCCCTGTTCTACGTGGCTTACCGCGTGTGGCAGTCATTGGCAAGAGCCGAGCCTGTAGATGTCTTTCCTCTTCTCCGTCCCTTTGCTTTGGGGCTGTGCATCATGTTCTTCCCGACACTCGTGCTGGGCACGCTGAACAGTGTCATGTCGCCCATAGTAAAGGGTACGCACACGATATTGGAGTCTCAGACCTTCGACATGAACGAGTACCGGGCGCAGAAGGACAAGCTGGAGTTCGAGGCGATGAAGCGCAATCCGGAAACGGCCTATCTGGTCGATAAGGAAGCCTTCGACAACAAGCTGGACGAACTTGGTGCGCTGGACGCGATTGAGGCCTGCGGGATGTATGTGGACCGGGCGATGTACAACATGAAGAAGGCGGTGCAGAATTTCTTCCGCGAACTGCTGGAGCTGATGTTCAACGCCGCCGCCCTCGTTATCGACACACTGAGGACCTTCTTCCTGATAGTCCTTTCGATACTTGGTCCTATCTCCTTCGCCATCTCCTGCTGGGACGGATTCCAGGCCTCGCTCAGCCAGTGGTTCGTCCGCTATATCAGCATCTACCTGTGGCTTCCGGTCAACGACCTGTTCAGCAGCGTGCTGGCAAGGATTCAGGTGCTGATGCTCCAGCAGGACATCGAGCGGCTTGCCGACCCGAACTTCATCCCTGACGGCTCCAACGGCGTGTACATCACGTTCCTTATTATCGGAATCATCGGGTATTTCACCATCCCGACGGTCGCGAACTGGATCATCCAGGCAGGAGGCGGTGCGGGCAACTACGGCAAGAACGTGACCCAGACGGCATCCAAGACAGGCTCTGTCGTGGCCGGTACTGCCGGTGCAGCGGTGGGCAATGTGGCCGGAAGACTTATCAAGTAATAACATTAAAACGACATTGGAATGGAATTCAAATCATTGAAAAATATCGAGACCAGTTTCAGGCAGCTCCGCCTGTTCGGGATAGCCTATCTCTGCGTATGTACCCTGCTCGTGGGATTCTCCGTGTGGAAGGCCTACAGCTTCGCGGAGGCGCAGCGGGAGAAAATCTATGTGCTGGACGAGGGTAAGTCACTGATGCTGGCCCTCTCGCAGGACTTGGAACAGAACCGCCCCGTGGAGGCAAGGGAGCATGTAAAACGCTTCCACGAGCTGTTCTTCACGCTCGCTCCCGACAAGAGTGCGATTGAGAGCAATATCCAGCGGGCCATGTTCCTCGGCGACCGTTCCGCGTATGCCCACTATGTGGACCTGGCGGAGCAGGGGTACTACAACCGGATCATTTCGGGGAACGTGAACCAGCGTATCGGGATAGACAGCGTGAAATGCGACTTCAACACCTATCCTTACGAGGTTGTGACCTACGCGAAGCTCTCCATCATCCGGGAGAAGAGCGTGACCGAGCGCAGCCTCGTCACACGGGGCAGGCTGCTGAACTCCACACGCAGCGACAACAACCCGCACGGCTTCATCATGGAGGCGTTCCGCGTGGTGGAGAACAAGGATATAAGAGTGTATGACCGTTAACATTTTGAATGTATGAGAAAGAGAATCTTGAAAATCAGAAGTCTGGCAGAAGCCAAGCTGCGGGACTTGTGCGACAGCCTGACTCCCGAAAGGAGAAAGGCGGTTGTCATCGGACTGTGCACCGTATTCGCGGCAGTCAATTTCTATATGATATTCCGTGCCATATACGACATCGGACGGGAGGATGCCCGGCAGGAGGTAATCGAAATTGCCCCGCTGGATATTCCGGATTTCGTTCCTGCCGACACGCTCTCCGATGAGAAAGTGCGTGACATGGAAGAGTTTTTTAACCAATTCAACAATCAAGGCAATGAGTAACGACGCGAACACATTGAAAAAGAGGCAGGAAATCAAGAAATACTTGGTTTATGCCGGGATGTTCCTGCTGTTCATCGGCTGCATGTGGTGGATTTTCGCCCCGTCGAAAGAGGACAGGCAGGAAGAAACTAAGAAAGCAGGTTTCAACACCGAACTGCCCGACCCGAGGGGTGCGGGCATAGAGGGCGACAAGATTGCCGCCTACGAGCAGGCTGACATGAGGCGCAGGCAGGAAGAGAAGATGCGCACGCTGGAAGACTTCTCTTCCCTTGCCGACGAAAAAAGGCAGGAGAATCCGCAGGCTGTGGCTGTGGAGATTGTGCCGGATTCGGAGTATAAGGGTGGCGGCACATCCTATCGTGGCGGTGGAAATCGCGGCAATGCCTTTGCATCCTCCGCCTCCGCCTATAACGACATCAACGCCACTTTGGGCAGTTTCTACCAAGAGCCGGAGGAAGACCCCGAAAAGGAGGCGTTGAAAGCCGAGGTGGAGCAGCTGAAGCAGGCAGCCGCCGTACAGCAGCCCGCGCAGATGACTTACGAGGAGCAGGTGGCCCTGTTGGAGAAATCCTACGAGTTTGCCGCCAAGTACACGCCGGGAGGTGGCGGTGCAAATACCGGAAAGCAGGCGGGGAACGAGGCGGTCACGCGGAACGGGAAGGCGAAAGCCGTTCCCGTGGGGCTGGTTTCCACTCCGGTGGTATCGTCCCTGCCGCAGCCCGTCAGCGATTCCGTGCTGTTTGCAAGGCTGTCGCAACCGGGGCGGTTTCATACGGCAATCGGGAACACGGAAGCCGGGAGCATGAGGAATACCGTCCGTGCCTGTATCCACGGCGACCAGACCGTCATCAGCGGACAGGGAGTGAGGATGCGCCTGCTGGAACCGATGCGTGTCGGGAAGCATGTCCTTCCGAAAAACACCCTGCTCACGGGAGAGAGCCGCATACAGGGAGAGCGGCTCAATATCGGGATTGTGCAGGTGGAATATGACGGTATCATCATTCCGGTGGAACTCACCGTGTATGACAACGACGGACAGGACGGAATCTTCATTCCCGGGTCTATGGAAGCGAGCGCGGTCAAGGAGGTGGCGGCCAACATGGGACAGAACCTCGGCACGAGCATCTCCATCACCAACCAGTCGGCCAAGGACCAGCTGCTCTCCGAACTCGGGCGCGGAGCCATCCAGGGAGTGTCGCAGTACATCTCCAAGAAACTACGCGAGGAGAAGGTACACCTCAAGTCCGGCCATACCCTGATGCTTTATCAGAATGACAATCAATAACCCAATTAAAATTCAAAGAACATGAAACAGATTTTTGTAATGCTTGCCCTTATGACGGGCGCAGTGAGTGCTTTCGCACAGAATGCCGGTGATTCAACGGCAACAGTTACCAACGGTGTCACACTGACGGCGGATGTATATCCGCGGCAGGAGGACGGCGACCTCTATCACGGCCTTACCAGGAAACTGACCTTTGACCGCATGATACCGCCATACGGTCTGGAAGTGACTTATGACAAGACGACGCATATCATCTTCCCCTCAGCGGTGCGGTATGTGGACCTCGGCTCTGCCAACCTTATAGCAGGCAAGGCGGACGGTGCGGAGAATGTTATCCGCGTGAAGGCCACGGTTAAAAATTTCCGTGACGAGACGAATATGTCGGTCATCACCGAAAGCGGCAGTTTTTACACCTTCAATGTCAAATATTCTGATGAGCCGCTATTGCTCAATGTGGAGATGAAAGACTTTATCCATGACGGCAGCAAGGTGAACCGTCCGAACAACGCCCTTGACATCTATTTGCAGGAGTTGGGTTGCGAATCGCCCAAACTCGTGCAGTTGATTAACAGGAGCATCCACAAGGAGAACAGACGCCATGTCAAGCATATCGGAAGCAAGGCTTTCGGCATCCAATACCTCTTGCGCGGGCTTTATACCCATAACGGGCTGCTCTATTTCCACACGCAGATCAGGAACTCGTCCAATGTGCCTTTCGAGGTGGATTTCGTGACTTTCAAAATCGTGGATAAGAAGGTGATGAAGCGTACAGCCATTCAGGAGAATATTATTTTTCCTCTCAGGGCTTACAACTATGCCACTGTGGTTGCAGGAAACAAGGAGGAACGCACCGTATTTGCGTTTGACAAGTTCACCATCCCTGCCGACAAGGTATTGGTGGTGGAACTGAACGAGAAAAGCGGCGGACGCCATCAGTCCTTCACCGTGGAGGGTGAGGACATCGTGAGAGCTAAAGTCATCAATAAACTTAAAGTGAAATAGTTATGCGTAAGGTAATTTATCTGTGTGTTGCAGTCGTATCGCTTGCCCTGTTTTCAGGGCAGGCATACGCCCAACGGTATCTTCCCGGAATGATGGGTGTGGAACTTCGTGGCGGTTTTGCGGGCGGTTCTAAAGGGCCTTTGAATTATTATACCGGATTCGCGGTATCGGGATACACGAAGAAAGCCAACCGCTGGGTGGCAGGTGCGGAATACCTGCTGAAGAATTATGAGTATCGCACCATATCCGTACCCCGTGCCCAGTTCACGGCAGAGGGAGGCTATTACCTGAAGTTCCTGTCCGACCCCTCAAAGACATTGTTCCTTTCCATCGGCGGTTCAGCCCTTATAGGATATGAGACGGTGAATTGGGGTGACAGGATGATGCACGACGGTTCAAGGCTTCTTGCCGGTGATGCCTTCCTCTACGGCGGTGCGCTCACTTTGGAGCTGGAAACCTACATTACCGACAGGATAGTCCTGCTTGCCAATGTGCGTGAGCGTGCCCTGTGGGGCAGTCCGTTAGGGGTGTTCACGACTCAGTTCGGGCTGGGCGTCAAGATAATCATCAATTAACTGCCAATGCCCATGAACATGGAGGAAATAAGAGGAATCCCGATTACGGACTTTCTGGCGCGATTGGGACACGAGCCGAAAAGACAGCGCGGGGATGAATGCCGGTATCTCGCCCCGTACCGCGAGGAACGGACTGCCTCGTTTCAGGTGAACATCCGCAAGAATGTCTGGCACGACTTCGGGACCGGACGGGGCGGTGATATATTCACCCTTGCAGGGGAACTGACAGACAGCCGTGATTTCAAGGAACAGGTGGATTTCATCACAAGGATTTATGGCGGTCTGGCCCCGGAAAGAAAGACGGTTTTCCGTCCCAAAGAGAACGGCAAGGATAATCCCGATAAAAAGGAATGCTTGACGGATATCCGTTTCGGACCGCTGTACAACAAGGTTTTGCTCCGCTATCTGGAAGAACGGGGCATTTGCAGCGGTGTGGCATTGCCGAACTGCGAGGAGGCAAGGTACACCTTGCATGGCAAGCGGTATTTCGCCATCGGTTTCCGAAATCTCAGCGGCGGATACGAGTTGCGCAACCGCTTCTTCAAGGGAAGCCTGTCGCCAAAGGACATCTCGCTGATGGAAAACGGTTCGGATACCTGCAACCTGTTCGAGGGGTTCATCGACTACCTGTCGTGGATGGTTCTCGGTCTCGGGTGCGGTGACGACTACCTCGTGCTGAACTCGGTGGCTCTGTTGGAACGCTCGTATGGCTTTCTTGACAGGTACGGACATATCCGGTGCTATCTGGACCGGGACGAGGCGGGACGGAGAACGCTGGAAGCTCTCCGTAAACGCTACGGCAATAAAATAGAGGACTGCTCCGCCTTGTACAAGGGGTACAAGGATTTGAACGAGTACCTGCAAAACATGGACGGGTATCCGGAATAAACAAATCGAATATCAATCATTAAAACGAAAATGAATATGAAAAAGAGAAATGTAAAGAACGCGTTGGCCGCATTTTTTTCGGCAACGCTCGTGGTACTGGCGGCGTTTGCCCTGGTGTCCTGTGACAATGAACTGGACGTGCAGCAGGAATATCCGTTTACGGTGGAAACGATGCCTGTCCCTACCCGCATAGTAAAAGGTGAGACGGTGGAAGTCCGCTGTAAACTCAAACGCGAAGGCCGGTTTTCCGATGCCCGCTATACCATCCGTTACTTCCAGCCGGACGGCAAGGGTACGCTCCGTATGGACGACGGGATGGTGCTGCTGCCCAATGACCGCTATCCGCTGGATAGGGAGGTATTCCGTCTGTATTATACTTCGGAATGCGAGGACCAGCAGACGATAGACATCTATTTCGAGGACAACGTAAGTATTCGATAAACTCCCTCGTATATTGGGTAACGTATGTTCATAATGTCGT